>WBZP01005116.1_pt1 | contig 13427 bp, 24 predicted proteins | sample 5204301 | NCBI WGS metagenome assembly WBZP01 (sample SAMN12412401, study PRJNA552823) | activated sludge metagenome | isolation source: activated sludge from nitrification reactor of wastewater treatment plant... | place: USA: Pennsylvania | collected 2017 | reverse complement strand
GTGGTGTTAGGAACGTGCCGGACGTTTCGCCGGAGACTGTCTCCAATCGGTGTATTTCAGTCGGCGGTCGGGGCAGCGCATATAAAATCCATTAGCATCGTGTATGCCTAAAAAATCCTCTTGTTGTGGCTCTTGTGCATACCAATGCTCGCCACCATCTCTATCCGCCGCCCTCCATTCCGCCCATTCCGGCGCGCCTTCAAAGGGGTCGAGGGGTTGGGGTTGCTGCTCCTGCTCGAACATGAGGCGGTAATTGGCGTACACTCTAGCAAATTCAAATATGTATTTTGGCTTAATAACGATATCCGGTCTTTCAAATTCAAAGACTTCAATAGCATAGTAATACTCTTCCGCCGTCATCGGGCGGGTGGTGTTATTTGTTTCGTTGCTCATGGTCATCGTTTGCTTAATCGGTTAATGTAATACGGCATCACCACGCCGGAACTATCATAACACACCGGCCCTTCCTTCGTCCATTTCATCCGGACGTTACGGATGGAGCCGTCAGCCAGTTCCGCCCGGCGGGGGATGGAACAGGCGATGATGAGCAGGAGGATGCCGAATAGGAGGACTGGTTTCATTTGCCTTGTGCTTTTAATGATTTACAGTAATCAGCCCACTTTTGCCAATCGTTACCCCAACTAAATGCATAGTTTAACGCACCTGACATCGAAGCGACAATAATGTATGGAAAATTCGGCGCAACCTCCACTATCCTAAACGCTTCACTCCTCCACGGCTCCTCAAGCTGTTTAAGCCACTCGATTGCCGGGGCTTGGTCACCGGGATGGAGTTTGCGGGGTTGGGGTTCTACTGGTTGGCCCTTCTTGAAAGGAAGCTCATCCCGCCAGCTATCGGCCCATAACTTTACGTTGGTAATTGTTGCCTGATTATTCTGCGCATTTGATTCTATGGATGCAATTAAGCTATGGAACGCCATTTCTGCGCTGCTTTTATTATCATCGAGCAATTCATTCAGGCGGTTCAGCCGCTCCTGTATTTCGGCGATTAGTTGTTGGGCTTCGGTCATCGGTTTAGTATTTTATTTCGTGGCCGGGGCAGGGGTCGAACCTGCATTGTCGAATGAACGAGGCCATTCGCTGACGTCGAAGGAGCCTTATATCTGCGGATACCAATTCCGCCACCCGGCCTGTTGTTACAATTCCGCAGCCTGTTTCAAGGCTTTGATGATGGTTTTATGTACTGCATCATATCTTTCATTTTTACAATCAGCAGTTCCATTTCGTCTTCGTTTAAATATATTCTGGGCGAATGTGTTACTCCGTCCATCTCTCTGCACTCTATGATAAGACAATCAAACGTTTCTGTTGGCATGATTGTAACCTCTTGCTCATCTATGAAAATGGTTGTTTTGTAAAATACTTTGTTACCCATAGCTGTTAAGTGTTTAGTAGTTGTCACAATCTCGTACACGGCAACAAGTCAACCCTCACACTGGCCGTATCAGATGCAAGGGGGTGGAAGTTCAGATACGATACGCTTCCGGTCGTGTCCCGGTATTCGACGCTATTCAGGTCGTCAATGTTGGCATCGAAATGCATGGTGTCACCGGCAACTCCGGCCACGAACATCTGAAAGCCGTCACCGAAATAGACCATGTAGCTGAACTCCTGACCGGGAGTTCCGGTAGGGATGACCAGCCACGGAGCCGTCACCGCCGGTTGCTGTGACGGAGCGGTCGGGCATTGCTGCTCTTCTTTCTTGCACCCGGTCATTGAAAGCAGCGCGTAGATAATAGCCACAGCGACTACGATTGTTTGCGCAACGAATAGTGCGCGGGTCTTCATTTTTGTTTTCATGGTCTTTGCCGTTTGAGTGTTAAGTGTATTTCTGACATCATGGTAATTAGTTTATCGGCAATAGCCCCATCGGTTATCGCCTTTGCTACACGAGGCGCACTATTCATCAAGTTGGTGAACAGTTCTAATTCTAACTCACTCTCAAATGTTATGTTAATCGTGAGCGGAGCGTATTCGCTCTTGCAGGTAGCTTTCATTTCTGCTCTCCTTTCTTACTTTGCATTAGTTGAAGGTATTCCACCAGATACTTTGCGTAGGCAAGGTCGAGTGTCATTCCGTGGTACGTGAACGATTCGGCGTTGTCGGCTTCGCATTTACTTATCGCTTTACTCAGGCCGTCAATGTCTTCAACCGTTACATACGCTCGCTTTGCACCTTGCGCCGTGTGTGCCATTAAGAACCACTTGTTGAAGTGGCCTTCGCGCCAGTTTACTTGCAACATCAGCGCATTGGTAAACTTGTAATTGAAGTTCGTGTCGCGCAGGATATCGAAATAGTCATAGAACTCATCCTTGCTGAATCCGCATGACTCTCCGTTCTCCAATAGCACCATGTACGTGGTGTCTTCTTCGTTCCCGAACATATCGTAAACGTGATAGCACACGCCTACATCGCCGGGTTCTGAGCCAAGTGTTTCCTTCTTTAACTCAACTAGAGTTCCGATTTTTGGCTTGCGTAACGTTTCGTTGCTCGCCTCATTTGTCTTTTCCATTCGTGTTTCAGTTTACGTTGTGTTATTCTGTATTCGCGTTGTTCAATCTTTATCGAGATTCTGGTCATGTCGTTCATCCTTCGGCTCGTTACTCCGCAAGCCGACAGAACTATCGCCATCACCATCCATACTGTCTTTAATAACCTTTTGGACATACGTTGTTGATTTGAAGTTCAACATTTTGGATATCTCCCGGATGGTGTATCCTGCCTTTCTCAACTTCACCACTAACTGTCTTCGTTCCCTTGACAATTGAGCCTTCTTAGGTAGAATCTCTAAGTGACCTTTCCCCGCACACAGCGGACAGTTAATCCTTCTCATCTTAGTTGTTATTAGATTTCTTTCTTGTACTGCAAAATATCAGCCACACGGATTACGTGTTGCGGTTCGTAGCCTTCGTACTGGACAACAGGAGAGCGCAAGATAATCTCAACAGGAATCACGTACAAGTTGCTCTTGTCTTTGCTCACGAACTCTCGTAGCGACACTTGCTTAACAAGATTGCCCTGCTTTGCGTATTTGGCTATCAGGTGCTTGCTTATTCCGTAGCCCTGCATTGTTCTAAGCAAGTGCCTCTTTCTGTCGCGGTGAATGTTAAGCGTGCCTGTATCAACGATTATTGAAGCAACAATCTTGTCGTCTATTGCAAGTCGAATCACTAAGCGGCCTTGCTCCGTTGCCGGGTGTTCTGAATACTCAACCTTCATTTTGCTTCCTCCTTTCTGATAACTCTTTTTTCACACGCTTCTTTAAGAAGAACATCAACGGTTCATCGTCCTTCATCTCCTCGTTGTAGATTGAATCAAGCATACGGCAGTATTCTCTCAGCTTCTTCAGTTCGTCATTGAGCATCTTGATTCTGATTGAGTCTTGCGTGTCCTGTATGACCGATTCAATAAACTCCTGCCTCTTTACTGCGTTGTCGAAACGCGAATTGAACTCCGTCTTTTTCATGTGTTGTCTTTTAATAAAAGCGGAGCAGGGAGCGCATCGCTGTCAAACGCACAAACCAACATTGCTCCCTGCTTATGGTGATGGCTAGTCACCTACCGCCTTTAGTTAGTTAAATCAAATCTCGTTCGTCTTCTAACGAAAGTCCGGCTTGCTCTATCGCAGCATCGACAATGTTCATCAAGTCCTGTTCGTCAAACGTCTTTCCGTCCTCCCACACCTTGCCGAATATGACTCTTGCGTATTCGACTGCTGTATCAAACTCTCCGGCCTTTTCTTCAGCATACTGAGGGAAACTTTTCCCGGCAAGGCTTCCTCCGTTAGCCTGAACTGCCATAGCATAACGAATGCCTAGCTGCGATATCACTTGTCCAAGCGTTTCAATAATCTGTTGTGATGCGATTGCTGCCATATAGAAACGCGCTTCAGACATTTCCTTTCCGCGACTGTGTGTTGCTACAACAGTAGCCTTTCCGCTTAGGAAGGCGTATGCAAATATATACGCCCTTGCAAAGTGTGATAGCGTAACCGTTGCTTCGTTGTCTAGCTGGAGGCCGGAGTGTCCTTCCTCTATGTGGTGTTTTATTTTCATAATGTCGCCACAACGGGCTACGCTGATAAGCAACCCAAGAACGTCCTCCAAGAACGCCATCTGGATATCATAGAACGTTCCGCTCGGTTCGCCCATCGCTCCGTCCATATCCTTATGGACAGGGTTTACAAACAATTTTCTTACATCAATCATGGTTGGTTGGTTTGTTTTTAGATTAGTTGAATATTGAATTTGTCGTTCTGCGAACTCACCGTGTGGTCTTGTGAGTCGTAAACAATGTCCCCGTGATAGTCTTGGACGACTATACAATCTGAGTTATCGCCTCGCGACTTATTGAGTTCTTTTGCGTGCCTTTGTTCGATAATGATGAACAGCCCGTTGTTACTGGTGCATGAGCCTTTTGCAATTCCGGCTCCGTATGCTGTCTTCTTTCCGCTGTCCGGTAATAGCAGCATTCTGTACTTTCCGTTGATTACAATTTCGGTGAACGCAATCTGTTCTTTCATCTCGCAATGTTTCTCAACCTGAGTCAACACTTGCTTCACCATGTTTTCTCCTAGCAACTCTTCGAATCCACCGAACAGAAGCGTCATGCTCTTTTCCGTTTGTACCCCAAGAATCCCCGTTGTTACGCCAATGCTTTTAACGCGCTCGTTCTCGATTATTCCGTCTGGCGTGATTGTGAGAGCGTCTGAACTTTCGGCTGCGGCTATTATCAGTTCGCCTTTGCTGTCGCATTCGCGCAATGATTCAAGCACGAAGCCAATGTGTTCGTCTTTGAGTAACGCCTTTTCAATCTTGCGGACGTCCCTTTCAATAAGGGCGGCGATAAGCAACAACTCGCTGTCTGAATCATACTCGATTTCGGAGAACGCCTTGTGTACGTTCAGCAACGGATACTGCAAGAAGTACGAGATTTCCTTCACCTTGTCTGTCGCAACGTTGTTTCCGTTTTCATAGTCCGACTTGATTTGCTCAACTATCTTTTTGATATACAGCTTTGCAGCTTTCTCGATAGCGACAGATAATGCTAGGACACGTTGTTTGCTCACGCCGAAGTAAGCAGAGAACCTGTTGGAATCTTTTTGCCCTATCAGGCTTGATATTTTTTTCATGTGCGTTTAGTGTTTTCTTCGTTAGCCATTCATTCTGTCGTGCCGTAGTTCCATCACGCGCTCGGTTTGCTGCGTAACATAGTCATGCTGCAACGCTTCTTCCTTACTCATTTGGGCAATAGCAAGCGACTGTGATAACAGGTCTTTTGCAAGCACCATTGATTCCCTTGCCGCATCAGACAGTTGTTCTTTTGCGTTTTCCCTGCTTCTGTCGTACTGCTGCCGCAGCATTTCGTACACGCACAGCATCTCGTTGACGCTAGCGAACTCGATATCCTGTATTGCATACAACACGGAATCGACTTTGCTTTGCTGTGTCAGAAAGTTTATCGACTCCTTTGCTATCGGGAATAGCTTGTTTACGAAGTCGCGGTAAACGATTTCCCTTGTGTCTTGTTCTCCTTCCGACCTACTAACTTCTTCGGTTTGTTCCAGCAACACATCAAGTGTCTTTGTTACTGCCAAGCCTGCTTCTTTGGAAGCCGCAGTGATTAGCCTTACCATGTTCTTCGCTGCGATTGAGTTCAGTTCTTTGAATCGCTCACTTGTGATTTGGAATTGCTCAATACTCCTGTGTTCAACAACGTTGGAGATGATTCCGATTTGTCTTAGTTTAAACATTGCTTTTTAAAATTAAGACGCCGGAACAAGTTATGTCCCGGCGTCTGGTTAGTAATTGATTGACTGCTGATTCCGATTACATATTGTTGATGATGCTCTCGGTATCTTTCTTGATGGACTTGTCGCGCTTCTCTGCTTCCAAGGCTGCGCCACCAACGCTGTTCTTAACTTCCTTAGCAGAAGTCACAACCTGTCGTCTGGATGCTGCTGCCTCTTTCTCAACGAGCCGTGCGAGTTCGTCCATCTGGCTGTCGTTGGCACCATAGGCCAACTCCTTGCCGATGGTGCGCATGGCTGCTGTGAGTTCGTCCTGCTTGGCTACGGGTTCAGTCATCAACGCAAGGTGGTCTTTGATTGTGTTGATTGCCGAAATGACGATATCGTTCGTCAAGCCCTTAGCTAGTTCGCCAAGCCGGATGGAACGCTTGCAAATCTCTGCAACGAACGCGCCCGAACAATCAGGCGTGTACTCAGAGATGAGTTCGTAATCCAGTTCGCTGGCTTTCGCTTTGTCATCAAGGTATGCCGCGTAAATCTTCGCGCGGGTTTCCTTGTCTGGATTTTCGAAGCGCACAATCAGGTCAAGGCGACCCGGACGACGCAGGGCAGGATTGATATTCTCGTGGTGGTTGGTCGTGAACAGAACCTTGATATTCCGGCCTTTGGTTTCAGCACCATCGAGCGTGTTGAGCAGATTGTTGATTTCTGCGTTGCGCTCTTCGCCTGTTCCGATTTCATCAATGTCTTCCATGAAGATGAGCGTCGGTTGGTAGTTCTTCGATGCGAGGGAAAGTAGTTCAACGAATGCGTCACTTTCCTTGACATAGAAGAACGTCATACCAAGGTTCTTCGCAATACTTCCGAGAATCATTGCCGCTTCGGTCTTGCCGTTGCCGTACCCGCCCGTAAACAGGTACGTGCGTTTCCCGGTTTCGCGCAAGTCCAACGAACAGTATTGCTCAAGCACCGAGCGTTCTTTCTGGTTAAGAACAATCTTGTCGTTCGGCTTGGTTTCGATAATTTCGAATTGAACGTTCTCATCGAACCGCCCTCCTGCTCCGCGAACAAGAACGGACTTGCCACGGTAAATGGAATTGGTCAGCAGGTGATTGTCAATCATGTTGAACCACTCTTCGATGCGCGCCTTGAACTTCTTCTTCACGTGGAACGAAATGCTCACTGTTCCTCCGTTAGGCTGGATGGTACAGACAGCACCTTCGAATGCAACGACTTTGAATTGCCCGTAGAACGCTGTCTGCTTCACCGGGTTGCCGTTGATAACGTCCGTCACGATTTCGATTTCTGTCGGCGGGTTGAAGAACGACTGCTTCACGTCAATCCATCCGAAGAACTTCTCAGCCATTGCCTTGACCGCAATGAGAGTGTCTTGCCACTTCCACCCTTCGAACGTTCTGTCAACGTCGATTTCTGTTTCTTCTTCCTCCCATTGCCGCTTCAGTTCTTTTGCGGCGGTCAGCTTGTCCATCGTTGACGGAATGGTGATTACCGGGGGCTGGTCGGACGTAACGACAAGTGCCTTGCGGACAATGCCATCTTCTTCTGTTGCGCTTACTGCTGCTTGAATTGCTTGCAGAATTGCTTTCGGGTCAATCTTTTGCTCTTTGCTCATTGCGTTTGTTGTTTGTTGTTTGTTGTTTGTTGTCGTGGCCTTCTTTCGTGCAGGCAAGGCACTTCACCTGTGAATGGTATTCTGTTACATGGACAGTCCTGCCGTTTACACGATGGATAATCGTTACTCGCGTTCCTGCTCGCTTATCTAGGTATGCAGACAGGGCAAGAACAGCCGCAAGTAAGGCAATCAGGATTATCGTAATCCAGAACTGCTCCCAATCATGCTTGCTGTTATTCATAGGTCAACTCCCATCTTTTCTGCAACCGCTTTGAATAGCGGGGCAAGTCCGAAACCATGAAGCGCATAGCCTAGGTAATCTGTCACGTAGTGGTGGATAAAATCACAATGCCACTTGCTTAACATTACACCGCCATAGGCCATGTCTGCTCCTACGATTATCTGCGACGCCTTTCTGTTGTGCGGCAGAACTTTGTAAATCCTGTTCACTATTGAAGTGACTAGACAGGGGAAACGAATTGTCTTTCTCATGCGTTTGAGTATTTGAAGTCAGGTGAATGTTATACGCCTTCACCTTTTGCGTTTACAGCCTTCACGATAAATGATGCACCCATGCCTTGTGCCAAAGAAGACGCAACCCTGTGGTTGTTGAACCTTACTGCGTTATCCTTGTCTGCCGACAAGACTGGCTGCATCCCTCCGCGAACTTCAACGAAGTCAATCAACACCAGCGTTTCGCATCGCGTATAGATGGTGTATTGTAGTTCTCGTTTCATGTTGTTCTGTTAATAAGCCGCGCCAAAAGTTTTGCATCGCTGGACTCTCAGCCTTTTGCGTGTCTGCAATCACGATTGGTGTACTCACCAACACGCGGCTCCGGAGTTACATAAGGTGAATGCTGTCTAACTGGAAGTATCCTAGCTGCGGAACTTTTACAATCCGCAGAATCTTTTCTCCCGACTGATTCAGGTATAGTTCGAATCGCGGGGAGTGAATTCCACCAATCCACCCGGTATCGTGTGTTGGCTTGTCCACTTCGCGAATGCGAGTAAATGTAATCTGTGAGCAGATTGCGTTGGCCGCAGCAATCTCTTTTTCGGTAATATGCTTCTGTGTCATCGTGCGTTTATTTGTTGTTAGTCAATGATTCCTTTTTCTCTTGCTATGGTAACAAGAGCGTTCAACTGTGCTTGCGAAAGGTTTGAGATTTCAGCAGGAAGCGTTGTTTCCTGTGTCGTGGATTTGCGCTCTTCTTTTGTGTCACTCCCTATTACAGAATTATACAGGTCTTCGTCTTCGTCAAGCAAGCGTTTGACTACTTCTGCTGAAACGCCTTCGGAATCTTGTAGTATCTCAATCAGGCGGTCTTCATCATTGAGTCCGTCAATCATTAGCTTGATTAACCCGTCGTACTCTCCCGCACTCAGCATTTCGCTTGCCAACGAGAACATTGAGTCTTCATCAAATGCAAAATGTTCTTTGATACACTCAAGCTGCTCGTCGCCGTCTAAACTCCCGAAAGCCTCTGACACATCTTCTGTGTCTAGTTCGATATCAATTTCATCTGAGAGTTCTACGTACTTTGTAATCGTTGCCATGTTGTTGTGTTTTTTGGTTGTTATTGTTGTTTCGGTTGAGGCCACATCTTAGAATTGATGAAGCGCGTAATGTTCATTGACTTTCCGGGTTCAATCGTCTTATAGAACAGCCCGTGTTCTAGGTTTACCACCACAGACAGATTGTTGCCGGAAAGGCTTAGGGTTATCCTATACTTGACTTCAGGGTGCTTGAATAGTTCTGCTAGCCGTTGCGCACCACGAGTGCGCAACGGGTCTTTGATATCAAGCAGACGAGAAACGAGCGGTATTGATATCGGCTGCACCTTGTCTTGCGGGAGCATTGGGTTGTAAACGTGTATTTCGCCACGGTAATCTCTTGCGGCGAATCTGTAACCGTTTACTGTCATGCTTCCTTCCTTTACTTCTATGTCTTCATGCTTGCCGTCTTGTCCGTCCCAAAACAGTTTTGAGAACCGGAACCTGTGAGGGATGAACGTGCTCATTTCGTTGTGGTGTTTAGACTAGTAACCCACTTAACGATGATTTCCTTGACAGCCCTTTCGCTGCTGCTTCTCCTGAATGAATCATTCCAGTCTTCTTTCTTTTTCACGGCGCGTTTTAATAAGTGAATCGGAACTTCAACGTGAGCGTTGCAACTGAACTCATCTTTAGCTGCTGAAAGTTTTCTGTATGTTTCGTGTCCATCAACATACAGCGTCTTTCTTTTTATTGTTATCGCTACAATCACGTGTGACGTAGCCCAGTTGTCACGGGTGCGGTTAGCCTTTATACTGTCTAGTTTATCCTCTAGGGTTTGTTTGTTACGCCCTAAGTACAGGATGCGCTTCTGCGCGTTCGGTATATTCACGCGCTCATAAAAGTGTTTCGCAAATATCCCGCAGCCTCTTCTGTTTAGTCTTGGTGATTCTAACAATAGCACCAGTTGAAGTCTGCGAAGTTCTGTTTCTAGTTCTTTCGTTGTCATGGCTTATAGCATTTAATGTTATTGAATGATACCGTAAACCTTGTTGTTAAACAGCACACCAATCATTTCCGAGAGTTCGTTCATCTCTTTCGGTGAAAGTGTTCCGTCGTCGTTGTCCTCTAAGTTGAAGAACTCCTGCGCCAATCGGTTAATCGTTATGAACTCTTGCTTTCCTAACAAGATTATGTAATTCTTTAGTCCTTTACTCAACTCTAGTGAGTCAAGTGACACACACTTGTTGAATTTCAGTTTACCTTTTTTCATTGCGTTTGTTGTTTGTTTTGTTTGTTGTTGATGCGGCTGGCATCTTCAGTACACGGGAGCCACCCGTGTAGAAACGGGGAGCGGTACAATTCGCTCCCCGTGTTTCGCCTTTCATACGCTGTTCCGCTTCTTTCATGCGCTATGTAAGTAGTAAGCCTACATAATGCAACAGCCTCCCGCATTCATGCGGTTCTTTCACTTGTTTACTTTGCTTGGTCGCTGTATTCAAATAAGGTAACAGCCAACGCCTCGCGTTGCATCGCTGCAATGCTTCAGGTGTTGGTTTGTTCAACCTCCGTAGTATCGGTGCAACTATATTCGTCGCTTGTGGTGTCACCCACTCAAACCGACTTGCGGAATACTGCAAGATTTCAACTTGTGATTTCGGATACACTGTGACAACTACAATTCACTTTCGCCTTTCTAACCGCCTCGCGTTGCATCGCTGCAATGCTTCAGGGAGTTCAGTTGCTTACTTGCTTCGCAGCCCCGATTTACAACTTCGGGTTGGTCTTACCGCTTTTAACGCGCCTCCTGCTTATCAATTTCGCTAATCGTGTTGCCTGTAAAAGAGCGTTGTCCCGTTGTTTGGACATGACTAAAATACAAAAGGAATACATATATATAAGGTGTATAATGGAAAAGTTGCTAACTTATTGATAATCAATTAGTTTAATTTTAGGCCGGGGCGTTTTCCCTTAATAACCGGCCTATCTGCTCATCGGTTCCGTAGGCTGCTATCCATTCAGGGATTTCAGTTACAAGTGTAATCTCTCCGCGACAAATCGCATCCATAGTTGACGAACTCAATCCAAGTGCTTGCTCTAGCTTTTCGCGTTCGTATGCGTTCATCAACTTAGGGTCGCGCAGTCTTGCGTTTAACACGTACTGCGTTGTATGCAATTTACGGCAAAGACTTTGCAGCGTTGTATAACCTTTCACGCGCGCATATCTCCGCAGCACGGGGACTTGTTTGCTTGCTTTCTTTGCCATCTCACTTCAGCATTTTGGAATAGTATTGTTTAGCTAGTTCCTCACGACAACGAAACGCCACTAGCTTTGCGTCGGAAGCCTCTCGTATCAACTGTTGGTACTCATACGCGGTTACACGAAGTTGTCCGCGTCTTGCATTCGCATCCTGCATCATCTTGTTCTTGACTTCTTCGAAGAACTTTTTCTTTTCGTCGAGAGTCATCACAATCAGCCCTGCGTTTTCAAGATACTCATAACATAGGTTCCACAGCGCGATGCGCGGCAACTCGTTCTTCTCTTCAATGTGTCTTACCATGCTTTCGTGCATAGCCTTGTACTGCTCTCGCTTATACTCTTCGCTGCTCTCTCCTGCATTCTCAGCCAACTGTCTTCCTACTTCGGCAACCTTGTGTTCCTTCGGAAGAGAGTTCCTGTACCGTATGTAAGCGTTCAATACCGCGCCAACGTATTCGATATTCAGCGTGTTGTAATGCTGCCTTTCGTTATCAAGTTTCCCTGCTGCATTCAATTCGAATGCGAGAACCAACTCACGAGGAGTGAGTTGGTTCCCGAAGTATTTCATCACGAATGCGGTCAGCAACATTTCCTGCTCTTCGTCGGTTCCGGTCGTTATGCCAACCATCTCCGCAATGCTGACTAGTGAAAACGCAATAGCCTTGAAGCCCTTCTCGCTTTCAATGTCGCATATCTTAATCTGCGAAGAAGCATCACGAACGTCAGCCGCAGAGAATATTTTATTCTTGCGTTTCTGTTCCTGTAATTTCTGCTCGTAGGTCAGCTTTTCTCTTTGCATGAGCGGACTGTTTTTCGTTTGTTATCTGTGAACTTGTAGCCGGGGAAACTTTCCATATTCCTTTCCAACCTCCTGCGATTGCTGCCGAGATATGCTCCCGCGCTGATTCGATTTTCCCGCCTGAGTAATCAAACAACTTTGTGAGTTGTGCCTTGAGCGTAGTCGGAGACCACTTATCATATTTCCGTTCACGCCGCATCGTCTGATATTCTCGCCACAATCCAACGAACGTGTCGTCATAGAAAAACGCAGACGCGGGATGCTGCTTGATAATTTCCTCTTCAGACTGCTCAAGGACTGAATCCGTAGATATATCCCTTTCTTTTTTTACTTTAGTTTTACTTTTTACTTTACTTTCCTTTTTCTTTATATTTAATATAGTTGAAGGTTGGTTGATTGGTTGTTCAACGGTCGTTGAACTAACGTTTGTATTCCGTTCATGTTCCGTTGCATTATCTTTGTTTTTACTTCGTATTTCAGCACTCCGTTTTCCGGCTTCGCTCGCTTGTCGTCTTCGCTCATCAATGAACTCCATGCGTCTGTTCAACGATTCACTGTATAGTTGGTTGTTGGTACTCTTAAAAAGCCCGAACTCTTCTACGCAATCGGTTATGAATTGCGCCAACGACTTTTCACGTTCCGTCAACGTCTGTTCAACGTTCGTTAAACTAGCGTTGAGTATTTGTGCCAACGAACGAATGCCGTACTTCCCGGCGATACTTATTTTGTGTGTCGGTTCTTGGGTCAATAGTTCTATGATTGCCCAATACATTCCGTACCCGGCAAACCCGTATGCGCTCATCATAGCTGCAATCTTCGGGTCTTGCATTGCTGTTACTTCGTGAATGAAGTAATGAAGTTTCTTTTTCATGCCTTGTTTCTTAGTCGTATGTTGAATGTGCGAACTCCGCGAGTGTTTGTAGCATACCCGATATATCCGTCAGTCCCGAACTCCATCCGCTCTGCCGTTTCCATCTTACGCTTCAACTTGTTTTCACATAGCGTTATTCTAGCTTCGATGTTCTTGATGTCTTCCTTCATGCGTACAGCTTCACAGGCTGTTTCATAGTCATCAACGTCACCTTGTAACGTGATTGGTTCTGACTTGTACTTCTGTTTCAAGTAGTCGGCATATGCATCGGAATTATCTGGTGGCGGTTCAAGGCATCCTATGACAGAATGTACCGTGTGTGACAACGGGATGTCGTCGTAGAACTCAAAACCCTCTGCCTTCATTACTTCCCGTGCTGATTCGACCTTGCGATAGAACTCGTTCGTTGTTGTGACAATCCTGTTGATTAGTTCTTCGTTACGCTGGAATGGAATTACTTCAACATTTCTTCCGTCCTGCAACATGATTAACTCTCCCCAGTTAAGTTCTGTTACGGCTAGATATGTCTGAAGTTGCACAACATACGAGGGCGGTATTCCATGTTCCCATTGACGGACAACAAACCCGCCAATCGTCTT
>WBZP01005115.1_pt1 | contig 13428 bp, 9 predicted proteins | sample 5204301 | NCBI WGS metagenome assembly WBZP01 (sample SAMN12412401, study PRJNA552823) | activated sludge metagenome | isolation source: activated sludge from nitrification reactor of wastewater treatment plant... | place: USA: Pennsylvania | collected 2017 | reverse complement strand
GCAGGTGGCACAATGGCAGTACCTCCCAGCACCGTCAATCTAAATGTAGCATTCCAAAATCCAACCCTACCTCAGGGAGTATCTTATGTTTTGAAGCCTGCCGGTGCCAGTTCTCCCAAATACAATATCACCCAGCTGACCAATGGTACACATCAGTTTACGTATCCATCAGCAACGATACCGGAAATGCAGAATCCTGAAATCGTACTTGAATCAACAGCCTCAGCCTTTAGCTCCCTTATCACTGTTACCGATTTGGTGGCCATCAGAAATCATATTCTGGGCAGTCAACCCTTGCCCCTGGCCTCACAAAAAACTGCCGCCGATGTCAATGGAAATGGATCCATTTCGGTCTCAGATTTAGTGGCTTTGCAAAAAGTTATTGGAGGGCTCAGCACCACTTTCCCCAACAATGTGCCGTCTTACAAACTCATACCTGCATCCATACCGCTGATGCTTCCTCAGGGAGGAGGAGGAACGGTAACGCTCTCAGGAGAACTCATTAAAATGGGCAATGTAAAATAAAGCTCTACAGCAGAGACAAGTTGATCCTCTTTCTGGCCACATCAACTTCCACAACCTTGACATTCAATTCCTGGTGGAGTTTGAGCACTTCCGCTGGGGACTTGATAAATTTGCGTGTAATCTGACTGATATGCAACAAGCCATCCTGTTTAACACCGATGTCGACAAATGCTCCAAAGGCAGTGAGATTGGTTACAATGCCGGGTAACAACATTCCAACCCGGACATCCTCTATGGTCTTAACAGAGGCATCAAAACTAAATGCTTTCGCCTCCCCTCTGGGATCCAGGCCCGGCTTTTCCAATTCTTTGAGTATGTCCTGCAAGGTGGGCAAGCCCGTTTTTTCCGTAACATACCTGGATAACTCTATTTTCTTGCGGAGTGCGGCGTCTTCAATCAGATTTTTGACCTCAACGCCCAGGTCTGCTGCCATTTTGGATACCACTTCGTACGATTCCGGGTGCACCGCTGTATTGTCGAGGGGATTGGCAGCATCTCTGATTCTTAAGAATCCCGCACATTGTTCATAAGCCTTGTCACCCAATCTGGCTACTTGCTTAAGTTGCTGTCTTGATGTAAAACCACCCTTTTCTTCTCGGTAGCTGATGATGTTTTGCGACAAAGTTGGCCCCAAACCGGATACGTACATCAACAAGTGTTTACTGGCAGTGTTCAGATTGATGCCCACACTGTTAACACACGACATCACGGTGAGATCGAGTGATTCCTTGAGTCGGACCTGGTCTACGTCGTGCTGGTACTGCCCTACCCCGATGCTTTTGGGGTCGATTTTCACCAGTTCAGCCAACGGGTCCATCAACCTTCGTCCAATGGAAATGGCCCCTCGTACGGTGACATCCTTATCGGGGAATTCTTCTCTGGCAACATCCGAAGCACTGTAAATAGATGCACCACTTTCACTTACCACGAAAATTTGTACAGCTCTGTCAAATCTGATACCTTCCACCAGATCGCGGGTTTCCCTGGAGGCCGTGCCATTTCCTATGGCAATGCTGGATACTCCATATTTGTCAACCAAAGCCCGTACGATAGCCTGGCTTTCTGTCCATTGATTTTGAGGAGCATGAGGGAAAATAGTGGAATGGTGGATCAACTCCCCTCTTTCATTGAGAACAACCAATTTACAACCGGTTCTGAATCCGGGGTCAAGTGCCAATGTAGTCTTCTGGCCAAGGGGAGCCGCCAACAACAACTGTCTGAGATTTTCAGAAAAAACTTTAATGGCTTCTTCGTCTGCTTTCTCTTTGTACTCATTGCGAATCTGGTTTTCAATCGAAGGAACCATCAACCTTTTGTACCCATCAGCTATGGCTTGAGAAATCTGATTAGCTGCTTCTCCTCGGGAAAAAATAAACTTTCTTTCCAGCCACTCAATGGCTCTTTCCTCGTCAATGTCAATAAATACGCGCAACATTCCTTCCATTTCTCCCCGCATCATGGCCAGGTAACGGTGTGATGGGCAGCGTTGCACCGGTTCAGAAAATTCGAAATAATCTTTGTAGACTGTCGCTTCTTCTGCTTTGGTTTTCACTACCTTGGAACTTATTACACCGTGTTTTCTAAATACATTACGTAAATAGTCACGACAATTTTCATTTTCATGTACAGTCTCCGCGATGATATCCCTGGCGCCCTGCAGTGCCTCCTCCTCATCGGCAACCTGGTCATTGATAAAGCGAGCAGCTGCCGTAAAAATATTTTTTTCTTTTTGAGCCAAAATCAACTGAGCCAAATCATCCAGGCCTTTTTCCCTTGCAATATCAGCTCTTGTTTTTCTCTTTTTCTTATAGGGTAGGTAAATATCTTCCAACTCAATGGCATCCATGCATTTTTCGATCCTTTCCCTCAATTCGGGCGTAAGCTTTCCCTGAGAATCAATGGCTTCGAGCACGGTCTGCTTTCTGGAAACCAATTCTTCCAGTTTTTGAAATGCCCGCTGAATTTCAGCAATTTTTACTTCATCCAGGTGTGAAGTCACTTCTTTGCGATACCGGGCAATAAAGGGTATGGTCGCCCCGCCCTGCAATAATTCAAGGGTTTTTCTAACCTGATCGTGCCTAACCCCCACAGAATTGGCGATGTAAGGCAAATAAAAATCTTCTGTCATCATAGGCCGGCAAAGATAAAAAAATGTGAAATATCAATGCTTCTTCCTCCCACAACAACAAGCAGATTAAGGTCAAATTTTGTACCTTTGACTTCATGTATATACCTGACTCAAAATCCCAACATCCCAACCGTTGGAAATGGATGGCCGAAATTCTTTTCTGGGTTTTGGCAGTGGCTGTTTCCATTCTAGTCATGAAACCCATTCATGACTATTATGGTGATCAATTTAAATACTATGAATCCAATTATGCTTTCATAGTACTATTCATCACCTATACCCGCTATTTGTTTTTATTGAGGTTCACTCCGTTCTCGCATAACCTGTGGATAAAGTTGATTCTGACATTTATATCCATTCCCCTGATGTTATGGCTGGTGGATGATACGTATGATTTCAGAAGAATGCTGGATGAAGTGGGTCTGGAACCCTTTGTAATGAGTAAAAATCTCGATACACGATTGAGCCTGGCCCGGTATGCTAAATACGAATACTTGTTTTTCAGTACATCGGCCATTATAACGATTGTGCTGATGCCTTTCAGGATGATAGTTTCTATCTGGAGGGTACGCAATCGGAATGAATAGGGGTTTGAGGTTAGGGATTAGGTTTTAGGGGTTAGGTTCTAGGGATTAGGGTGTTGTAATAAATTAAAAAGAGAAATATGGTAGAGGAATTCAACGAATACCGCAAAAAAATGAATGACCGTATTTTGGGTCAGGATAATATTGTTTTAAAGCGCTTTTTTAGTCTGGACAACCAGGCGTATCAATCCGGGGCATTATCGGAAAAAACGAAAGAGTTGCTGGGTTTGGTCGCTTCCATGGTGCTGCGATGTGATGATTGCATCAAATATCACCTGGGTACTTGCCATGAATTGGGCGTAACCACAGAAGAAATCTTTGAAGTATTTTCCATTGCCAATCTGGTAGGAGGTAGTATATGTATTCCACACACCCGAAGAGCGGTAGAATACTGGGATGAATTGATGGGTCAATGAAAATAATGATAGCCCGATATATTACGCTGACTCTTCTCTATTTGATAAGTTTCCATGCCCTTGCCCAAAATTGCAAGGTGGATGCGAAGTTTTTGGGACCCAGAAACATTGAAGGAATGGCCACCTATTATGTTCCCAAAGGAATAGACAGCCTGCGTTTTCATCTTGTACCCAATGGTTATGCCGGTAAAAATACTTTGTTGGCAGATTCGCTTTTCAAGCATTTTAGTGTATGCCTTTACTTTGCCAAAGAGAATGAATTAGGGGGCTATACAGATATCAAATGGTCAGATGGGAGTAGTGAAATCTCAGGTAATTACAACGAAACAAAAGAACATTTCAGCGTAAAAGTTCCGGAATCCCGCATCCTTGAGTGCAACTTCAAACTTAAGTTACCTGCCAGGTGTCAGAACTTCGGTTTCGATGACAAGTATATTTATTTAGAAAAGTGGCTGCCGTCACCGCTGGGTTTAACTTCCTGGAGTTATTTGTTGACTTTCCATATCACAGACCCAAAGAAATTAATTTCTTCTCATTTGATGGAAGAAAAAAGCACAGACTCCGGAAAACGGTTTACGTTAGTTTCGGTGGGAGATCAGCCTTCCATGATCCTTACGGATAGAGAATTGATACCATCCACAAAAAAGGACAATAAGGGACGGGAATACGAAGTCTACAGTCCCATAAAATCCAAACCTCTTTCGCCCTCAAAATCTGCAAGATACATGCGATCGGTAGGGCTCAATTTTAAAGACAGCCTGGTGGAAAAACGAATTGTTATTGATGATGGAAAATATGCCAGGTTACCCAACCTGTTATTGTTTTCACACAAAGCCATAAAGTCTCCGCCAAGGTCATTTCTGCCTTCCTTCCGATATACCGCCAATGGCAATTTTATGGTTGGTTTTTTACTTAACAATTTGAATAAAAACAAGCAGCTTCTTTATTATTACGTCAACCCGTTGTTTTCAATAACCAATGACTTCAACTGGAGTGCCGGCATGATGAAGCCTTTGAGAGTGCGTATGGGTGCCATTAGTCAAATCACCCCTCAACTGACCTACCGCAAGTTTCATTATTACACCAACCGGATAGACGATTATACACTGGATTATCACCGGATCAGTCCGAGATTGAAATTCACCTTAAAAAATCACCGTTGGATCAATCTGGAATATGCTTACATCAACGAAGAAATTGCCCTTTACGAAGGACGTAAAATCAATTTCGATCACCGCTCATCGCAATTGTACCGATTGTATTATGACCAGGAAAAGAAGTCACCCTTATACCAATGGAAATTTTCTACACACCTGGAGCATTTCCGTTACCAGAACATTTTTAGCGAAAACCAACAATTCCTTAAAATAAGTGCTGACTTCAGGCAGGCCTGGAGGTTAAGTATGTTCAGGGATTTTTCTGTCCGATTGTTTGCAGCCAAATTTCTGACCAATGACCAGCGCACCAGTACCAACTATTCCGATTTTATTACGAAAGGGAGCATCGCGCTCATCCACCAGGGCAGAAATGATTATGCCTACGATGAATTGTTTGTAGCAAGAAAAAACCAAAATGTCTTCTTAGAAAACCAGATCGGAAGTCAGGGCGGTGGTTTTAAAAATGCGCCCTCCACAAAATCATCGTTGGGCCTCAGCAATGATTTTGCTGCCGGCATCAACCTGCGATACGATGTGCTCAGGCTGAAAAAATCCTTCTTGTTTTTTCTTTATGCCGATGGAGGATTGTACAGGCAATACAGCAATGCCAAATGGGCCACCAAAAACATCTACAGTGCAGGCCTCGGCCTTACTGTAAGCGAGGCCATCTCTTTATACCTGCCCGTGCTCAACCACAAAGACATCAACACCAATTACAGAGACAACAATTTGGGCTTTTTCGAAAGATGGAGTTTTCAATTGTATTTTAAAGAAAAATTTGAATCACGAAAATAAACATGGATATTTTACAATTACTCAAGCATTCAAAAACAACAGATTTCAGCATCCGAAACCTGCCCTTTGGCATTGTTAAAGAAAGCGGCCATTATACCGTAGTAAGCAGGCTGGGTGACTATGTGATTGATGTGCGGAGTTTTATCCACTTCATGGGACTTGATGAATTCACCGACATACCGGAAGAAGTGTTTGTGAACCCATACCTAAACGACTTTATTGCTTTGGGCAAAGGGGTGACAGTTCCCTTGAGAAAAGCCATCCAGGATAAGATTTTGGAGCTCAAATTTTCAGAGAGTGTTTTCAAAATGATATTTACACCCCTTGAAGAAGTAGAGGTGTGTATGCCCCTTCGCATTGGAGACTACACCGATTTTTATTCCAGCATCGAACACGCCACCAATGTAGGCAAGATGTTTCGCGATCCCAACAATCCGTTGCTGCCCAACTGGCTGCACATGCCGATAGGCTACCATGGCAGAGCAAGCAGTATAGTACCCTCCGGTACTCCGATCAAAAGGCCTAATGGTCAATACCAAATCAACGAGGGAGAGGCACCACAATTTGGCCCTTGCCGTACCCTCGATATTGAAGTGGAAATGGCCTTTGTGGTAGGCAAAGAAAACAAGCTGGGAGAAGCCGTTTCTACCTCAGAGGCAGCCAAACACATCTTTGGAATGGTCACCTTCAACGATTGGTCAGCACGCGATATTCAACGTTGGGAGTATGTACCTCTAGGCCCCTTCCTCGGCAAAAATTTTGCATCCACCATTTCACCCTGGGTGGTAACTATGGAAGCACTGGAGCCATTTATCACAGAAGGTCCTGAGCAAACCGTAGAAATATTACCGTACCTTCAATTTGAAGGAAAACAAAATTACGACATCCACATGGAAGCCGACCTCATAACAGAAGACGGTAGTGTAACCACCATATGTAAGACCAACTTTAAATACATGTATTGGAACATGTGCCAGCAACTCGCCCACCACACCGTCAACGGTTGCAATCTCAAAGTTGGCGACCTGTGTGCCAGTGGCACTATTAGTGGACCTACCGAAGATAGCTTTGGCTCAATGATGGAGTTGTCCTGGAAAGGCACAAAGCCCATCCAGCTTGTCAATGGACAGGAAAGGAAGTACCTGCAAAATGGTGACGCCATCAATATACGTGCATATAATGAAACGGAGGGATACCGGGTAGGATTTGGCGATTGTTATGGTAAGATCATCCCATAAAAAAAGGCAGCTGAAAAATCAGCTGCCTTTTTTTTAGGCTTTTACTTCCTGGGTAAGGTATTTTATTTTGATTCTGAAATAAGCAAATGTCAATGTCATGATTGGGCTGAGCCAATTGAAAATAGCATAAATAAAATAGTGTTCTGCCCCCACACCCAACACCTTACTTTGGTAGGCTCCGCAAGTATTCCAGGGAATGAGTGCCGAAGTCACGGTACCTGTATCCTCCAGGGTACGGCTTAGGTTGACAGGATCGAGTCCTTTGTCTTTATAAGCTTGCGCAAACATTTTGCCGGGCACCACGATGGCTATGTACTGGTCAGACGCGGTAAGGTTCATGGTAAGGCAAGAAGCCACAGTACTGGAGAACAAGCCGAAAATAGAATGTGCCATACTCAACAATGCCTTACTGATTCTGGACAATGCTCCTATGGCATCCATGACACCACCAAAGACCATGGCACAGATGATGAGCCAGATGGTACTCAACATGCCTTTCATGCCACCGGTAGCAAAAAGCGAATTGAGTTTTTCATTGTTCATTTCAATCGAGGTATTTGTTACCATGTTTTCCATAATCCCTTTGTAAGCGGAGTGAAAATCGAGGCTGGAAACTTTGGCTACCTCTGCTAATAATGAAGGCTGAAAAACGTAAGAAAAAAACCCACCCAATAAGGTGCCAGCCAACAATGCTATCATCGGTTTGGTCTTTCTAACAATCATAACTATGACCAGCACAGGCACAATCATTAGTATTGGACTTATATAAAATTTCGCATCAATGGCATCGGTTAGTTGTTTGATTTCTTCTCCCCCTACTCCGTTGGCATTTTGGGTAAAGCCAAGGATGATAAAAAATATCAACGAAATGATGTATGTAGGAAAGGTGGTAAACTTCATGTAATTGATGTGAGCAAACAAGGTAGTACCCGCCATAGCCGGTGCCAGATTGGTGGTATCAGAAAGGGGCGACATCTTATCACCAAAATACGCACCCGATATCACAGCCCCGGCAACCATGGCAGGGCTGATGCCCAAAGATGTTCCAATACCGATCATGGCAATGCCCACCGTTGCGGAAGTTGACCAGGATGAACCCGTAAACAAGGATACAATCGAACATATGATCAGAGCAATGGGCAGAAAAATCACCGGACTGAGCAATTGGATACCCCCGTAGATAATGGTGGGAATAATGCCACTCAATATCCAGGTGGAAGATAGCGCACCTACCATCAATAAGATCAAAATGGCCTCAGTAGTATCCTTGAGGTTAAGACCAATTTTTTCTATCATTTTATCGTAGTCCACGTGATTATAAAAACCAACTATTGCCGCAACCGCAGCACCTATCAATAACAAAAACTGGTTGGAACCACCCAGAGGGTCATCATCCGGATTGACTTTGCCGTTGTATGCAAACAACACATTGTATGCCAGTAATATCACCAATACAATGACCGGGATGAGCGCCTCCAAGAGCGACAATTCTGCGTTTTCCCGAAGTTTTCTAAATGCCATAAGGTTTGAATTTGGAATAAAGAAAAGGGTTTTTTTACTAAAATCCATAAAAAAGATGGAAGAATAGAATCACAATGGAAATTGTATTTATTACTACTCATTGCAACATAATATTTTTTATCCTGGGCTAAATATATTCTTGAACAGAATATTATTTGGAAACTTTAATAATGGATTATCGTGATCGGCACTATTCCCATTCAAGAGTTTCTTTGTCCTAGTAGATGCCAACCCAATATAAAAAAAACTGCCCCGGCTCCACACAAGGCCAAAACCCTATGTGGAACCGGGGCACAATAAACCAATCTCAATAAAAAGGTAAGATTATATAAAAAGACGAAAATCTTAGTTCTTCTTCCTGACAGGAAGAGATTTCCGGTTGGTTTCAAAACAAAAGGGGGCAGATGGCGTACATCCGCCCCTCGATCTTATAAACGCTTAATCAATTTTTTCTCTCAGAAAGGAATTGCCGGTTTGAACTACCGTGCCCTCTGAATCCACATAAACTGTGGTGCTGATATTGCCTTTCACGACAGGTACATTGTCATCGTCATCGAGCATGAGTCCCCTTCTTTTATAAGCAGGGATCTTCTCAACCATCTCCTTGTTCTCAGCAGTGTCCAAAGGCATTGTAGTAGTTGAGCGGTTGTACATTCTCCTTGCATTTTCCAACTCCTGCAACTTATGTTTTTCTTCTGCTTCCTTTCGATCTCTGATCGGATCGTTGAACGTAATGGTCTCTTTTATTTTCATTACTTCATCATGCTCAAACTCTATGGTCTTGCTAGATGGAGTTGAATCCATGACACTATAAAAGTCAATGTTGGCAATGTTTTCCAACTCATCATCGAGTGCTACTTTTTTAGGTTCGTGATGAACCGTTTTAATTTTATTGCTGCCTGTTTCGAAACCTGTTGCAATCACGGTTACGCTGATCTTATCGCCCAGACTTTCATCCTTGCAATTACCCCAGATGAGATCTGTTCCAAAACCTGCTTCTTCCTGCACGTAATCGGTAATTTCACCGATCTCACTCATCGTCACTTCTTTGCTTCCGGAGGTGATGTTGAGCAATATGTGTTTGGCTCCTCGGATATCGTTTTCTTCGAGTAAGGGTGAAGTCAGCGCCATGTGGATGGCAGTTCTTGCCCTATCCATGCCTTCTGCTTCTCCATAACCCATCAGGGCCACACCGGAGTCTTTCATTACAAAGTTTACATCTTCAAAATCAACGTTGATATAACCCGGTACGGTGATGATTTCTGCAATGGACTTAGCCGCTGTTGACAATACGTTGTCCGCATTGTCGAACGCCTGGGTAAGGGTGAGATCACCATACATTTCCTTGAGCTTGTCGTTGGAAATTACCAGGATGGCGTCAACATTCTTTTTGAGGTTTTCCAATCCTTCCAAGGCCTGCCTTTTTCTGCGCATACCTTCAAAGTGAAAGGGAAGAGTAACAATACCTACCGTAAGAATGCCCATTTCTTTGGCTGCCTTGGCAATGATGGGCGCAGCTCCTGTACCGGTTCCACCGCCCATGCCTGCGGTAACAAAAAGCATCTTGGTACCATCTGCCAAAAAGCCTCTGATCTCATCGATGGATTCGATGCATGCTTCCTTGCCTGTTTCCGGTTTTGAACCTGCTCCACGTCCGTCTGTCAGGCTTGGGCCTAAAGCAATCTTCTTTTCAATAGGACTGGTTTCCATGGCCTGTGCATCCGTATTACAAATGGCAAAGTCTACACCTACTATGCCCTGGCGGAACATGTGTCCCACCGCATTTCCACCTCCACCGCCTACTCCGATGACTTTTATGATGGAATGATTATAATTGGGTATATTGAATTTCATGTCTTCTTAATTTTGAGTTGTGTAATGGATTAAAGTTCGTGATCCGGTGTGGGTTCAAAAAAGTCTTTGGCGTACACTCCAATTTTTTTCATGAAGCCTAAGAATTTAGACTCAACACTTGCTCTTTCTACGGCCTCTTCAGCTACTTCTTCAAAGTCTTCATTATTGCCTTTGTTTGTATCGGCAACATATTTGATTACCTCTTCCTGATGGGCTACCTCCTGATTGCTGTATTCTACGTATACTTTGTCAGGTAAGTTATCAATGGTATACTTAAGCAGGCCAATAGCTGTGGCATAAATCGGTGATGACAAATCCTTGGTATAACCATGGGCCAAATGTTCCACCGGCTCACCAACTCTGGCGGGCATACCGGTATGCAACTCCACCAGGGTCTCAATGTGTTTGAGCAATGCTCCACCACCTGTTAATACGATACCGGCGATGAGTTTATTTTCATAACCCGAACGTTTGATCTCCCACAACACGTAATCAAATATCTCCTCTACCCTTGCCTGGATGATTTTAGCAAGATTCTTTTCTGAGATGCTCTTTGCCTCCCTTCCCTTCAATACCGGGATGGTAATGCGTCTGTTGTCTTTGATCATGTCGGCAAGGGCTACACCAAACTTTACCTTCAGTTTTTCAGCCTGGTCGGCCAATACAGTGCATCCTTCCTTGATATCTTCGGTGATGATATTGCCACCAAAAGGGATCACGGCTGTATGACGGATGATGTTGTCCTTGAAGATGGTTATGTCAGTGGTGCCACCACCAATATCTACCAATACCACTCCGGCTTCTTTTTCCTGATCGCTCAGCACAGCACAGGCAGAAGCAATAGGCTCCAGTGTGATGTCTGCTATATCCAGTCCTGCTTTTTCAATGCAGCGGATAATGTTTTTAGAAGCAGTGATCTGGCCGGTTATGATGTGGAAGTTGGCCTCCAGTTTATGGCCCGACATGCCGATGGGATCCACCACATCTTTTTCGTCATCAACCGTAAACTCTTGCGGAATGACATGCAGAATCTTATCACCCGGGGGAAGGGCGATACGATACATATCTTTGATCAACCTTTCCACATCTTCTGAGGAAATTTCCGCATTGTGGTCTGCCCTGGTGAGGTAGCCCATGTGGTGGTGACTCTTGATGTGCTGGCCTGCGATTCCAACGTGAACAACTTTGAATTTGCAGCCCGCTGTCTTCTCTGCCATGTCTACTGCTTCTCTGATGGCTTTTACCGTTTTGTCGATGTTGGATACAACACCTCTGGCTACGCCTTCAGATTTTACAGTACCGTATGACACCACTTCGAGCCTGCCGAATTCATCCATCATGCCGGCAATGGCACATACTTTGGTAGTCCCAATATCAAGGGCTACCGCCAATGGCTGCTTGCTGTTGTTTCTGTCGGTGAGCCAGGCAAATCTCTTTTGTGGATTCAAACTAGTACTCATGGTATTATAATTAATTAGTTAATAAATGCTGTTTCTTCTCTTTTCTCCGCCACTACCTGGCCTTTGTAATTGAGTTTCAGGACATTGAATTTTCTCCATCCTTCCCTCGGCAATCCTTCTTTGTACATAATCTTGAGGTTATCAAATTTTTCCTCTAGATTTGAGGCATCGCCCAGTACAATCTCTTGTCTGCCTATCTTGGGTATCAATACAATTTCTCCGTCTTCTTTTACATCAATCTGTTCTACCAGGGCTGTCAAAAATGTATCTGCGAAAATGGCTTTAGATACTTCATACACTTCTTTCAGTTTTCCTGGTTTTCCGGACTTAAATTTCTCTTCCTGGTACAATTCAAAGTGACCTGTGGCCAGCGGCACCCTGATGGCAGACTTTTCTACGTTGGGCACCTGATCTCCGTCTTCATCCAGGTAGTAACTGCGATTACTGCCATCCATCACCCTCACTATGGGCTGCTTTTGCACAATCCATACATTGAGTTTATTGTCGGAATCAATGAAAACTTCCACTTTTTTTATTCTTTTATCCGCCTTCAGCAATGCCTCCAGCTCTCTTGCTTCAATGTCCTCTACTGAAGTCTGGGTAACATCGTATCCTGTATGGCGGTTGAAGATTTGTTTTACTTCACCCGGTGTAATCAAATTTCTTTTACCCCTGATGGGCTTAATGACTACTTCCAGTTTTTGAACTTCAACCTCCATCTTGCGCTGTACAGACAAAACAAAGAGGATGCCTATAGCCGCCATGACTACCGTCCAAAGGATGCGTTGTCGCAATACCGGTATGTCAATTTTTTTATCCATGATCGCCGGTGAGTATTTTTTTGATTTCGGGAACCAATGTATCTATATTGCCTGCACCCAATGTCATGACCACATCAAAATTGCCCTTTCTTACAGTATCCAGTATAGCTTCTTTTTCCTGCAATGAAGCATGATCGTGCGCCATTTTATCCAGCAACATCTGTGCATTCACGCCTTCAATGGCTTCTTCACGGGCAGGATAAATTTCCATCAGGATCACCTCATCCAGTTTTGCCAATTCCTCAGCAAAACCATCTGCAAAATCGCGGGTTCTGGTAAATAAATGGGGTTGAAAAATGCCCAATACTTTTTTACCCGGAAACATCATTCTGGCTGCTCCTATGGCCATCTTCAATTCTGTGGGATGGTGCGCATAGTCATCTATGTAAACTTTAGGACCATCAACAATCCATTCGAATCTTCTTTTTACTCCTTTAAAAGATGCCAGTCCATTGGCAATGGCGTCTTTTTCCTTACCCATTAACAAGGCTACGGCTACTGCAACCGATGCATTGGAAACATTGTGCTGACCGGGCATACGGCTTGCCAGACTTTCTATGCTGCCCATGGGGCTAAAAAAGTCAAAGATTACCTTCCCGTCCTGAACGCCTTTGATTTCCAATTTGATGTCATTGGTATCGTCAAAGCCATAGGTCATTACTTTGTATGTTCCTTTCAATTCCGCTACCACAGTACTACCCAGATCAGCAGCCGCCTGCTGCGATAATAGTACTACTCCTCCCTTTCTTGTTTTCTGTATAAAGGCCAGATAAGCTTCCGTCACTTTGTCTGCAGTACCATAGATGTCGAGGTGGTCCGGATCAATGGAATTGACTGCCGCTATCTCCGGTGTAAGATGCAAAAACGAACGATCAAATTCGTCTGCTTCCACTACGACCCAATCACTGTTGCCCAAAAAATAGTTGGTA
>WBZP01002616.1_pt2 | contig 13430 bp, 7 predicted proteins | sample 5204301 | NCBI WGS metagenome assembly WBZP01 (sample SAMN12412401, study PRJNA552823) | activated sludge metagenome | isolation source: activated sludge from nitrification reactor of wastewater treatment plant... | place: USA: Pennsylvania | collected 2017 | reverse complement strand
CGGTAGGTTGACGACTTTTCCGCCGGCTGCTTCCAGGCCGGCCACCATTTGATTTTTCCATGGCAGAAAATACATGTAATGAAAATCAAATGACTGCTTGTCGTGCAGCTTCAGCGTTTCCTGGAGCAGCATTTCTGCGCCTCCTCTTCCCAGCGATTTTATGATATGGAGTACTTTCATGTACCAAGTAAATTCGAACTCACCCGCCCTTCAGGAGAGACCTGTACATATCCTCGAAATTCCGCAGACAACTTTCGAGGCTGTAATTGGCCACTACATAATCACGGGCGCGGCTGCCCATTTTTTTTCGTGTATCTGTTTCTGTTAGCAGTCGTAGAATAGCCCGGCTGAAAGCTTCCGGATCGTGCCCGGTAAGGAGTATTCCCGTATCGCCATCACGCACCACTTCTTTCACACCGCCCACGTTCACGGCCACACTCGGAACCGACTGCATACCGGCCTCCAGGATAACCCCGGGCACTCCTTCAATGGTGCTTCCCAGGATAAAGAGGTCGGCCCCTGCCAGCCATTCCTGCACAGGGCTGCGATGCCCCGCCAGAAAAATATGGTCATCCAGTTTTTGCAACCTGACCTTTTCGGCGATCTCATGGAACCGTTTGCCTTCCCCGATCAGTACAAGCCTGGCCGATGGGCATTCCCTGAGCACCCGGCTAAAACTGTCGATCAGGAAATCATGGTTCTTTTCATCGGAGAACTGACCGATATGCATCACCACCGGATCTGATTCAGAAAAATCAAAGGTGCGGCTAATGACAGCACGGGAAGCACGGTGATCGAAAGGCAGGTCGGGAATACCCCTGCGTATGACTTTCGTCTGTTCCGCAGGATAATGATATGTTTTGACAAGGTCTTCCAGCGACTGGGGGCCAACCGATGCCACAAAACCAACCTGCCTGAACAGCATGCGCTGAAAACGGGTGCGCATACTCCCGGCAGAAGTCCAGGAACTGACCATACTGATATTGCGATACACTAAAGGGATATGGGGAAAATACAGGCGACGGGCAATGGCCGCGTATTTCAGGGTGTCTGACCCGTTGGCCTGGATGATGTCTGGTTTTGTTTCGCGGATCAGCGCAACCAGTTTACGGAGTAAGGAGAAACTGAACGCAGACTTTTGTCCGTTCAGGTCAATATTCTCGGCATGTTCTGCAACCAGCGGGTGCTGGCCGGGCGAATACAGGCCGGCAAAAATAACACGGTGATCATGGCTGCCGAGCAGGGCGCTCAGTTCAGCGGCAAAAACCTCCGCACCGCGAAATTGTCTTTTTGTAACTAATTGTACGATCGTCATGCCGGTTGGTTCAGCAACCATTCCTTAAATCGGATGATACCTTCCTTGAATTCTGTTGTGGGATGATAATGCAAAAGCTTTCCCGCTTTCGCGATGTCGGCATACGTGACCGGCACATCACCCATCTGTTCCGGCATTGGTATGATATTGGCCTTTTTGCCCAACACATCTTCCAGGGTGGAGATCATTTCGGCCAGGGTCACCGTACGGTGGTTGCCCAGGTTGATGACCTCATACATACTGTCGGTATAATGCAATGCCGAATATATACCTTCAACGGTATCCGTAACATATGTATAATCGCGGCGGGTACTTCCATCTCCAAAAAATTGGATCGGGCTACCCTCCAGGATCTTTTTACTGAACAGGTGAATGGCCAGGTCGGGCCGCTGACGGGGGCCGTAAACGGTGAAGAAGCGAAGCGCCAGGAAACGGATCTTGTATAAGTGGCTGTACACATGGCCCAGCAACTCACCGGATATCTTCGTACTGGCATAAGGGCTGATCGGGTTTAATACCGCATCGCTCTCTTTCCACGGAAAATTCGGGTTGATCCCATACACGCTGCTTGAGGAAGCAAAAACGAATTGCATGATCTGCCTTCTCCTGGCAAACTCAAGCAGGTTTTGTGTTCCCTTGACATTTACATCCTGGTAAGCCACGGGGTTCTCAATTGAGGGCCTTACGCCGGCTTTGGCAGCGAGGTGAATGATCGCATGATATTCGCCCGTGAGTTTTTTATCCAGCTCATCCTGTTGCAGAATATCCAATTCCAGGATCCTGCAATCGGGGTGATCCCTGAAAGCGGCGGTGTTCCTCTCTTTAATGTCTCGTGCATAAAACGGATCATAGTTATCGATTACCGTTACGGCATATCCGTTAGCGAGTAACTTCTCAACCAGGTGGCTTCCTATAAAACCGGCTCCCCCGGTAACGATGATGTGTTTCTTGCTCATGAGTCTGTAGGTGTCTGGAGTGCCTTAAGCATCATTGGTGGCGGATAACAGGTCCGATTCTTTCACAGATTGGCCGACCACTTTGTGGAGGAAAGATTCATATTGCCCTGCGATCGTTCTTATTTCATATCGCCCGGTGGCCACCTGCCGCGCGCGTTTACCCATCTCCGCCATAGATGGATATTCCAGGATCATTTTCTCCATGCAGGCGGCCAGTGCCGCTTTATCTTTCATAGGAAAGATCAGTGCCGTGCTGCTATCCACGGCTTCCCTGTTCATGGGTATATCGGAAGCAATGATGGGTATTCCCGCAATCATCGCCTCCACCAGCGAGCCGCTGAATCCTTCGTACCATGAAGGAAAAAGAAAACAATGCCCGCCATAAATTTTTTTCCAGCCCCCGGGAACGGTTCCGTGCAGGGTCACCTTATCAGCAATACCCAGCTGCACGATCATCTCTTCCATTTTCTTTCTGAAGAGGCCGTTTCCATATATATCGAGGTGCACATCAGGGTGAACAGACTGCACCAACTGATAAGCTTCCAGCATCTCGGCCAGTCCTTTACGCTGCAACAGTCTTCCTATGAATACAAAACGAAATGTACTGCCTGTGGGGGGCGTCCATACAGGGAACTGGGAAGTGTCCCGGCCCCGGTATATGACGGTGATATTTTTCTTCCGCAGATGCAGGGCTTTCGCATTGCTCCGGGCAATCGATGCCGCATTGGATATCCAGTAACGGGGGATACCGGAAGTCCACCTGTCGAGTAACCAAAAAAAGCGAAAGCGTCCGTACTGTCCTTTGTCTTTGAATTCGCGGACACGAATCTCCCCATAACTGTCATTGACAAAAGTGCCGATCAGCGGTGTCTTTGTCAGGTAGCAGGCGATACGCGATATGAGGTTAGCGCGCAATATCGAGGAAACAACGAGGTCGGGTTTTTCCTGCCTGATCAGTGTGATGAGTTTTCGGATACCCGTCGTGAAGGAACGCTTACCGGTCAGGTGCAGATCGATCAGCGGTATGCCCGCCTGCACGTATTCCTGCCGGAGATCATCGCCGGGATAAAAAGTAACAACCCTGGCATCGGTATCCTTTGAAAAGTGCCGGATGATATCCAGTGTACTTTTCTCCGTACCACCGTTGGCCAGCGTATCGAGTGTAAATAAAACTTTCATGGTTTACATGGCATCCCGAAAAAAAATCCGATGCAGATCGCGGGGTATCGGTCAGAAACCCTGCAATTCAACCATTTTCCGGAATGTGGGCGATTTCGATATGAGTTCATCAAAACTACCTTCATCCTGTATGGCGCCCTTATTGAGGATAATGATCCTGTCGGCATCCTTGATGGTCGACAATCGATGCGCTATGATGATGATGGTATACCGGCCTTTCAATTGTTCTATATTGTCCTGTATGGCCTTTTCCGTTTCAGAGTCGAGTGCCGATGTGGCCTCATCCATGAACAGAAAATCGACTTCTTTATATAGTTCGCGCGCTATCGAGAGACGTTGTTTTTGACCGCCGCTGACATTAATGCCGTTATTACCCAGCAGGGCGTCTCCCTGTAAAGGCTGCTTCATCACAAAATCATAAATGGATGCCTTATGCAGGGCTGAATAGAACCGCTCTTTATTGGCCTCGGTGGGCTCGTCCCAGAAGGTCACATTATTGAAAATGGTATCGTTGAAAATGACCGGCTCCTGGGTGATATACCCGATGTGTTGCTGAAAGGTTTCGATATTAAAATCCTGCAGGTTACTACCGTCAATGAGTAAACGACCTTCATTGGGTTTCAGGAGGCCCGTCAGTACGTTGATCAGGGTGGTTTTACCCGAACCGCTTTCGCCTACAATGGCGATGGTCTGGTTCCTGGGTATTTTCAGGTTTATCCTGTTCAGTATCCGGTGATCGTCATACACAAAGGAAACATCTTCAAATCGGATATCGTTGTGGAATCCTTCATAAGAACGGGCGCCCGTCACTTCTTTTCCCGCTTTCAGTTCCTGGTTAAACTGGGTCATATTATGCAATGACCCCGACACACCGAGGAAGAGGTTCCAGAAGTTTTGAGTTCCCATCAGGGATACCAGGCCGCGATAGAACAGCAGGAGGCTGAAGATGATCACCCCTATATTCTGTGAGAAATATTTAACCTGTACGATGATGACCAGCACAACCACCAGGATGATCAGTGGTTCCCTGACGGAAGACAGCGTAGCGCTGATGAGGCCGGCCCTTTTGTTTGACTCCTGAATTTTTTCGTTTGTCTGGATCAGCTTATCGGCATAACGATGGATCAGACCCGTAGCCTTCAGGTATTTGAAATAGAAAACCTTCTGGATCAGCAGGCCCTGAAACGAATGACTGTCGGTGGTGATCTTTTTCGACAGGGTTTTGGTAACCTTATGCAGGCGGCGAAATACGAGGTTGGTGAGCAAGCCTCCGATGGCTACCAGCAGGGCAAACTGGGGGTTGGCAAAAAAGGCCATGAAGATATATACCGCCACGAAAATGCCATACTGAAAAGACATGAAGTAATAGCGGTATGCCTGTTTGACCTTTTCCACTTCACCGCTGAAGGTATTCTGGATCCGGCCGCTATCTGAATTGACAAAAATATTATAGCTGAAATCAGACAAGCCCCTGATATTCCTCGTCCGGATCTTGCGTATGAATAATTGTTCGTTAATGACGCGCAGGTAACCTTCTGCAAATTTCAATCCGCCCTTCATGGCAAAGAAGATGAAAATGACCATCAGAACCACGCCGAGGGTCATTGAAATGCCCAGGTAAGAAAATATGTCTACCAGAAAAGACATATTTCCCAGGTTGGAGCTGTCCGGTGGTGCGCTGCCGGCATCCACCATCTGCAACAACGGGATGAACATGGCCAGGCCGAAGCCATCCATAACCCCTACCAGCAGGCTTAATACCATACTGATGAAGATCCGGTATCGGAGGTGGGAATAGAAATAGAAGAAGTACTGGAAGTACTTTTTCAGGAGTTTCTTAATTGTATTCAAAGTTTGGTCTGATCAGGATTTCTTTTCAGCGTCTGTGCCGGTATCAGAAGAGTAATAACCGTATCCGTACTTACGCCTGTAATAATAATTGCCGTATTTGCTACCGAAATATCCTTTATCGCGTACGCCGTTAAACACAAGTGCCATACTCTTGAAAAGATTCCGGTTGTACCATTCATTGATCTCCTGGATCTGTTCACGCACCGTCTGTTGGAAGCGTGTAACGATCAGCGTTACATCGGCCCAGTCGCCCAGGATCTGCGCATCGGCTACGATACCGAACGGCGGAGTGTCTATGATCACCACATCGTAATTTTCATCCAGGTATTTTTTTACTTTCCCGATGAACTCGCCGGCAATCAATTCCTGCGGGTTTGGCGGGATGGCGCCGGCCGGAAAAACATCAAGCCTTTCTTTAGGATCGTCTCCCACCCTGATGGCGATCTCATTCGGTTCCGCTTTACCGATCAGCACACTCGACAAACCTGCCCCATCGCCGGGGAGCGATAAAGCTTTCGAAATTTTCGGCCTGCGAAGGTCAAATTCCAGGAGCGCGACCTTCTTACCCTGCAACGAATATGATTTCGCCAGGTTCATCGAGAGAAATGATTTACCCTCACCGCTCACACTTGACGTGATGAGCACATAGTTTGTCTTACGCCCATGTGAACGGTAGAAATTGATATTGGTGCGAAGCGAACGTATTTGTTCACCAAACATGGAACGTCGGTTACGCCCGATGATGATGGGCTCTTTGTCGCTGTTATCCGCCTGCTCCAGTTCCGCAATTACAGGAATGAGGCTCATTCCCTGCAATTGTTTCTTGGAGATCACTTTGCGGTTGGTCAGTTCTTTGATGATGGCAAAGATGAGTGGCAGCAATAGACCTATGATAAAGGAAGCCATCAGAATGATACTGCGTGACGGCCTGAGTTCTGCATTGATCTTCAGCGGCGGACGAAGGATCTTTGTATTAACGGTAACAGATGCAGCCGCGATAGAAGCTTCTTCCCTCTTCTGCAGTAAGGTCAGGAAGAGTTGTTCCTTGATATTCTGGAGTCTCGATTTTTCGAGTAATTCCTTTTCTTCATTCGGTGTGTTGCGCAGGAACTGATTGGCCTGGCTGATATTGGCCTGGTATGTGGTTTCCGCTATACGCAGGTTGTTTTTATAATTAAGCAAAACCGAATTCATGCTGCTCCTCATTTCATTCAGCTTCCTGTCGAGCACCTGCATGTTGGGGTTATCATCTGTTTGCACCAGGGCCAGTTTATCCCGCTGGCTGCGTAAATCCTGGTACTGGCGCAGGATGCCCTGCAGATAAGGATCATTGACCCCTACGAATGACAGGTCGGATTCTTTCAGGTTCGGGTCGTGAATGAAACGCTCGATGGAACTGACGGTAGCTTTCAGGATATTAATTTCCGTCAATTGCTTATCGTACTCTTTCATTTTATCGAGGTACAATTCACCGTTGGCCGACATGCCCACAAATCCCCGGCTAGCTTTAAAACTGGCCAGCGCCGATTCGATTGAATCAAGCTCCCGGCCCAATGGAATCATACGCTTATCAATGAAGTTGATGGCTTGTGAAAAACTCAGGGATTTATCTCTTTTGAGTTCGTTATTGTAAATGCTGATGAGGCCGTTGAGGATATCAATGGCCCGTTCGTTGGAAACATCTGCATAACTGATGTTGATGATATTGCTTTCCTTGGTTGTGGTCATGTTGATCTTGCCACTGATATGAAAAGCAGTTGCCAGGGTGCCCCGGCTGTAACAGAAGATCGGAGTTGAGCTGTTGAACTCCTGCAGTTTATTGACAACGATCTTGTACCCTTTCAGGTAAAACCCTTCATCCCATTTGGCATTGCCCTCAACCGATTCGGAGATAAAATGAAAGCCATCCTTTTTGGGCATGATGGAAAAATTGATCTCGGGAACATCCTCGCCCGGATCTTTTACTATATGCCATTTAATGATCCCGTAAAAGTCTTTGTTCTTAAATCTTCCCTGTGCTTCAGACACATACTGCAAACCCAGTGAATCTACGAGTTTGGCCGCCAAAGAAGGGGATCTGAAATACGCGATCTTATCATTGAACGGGTCGCGCTGGGAACCGAAGAATGCCTGGCCGATCGATAATTCCTCCCGTTGCTCAATGGTCAGGCTGGTATTAACGATATAAACAAAATTCAGGTAACGCAGGTAAATGCTGCCCACGAGGTATCCCAATAACCCGAACAAAAGTATATACGGCCAGATCGATATAACCCTGCGGAAATCTATATCAAACGAATTGGTGCGTAACCTGACCGGTTGCACGGGATCATTGTCAACCGGCTGAGAACTTCCCTGTTCCCACACATTATTATCTTGCTTGATCATTAGTTGATGATATTGTTAAGCGTAATCAGAACTGTAATAACAGCCCCTGTAATGGCGATGGCATTCCGTGCCGGGCTGCCAGGGCTCAGGAACGTAGTAAAACGACCCGGCTTTACATACAACAGGTCATTTGATTTCAGGTAATAGTAAGGAGAAGTAAATATATTCTTGCTGTTCAAATCCAGTTTGGCCATTGTTCTTGTGCCGTTTTCTTCGCGCACCAGCCAAACATCATTTTTCATATCAAACGCATCCTGCGTGCCTGATTGAGCGATCGCTTCAAAAATAGTCAGACGCTCGTTGAACATTTGGATAGTGGTACCGCCACGGCCATTCACAAAATAAACACGGCCGGCAATATTAACATTGACAAAAATATCCTTGAAGTAAACGGAGAGTTTCTCCCTGATCATTTTTGCCGCATCCGTAGAAGTCATACCCTCTACATGTAATTCACCGATATAGGGGAACATGATGGAACCCTTGTCGTTAACAAGATAACCGTTGCTGAACTGCTGCACGGCATTACCCACATTCTGGGCATTGAATGGGTTAAGAAATGCAGTCAGTGAGGGTTCCGGTGAACTGACATTGATATTTAACCTGTCTGATCGCTTGATCTGCAACGGTACCCCCTGTTCGATAGAGTCCAGTCGTTGTGTGGTTGGCTTCAGATCGTGGAAATAGTATAACTTTTTCGGAGAAACGCAGTTGGACAGCGAAATAATGGATAAAATACCCAGGAAAAATAGAACTGTGCGCATAATAAGCAGTTAATGTACAAATAAACTAAATAATCCGTAAAGTCAATGATGACAGATTATGGATTAAGAAAAATAATATATATAATTTATTTACTTTGTATTTAATTGTTTTTCAGTAAATAAATCGTCTATTAATAAATCCCAGGTTCTTTCATTGGCAGGGCTTCGCCACTCCCAGTCACAGTAAATGTGAAAAAAATTTAACGATTGTTAAATCTGGTTTGCAAAGATACTTCATTACCGGCAGCGTACCTGAAAATCAATAAAGTTTACGTTGAATTTACCTGCCCGGAACAAAGCTGTCCCCGGACCAAAAAAAGCTATCCGTAGTCCAAATAAAAACTATCCGTAGTCTATAAAAAAAGCTATCCGTAGTCTTAAAAAAAGCTATCCGTAGTCTAAGACTACGGATAGCATACAAATTCTATTTAATCGATGATCAGAGCTTGATCAGTTTCTGTACTATCCTCTTATCACCCTGTAGTACTTCGATCATGTAAGCGCCAGCTTTCAGGTTGCTACCAAAAGTCTTTAAGGCGTCGGGCATGATCAGCATGCGGCTCAGTTCCCTGCCCTGCAGGTCGAGTACGCGTACGGTCACCTGGCTGTTCTTATCCAGGCTCTTCACCCGAAGTTTGAAGTCGCTCACCGCAGGGTTCGGGAACACCTGGGCTTCAAACAGTTCCACCGGAGCTGTTACATTGCCCTTGGTGTAAACCGGGAACTTCTCTTCTGGCGGACAAGCCGGCAGGAAGATGCTGGTTGACCGGATAACGCTGCTACCGCAGTTGTTGACCGCTTGTGCTGTTACCGTACCCGTAATAGCGGTTGATGGATAAGCGATCGTAATGCTGAATGCCGTTTGTGTTACCACGCTGCCACCGGCAGGATAGGTCCAGTTAACGGATGTGGCGTTGGCAGGCATGCTGGCCAGTGAATACGTGAACACCCTGTTCGGGCAAGCCGTAGTTTGAACCACGTCGATCACGCTTGGCGTAGCCGGGCTCAGGGTAGCAACTGTCAGGTTCCTGGCTGTGCTGGTACCGCAACCGTTGGTGGCGATCACGCTGATCGTTCCACCGGAATAACCGGCCGGGAATGTGAAGGACACTGAGTTGGTTCCCTGACCTGTCAGACCAATGGCTCCTGCTGGTACCGTCCAGGTATAGTTGGTTACGGTCGGTTGCTGTGCTACGGTGTAGGTGGCTGCCGTTCCGGCCGGGGCGATGTTGGCGCAAACGTTCACCGGTCCGGCTATCAGGCCTGGAGTGGCCGGGTTAGCGCGTGTGATCGTCAGGGCGCGGCCTCCGCTTGTTCCGCAACTATTCACAGCCTGAACCGTGATATTGCTGGTGGTGAAGCCGGTGGTAAATGTCACGGTTACCAGTGTATCGTTTTCACCCAATCCGTTCGGGTGCGAGATGGTGGTGTTGCCAGATTGTGCGTTCCAGATATAGGATGAAGCGCCGGCCACTTTTGGTATATAGTATGTGATGGGAACATTCGTTCCCAGGCTCGGGCACACATTCGTGGTCGATGCCGTGATCGGTTGTGGCGTGCTTGGATTCTGTGCCTGGAGATAGTAGATCGTCATTGCGCTGGTACCGCAGGCAGATACAGCCGTTACGCGTATTTGTTTGTTGGCTTGCGTAGTGAAGCCGTTTGCAAATGTCACCGTGATGGTGCCCACACCCGTATTATTGGTTTGGCTAACCAGGCTCACATTCGGCGGTAACGACCAGTTGAAGCTGGTTGCTCCGGTTGAAGTAGCCGTGTAGGTGATCGGTGTTGCGTTGCCAACATAAGGACAAACATTGGCCGGGCCGGTAATAACAGGGGCTGCACCACTGGCCACGGTCAGGTTGGCTGATGCGCTCGGCGTACCATTGCAACCACCGGTAATGGTATAAGTAATAACGGTTGTGCCTGGTGAAAGTGCAGAAACAAGTCCGGTTGTTGGGTTAACAGAAGCCACTGTAGGGTTGCTGCTGCTCCAGTTTCCGGTTCCGCCACTTAACACGACACCGTTTGCTGTGAATGTGGATGATGTGTTTGCACATAAAGTTGCCGCACCGCTTACCGAAGCCACACTGGCATCCGGCAATATATTAACGATGGATGATGAACTAACCGTTCCATTGCATCCGCCGGTAATAGTATAGATGATAGAGGCCTGGCCTTCGGCTACGCCAGTCACCAATCCTGAATTAATATCCACGGTGGCCACATTGTTGTCGCTGCTGCTCCAGGCTCCGGTTCCGCCTGAAAGCACCACCGCATCTGCACTGTATGTAGCAGTTGCCCCGATACAGAGTGGGCTGCTGCCACTCACTGTTCCGGCTGAAGCCGGTGTGCAGGTGATTGCGGAGATGGTATTTGAATTAGCTGAAGTGCTGTTTGTGCTCTCGGCGCGCACACGATAATAATAAGTAGTGGCTGCCGTAAGGCCTGTCACTGATTGTGAAGTACCAGCAACAGACAGGTTCTGGTATCCGCTTACATATAAAGGAAGTGCACCGGAAACGATAATATCATCGATCCTACTGGTACCTGTAGTAACCGTTGCTCCACCAACAGAGGTATTAGAAGTCATGATCCAGCGGATAGACAAAGCTGATTGGTTATCACAAGCTGCAGGCAATGCCAGGTTGGCTATTACACCTGAAGTGAAATTATCAGCCAGGGCTGGCACGGTTCCTCCTGGTACATCCGTCCATGCGCCGGCCCCAACTTTATACTGGATCTTGAAATCACGGGGGCCGGAACTGGAAGCACGTTGTTTAGAAGATAACTTGATATTATAATATCCTGTTGCATCGATGTCAACTTGCCAGAACTTGGTTCCGGAACCACTTGCCCATGAATTAGCTGTTGCGGCGCGTGTGGTGGCACCAGTTACATCACCAATAGTACCACCTGTACAAGTAAGTGTTTTAGCTGAGTTGGCAGGTAAACCCTGATCAGGAGTTACGGTGGCGCCACTCGTGGGGAATGTCCAACCTGCCAGTGTTACAGGAGCTCCCGTAAAAGTATTGCTTGTACTCACATCAAATCTGTAACCTGTAGCACCTGTAACTGCATCCCAGTTGGCTGTAAAACTGGTTGAGTTAATATTGGTTGCGGCAGTGGCAACAGGCGCATCCAGACCCAGCGTAGTAAAGCTTTGCTGAGAACCATAAGATATTCCACCGTTATTGTTGGCATAAGCCTTATAATAATACGTTGTATTGGCATTGAGGCCGCTGCTGATCACGGAAGAGAATGAACCAAGGTTCAGCGTTCCACCTGCCACCTGTGTTCCGCTGCCATTGCTAAATCCATTGGTCGTGCTGTATTCGATACCGTAAGAAATAACGGGTGAACATCCGTTGAGTGTGATGGACCCGTTCAATGTGGCAGCGATCTGTGTAATGCCGGATGAAGAACCGGTTGTAACACTTGGTGCGGTATTAATTCCTCCGCCGCTTGCACTTACATCCGCATTTCCTGCAAAACCGCCACCGTTAACAGGGATGCTACCGCTGTACGACTGTACAGCTACTGGTGTAAACTTCACATAAATGAGCTGTGAATATGTACCGCCCGGTTGAGATAAAGTGAGTGATGTATTGTACGTGATGTCGTCTGTTGAGAATGTAAACCCATTCAGCGGACCAACATTTACATCAGCGTTCGTAAGGTAAATTCCATTAATAGTGAATGTATTTGGACCTGCCGTATTATTCAGACAAACATCACCGAATGCCGTCAAGGCTGTACTGGATAATGTGGGCGGGATCGCTACAAAACTTGCATCAATGGTGCTGGCCGCCTGTACGTTACTAAATGTATAGGTTGTAACAGCCCCAACTGACGAGCCATTGACCAATACATCCGCTACCTGGTAGCCGGGGTCAGGGGTAATGGTATAGGATTGTCCGCTGCCGCAATTGACAGTAGTTACACCGGCAGGGCTGATGCTGCCATTTGATCCGGCAGTAGCGGTGATCGTAAAGGTATTAATGACGAAGCTGGCGCTGATGGTATGGGGAGCCTGTACATCGGTAAATGTATACGTAGTGATCGGACCTTGCGATACGTTATCTACAAGAACATCCGCGATGCTGTAGCAGGCATCCGGGGTGATCGTATAAGTGGCATTGCTTCCGCAGTTGACATTGCCGGTACCAGGTGTAACAGATCCGTTAGATCCGGCAGTTACCGTGATTGCATAAGTATTCAATGTAAAGGAAGCGCTGATGGTGTGAGTTGCCAGCACATTGGTGAACGTGTACGAACCGAAAACACCCTGGGAAACACCGTCTACGATCACATCGGAAATGCTGTAACAGGGGTCAGCAGTGATATTGAAGGTCTGGTTATCACCAGCATTCACTGAAACGGAACCGCTTGGTGAAATCGATCCGCCCGTTCCGGCGCTGGCAGTTATCGTAAATGTCACAGCCTGTACAAAACTAACACTGATGGTATGTGAAGCCTGTACATCAGTAAATGTATACGTAGTGATCGCACTCTGCGATACGTTATCTACCAGTACATCATCTACCAGGTAACCCGGATCGGGCGTGATGGTATATGTTTGGTTGCTGCCACAGTTCACCGTGGTGGCGCCCACCGGGCTGATACTGCCGTTAGAACCGGCGGTTGCCGTGATGGTATATGTATTGAGTGCAAATGTTGCGCTGATGCTGTGCGGAGCCTGAACATCAGTAAATGTATACGTAGTGATCGGACCTTGCGATACGTTATCTACAAGAACATCCACGATGCTGTAACAAGCGTCGGGGGTGATGGTATAGGTTTGATTATCTCCGCAGTTCACATTACCGGTAACCGGCGTGATCGAACCATTAGCTCCTGCTGTAACCGTGATCGCATAAGTATTGAATGTGAAGGAGGCGCTGATGGTATGATCCGTTGTTACTCCTGTGAAAGTATAAGTACTGATGGGACCCTGTGATACACCATCAACTATAA
>WBZP01005113.1_pt1 | contig 13432 bp, 12 predicted proteins | sample 5204301 | NCBI WGS metagenome assembly WBZP01 (sample SAMN12412401, study PRJNA552823) | activated sludge metagenome | isolation source: activated sludge from nitrification reactor of wastewater treatment plant... | place: USA: Pennsylvania | collected 2017 | reverse complement strand
GCACGGCTGCAGCCTTCTCCTCCGGACTGTAGCGGCGCGTCGTGGGCTTTCCAGCAGACTGTTCCTTCGGCATACCTGCATCCTCGTTTCCAAGGTCAGGAGCCTCCAGTATTTCCAGGGCGATTCACCATCATCCGTTCACGCACCCATGTCTCGACGGCCCACGGGCCGCGGTAGGCCACGTAAGTCCCCTTGTTGGACGCCGTTAGCATCGTCTCGAATTCAAGGCCCCGGAGCCGATACGGCCCCGGGATCATGACCTCGATGACGCGCGAGAACAACGTTGCTCCGAAGGGAAAGGCAGGGTAGGCGCCGACGTCCATGGTCATGCCCACCCGGAAACCGAGGATGGTGCCGTCGTTCTTCACGGCGACTTGGAGATTGAGTGTTTCCTCCCGGGCCTGCCCACCGACGGTCAAATGCTCGTTGCGATCCTCGATCCACTTCACCGACTGCCCAAGGTGAAGTGCGGCCGCGGACAGCGCGACGTCCTCCCGGTTCAGTACGGTCTTGGAGCCGAAGGCGCCACCGATGTCGCCGGCGTCGACGGTCGGGATCTCGCCCGGATCCTTGGCGATGAGGGCCAGCATCGAGCGCATCAGATACGCGAGACGTTTGGGCTCTCGCATGGCCGCCTTGCTCATCGCCGGCATCATCTGCTTACCTGCGCCGAGGAGCGACGGGTTGGCCTTGAGATAGGCGCGGGTGCCTGCGGCGAACTTCTTGGTGTGCTCGCGATTAGTAGCCAGCTTGCGAAGTGACTGCCAGATGGGTTGGTTGCCCAGCAGGAGGGCTATGGCCCACCGGATGCTGTGAGCGGACTGGGTGGCCGAGTGCAGGATGAGCTCGCCCGTCACGGGGTCGATCTCGGCGACGGTGCCGCGAGTCTCCATGGGTTGGTTGGAGATGCGGTGTTGCTCGAAGGTCTGGCCGATGACGCGGTCCGCGTCGGCGAAGGCCTGATCAACGTCTCCATAGGAATTCTTGCCCCGGTACAGTACGTTGCCGCCGGCCTTGGGCCAGATTGACGGACGAGAGGGGTCCCGAGCCTGGGCCATCGTGGCCACCGCGGGCAGTTCCTCGTACTCGACGTCGATCAGCTCGCACCCGTCTTCGGCAACACGGCGGGTGTCGGCCACAACGATCGCCACCGGGTCGCCCACTAGGCGGACCCGGTCGACGGCCAGCGCGAAGTACGGTGGGTCGTAGAGCCCATCGAGCGGCATCATCCCCAGGAAGGCGCCGGTCATGGTCTGTATCTCCGCACCGGTCAGAACCGCGCGCACGCCTGGCAGCGCCCGTGCCGCGGCCACGTCGATAGATACGATGCGCGCGTGTGGGTATGGGCTACGCAGAAACGCGGCGTGGGCCATACCCGGCACGGTCAGATCGTCGACGTAGTGACCTCGGCCCCTCAGTAACCGCGGGTCCTCGACCCGCTGGACCGGGGAGCCGACCAACCGCCCGGCTATTGCTTCACGCATGGTCACTTCCCCCGAGGTAACCAGCCACGAGGGCCTCGACGCTGTCCACGATGCTGCGGTACCCGGTGCAGCGACACAGGTTCCCCGACAACTCCTTGCGGATTTCCTCCCGAGAGGGCGTCGGGTTGTCATCAAGCAGGCACCGGATGGTCATGAGAAAGCCCGGCGCGCAGAAGGCGCACTGGAACGCATGATTTTCGACCATCGCCCGTTGGATCGGATGGAGCACCCCGTCCTCGGCGAGGGCCTCGACCGTCTGCACATCAGTACCGTCGGCTTGGACCGCCAAAGTCAGGCAGGAACGCACCGCCCTGCCGTCGACGCGGACGGTGCAGGCCCCGCAGACGCCGTGCTCGCAAGCCAGGTGCGTGCCGGTCAAGTTGAGGTCCTCGCGAAGAACCTCAGCCAGCGTCCGGCGGGCTTCGACCTCGAGTTCCTCGTCCCGCCCGTTCACCCTGACGGCGATCCGGTGGAGGTCGGTCATGGTGCCGCGCCCACTCGAGCGTGAGCCTCAGCCAGGCAACGACGGGTGAGGACGCCGGCGACATGGGCCCGGTAGGCGGCGCTGGCATGGTTGTCGTCGGGCGGGTCGAGCGATCGGATGACGACGGCGGCCGCCTCGGCGAAGAGCTTGGCCGTCGGCGTTTCGCCCACCATCAGGTTCTCCGCTTCGCTGACGCGGATGGGCGTGGAGGCGGCGCCGAAAAAGGAGAGCGCAGCCGCGGTGACCCGGCCCTTCCTGTCTACATCGAGCGAAGCAGCCAGACCGACCATGGCGTAGTCCGCGTGCCGCCTAGTGACCTCCTGAACCGACCATCCGGCTGAGCTGGGCCAGTTGGGCCAGCGGACACCTGTGAGCATCTCGTCGTCGTTGACGTCGGACGAGAGGTAACCGAGGAAGAAATCGGCTGCGGCAACGGTCCGCTCGCTGTTGCGACTCCGCACGATCATTTCGGCGTCGAGCGCTAGGGCGACGGCAGGGAGCTCGGCGGCCGCGTCTGCGTGGACGATGCTCCCACATGCGGTTCCGCGGTTCCGGATGGCCCTATGGCCGATGTAGGGCATGGCCGCGGCGACGAGAGGCTGAGCCCGACGCACGACGGGCGAGTCCTCTACGTCGGCGTGACGCGCGAGCGCGCCGATCAGCAGACCGCCCTCGTCTTCGGTGATCGCGGCCAGCGAGGCGATGCGGCCGATGTCAATGACGTGCTCGGGCCGTGCAAGACGGAGGGCGAGCAGTGGCACGAGGCTCTGGCCTCCGGCCAGCACCTTCCCGTCGCCCCCGAACTCGTCCAGCCGATCAAGGGCTTCATCGATGGTCGAAGGTCGGTGGTAGGCGAAGTCGGGCAGCTTCACTAGGCGAGCCCCTGGTAGGTCAACACGCGCATCTCCCGGCGTACCGGGTAGTGGACGAAGGCACCAGCTGGGTCAGCCACATGCCGATCAGCTCCTCGACCGGGCCGATCCAGAACATGGTGCTCGCCGCTCCGCGGCAGGCGTACCCACCCAGCGAGCCCATCACGTGGCGAGCGCCGCGTCAAGCATGGCCATAAGCCAAGCCCGAATCCAATCTTTCGTACCAGAAATCGTTACTTGCGCAGTCTCGAAAACGATGGGTTGATGCGACCGAGACTCGTCGCAGCCAGTGTCCTCACTGTCCTGGGCCTATGACGCAATGCGGTGTCTTGAAAACCCGTCTCATAACCACTAGTATCAAAACCCAGGGGAGCGACGGGTTATTGAGACAGGGGGATGCCATGGCCGTGATCGGGTATGCGCGGGTCAGCACGGCGGACCAGAACCCCCAACTTCAGCTTGACGCGCTAAAAGAAGCGGGGGCAACACGCATCTTCACCGACCAGGGTGTGAGTGGCTCAACCGCCTCCCGGCCCCAGCTTGATGCTTGCCTAGACCACCTCCGCAAGGGCGATGTCCTCACGGTCTGGAAGCTGGATCGGCTCGGTCGCAACACCCGTCACGTCCTTGAGGTGGTGGACGAGCTGACGGCGAGGGGAGTCGGATTCCGCAGTTTGACCGACGGTCTGCACACCGAGGGGGCTATGGGCAAGGCGATGCTGACGATCATGGCGGCCTTCGCCCAACTTGAACGCGACACCATGCTGGAGCGCACCCGAGCTGGCTTGGCCGCTGCTGCAGCAAATGGCCGCATGGGTGGCCGGCCGCGCAAGGTTGGCGACAGCGACACTGCGAAGGCCCGTCAGCTCCGAGACAAGGGAATTGCCGCGAGCGACATCGCGAAGATGTTAGGTGTCTCTCGCGCAACGGTTTATCGCTACCTCGCCCACGAAGAGGTACGCCCCCGACGGGGGTAACGCGGCACGGAGTGCCTCCTGCCGGCGTATTGGATCGTCGCCCCCGCTGGGGGCATCGACTACGGCGCGCCCCCGGCGGGGGCAATTGAGATGGGATCGGCGAGCGAGTTTCGCCGACGATCCAGAATCGCACGCACTTCTCACCGCTTGGTGGGTGAAAGGAGACCTTGAAGATGACCAAATTGACTACAGCTCAGATTGACCGGGCAGTCGGCGTCCTCTTGGCGACGGCGGCTGGTGATGCGCTCGGCGCGCCGTATGAGTTCGGGCCGCCACGCGGCCCCGACCTTGAGGCCGCGATGGTGGGCGGCGGTGGCTTCGGGTGGGAGCCCGGTGAGTGGACCGACGACACTTCGATGGCGATCGCCATCGCTGAGGTGGCGGCCACCGGCGCCGACCTACGGCAGGAAGAATCGCTCGATACCATCGTCCGGCGATGGCACGAGTGGTCGCAGGACGCCAAAGACATCGGCATACAGACCAGCTGCGTCCTGCGCACAGCACAGCAGCACGGCGTCTCTGCGCGCACCGCCCGGACGGCATCTGCGGCCTTGCACGAGCGCACTGCCCGTACAGGCGGCAATGGATCGCTGATGCGGACCGCCCCGGTAGCACTGACTTACCTCGATGACGAGCTGGGCCTGGTGGAGGCCGCTCGCGCAGTCAGTGTGCTGACCCACTTCGACCCCGATGCAGCGGACGCGTGCGTGCTCTGGTGCTGTGCGATCCGCCACGCTGTCCTCACCGGGGAGTTGGACGCGCGGATGGGACTGCAGCACATCGACAGCGACCGCCGTGCCAAGTGGGCCTCACTGATTGAGGTTGCCGAGGCGTCGCAACCCTCAGATTTCAAGAACAACGGGTGGGTGGTCGAGGCGCTCCAGGCGGCCTGGTCGGCCATCGCGAACACACCTGTGCCTGAGGATGATCCGGCTAGGGGAGTATTCCGTGTCGATCGCCTGCGCTTGGCCCTGGATGCTGCGGTGCGTGGCGGCGGGGACACCGACACCGTTGCCGCCATCGCTGGCGGTCTGCTAGGCGCTGCCTACGGGGCTTCAGCTGTCCCAGCGGAGTGGCGTCGAGTGCTGCACGGCTGGCCAGGTCTTCGATCGCGCGACCTCGTCCAACTCGCGTCCACCATTGCTGGGCTCGAAAAGCCAGACCTCAGCTACAGCGGGTGGGCTCAGACAGGGGAAGCTGCGAGGCATCCACATGACGACGGTGTCTGGCTTGGCGGGATCGGCGCTCTGCGGTCGATCTCAGGCGGAGTTGATGCAGTCGTGTCGCTGTGCCGTGTCAGCGACGCTGATCTGCCAGCTTGCGCTGACCACATCGAGGTCCGCCTGATCGACCAAGAGGGCGAGAACGTCAACCTCGATTTTGTACTACTCGATACTGTCCGAGTTGTCGAGCAGTTGCGAAAGGGAGGGCGCACCGTACTGATTCACTGCGTGCAAGCCCAAAGTCGTACCCCCACAGTTGCTGCACTCTACGGCGCGCGGCTGCGCAGTATCGGTGTCGCTGAGGCGCTGGCTGACGTGTGTGACGTGTTGCCGAACGCCAGTCCGATCCCAAGTTTCCAAGCGGCGATCGAACGAGTTCATCCTGTCGCAGGTTGAAACCGCGGACGGGATGAAGGCCGACGGCACACCCGAAAGGGCGTTGTCACGCACCCTCGGCGGCGGCCGGACGTCCTTGGACGCCTCACTTCGGATGTATCGATTGCGCGAGGCTGATGAGGTTCTGCGGCTGGACTTGGATGATGCCGTGGCGCGGGGTGTCGATGTCTGCGATGAGAAGGAAGGCCAGCGCGGAGATCAGCGGCAGGATCACCAGCAGTCTGGCAGCGCCCTTATCGCGGTGGAGCCCCCAACCGACGAGCGCGTTCGACACGATCGCGACGATCGCCAAGAAGATCCACACCTCGTTGGGGAGGCGATTCCGGTTGGCGGCCTGCGTGTATCCCCGTGCGTTGAGCACATCGTTGACACCTGAGACGGCAAGTGCGATGACGGGGTTGGGGTTCGCGGTCGCGGGAGCTTGGACCGTCGACCAGAGTCCGGTTTGGAGTTGGTCCGTCTGTGAACGGATGCGTGCCAACTGTGTTTCGTCGCTGGTCGTGTACGCGAGGATTCGTTGGTCCAGATAGTCCGCCAGGAGTATGCGCATCTTGGCTGCGTCGCCGGCAGGCAGCAAGTCTGCCCGAACGAATGCCGTACCGATCGCATTGGCTTCGGACTCTTCGTCGGTCTTCCGCTGGTCATAGCGGTTGACGGCCATCGAGAAGCTGAATCCGATGATCAGGGCCAAGAGGGTCAGGGTGGCCGCCAGGATGATGGAATGGTCCGGGCGCAGATCTTCGTCGAGGGCGTGCCACCGGCCGAGAAGCGACCACCCGGCCCACGCGGACACGCTAAGCGTGATCACCGAGAGTGCGAAGACGAGCCAGGGATAGTGCGTGACGTTCATCCGCCCCCGCCCGAACTCACGTCACGCCGCCGTCCGCTCACGTCCACGGCAAGATTGTGCTGCAACCGCCCTGGAAATAGCTGCATACTGCGAAACATGACTCGCGCCGCGCATATCGGTCGGCGGTGACGAGCGCGATGTGGCGTTCCGCGCTGCGCTGGACCGGCGAAATCGTGATCACCCTTGGCGTAATCATGGCCTTGTTCGTGGTGTACCTGCTGTGGTGGACGGGCGTCGAGACGGCTGGTGCGCAGCGCGATCTCAGTGCCGAACTGGCCCGCAACGCCTCGTCGACCGCCGCAGGGGCACCGTCGACGGGCGCGCAAATCGACCGGGCACCGGCGATACCCCCGGTCGGGAAGCCCTATCTGCGGATGGAGAGCCCCGCGTTGGGCGAGAACTGGAGTTGGGTGGTCGTCGAGGGCGTCGCCCTGCCCCAGCTGGCTCTCGGCCCTGGGCATTACCCCGGCACGGTCGGCCCGGGAGAAATGGGCAACTTTGCCGTGGCCGGCCACCGTGCGGGTCATGCCGCTCCGTTCGAGGATCTCGATCGGCTCAAACCCGGTGACGTGGTGACGTTCTCCTTCGGAGACAGACATTGGGCCTACCGGGTCGAGCGGTCATTCCTCACCGAGCCCACCGATGTCGGGGTCATTGATGCGGTGCCTGAGCAACCGAACGCGGTACCGACGAAAAGGCTGATGACGTTGACGACGTGTGATCCCAAATACGGCGTCCGGTTCAAACGGTTGATCGTGGTCGGCACGCTGATCGAGCAGCACTGATGTACGCCGCGTTGTGGGCTCTGCTGCCCGGGCCGACGCCCGTCCGCGCTCTGATCGCGCTCGTGCTCGTTGCACTGGTGCTGGTGTTGTTGTTCACGGTGGTCTTTCCGTGGGCGAGTCAGTTCATCCCCGGCCAAGAGGTCTCTGTTGGCTAGCCACCACGCTTGGCGTTCGCCGGCGATGTGGACGTTGGTCGCGCTCAGTGTCGCATCAGCGGTCTGGCTGACGATGCGGCTGTTCCGGTCAGATGTTGGCCCCGGACCGGCGAGCGCGGCACTGCTTACCTGGGTCTGCTACGCCGCCCTGCTGACCGCGATCGTGGTGAAGTTGGCCCGAGACGCCTGCCCGCCCGTGTCGGCCGTCGTGGGGTCGGCGCTGTGGGGTGGATTGGCGGCAGCGGCGAGTGCGCAGCTGATCGCCTCGGCCACTCGCGACGAGATTGCCGATGCATTGGGATCGTCCAGCGAAGCCTGGACCCCGGCGTTGGCTGCGCCGCTGCCCGAAGAGGTCCTCAAGGCCGCGGGTGTCGTGCTGCTGTGTCTGGCCTGGCCTGACCTGCGAAATCCGCTTTCGGGAATGGCGCTCGGTGCGGTTGTCGGGATCGCTTTCAACGCGGCCGAAGGGCTGGCCTACTCCATCGCGGAGATCGCAGACGCCGGTGGATCGCTCGAGCCGTTGTGGTCCGACCTGCTGGTCCGTGGCTTCCTCACCGGCCTGATCACCCATGCCGGGCTCACGGCGATCGTCGGTGCCGGGATCGGTTACCTGCTGAGCGGGCCGGAAACCGCACTCAAGGGCCGCATCGTTGTCTTCATAACCCTGCTGTTCTTCGCCGTGGCGCTTCACGCCTTAATCGATTCGCCGCTCTCGGACGCCTGGGGCGTCAGGGGAATCGTGGCCAAGCAGATCCCGGTGGCCGCTATGGTCTGGCTTGCTTGGAGCCGCTCGCGATCGGAGCTGACCCGTCGCAGACGCCTGAACCGGCACTGACCGACGTTCGCGTCAATATAGGCTCGGGGCGACTTCGACACAGCCGTGGCTGGTCGCTGTCGCTATCCGGGAGGAGTCCCATGACTGTCCTAGACCGCATCAAGGTGGTCCTGCTCGACGAGGGAACAATCTCCGACGGCGGCCTTGGTCGCGTGGCCGAGTACGCCTCCGAGGTGATCGTCGTCGGCGAACGGCGCCGCAGCAGTACCGCGGAGCGGTTGCGCGCGCTCGGCGTACCCGTGAGTGTCGAAGACGGCAAAGCCGACATCGAGTCGGCCATCCGAACGGCCGCACGAGCGAGCGCGATCGTGGTGGCCACCGGGCGACCGCAGAAGGCGGAGAAACTTGTGCGGGACGCGGCGCGCGGCGCGGCTGACACCGTTGACGACGGCCTCCCAGCGGTGGGTTTGGTGGTCCTTGGCGAGCACGAGACGCGAACCGGGAAGGTGTTCACCGTCACCGACAGTGGTGACACGTCTGGCTACGAGCCGCTGTTCGCACTGGGGATCGCCGAGCACCTGGGCCGCGAGGTCGTCCTGGTGACTCCACCCGGTCGCGTTAGGGGTCCCCGCACCAATGTGTTCAACCACGCTCAGGGACTCGCGGCGGACGCCGGAGTGTCGTGGACGGAGGTGACCGATCCGAGCCCGAGCAACTTTGTGATCACACAGTCCGGGTCTGCCGTCGGCGTCATCATCGGCGTGATGGAGATTCCTTCGCGGCCAGGCTTGCTCGGCTCACGCCCACGGCTCAACGAGGGCGATCCGCGCGCCGCAGTTTCCTTGATCAACGATGCCGCGTGCGACGTGATGGTGATCTTCGACGGCCTGCAGTTGAGGCGCGAGAGCATGTCCAAGGATCAGGCGGCGGCCGTCCTCGGGCTCGGTCTCGTCGCGACGGGTGCCGCCGCGGCCGCGGCCACCCCGGCTAGTGCCATGCTCGGCCACGTCAGCAGATCGATCACCCAGCAGGCCCGGACCTACCGCGCCGACATAGGCGACTCGGGCAAGGGCACCAAGGCCGGCGATGCCAAGGATTCCGATTCGAAGGCGGGTACCTCTTCGCCGGGCGGAGGGTCCTCGCACAAGACCCCAAAGCCGAAGACCTCGGACTCCACGGCGCAGACATCAACCCCGTCTGCGGCGAAGGGTTCGAAGCCCAACGACTCGGCGAACGGGGGGACGAGTACCCACAAGAGCTCCCCGACGCCGGCTTCAGCGTCGAAGTCCGATACTGGGGCGAGCACCCACAAGAGCCCCCCGACGTCCGTAACGGCGACCACGGTGCACGGGACAACTCAGTCGGGTTCGCAGGCTCCCCAGGCGGGAGAGCCGAGTACGAGAACTACACCACCAGTCAGCGCACCCGCGGATCGCGGCCCCGCTCAAACGCGCAGTGCCGTACCACCCACTGCCACGTTGAATCCGGCTCAGCTCACCACCGACGCCGACGGTATGCAGGTCTATCACCCGCGTTCGAATGAGGGAACGCCCCCGCCGGGGTGGACCGCCGGCACCCGGACCGTTACGGACAACACCGGTGGTACCCGCACCGACATCGTGTGGACGAAAGCCCCGCAGCAGGTGCAGGCACCGCAGCAGGCACCGCAGGCTGTGCCACCCCAGTTGTCTGGGCAGACAACGCCGGTCAGTCCGATGCGGCCGACTGACACCCCGCTGCGCCCCAATCAGTACTTCACGCCGCCCCTGCAGGGGGTGATCCACGAAGCGAACACGGGATCCGTGCAGCGCAACCCTAGTCTCACCAATCCCGACGGCAGCCTGACCCAGCACGCGATCGATAACGGATGGACGATGAAAGAACATCCCCTGACCGCCCCGCATCTGGAGCCGACGCCGCAGGTGGCTCCGCATCTGGCGCCGCCGCAGACACCGCAGGCCACCCAGGCACCGGTGCCCCAGCAGGTGCAGGCACCGCAACAGATGGCGACGCCGGCTCAGGTACCGGGGCAGGTGCCGACGGCGGTGCCTGGCCAGGTGCCGCAGCAGGTGCCCAATCAGGTACCCGGGCAGGTGGGTCAGGGCACCCCGACCGGTGGTGGGGGTGTCCCGCAGGCAGTGCAGAGAGGCGAGCCGGACTGGTCCTTGAGGGCGCAGACCAATACCGGTTCCATGACGTCGGAAGGTCTGGTTCCGGGTGATCATGAGTCGGGGACGTCGGCTTCGGCGTTGTCGGCCGAGTACAACCGTGGGGAGTCGAGCACCGAAACCGCGCCTGCTGCGTTCGGCTCCGAGACGGGCGCTCCGCCCGAGGGTGAGTTGGCCCATACCGGAGCCGATGGAGTCGGGGTGCTCGCCGGCATAGCGGCCTCGCTGGTCGCCGCGGGAAGTGGCTTGGTCATTGCCGGCCGGCGTCGCGAGAAGGATGACGAAGAATCGTCTGACACCGTCGAGTGACGGAGTCGGACGTGACGCCCACCGATTGCCAACCTTTTTCGGCTGAAAGGCGCTGATGGCCAGACTGCTTCACCGCGTGTTGCGGATCGGGGAGGGGCGGTCTTTCGCACGCATCGAGGAACTCACCGGCCGCGTGAACGCGATCGAGGCTGACTTCCAAGACCTCACCGATGCCGAGTTACGCGCGCTCACCGACACCTATCGGCGCCGGCTCCATGATGGGGTGTCGATGACCGCGCTGTTGCCCGAGGCGTTCGCCACGGTTCGGGAGGCGTCACGACGCACCCTCGGGCAGCGTCACTACGACGTGCAGGTGATGGGCGGCGTGGCGTTGCATCTTGGCCACATCGCAGAAATGGCCACGGGGTCCGGAAAGACGTTGGTGGCAAGCCTTCCGTCCTACCTGAACGCGCTGAGCGGCGATGGCGTGCACGTTGTGACGGTCAACGATTACCTCGCGGGGCGCGACGCCGAGAAGATCGGACGCATCCACCGCTTTCTCGGGCTGTCGGTGGGCGTGGTGCTCTCCGATATGAGTCCAGAATCCCGTCGGCGCGCCTACCTTGCTGACATCACCTACGCCACCGGCACCGAGTTGGCTTTCGACTACCTCAACGACAACATGGCGCCATCGCCGGATGGTGTGGTGCAGCGCGGGCACAACTACGTGCTGATCGACGAGATCGACTCGGTGCTCATCGACGAGGCCCGCACCCCGCTGATCATCTCGGGCCTATCTGATCCCGTGCCCGATGAGCACGAACTGTTCGCGGACCTCGCCGAGGAACTGATCACTGAGCATCACTATGAAGTCGATACCAAGCTCAACGTCGTCGCCTTGCTCGAACCCGGTATCGATCACGTCGAAGCCAAGCTCGGGCTCGACAACCTCTACCTGCCCGAGCATGGGTGGCGAATCCGGATGCTGGAGAACGCACTGAAGGCGAAGGAACTCTTCGTTCGTGATCGCGACTACATCGTGACCGAAGACGAGGTGGAGATCGTGGACGTGAGCACGGGGCGTGTGCTCGAGGGCCGGCGCTTCAGCGACGGCCTGCACCAGGCACTGGAAGCCAAGGAACACGTCTCGATTCAGCCCGAAAACCAGACGCTACGGACCATCAGCGCGCGGAACTACTTTCGTCGGTACCGCCGGATGTCGGGGATGACCGGGACTGCCCGATCAGACGCCCCGGAGTTCCAGCGAACCTACGGCCTGGACGTGGTGCAGATCCCGGATCACAAGCCGAACCAGCGAATAGACAAAGAAGACAAGATATTCCGCACCAATCGGGCGAAGCTCGAAGCGGTGGCGGACAGCGTCGAAGACCGACACCGGCGCGGCCAGCCGGTACTGATCGGCACGGTCAGCGTGGAGAAGTCGGAGCTGGTGTCCGAGGTGCTCCGCGAACGCGGTATCCCGCACGAGGTGCTCAACGCCCGATATATCGAAAGGGAGGCGGCGATCGTCGCACGCGCCGGGCGCCGGGGTGCGGTCACCGTGGCCACCAACATGGCCGGACGGGGCACGGACATCATGCTTGGCGGCAACCCCGAGTTCGAGGCCGAAGTCGAACTCAGGGAGCGGGGCATCGACCCCGTCAACGACCCGGAACTCTATGAACGCGAGTGGAATCCGGTGCTTGAACGCAAGAGAGCCGAAAGCTATGACGAGCACAAGTACGTGCTGAGCATCGGCGGGCTATGTGTAATCGGCACAGAACGCCACGATTCACGGCGAATCGACGATCAGCTCCGTGGCCGGTCCGGACGGCAGGGCGATCCTGGCGAGACCCGGTTCTACCTGTCCCTCGAAGACGACCTGCTGCAACGTTTCAAGGTCGACTGGATCAAGGCATTCCTGCGAACTTTGAACGTGAATCCCGACGAAGCGATCGAGAACCCTCGACTAACCGCCGCAGTCGACATGGCCCAGGCCGAAGCCGAGGCCGTCGCCTTCGAGGAGCGCAAACACGTCCTCAAATACGACGATGTCCTCGACGGGCAGCGCCGCGCGTTCTACGGGGCACGACAACTATTGCTGGCCGGAGACGACATCCACGAACAGGTCCGGACGATGATCGGCCATGCCCTGCACGATGTCGTCATGCGGGCGCGGCGCCACCCCGGTGAAGACGAGAACAGCGCAACCCCTCTCTTCGACCAACTGACCGAGCTCTACCCGATCAGCGTTGATCGCGCCGAAGTCGACCGTGTGGCGACCTCCCGGCACGGATGGCACGACCTCGTGGACCTACTGGTCGACGACACCGATCGGATCCTTGCGGCGCTGGAGCGTGAATGGGGCCGCGACGAACTGATCGGGTTCGAGCGACGCGTCGCCCTATCGGTAGTCGACCGGCGATGGCAGGACCACCTCTACGAGCTGGAGGCGCTGCGGGATGCCGTTCAGTGGCGCGCATCAGCCGGACGAGACCCACTGGTGGAGTTCACCGCCGGGGCAACCCACCGCTTCAAGCACATGTCGAAGGACATCGAGGCAGAAGTGACCGAAATCGTGCTGACGGGGCCCGCACGGGGCAGACACCGCAAGGCAGACGATGCGGGGTAGGTCGGGCACCAAGGTTCGGACGGGCATCAGGGATGGAGCGCATACCCGGTAGGGGTACGTACGCCAACGAGTACGCCAACCAGCCCAAAAATCGCTGTGTATACACCGATGTCCAGTGCCGTCGCTGGAGATCCAAAACCAGCTCTGAGCTGCGGAAGATGGAGACACGGGCGGACGGGGGAGAACGCCGGCGAACCCCCTACTTCTAGCTGGGGGTCAAGTGGTCGCAGGTTCAAATCCTGTCAGCCCGACCAATGTGATGTCCCGAGACACCGTTGACAGGTGTCTCGGGACATCATTTACATGTGGGGTTTGTTGGTGGGGCTGTTTCCGGGTTTTACTCCGCGTTTTTGGTAGTCGCGGGTGGCTCCCGGAAAACGGG
>WBZP01005111.1_pt1 | contig 13434 bp, 10 predicted proteins | sample 5204301 | NCBI WGS metagenome assembly WBZP01 (sample SAMN12412401, study PRJNA552823) | activated sludge metagenome | isolation source: activated sludge from nitrification reactor of wastewater treatment plant... | place: USA: Pennsylvania | collected 2017 | reverse complement strand
GTGGCGCATCGGCCGCGACATCGTTGCCGAGGGCGACCCTAGCCTGCTCGCCAGCGTGCTGGCCAACCTGCTCGGCAACGCCTGGAAGTATTCCGCCGAGCGCGAGACGGCGGTCATCGACTTCGACACGCGGCAGGACGACGGCGCGCGCATCTATTGCGTGCGCGACAACGGCGTCGGCTTCGACCCGGAGCAGGCGGCGAAGATCTTCGAGCCCTTCCAGCGCCTGCACAGCCAGGAGCGCTTCGAGGGCAGCGGCATCGGCCTCGCCACGGCGCGCCGCATCGTCGAACGCCACGGCGGCCGCATCTGGGCCGAAGCGGCGCCGGAGGGCGGCGCGACGTTCTGCTTCACGCTGGGGCGATAGCCTCCCGGCGCTTCGCTCCTGGCGGCCCGTCGATGCATAATGGCGGCCGACATGAAAATCCTCCTGGTCGACGATCACGCCCTGTTCCGCGAGGGCGCCAAGCTCCTGCTCGCCCGCCTCGACCCGGCCGCGGACCTGCTGGAAACCGGCAGCGTCGAGGCGGCGCTGCTGCTGGCCGAGCGGCACGACGAGTTCGACCTGATCCTGCTCGACCTCAACCTGCCCGGCATGCGGGGCCCCGACGGCGTGCGGATGATCCGCCGCTGCTACCCCGCCAGCCCTCTGGTGGTGCTCTCCGGCGTCGAGTCGGACGCGGCCATGCGGGACAGCCTGGAAGCCGGCGCCCAGGCCTTCCTGCCGAAGTCGGCGACCGGCCAGGAAATGCTGGCCGTGCTGACGGAAGTGCTGGCCGGCGGCAACGGCGCGCCCAGGGCCGTGCCGCGGCCCGGCGGGACCGCGCCCGATTGCTTGCGCTCGCCCTGGAAGTTGACCCTGCGGCAGATCGACGTCCTGCAGCTGCTGTGCCAGGGCCAGTCGAACAAGCAGATCGCCCGCAGCCTGGATCTGAGCGAGAACACGGTGCGCTCGCACCTGGCGGCGATCTACGGGGAGCTGGGCGTCCGCTCCCGCACCCAGGTGGCGGCCCTGGCGCACAGGTACGGCATCGTTTGAAGCGCCCCGACGCACAGACGCCGGTCGTTTCGGCCGACGCCGTCCTCGAGGAGCGGGTGGCGCTGCTGTATCGCCAGGCGCCCGCCGGGCTGCTCAGCAACCTTGCCGCCGCGCTGGTGCTGGTCCTGCTGCTTTGGGGACGGGCGCCGCTGGCCTGGCTGCTGACCTGGCTGGGCGTGATGTTGCTGCAGGCCTTGGCCCGCGGGCTGTGCATCCTGGGCTATCGGCGCGCCCGGCCGGACCGGCGCGAGGCGGCCGCCTGGGGATGGCGCATCGCCTGGATTTACGGGTTGAGCGGGCTGCTGTGGGGCATCGCCGGCTTCGCCTTCTTCAGCGGCGATCCGGCGGTGATCAGCTTCCTGGTGATGCTGATCGCCGGGGTAGTGGCGGTGTCGATCGGCTCGCTGTCGGCGTTCTACCCAGCCTATCTGATGTTCTCCGTCGGCGCCATCGGACCGTTCGCCCTGCGGCTGGCGCTCGAGGGCGGGGCGATCTATTGGGGAATGGGCGCCATCACCCTGGTGTTCCTGCTGCTGAACCTGCTCAACGGCCGCAACATCCTGCGCTCCCTGGAGCGGGCCATTCGCTTGCGCATCGAGAACCAGGAGCTGGCCGCGGCGCTGCTGCGGCAAAAGGAGATCGCCGAAGAGGCCAGCCATGCCAAGACCCGCTTCCTGGCTGCGGCCAGCCACGACTTGCGCCAGCCGGTGTATGCCCTCCAGCTGCTCAGCGACATTCTCGACCACGACCTGGCCGGCACCCCGCACCACCCCGTGATCGGCAGCATCAAGTCGGCCGGCCGAGGCCTCGAGGACCTGCTCAACTCCCTGCTCGATTTCTCCCGGATCGATGCCGCGGTGATCCAGCCCGAACTGCGCAATTTTCCGATCGGCGCGGTGTTGGGCCGCCTCGGCAAGGAGTTCGCCCAGCAGGCCGCCGCCAAGGGCTTGCGCCTGGAGGTCATGCCCTGCCGGCTGTGGGTGCGCAGCGACCCGATCCTGCTGGAGCGGATGCTGCGCAACCTGGCTTCCAATGCCGTCCGCTACACGGCCGCCGGCGGCATCGTGATCGGCTGTCGGCGCCGGGGCGAGCGCCTGCTGCTGCAGGTCTGGGACAGTGGACCGGGCATTCCGTCGCATCTGCAGCGGGAGATTTTTCGCGAGTTCTACCAGCTGGGCAATCCCGAGCGCGACCGGGCCAAGGGCCTCGGCCTCGGGCTGGCCATCGTGGAGGGACTGGCGCGACTGCTCGACCATCCGATCAGCCTCGAGTCCTGGCCCGGCAAGGGCTCGGTGTTTGCCGTATCGGTGCCGCTGGGGGCCGCCTCCGATGCGCCCGAAGCGGTTGCGCCGGCGGCCCTCGACCCCCTGAGGGGGGCGAGCATCCTGGTGATCGACGACGATGCGCTGATCCTGCAGGCGACGCGTCAGCTGCTGGCCCAGTGGGGCAGCCAGGCGATCGCCGCGGAATCCGCCGAGGACGCGCTGCGGACGATGGCGGCGGGCGGCTTCCGGCCGCAGGCGGTCCTGGCCGATTACCGCCTGCGCGGCGGGGCCACCGGGGTCGAGGCCATCCGCCAGGTGCGGCAGGCGGTGGGCGCGCCGATTCCGGCCGCCATCGTCACCGGCGACACCGCGCCGGACTGCCTGCGCGATGCCAAGTCCTCGGGCTTCCCGCTGCTGCACAAGCCGATCAACGGCGGCAAGCTGCGAACCCTGCTCTCCTATCTGCTCACGCAAGGCGAACAATGAGCACCGACTATCTCACCCGAATCCTCACCGCCCGGGTCTACGACGTGGCGATCGAATCGCCGCTCGATCCGGCACCGAATCTCTCGGCGCGGCTGCACAACACCCTGCTCCTGAAACGCGAGGACATGCAGGAAGTGTTTTCCTTCAAGCTGCGCGGCGCCTACAACAAGATGGCGCACCTGTCGCCGGCGGCCTTGAAGCGCGGCGTCATCACGGCTTCCGCCGGCAACCATGCCCAGGGCGTGGCGCTGGCGGCGCAGCGCCTGGGCTGCCAGGCGGTGATCGTCATGCCGGTGACGACGCCGCAGATCAAGATCAACGCCGTCGCGGCGCGCGGCGCAGAGGCGGTGCTGGCGGGGGATTCCTACGACGAGGCCTACCGGCACGCGCTGGAACTGGAAAAGCAGCGCCGGCTGAGCTTCGTGCACCCCTACGACGATCCGGAAGTCATCGCCGGCCAGGGCACCATCGGCATGGAGATCCTGCGCCAGCACACGAAGCCGATCCACGCCATCTTCGTGCCCGTCGGCGGCGGCGGCCTGATCGCCGGCATCGCCGCCTATGTCAAGCGGCTGCGGCCGGAGATCAAGGTGATCGGCGTCGAGCCGGTGGAGGCCGACGCCATGGCGCGCTCGCTCGCCGCCGGCCATCGCGTGCGCCTGAATCAGGTCGGCCTCTTCGCCGATGGCGTGGCGGTGAAGCAGGTCGGCGAGGAGACCTTCCGCATCTGCAAGGCAGCGGTCGACGCGGTGATCCTGGTCGACACCGATGCCATCTGCGCCGCCATCAAGGACGTCTTCGAGGACACCCGCTCGATCCTCGAGCCGGCCGGCGCGCTGGCCATCGCCGGCGCCAAGGCCTGGGCGGCGAAGCACAAGCTGCGCAACGAGACACTGGTGGCGGTGGCTTCCGGCGCCAACACCAACTTCGACCGCCTGCGCTTCGTCGCCGAGCGCGCCGAGGTGGGCGAGCACCGCGAGGCGGTGCTGGCGGTGACGATCCCCGAGACGCCGGGCAGCTTCAGGAAGTTCTGCCGCCTGCTCGGCGCGCGCAACATCACCGAGTTCAACTACCGCTTCGCCGATCCGCGGGAGGCCCACGTTTTCGTCGGCGTGCAGGTGGGCAGCCGCGCCGAGTCGCTGAAGCTGGTCGATTCGCTGCGCCGCCACGGCCTCGATACGCTCGACCTGACCGAGGACGAGATGGCCAAGCTGCACGTGCGCCACATGGTCGGCGGCCACGCGCCGGTGGACCACGAGCTGATCTACCGCTTCGAGTTTCCCGAGCGGCCGGGGGCGCTGATGAACTTTCTCGACAGCATGAGCGCGGGCTGGAACATCTCGCTGTTCCACTACCGCAACCACGGCGCCGACTACGGCCGCGTGCTGGTGGGGATGCAGGTGCCGCCGCGCGAGAAGCCGGCCTTCCGCGCCTTCCTGAAGGACCTCGGCTACGCCAACTGGGACGAAACGCGGAACCCGGCCTACCGGATGTTCCTCGGCTGAGGTGGCGGCCTATCCCCGGCCCTCCCGGGGAAAGGGGTGACGTCGGTTCAGCCGCTGCGCGGCTTCCCCGTGAATGGACTCAAGCCTTCCTGACGCACCTCGTACGCTCCCGCTTCGGTGACGATGAAGTCCATCGGCAGGTCGTGGGGCTGCGGGCGGATGCTTGAAACCCGCGCCAGTTCGAAGCCGACGCCGATGGCCTTCGGGCGCGGAGCAAGCGCCGCCAGGCTGCGGTCGAAGTAGCCGCCGCCGTAGCCGAGGCGGTAGCCGGCGGCGTCGAAGGCGTTGAGCGGCATCAGGATCGCATCGGGCCGGAGCGGTTCGCCCTGCGCCGGAATGTGGATGCCGTAGCGGTCCTCGATCATTTCGCTGCGTGGCGTCCATTCGCGGAATTCCAGCGGCAGGCCGTTGTCCACCACCACCGGCAGGCAGGCGCGCAGGCCGCGGTCGAGCAGTCGCGTCACCAGCGGCCGGGCGTCGAACTCGGCGCGGAAGGGCCAGCAGAAACCGGGCACGGCCGGCTGCAGGGCCTCCAGCAGCGCGCCCAGGTGCCGTTCGATCTCCCGCGACAGTCGCGCGTGCTCGGCTGCCGGCAGCGCCTCTCGCGCGGCGACGAGGCGGCTGCGCAGGCCGGCGCGATAGGCGCGGAGCGGTTCCGCGGAGTCCGTCATGGGCGATGTGCTATTCTCGAAGCGGTGGTTGAACTATATATGAAGCGTCTGTCGTGCGCCCTGTCGCTGGCGCTGCTTGTCCCGATCCTGCATGCCGCGAGCGGCGACGATCGCCTGCTGGCGGCGAAGGATGCGGCCCATCGCGGCGACCGCGTGAAGCTCGCCCGGCAGATCGAATCCCTGCGCGGCCACGAGCTCGAGCCCTATGCCGAGTACTGGCTGCTCAACCTGCGCCTGCAGGAGGCCGGCCACGACGAGCTGCGCGAGTTCCTCTCGCGCCAGTCCGGCAGCTACCTCGCCGACAAGCTGCGCGGCGAATGGCTCAAGGTACTGGGCAAGCGCCGGGAATGGGATGCGTTCGAGACAGAATATCCGCCGCTCGTCCAGTCCGACCAGGAGCTGACCTGCTACGCCCTGCAGAACCGCCTGCGGCTGGCCGACCTGGGGGCGCTCGACGAGGCGCGGCCGCTGTGGTTCCTCGCCGCCGAGCTGCCGGACTCCTGCGCGCCGCTGATGGAACAGCTGATCGCCGACGGGCGCCTCGGCGTGGACGACATCTGGGAGCGCCTGCGCCGCCTGCTGGAAGCCAAAAAGCTCGGCGCCGCCAAGCTCGCCGCGGCTTATCTGCCCGCCGGCCAGGCGCCTGCGGCGAAGACCCTGGAGGCCGTCGCCGACAAGCCGCTGCGCCACCTGGCGCTGCTGCCCGACCACTTCGCGGCCGGCCGTCAGGGCCGGGAGATGGCGCTCTTCGCCCTGCAGCGGCTGGCCCGCAACGACCCGCAGCAGGCCGCCCAGCAGTGGGACAAGATCAGGTCGAAATTCTCCGCCGCCGACCGCGGCTATCTCTACGGCCAGCTCGGCTGGCAGGCGGCCCTCAAGCATCAGCCGGAAGCGCTCGGCTGGTATGCCCAGGCCGCCGGCGCGCCGCTCTCGGAGGAACAGCTGGCCTGGAAGGCGCGCGCCGCCCTGCGCGCGCTCGACTGGGCGGTGGTGCATGAAGCCATCGAGCAGATGCCGAAGACGATGCAGGCCCGGCCCGACTGGGTCTACTGGCTCGGCCGCGCCCACCAGGCGCTCGGCCGGCAGGAGGAGGCGCGGGGGCTCTACCAGCGCATCGCCGGCCAGCCCAGTTTCTACGGCAACCTGGCCGACGACGAGCTGGGCCGCCCCATCCTGCCGCCGGCGAATGCGCCGAAGCCGAGCAGCGAGGACGTCAGGGCGGTGGCCGCCCTGCCCGGCATCCGCCGCGCTCTGGCGCTGTTCCGCCTCGATCTGCGCATCGAGGGCATCCGCGAATGGAACTGGAGCCTGCGCGGCCTCGACGACGCCGGCCTGCTGGCGGTGGCCGAGCTGGCCCGCCGCAACGACATCTTCGACCGCGCCATCAACACCGCCGACCGCACCCTGGCCCTGCACGACTACTCGATGCGTTACCTGGCGCCGTTTCGCGAGCATGTCGAGCCCAAGGCGCTGGCGCTGCAGCTCGACCAGGGCTGGGTCTACGGCCTCATGCGGCAGGAGAGCCGCTTCATCACCAACGCCAAGTCGGTGGTCGGCGCCAAGGGGCTGATGCAGCTGATGCCGAAAACCGCGAGCTGGGTGGCGAAGAAGATCGGCATGAACAGCTACCATCCCGGCCGGGTGCACGACCTCGACACCAACGTCACGCTCGGCACCCACTACCTGAAGATGGTGCTCGACGAGCTGGACAGCCACCCGGTGCTGGCCTCCGCCGCCTACAACGCCGGGCCGGGCCGGGCCCGCAAGTGGCGCGACGTCAAGCCGATCGAGGGCGCCATCTATGCCGAGACCATCCCCTTCAACGAGACGCGCGACTACGTCAAGAAGGTGATGAGCAACGCGGTGTATTACTCGGCGCTGTTCGACGGCCAGCCGCAATCGCTCAAGCGCCGCCTCGGCACCATCCAGCCGAAGAACGGCGGCGACGCCTTCAAGATCGAAGACCTACCTTGACTGCTTGATGGCAAGGAGCGCCTGGTTGCGCAGCGCGCGCAGCAGGGAAAGGATGTTCTCCGGGATCAGCAGTTCGCCGGCCAGCGCCTTGTCGGCGTAGATCAGCCCGACCGGCTTGTTGCGGATCACCAGCGGGAACAGGATGAACGTCTCGGCCGGCACGGTCCGGCCGAACCAGTCCGGGATGTGGCCGCAGATCTTCGGGTCGCGGATGTCGGAGATCAGGATGTCGGCGCCGCGCGTCAGCGCCACCTCGAAGATGTCCTGGCGGGCCCCCAGCTGGAAGCGGAAGCGGGGGATGATCGCCTCGATGTCCGGGCCGAAGCCGAACTTGGCCGCCATGCCCTGGCCGTGCGGGTCCTTGATGCAGAGCAGGACATGCTGGAAGCCGACGCCGCGGTACATGGTCTCGACGATGATGCGCAGGATGTCGCCGAGGGCGTGGTCGGCCACCAGCGCGCCGGTGATGTCCTGGATGCCGGCGTTGAGCGCCGCCTGGGTCTCCTCCAGGCTCGGCCCGGCCGGCGCGGCGGATCCGATCCCCGCCGGCGCGGCTTCGACCAGGGTGCCGGCCAGGGTCAGGGTCAGGTCGTCGTCGAGACTGCCGCCGCTGTCGTCCTCGTCCGCGGCGGCCGCTTCGGCGCCGGCGCTGCTCCAGGCGTCGATCTGGCGACCCAGGACGCTGTGCTGCAGATTGAGGCGGATCGCCGCCGTGTAGCTGACGACTTCGTCGAGCGAGCGCTTGACGGCGAGTGCCAGTTCTTCGCCGTCGCAGGGCAGGGCCTGGCCGAAGCGCTGGCCGATCCTCGCCAGTTCGGCTCCCTGCCGCTCGGCCGGCGTCTGCTCGAACACCGCGCACAGTTCTTCGGCGAGCCCGGCCAGCACTCGCAGCCGCTCCTGGGCGCCGGCCGGCTTTTTCACCGCACAGTCGGGCAGCCGCCGCATGCTGCCGACCAGGCCGTCTGGGAAGCCCCAGCTGCGGGCCACCCCGATGCCGAGTTCCTCGTAGGACAAGCCGAGCACCCTGGCCGAGGCGAAGGCCTCGCTGGCGCCGTCCTGCTCCATGCCCTTGCGGATCTCGGCCGCCTCGTCGGGGAAGTAGTAGCAGGTCAGCATGCGGCCGAGGTTGTGGAACATGGCGCAGATGAAAGCCTCCTCGAAATCCTTGACCATGCCCTTCCTGGCCATGTCGCGGGCCAGGATGCCGCTCATGATGGCGCGCACGAACTCCTCGCGCAGCTGCGCCGCCTGGCCGGGATTCTGCAGGTGCTCCATCAGCACCAGCGAAGTGGCGATCGAGCGCACGGTGCCGAAGCCGAGGATCATCACCGCCCGCGAGATGGTGCTGATGGCGCCGCCGCCGGCCTGGCGGTAGTAGGCGGCGTTCACCAGCCGCATCAGCTTGTTGGTGAGCGCCACGTCCTTGAGGATGGTGTTGGAGAAGGAGGCCACGCTCTCCTGCTCCGAGGCGGCCAGCCGGTTGATGCCGGAGATGGCTTCCGAGAGCGCCGGGAAGTCGCTCTTGTGGCGCATGCGCCGCAGCAGGAAGTCGAGCGTCGACTGCTTGCCGCCCTCGGCAGGCCGCGCCGGCGCGGCCGCCTCGGGCGGCGCCAGCCAGGCCTTGAGGGCGGTGCGCAGGGCGGCGATGTCGGCGTAGCGCGCCGCGCTGTCCATCGCCGTGGCGCGCAGGATGATGTCGCCGAGCCGCTCGTCGATCAGCCCGGCGGCCTCCGGCGGCAGCCGGATCGGCGCCGAGGACATGCGGTGCAGCACCGCCAGCACGTTCTTGCCGCTCACCACCGGCCGGCCGGTGATCATCTCGCAGAGGATCAGCCCGGCCGAGAAGATGTCCGACTGCACGCTGGCCAGGCCGTCGACGATGCACTCCGGCGCCAGGTAGGCCGGCGTGCCGGTGATGCCTTCGCTGGCCTCCGCCTCGGCGCCCCGGTCGATGCGCACGGCGATGCCGAAGTCCATGACCCGCGGCACGCCCTCGGCGTTCATCAGGATGTTGGAAGGCTTCAGGTCGCGGTGGATGATGCCGAGGCGGTGGGCGTGCTCGACGGCGTCGAGGATCTGCAGCATGACGCCGACGGCGCGCGGCGGCGGCAGCCCGCCCTGGGCGCGCAGCAGCCCGGCCAGGGTGTCGCCCTCGACGTACTCGAACACCAGGTAGGGGTCGCCGTCCTGTTCGCCGGCCTCGAAGATCGGCACGATGTTGGGGTGGCGCAGCCGGCTCACCGTGCGCGCCTCGTCCATCAGGGCGCGCTGGCGCGCCTCGTCGCGGCCCTTCAGGTGCAGCGACTTGATCGCCACTTCGCGCTCCAGCCGGGCGTCGCGGGCCAGGTAGACGACGCTCTGCGCCCCGGTGCCGAGCAGGCGGAGGATTTCGAATTTGCCGATTTGCCGGGGCAAGGGCGCTGGATTTCGCATATTTCGTGAAAACACCGGCCTGCAAGCAGGCTGCAGACTGATATAACGCCCGTCTGCGGCCGCACTTGAGATTAAAATTCATCCAGCAGATTGCCGATTGCTCACCATGACCGCCAAAAACATCCTCCTGCTCGGCGGCTCCGGCTTTCTGGGCGGCCATGTCGCCCAGCAGCTGGCCGCCCAGGGCCACCGCCTGACCGTTCCCACCCGCCACCGCGAGCGGGCCCGCCACTTGCTCGTGCTGCCTACGGCGGAGGTGATCGAGGCCAGCGTGCACGACGAGGCCGCCCTGGCGCGGCTGGTTGACGGGCAGGATGCGGTGATCAACCTGGTCGGCATCCTGCACAGCCGCTACGGCCTGCCCTACGGCCCCGACTTCGCCCGGGCCCACGTCGAACTGCCGAAGCGGCTGGCCGCCGCCTGCCGCGCCGCCGGGGTGCGCCGCCTGATCCATGTCTCGGCCCTGAATGCCGAGGTGAACGGCCCCAGCCAGTATTTGCGCTCGAAAGGCCAGGGCGAGGCCGAGTTGCGCGCCGCCGGCGCGGCGCTCGACCTGACGATCTTCCGCCCCTCGGTGGTGTTCGGCCCGGAGGACAGCTTCCTCAACCTGTTCGCCCGCCTGCAGCGCTTCGCGCCGGTGATGCCCCTCGGCAACACCCGGGCGCGCTTCCAGCCGGTGTATGTCGGCGACGTGGCCCGGGCCATCGCCGCCAGCCTGGCGCGGGGCGACGCCGTCGGCCAGGCCTATGGCTGCTGCGGCCCGCGCGTCTACACCCTGGCCGAGTTGGTCCGCTACGCCGGGGAACTGAGTGGCCACCGGCGCCCGCTGATCGAACTGCCGGAAGCCCTGGCCCGCCTGCAGGCGGGGCTGCTGGAACTGCTGCCCAAGCCGCCGCTGTCGGTGGACAACCTCGACTCGATGGAGGTCGACAGCGTCTGCCCCGGCGGCGAGCCGCTGCCCTTCGGCCTGCGGCCGACGCCGCTGGAGGCGATCGCGCCGGGCTACCTGTCGGGCGCCTCGCAGCGCCTGAGCAACTACGGCCGTCGCCCCAAGGCCCACCGCTGAAGTGAGGACCTATCCCCCAGCCCCTTTCCCAAGGAAAGGGGTAACGAAGGTTCAGCCGCTGAGCGGCTTCCATGGCACTGGCTTCAGCCCTCCTTGGGGCGGCCCGGCGGAGGGCTGAGATGAGGACCTATGTCGTCGGCGGTGCGGTGCGGGATCGCTTGCTCGGCTTGCCGGTGCAGGACCGCGACCACGTGGTGGTCGGCGCCACGCCCGAAGCGATGCTGGCCCGCGGCTTCAAGCCGGTGGGCAGGGATTTCCCGGTTTTCCTGCACCCCGAGACGCACGAGGAATACGCCCTGGCCCGCACCGAGCGCAAGACCGCGCCCGGCTACAAGGGCTTCGTCTTCCACGCTTCGCCCCAGGTGACGCTGGAAGAGGACCTGGCGCGGCGCGACCTCACCATCAACGCCATCGCCGAGGACGAGGACGGCACGCTGGTCGACCCCTTCGGCGGCCGGGCCGACCTTTCGGCGCGGCGGCTGCGGCATGTCGGGCCGGCCTTCGCCGAGGACCCGGTGCGGGTGCTGCGGGTGGCGCGCTTCGCCGCCCGCTTCGCCGATTTCCAGGTGGCGGAGGAAACCCTCGCCCTGATGCGGGCGATGGCCGACAACGGCGAGGTCGACCACCTGGTGGCGGAGCGCGTCTGGCAGGAATTCTCGCGCGGCCTGATGGAGGCGCGTCCCTCGCGGATGGTGGCGCTGCTGCACGAATGCGGGGCCCTGGCGCGGGTGCTGCCCGAACTCGATCGCCTGTTCGGCGTGCCGCAGCCGGCCGAGCACCATCCGGAAGTCGACACCGGGGCCCACGTCTTGCGGGTGATCGACCAGGCGGCGGCGCGCCATTTTCCGCTGCCGGTGCGGCTGGCCGCGTTGCTGCACGACCTGGGCAAGGGCGCCACGCCGCCCGGGGAATGGCCCCACCACCACGGCCACGAGGCCGCCGGCGCGGCGCTGGCCGAGGCCGCCTGCGGGCGCCTGCGGGCGCCGGCCGACTGCCGCGAGCTGGCAGTGCTGACGGCGCGCGAGCACGGCCTGGTGCACGATGCCGCCAGGCTGCGGCCGGCCACGACGGTCAAGCTGCTGGAGCGGGCCGACGCGCTGCGCCGACCCGAGCGCTTCGGCCAGCTGCTGGAGGCCTGCGAATGCGACTTCCGCGGCCGGCCCGGCTGGGAAGACCGTCCCTGGCCGGCCGGCGAGATCCTGCGGCGGGCGCTGGCCGCCATGCAAGCGGTGGACGCCGGCGCCATCGCCGCCGCCTGCGCCGACCCGGCGCAGATCCCCCAACGCATCCACGAGGCGCGGGTGGCCGCGGTGCGCCACGCCTCGCCGTCCTGCGGAGACTGACTTTTCATGCGCCGATCGATCCTGGCCTGGCTGATGCTCTTCACCCTGCCGCTGCACGCCGAGGAGGCGCCGCCGCCGGCGCAGGTCGCGCCGCCGGCACAGGCCGCGCCGCAGCGCAGCCCGGAGGAGGAGCTGGCCGCCCTGCGGCCGGTGCTGATCGGCAAGCGCTACCTCGACCAGGCCAGGAAGCGCCTCGCCGTGCAGCTGGCGCGCCTGAGCCGCCAGCAGGACAACCCGGAGACCTGGTTCGAGGACAACGCCCTGGTGGTGCGCGCCTTCACCGCCGACGTGCAGGTGATGTATGCGCTGGAATTCCAGGAAGGGGCCCAACTGGTCTCCCACGGCATGATGAAAGGCTGGGGCATGGATTACGAGCGCCTGCACCAGCGCGCCCTGGCCAACCTCGACCGGGCCCACGGCGAGATTGCCATCAAGCCGGTCGGCAAGCTGCCCTGGCTGTCGGTGATCGAGACCGAAGACGGCTACGCCGCCAGCCGGGTGCTGCTGCACTGGCGCTGGGCCGAGCTGACGCTGACGCTGGGCGACGTCCTGGTCCTCGGCATGCCGACCCGCGACGTGGTGGTGTTCACCGCGACGCTCGATCCCGAGAAGATCGGACAGCTGCGCGAGACGGTCGAGACGGTGGAGCGCCACCAGGGCCGCCCGGTGTCGCGCCGGTTGTTCCAGTGGACCCCGCAGGGCTGGCTGGATTTCGACGAGTCTCTAGAACAGGCGCAGCAGCAGCGTCGCCAGCAGGGAGAGCAGCAGGGCGCTGGCGAAGGGAAAATGGTAGAGGCGGCCGCGAAACCTGAAGCTGACGTCGCCGGGCAGCCGGCGCAGGCCCAGGCGGGCGGCCAGCCGCGGCAGGAAGACGCCGGCAACGAACACCGTGATCAGCAGGGCCAGCAACCACTTCAGCATGGACGGGAGGATACGCGATGATCGAGCTGTACACCTGGGGCACCCCCAACGGCCGCAAGGTCTCCATCATGCTCGAGGAATGCGCTCTGCCCTACCGGGTGCACAAGATCGACATCACCCAGGGCGCGCAGTTCGCCCCGGCCTACCTGGCCATCAACCCGAACGGCAAGATCCCGGCCATCGTCGACCCCGACGGTCCCGACGGTCGTTCGATCAGCCTGATGGAATCGGGCGCCATCCTGGTCTATCTGGCCGGCAAGACCGGGCGCTTCCTGCCGGCCTCGGCGCGCGGCAAATACGAGGCCCTGCAGTGGCTGATGTTCCAGATGGGCGGGGTCGGCCCGATGTTCGGCCAGACCCACCACTTCCTGCGCTACGCGCCGGAGAAGGTCGATTACGCCATCGGCCGCTACACCAAGGAGACGGCGCGCCTCTACGGCGTGCTCAACGCCCGCCTGGCGCGCCACGCATTCCTTGCCGACGACTACTCCATCGCCGACATCGCCACCTACCCCTGGGTGGCCCGCCACGAGTGGCACGAGATCGCTCTCGCCAGCTACCCCAACGTGCAGCGCTGGTTCAAGGCCATCGCCTCCCGGCCGGCTGTCCAGCGCGGCATGGCGGTGCCCGCTTGATGGGGCGGGCCGAGGCGGCCGGCCTGGAGGTGATAGTCCGCCGGCCGCCGCAAAAAGTCGGTCTGCGCGACACGCCGCTGCTGTTCCTGCACGGCG
>WBZP01005109.1_pt1 | contig 13438 bp, 11 predicted proteins | sample 5204301 | NCBI WGS metagenome assembly WBZP01 (sample SAMN12412401, study PRJNA552823) | activated sludge metagenome | isolation source: activated sludge from nitrification reactor of wastewater treatment plant... | place: USA: Pennsylvania | collected 2017 | reverse complement strand
TCGCCGACGGCCCGGCGCACCTGGCGGAGCTCGTCGGGGTAGGTGGCGCCCACCACCAGCCCACAGTCGCCTATCTCGGCCCACTCCATGGCCACCCGCCGGGCGACGTGCAGGTACAGCGGCTCGTCGCCCACCATCAGCGACTGGAAGTCGCCGCTGCCCGGGTTGCTGGTACGGCACAGCACGAACACTGCGCCTCGCTGCAGGAACGGCTCGACGGAGTCGGTGCCGAGGTACGGGTTCACCGTCACGGCGTCGGCGCCGTAGCGGTCGAAGGCCTCGTGGGCGTAGTGCAGGGCCGTGGAGCCGATGTCACCGCGCTTGGCGTCGAGGATGATCGGCACCTGCGGAGCGCGGTGGCGAATGTGCTCGCACACCCGCTCCAGCGCGGCCTCGGCGCCGTGCGAGGCGAAATAGGCGATCTGCGGCTTGAAGGCGCAGACCAGGTCGGCCGTCGCGTCGATGATGTCCCGGCAGAACTCGTAGGTGCTGACCCCCGTGGGCAGCCGGGCCGGGTCAGGGTCGAGGCCGACACACAGCAGCGACGACGACGCCGACCACGCCTGACCGACACGTTCGGCGAAGCGGCCGGGCACGACGGCCGTTCAGTCCGTGACGGAGATGGCCGCCGTCGGGCACATGTCCGCGGCGGTGGTGACCTTCTCGCGCAGTGCTTCGGGTGGATTCTCCTGCAGCACGTACAGGTATCCGTCCCTGCGGACTTCGAACACCTCAGGGCAGATCTGCATGCACGAACCGGTCGAGGCACACAGATCGAAGTCGACGCTGACCTTCATGCCGCCGACCTTATCCGTCGGTCGCTCGCTGATGCCGCTCGAAGGCGTTCAGCACCGCCCGCAGCGACGCCGTCGTGCTGTTCTCGTCACGGCCGACGCCCCACAGGACGCGCTGGCCGGACTTGCTCTCCACGTAGGCCACGGCGGTGGCGTCCGAGCCGGCGCCGATGGCGTGCTCGGCGTAGTCGGTCACGTCCAGGTCGGCGCCGAGGCCGACGCGCAGGGCGTTGACGAAGGCGCTGATCGGCCCGTTGCCGGTCCCCGTCACCGTCAGGTGCTGGTCACGCACCACCAGCTGCGCCGTGATGGTCGTCGTGCCGCTGGTCGAGTCGCTGCGCAGTTCGTGGCCGACCAGTCGGTAGTCCGGGGCGGCTGGGAGGTACTGGGCCTCGAACTCGTCCCACATCATCCCCGGGCTGATCTCGGTGCCGGTGTCCTCGGTGATGTGCTGGATGGTCTTGCTGAACTCGATCTGCAAGCGGCGGGGCAGGTCGAAGCCGTGCTCGGCCTTCATCAGGTAGGCCACGCCACCCTTGCCGCTCTGGCTGTTGACCCGGATGACGGCCTCGTAGCTGCGCCCGAGGTGCTTGGGGTCGATGGGCAGGTACGGCACACCCCACTCCTCGTACTCGCCGGCGCCGGCAGCTCGGGCCTTCTTGTCCAGCGCCTCCAGCCCCTTCTTGATCGCGTCCTGGTGGCTGCCGCTGAACGCGGTGTAGACGAGGTCGCCGACCCACGGGTGGCGCGGGCCGATCGGCAGGCGGTTGCAGTATTCGGCGGTGCGCCGCAGGGCGTCGATGTCGCTGACGTCGAGCCGTGGGTCGACGCCGTTGACCAGCAGGTTGACAGCCAGGTTGACGATGTCCACGTTGCCCGTGCGCTCGCCGTTGCCGAACAGGGTCCCCTCGACGCGGTCGGCGCCGGCCATCACGCCCAACTCGGCGGCCGCCGTGGCGGTGCCGCGGTCGTTGTGCGGATGGAGGCTGATGATCACCGAGTCACGGTCGCGGATCGAGCGCCCGAACCACTCGATGATGTCGGCGTGGACGTTGGGCGTGTAGCACTCGACAGTCGCCGGCAGGTTGAGGATCAACGGCCGTTCGGGCGTCGGTTGGATCACGTCCATCACCGCCTCGCAGATCTCCACGGCGAAGTCGGGCTCGGTGAGGGTGAAGCTCTCCGGTGAGTACTCGTAGCGGATGTCGGTGCCGGGGATCAGGTGCTCGTTGGCCTTGCACAGCATGGCCCCGTTGACGGCGATGTCGATGATCCCCTGGCGGTCGGCGCCGAACACCACCTCGCGCTGCAGCGGGTTGGTGGAGTTGTAGAAGTGGACGATCACCCGTGGCACGCCCTGCAGGCATTGGTAGGTGCGCTCGATCAACTCCTGGCGGCACTGGACCAGCACCTGCACGGTGACGTCGTCGGGGATCAGCTGCTGGTCGACCAGGTTGCGGACGAAGTCGTAGTCGGGCTGGCTGGCCGACGGGAACCCCACCTCGATCTCGGTGAACCCCATCTTCACCAGGGCGTCCCACATCCGCCGCTTGCGCACCGGGTCCATCGGGTCGATGAGCGCCTGGTTGCCGTCGCGCAGGTCGACGCTGCACCACTGCGGGGCCGAGGCGGTGACCACGTTCGGCCAGGTGCGGTCGTGCAGCACGATGGGCACATGAGCCCGGTACTTGTGGTGGGGCATCTGATTGGTGGCGGTGGGAGGCATCGTCAGGGTTCCTTCGAGGGGGAGAGCGGTCGGGTGGGTCGAGGCGGCCGGAAAAATCAAGAACCCCCCGGCCGGGCGGCGGGGGGTGCGGGCAAGCGCGAGTATGCGGCGCTTGCCCTACATAAGCAGCAGCAGACCGGTGCGCGACATCGCCGCACAGTCTGCCCGGACCGTGCGGCGATGTCAACGTGGATGGTGACGGGTGTCGTCAGGCGTTCGGTGGAAGATGGATCCGCGCGGGTCCACGACCGACGCAGCGATCAGCAGCGGGACCCTGCACCGGGCGACGAAGCCGCAGCCGAGGACGAGAACCGGACCGGCCGGGCGCCGCCCGTCATTCGGCGAATTGGGGAGCGATCGAGACCAGTTCGGCGTCGATCGTGGCGGCCTGGGCCGCGGCATACAGGCTCTGCCAGTCGTAGGCAATGCCCTTGCGTCCTGCGTTTGCAGTTCCGTCGAACTCGTTCATGACCGGCCTCCCCGGGATTGTGGTGGCCCGTGGGCCGAGCTATCTGGTCCTTCCTGGCCGGGCGATCCGGCACAGCGGTTGGGCACCATAACGACCAGTGCCGTCCCGTTGCTACTCACTGACTCATCAGGTAGCCGGGCTGATACGTCGGTCAGCGAAGCACCGCCCCAGCGAGGACCGAGTCACCGGGCGTAGCATGCAACCCATGCCGGCCGATGAGGTTCGTCTCGTTCCCTCGATGCCGCTCGACGCCGCGGTGTACGTGGCCGGGCACCGCGGGCTCGTCGGCTCGGCGATCGTGCGCCGGCTGGCGAACGCCGGGTACGAGAACATCCTGACGGCCGGCCGCGAGGAACTCGACCTGCGTGATCAGGCGGCCGTGTCCCGGTGGTTTGCCAGCAACCGGCCGGACTACGTGTTCCTGGTGGCCGGAACGGTGGGCGGCGTGTGGGCCAACGCCACCCGCCCCGCCGAGTTCATCTACGACAACCTGATGATCCACGCAACCGTCGTCCACGCCGCCCACGAGAACGACGTCAGCAAGTTGCTGTACCTCGGGTCGTCGTGCATCTACCCGAGGTTGGCCCATCAGCCCATCGCCGAGGACGAGTTGCTGACCGGCCCACTCGAGCCAACGAATGAGCCCTACGCCATCGCCAAGATCGCCGGGATCAAGCTGTGCCAGGCCTATCGCCGCCAATACGGCTGTGACTTCATCTCGGCGATGCCCACCAACCTCTACGGACCCAACGACAACTTCGACTTGACCAGCAGCCACCTGCTGCCGGCGCTGATTCGCAAGTTCCACGAGGCCAGGGTCGCCGGCGCCGCGGAAGTGGAAGTCTGGGGGACCGGGACGCCGATGCGCGAGCTGATGCATGTCGACGATCTCGCCGACGCGTGCCTCCACCTCATGCTCAGCTACAGCGACGACGTGCACATCAACGTCGGCACAGGCGAGGACCTGACGATCCGCGAGATCGCCGATCTGGTCAAGGAGGTGATCTACCCGCAGGCGACCCTTCGGTTCGACACCTCCAAGCCCGACGGAACTCCTCGCAAGGTGGTGGACATCTCACGCCTGCGGGCCACGGGTTGGAAGCCGTCGATCAAGCTCGACGACGGCATCCGCTCCACGTACGAGTGGTATCTGGCCCACCAGTAGCATTCGTCGCCCCGGAACGCGAATCGGCGTGGCCCGAAGGCCACGCCGATCACGAAGTTCTGAGCGGTATCAGGCTTGCGGGGCGGTGCGAGCCTTGCGCTTGCCGAGCGAGCTGGCCGCAACGATGACGCCACCGACGGCAACGAGCGCCGCAGCGATGGCGACCGTTCCAGTCGTCGTCGTACCGGTGGCGGGCAGGTTGAGGGTGAACGTCTTGTCGATTGCGCCACCCTTCACACCGATTTGGCACTTCTCGATATCGGTGCCCTCCGGGAGGGCAAACAGCTGGTCGATGGTGCCATCTTCGATGGCCGTTACCTGGCCGAGTTCCACGTCGGTTGCGCCCTCGCACACCAGGCGAACCGTGGCGACGTCACCGGGCTGGAAGCCCTCGACGTGGACCTGCCACTGGCCGCCCTCCTTGAGGAGGACGAGATCGGCGCCGTACGTGATGGCGCTGGCAGATCCGGCGACCCCGACGAGCGCCACGATGATTGCGGCGAACGCCACACGAAACGCTTTGTAGTCCACCTGCATACCTCCCTCAGAAGCTCCGGAATCATACCATCACCCGTGGTCCGCCGGGGCACGCTGCCTTCCTCGCCGGACGCTGCGCGCTGCCAGGGTGACTGTCGCCACGTAGAGCGCGACCCCGGCCAGCGCTGGAAGGAAGACCGAAGTGCCCTCGCTGGCGACGACCCCGGCGTCGGTGCGATGGGCGTGGCCGCCGATCCAGCCCCAGGTCCACGGGATCGGCGTCGCGCCGTCGGCGTGAGTGATCAGAAACGGGGCAGGTCGGCGGTGGTGAGCGGACGCGCCAACGACCCGGTACAGGTCGAGCGATGGTGAGGAGATCACCCGCTCCAGGGACCGAATGCCGGAGAGGTCGAGCCGGTCGGCCCGCTCGACCTTGAGCACGGCGACCCATCCCACCCCGAGGCGGGCGAGGAGGTCGGAGGCGTCCTCGTCCGCCATGAGCAACTCGCTCGCGCGCCGCCCGGTCGGGGCTCGCGGATCGGCGGCCTCCTCGGCGGGTGCGCCCAGCTGGGGGTCGCTGGACGCCAGTGTCTCGCTGCCGAACAGGTCGGCGAGCGGGTGGTACACGACCCGCGGTTTGTCGATGTCCAGCAGGACGTACTCGCTCCAGGGCAAGGTCAGGACGGTACCTCCGGCACCGTCGACCAGTGCGGCAGCCCGTGTCCACGACGCCGGGATGGCCAGCGGCTCAAGCCGGGCGTGCACCGTCGGGAGGCCGACCGCCAGGAGCCACGTCCCCACCGTCGCCACCGCTACCGGTCCGGCGGCGGCGCCCACACCACGGAGACGTCGGCCAACCGACACCGCCCCGAGTGCGCTGAGCACCACGAGGGGGACGAGACCGAGCCCGATCAGCCGGTGCGGCTCACGCAGGGGTGCTCCGAGGGCCGTACGTTGCAGCGCGCTCACCGCGCCGGAGAGACCTGGCGTTGTCGACAGGAGCGGCACCCCGTAGCCGACGATCAAGCAGAAGCCGAACGATCTGCGTGCTCGGGGTGCAACGACTCGCCAGCCGATGGATGCCAGACCGACCGCGCCCAAGGCGACCGCTGCCACGCCGACATCGTGACCTCGGACCGTCTCCGCGCCCGCATCCCAATAGCCGCGCCCGACCACCATGCCGATCACCTGCAGGGCGTCGCCGAATCGGGGGCGGAACGCCGCGGCGTCCGTCATCGAAGTGAATCCCTGGGCTTGAAGGAGTGCGCCGGGCAGGATCCAGACGGCGTTGCGAGTGAGCCACCCCCGGACAGCCCAACGCCAGGTCGTGCGGGTGGCGACTCCCAGGCAGACGACCAGGGAGTAGGCGCCGGCGACGAAACCCAGCAGGCCCGCCGCGGCCGCCGAGGTCCACCGACCGGTCTGCTCAGGCCGGCTGATCGCAGCTGACAGCAGGAACGGCAGCACGGCGGCCGCCCACAGCGTCGTCAGATGGCCGGTCGACAGGCGGGTGGTCGTGAACGGGAGGCACAGGACTGTGATAGCCACCCCTGCCGCCCCGAGTGACGGCGCGTACGCAGGCTGGTGCCCAGGGAGCAGCTGCCGGAAGAGTCGCGCCGATCCGAGTGCCAGCACCATGAGCGTCACGATCAGCACGGTCCGGCCGATCACCGTGCCATCGACAATCTGCGATGCCAGGGCGAGCGGGACGAAGCCAGGGAGCCGGCGCCCGAGGTCCGGACCCATCCACCAGAACGACCGCGGCAACGGGATCTCGCTCATGAACAGCAGGTCGCGGTGGGCCAACGCTCCTGATTGGGTCAGCGTCGGCCAGACCAGGATCGCCGTCGTGGCCAGCGCGGCGAGTGGGGCAACGATGCGTGCCACGTCGCCGTGACGCCCGGCGCTTCCACGTTCAGCGTGACGCTGTCGCACGAGCAGCGAGGTCCTCAACCGTTGCGCACAGTTCGTCGCGGACCGGCGCTGTCCATCTCACCGGTCCACCCGACGCCGTCGACGTCGGAACGAGGTAGCGCATCATCCAATCGGCGTCGTAGATGGCGACGGGAATCGTCGCGAGGTTCTGCCCGCCCAGGTCGATGCGCCAGTTCCCCGAACCGACGTCAGGAATGACGCGGAGCAGGGAGGTTGCCGAGCCGACCGGCATCCACGCTCCGCTTCGAGAGAACAGCCCCGACAGCCGGGCCCGCACCGAACCGCGGCCGTCGAAGTCCAAGGTGACGTCCAAGGGGATCCTGCCCGGCCCCGTCAGCGTGAGCAGCGGGATCGCCTGTCGATGGACCGTGGTGACGCTTGCGCTGAGTTCGTTCCCGCCCACGAACATCCACGGCTCGTTGGTCTCGCCGGTCGACAGGAAGAGCCCTGCACACCCGTTGACGACCTGCAGCGTGTCCGTCTGGGCTCGCGCCGGCAGTGTCGGTGACGCCGCCGCCAGACGCTGCACCGCGCTGTCGCTCGACCAGCGAAGCTGTCGGTCGACGTAGTCTCGCAATGACCGCCCTTCCTCCGTTCGGGCCACCATCGTGTAGGCCGTCGCTCCGTTGGCGACGAAGCCCCACACGGCGAGCACTCCAGCCCCAGCCCACAGGGCTGCCCGCGGAGGCCACCGTGGCCTTCGGAACTGGGGGAGGGACACGACGGCCACGACCGAAGCGAGGATCATGGCTGGGGCGATGTCGGCGTTGTAGCGGTGGGCGATGTACCCGTAGTTCAGGATCCCGCCGATGGCGACAACGAGACCGACGAGAGGAAAGGCAACGGTGGGAAGCTCCCGACGCCGGATGATGCTGCGCGCCGTGTAGGTGGCGCCAGCCACAGCGAGCACCGCGAACAGGGGCATGAACGCGATCGCGGAACCAGCGCGGTAGGTCTGGTCGAAGAAGGCCCCACCGATGACCCTCGGGGGTCGTGCCGGAAGCGAGATGAACGGGAAGTAGCCGGTCAGCCGGACGTTGAACGGATTCAAGTAGGCCGATGCTGTCGTCGGGATGAAGTCGAGATTGGTCAGGCCACCACCGTTCGCCGCCAGCGCGGCACGGCGGTGGGCGTTGACCTGCGTCCAGACCTGTGATTCGAGCGGAAGGAAACGCGTCGGAGACCCGAACTTGATCCATGTCACAGCCACCGCAGCGAGGGCAGGAACCGCACCGGCGAGCAACAGCGCCTGCCACGCACCACCCCACGATGTCGAACGCCGCCTGCGGTAGAGCCAGATCGTACCGAGGAAACAGCTGGCGACGAGGCCTGCTCCGAGGGTGGTCCTGGTAAGGATGAGAGCGGTGACGATCACCCCAACGTCGACGGCCCTCCGGGCGCTCGGTGATGACAGATAACGGATGAGAACAAGCGAGGCCGCCAAGGCGAGGGCGATCGACCAGGCGTAGACCTCGTGGTACACCCACGGTGCTGCGGCCAGGTACACGAGCAGCGAGCCACCGCCGACCGAAGCCATCAGGCCACCCGTCAGGATCCCATCGCGTCGCGTCAGCGGCTCGCCCGGTCGGACGGCCTGGCGAATCGTCCAGATCAAGGCGCCGACTGACACCATGGTGACGAGCCAGGCGGCGAGCATCGAGAGGGCGGTGAGCTTGCCGGACCAGCTGTCGCTGGCCATCAGGAACGGCATTCGGATGAAGGCAGGAAACGGCGGGAAGTAGGTGTGGGAGCCACCGTTGGTGTTGAACGACTCGATGCCGAGCGAACCAAGCTCGAGTGACCAGCGGCCCTCCAGCAACGCTCGCGCCTGGAGGTCGAACACGTTGGAAAACAGATGATCCGGTCGGGCCGTCCGAATGAGCGTCCATCGAAGCGCGGTCAGACTGGCCAGCATTGGAACGGCGCCGATGGCCGCCCCGGCCACGCAGCTTCGAACGTGGCGCCGCTTGTCGGTCGACGGCGGCATCACGCTTCGGTGGCGACGGATTGGAGATCAGGGGCTCGGCGAAGCTCGAAGAGGTGTTGGTAGGCGAACAGGTTCGGCCAGACCGACGCGGCGAGTCGGTCGGTTGCCGACGCCATCCGACCGACGAGCGACCTGTTCACCGATTCCGTTTGCAAGACACCCATGGGGAGTCCGACCGCGTGGTGCCGGGTGATCCGGAAGCCGGCTCGCTTGGCCATCGTGGTGAAGCTGCGTCTCGTGAAGAAGCGCAGATGCCCGGCGTCCAGGATCCCCCTGCGGTCGTAGTCGAACCGTCCGACCAGTACCCGAAGCCTCGGGTACCAGTGGGTGAAGTTGGGGACGCTGACGATGATCGAGCCGCCCGGCGCCAGGACCCCGTGCAAGGACTCCAACAGTTCGTCCGGCTGGGCGAGGTGCTCCAGGACGTCGGCGGCGATCACGACGTCGTACGGCCCGGTGGCGACGGACGGCAGGCCGTGGTTGAGGTCGGCCTCGACGAACTCGTCGACGTGCTCGGCCACATCGTCCAGCTTGACGACGTCGACGCCGGTCACGTGATGGCCAAGCCTGCGGGCTGCGGCGGCAAGACGGCCGGACGAGCAGCCAAGGTCCAGGACTCTGGCCGCTGGTCGACGGCTCAGCCAGGACACGAGTTGGCCGTGCGACGATGTCGGGTCGTCCTTGAACTCGTACATCGGGTCCTGAGCACCGATGCCGCCACCGAAGCCGAGTGTCTTCAACCGGTACGCGGTCGCATGGGCGACGACGTCCTTGGCGTACTTCATGCCGTTGACGTGGCAGATCTCGTCGCCGTAATAGGTGGGAATCGGCACTTCACGGATCGTCTTGCCGGCCTCGTGCAGGGCCAGGATGATCTGGGTGTCGAAGTCGAACCCGTCGCTGAAGCCCTCGAACTTGATGTCACGGAGGGCGTCGATCCGGTAGGCCCGGTAGCCGCTGTGCCACTCCGTCAGATCCATCCCCGCCAGCCAGTTCTCGCTGCGAGTCAGGATCTTGTTGCCGACGTACTTGTAGGCGGGCATCCCACCCTGGCGGGCGCCGCCCCGTGTCATCATCCGGGAGCCGAAGACCGCGTCGCACGTCCCCGTCTCGAGGGGAGCGACCAGGGTCTCGATCACTTCAGGCTTGTACTGCCCATCGCCGTGCAACAACACGATGATGTCCAAGTCGTGCTCGATCGCCCAGTTGTACCCGGCCTTCTGATTGCCGCCGTAGCCCAAGTTGCGCTCGTGGCGAATCACGGTCAAGGGCAGGTCGGTGAGCGTCTGGTATCCGAGCGCCACGAGGTGCGTCGCATCGGAGCTGGCGTCATCGCACACGAGTACGTGGTCGACGCGCTGACGGAAGGTGGCCGGGAGGCGGTCGAGGACCTGGGCCAGTGTCGAGGCGGCGTTGTAGGCCACCACGAGTACCCCGACCTTCATCGACGGACCGGCGGGCATGTGCTCAGCCTCTCGAGGGGCCACGACGGCGGCGGTTCATCACGCCGAGGATACGGCTGACGGCCTTGTCCGAGAATCCGGTCCGGCGCTTGATGAGGTCGTAGGCGCGCAGGGCCTTTCCGTCGAGATAGATCAGAACCTTGCGCCACCCGTCGGTGGGACGGGACCGGTAGTGCGTCGTTCGTGCCGGCTCGTGGGAGCCGGCCGTGAAGTAGTACAACGCCAGGCTCCTGCGGGGTACGCCGGCGGGGCTGCGAAGCGGCTCGGGGTGCCCGTGGTATGAGGTCGACGTGGTGGTGAAGATGGCCATCCGGTTGGCAGCCGGTGTGATGGCCGTGACCCTCGTCGACATGTCCGTCGACCACAGCTCCAGCGCACCACCCCACTCCGGATCCCACTCCGCGTTCAAGTACAGGAGCACGTTGACGCGGCGCTGCCAGTCGGGATGGGTGTGGTGCTTGGTGTAGTCGGCGTGGATGTTGAGATGGCCGCCGGGCTCGGTCATGTGGAGTCCGCCCCCGTCCATTTCCGGGTCGGCAAGCAGGCCGTCGATGCCGGTCAACTGTTCGAGAAAGCCGACGAACTCGGGCGACATCAACTCGGTGGCCAGCACCTGCAACGGCTCGGGCCACGAGTCGAGCCGAGTGTTGGCGTGCTTGCGCTCGTTGAAGTGAACGTAGTGCGTCCAGCCAGGAGCGTCCGGTCCGGGAAACGCCTCCATCGCCGCCGTGATTGCCTCGGGATCGATGAGACCGTCGTAGGCGCCATGCGGGAACGGCATCCGCTGCATGTACGTGGGGTGTTCGGCGTCCCGGTCGACTTGCTTAAACCGTGGACTGAACACTGCTGTCACCGAGCCCTCCGTGGTCGCGCTCTGCTGTCGATGCCTGTCCGGCCGGTCACCGAAGGGGGTAGACGTCAACCTTGGCACGCTATCAGCCGGCCCTTCAACCTGGCCGCTAGGAGCGAACGGTCCGCTGGTGGCCAGCGAGTAGGTTTCGAGCGGTGTCTGGATCGCCCGGCGGGTCAGCAAACAGCATTCACGAAACCGCTTACATCAGTCCGCGCGCCTTGCTTGGGGTTGGAAACGTAATCGGGCCGTACGCGACGATTCTCGGTACCGCAGTGCTAGGTGACGACAACTGGGTCGGACCACATGTGGTGCTGGGTGGGCCACCCGAGGTTGCCGATCATCATCACTCCGCCGACTGGGACTCGATGGGATCCGGTGGCCATGGGGTGGTCGTCGGCGATCGGAATGTCTTCCACGAGCACGTGACGGTGTCACACGGGTGGGCGTCCAGAACCAACGTCGGGAGCGACTGCCTACTCATGACCCGCGCCCACGTGGCGCACGACTGCACCCTCGGCGATGGTGTGGTCATGTCAGCAGGTAGCACGCTTGGTGGACATGTTGTCCTCTGGACCCGGGCGACGCTCGGGATGGGAGCTGTCGTGCATCAGCGGCGTTCCGTCGGCCCGTGGGCGATGGTCGGGATGGCAGGTGTCGTCACCCGTGACATCTCGGCCTGCCAGCTGGTCATGGGTTCGCCGGCTCGGCCGGTCGGCCTCAACACGGTCGGCCTTCGGCGCGCCGGCGTCGGTGAACATCAGTTCGCTCGTCTCCAGGGCTGGCTCGAGGGCACCGAGGCACTCGGCCAGGACCTTCCGGTGCTGATCCAACGAGCCTTGGAGACATGGATGAGATCTCCGGACGATGTCACCACGGGCCTGGGTGCGCGTCGCGACTAGCGTGTGCCATTCATGGGTGGGCTGGCTGTGATTCCCGTTGCCCGGCCGCTCATCGGAGACGAGGAGTGCGCCGCGGTCGAGGCGATATTGCGCAGTGGCCAATTGGCGCAAGGCACGGAAGTCGAGGCCTTCGAGCGGGAGTACAGCCAAACCCTCGACGGTCGGAGGTGTATTGCGGTCAGCTCCGGCACGTCGGCGTTGCACCTTGCCCTGCTTGCGCTCGGGATCGGGCCGGGCGACGAGGTCATCGTTCCCTCGTTCACGTTCGCGGCCACTGCTAACGCGGTCGCGCTCACGGGCGCAGATCCGGTGTTTGCCGATATCGAGGACACCTTCTACTGCCTCGATCCCTTGGCTGTGGAGGCGGCGGTCACCCGCCGGACCGTGGCCATCCTCCCGGTGCATCTCTTCGGGCATCCGGCCGACATGGCCGAACTCGCCAGGATTGCCGGCCGGCACGGACTCGGCCTGCTGGAGGATGCGGCACAGGCCCACCAAGCGGCGATCGGAGATCGCAGCGTCGGGACGTTCGGGGCGGCCGGCATGTTCTCCTTCTATTCGACGAAGAACATGACCACTGGTGAGGGCGGTCTGATCTGCACATCTGACGCCGCGGTCGAGCGAACGGCGCGGCTCTTGCGCAACCAGGGAATGGAACGCCGGTACTACAACGAGATCGTCGGATTCAATCTACGGATGACCGAGATTGCCGCAGCGATCGGACGCGCCCAGCTGCGAAAGCTTCCCGGTTGGACCGCGACGCGGCGCGCCAACGCGGCCTTCCTCACTCGTCATCTCGAGAACGTCGTGGTTCCGCGCGAGGCGCCGGCAGCCACCCACGTGTACCACCAGTACACCGTTCGAGTGCCCGGACACGATCGGGACGAGTTCGCCGAACGGCTCGCCCATCGGGGGATTGGCTCTGCCGTGCACTACCCAACGCCGGTGCATCGCTTGCCCACGTACAAGCGGCCGGACGACCTACCGGTGTCGGAGCGCGTCGCTCGTGAGTGCCTTTCGTTGCCGGTGCATCCGTCGCTGTCCCCGGCCGATCTCGAACGAATCGCCGATGCTGTCAACGACCTTGCTCGGGCGGGCCGATGACGATCCCCCGCCTTCGCGTTGGCCTCGTGGGTCTGGGTGCGATGGGCCGCCATCACGCGCGAACCCTTGCGGCGATCGAGGGTGTTGCCTTCGTCGGTGTCGCCGATCCGCACGCTGACACCGCAGCACTCGCCGGCGTGGGTGGGATCAGCGTGCACGAATCTGTGAGCGAGTTGCTGGAGAGGAGGCTCGACTACTGCGTCGTAGCGGTTCCGACGAGCCTCCACTACAGCGTCGCTATGGAAGTCGCCGCTGCGGGTGTGCACATGCTCGTTGAAAAGCCGGTTGCCGCATCGTCGGTCGAAGCCCTCAGGATGGCGGACGAGTTCGATCGGCGCGGTCTCATCGGCGCCGTCGGCCATATCGAGCGCTTCAACCCGGCGTTGCAGCAATTGCGCCGCCGGCTGGACGCGGGAGAGCTTGGGATGGTTTTTCAGGTAGCAACGCGCCGGCAGGGTCCATTCCCCTTGCGGGTGGCCGATGTTGGCGTCGTGATCGATCTGGCCACCCACGATATCGACATCACCCGCTACCTCACGAACCGTGAGTATGCAACGGTCAGCGCC
>WBZP01005108.1_pt1 | contig 13439 bp, 9 predicted proteins | sample 5204301 | NCBI WGS metagenome assembly WBZP01 (sample SAMN12412401, study PRJNA552823) | activated sludge metagenome | isolation source: activated sludge from nitrification reactor of wastewater treatment plant... | place: USA: Pennsylvania | collected 2017 | reverse complement strand
TTATCTATAAAAAATCTAATTTACTTCTGCACCACTATATTTTTGGTGATTTCCTGTGTACCTGCTTTGATGCGGGCCAGGTAGCTGCCATTGTTGAATTGTGAGGCATTGAGCAACAATTCATTTTTACCACTCAGTTTGCCATAATTTTTGGATGCTACCAATTTGCCGCAGATGTCGAAGATATCAACGCTTACCTCAGCAGGATTGTCGAGGGTAAGATCGATGATAGACTCATAAGCTACAGGGTTGGGATAGATAACCACATCTCCATTGAGGGCAATGTCATTGGCTCCCAAAACAAAACCTTCTGTAAGGGCCTCTTCCAGGGTAGCTTTGGCTCCATTGTCGATAAGACCTGAAGGTGCAAACAAGATGGGTACGATGTGGATATTGTCAAGGTTGATACCTGCCGGGATGGTTACTTCAAAATTCATGTAAACTACATCATCCTTTTTATAAGAAGTTTTAGGTAGGGCAGTGCCTTTGAATCCGCCGGTAAGAACCCTTGCTACGTGGTTGTACACCATTTGAGATGCCGGAACGGTAGAAGGCAAATTTTCATATCCACCCATAGGTCCGTTGGCTCCACCTGCATAATAATTTGCCTGAGCATAACCGGAAGCTGTGCCTGTGACGCTATCCTCAACAATTACAACTGCCATTTTGTAAGAACCTGAAGCATTGGCTTTGAAAGTGATTTTGGGAGAAATAAGCATTTTTCTGGAGGTTTCATCATAAGAAGCGCCTACCTTAATACTTGATTTAGGTGCCTCTGCAATCCTTGAAAAGAAATTGCTTTCGATGGCCAAAGGATCGATAATGGCAGTTCTTCCAACGGTTGCACTAGGGAATCCGGAAAAACCGGAAAGGCCTCTGATACCTGTGTCGTACTCTGCTACCACCATTGGGTCGTTGTTGTGTACGGCAATACCTATAAAGTAATCAGGATATTTTTTGCTCAACTTATCCAAAGACACAGCGCCTCTTGGGCACCAGCCACACCACGTGCCGGTAGCTTCTTCTGCGATGACCACTTTGTCTTCTGCCGGAGTTACGCCTACTACAGCAGATGATGATGCGTTGTTGGCAATATCTTCATCACTTACTCCTATCAGTTTTGCATTCACCTGAATTGGATTTGAACCATTTAAAACTGTAAGTTCTTCATCAAACTGTATTGTTTTGGTTTCCAGGCTTGCCAAATTAAAACTTGTTATTGTTTTCTTTCCGGAAACAGCTCCGTAGGTAAATTCGATTTCCATGTCGTTTGCCGTGTTGGCTCCTAAGTTGGTCAGCTTAATACCCAGAGGGGCTTTTGAGCCTGTGAGATCTTTGGGAGCAACGGAAACACCACTGATACCAATGTCGTTGGGTTTAGGAACGAAAGCATCATGGGAATAGTAAAAATCATCAACATAAAAAGAAGCATTGGCATTGGAAGGATAAATGTCGATGGAGGCCACTTTATTGCTGGCCAGGGTGAACGTACCGATAGATTCCCCATTTACGGATGCTGACCAGAGGTTAGCAGAAATATTACCGGATATTTCAAAATTGAACCACTCTCCTTGCGTAAATTTACCTCCGCCCAGGTTGGCTCCTCCTCCTGTCAAAGCCACAGAACCATCTGCATTGAAATTGACGTCAATCGCCCAGGTAGTACCAATGGTCTTTTCTGCCTGCAAGTTGAAATAAGCTGTATTTCCTGCATCGATAAATAATTTCATGCCCAATTTGAATACACCGTCTGTGTAGGCATCGGTAAAAGGCAAAACAACGTCCTGAGGTCCACCTCCTGAGGCAGTGGATGAAAAGTAAATACTTTTAGTGCCGCTGGCAGCTTTGGCTGAAGTAATCTTGGTATCTTCGGCAGTACCGTCTTTGACACTCCAGGTCGTCCACTTATCTGATTGAGGACCAAGGTATTCCCCATCGGTATAGCTTTCAAAGTCATCAAAAAAAGAAACTTGTGCGGTGGCAAAGTTTAAGGTTAGAAGAAATAACAAAAGGAAGTAAACTTGCTTCATGTTTTATTAGTTTTTAGTGTGTTAGCAAAACAATATCCCGTCCGACGGTAGTATGTCGGAAAATTTTCATAAAAATAAAGTAATATTCCCAATAAAAAGAGTTGGTGGGCGACAAAACCCGCATCTATTTTAGATTTGATTCCGATTCAGGCAATTCAAATCCTCAAAAGCCAATTTCAGACGGCTTACAAAAGTCTTTTCTCCTTCTCTTAACCAAACCCTTGGGTCGTATTGCTTCTTGTTGGGTTTATCGTCACCTTCCGGATTGCCGATTTGCCCTTGCAAATAGCCCTTTTTGGCTTCGTAATAATTCTTAATTCCTTCCCAAAATGCCCACTGCATATCGGTATCGATGTTCATTTTGATGGCACCATATGAAATGGCCTCTCTGATCTCATCTCTGGTTGATCCGGAACCTCCGTGGAAAACAAAATTGACCGGATTGGGTCCTGTATTGAACTTCTTCTGAACGTAGTCCTGTGAATTTTTAAGGATTACCGGTGTCAGTTTGACGTTTCCAGGCTTATATACCCCGTGAACATTGCCAAATGCTGCAGCAATGGTAAATCGGTTGTTGATGCGTGAAAGTTCCTCATAAGCAAAAGAAACTTCTTCTGGCTGGGTGTACAATTTGGTACTGTCTACCCCTGAATTGTCTACGCCGTCTTCTTCTCCGCCGGTAACACCCAACTCCATTTCGAGGGTGATGCCGATTTCTGCCATTCTGGCCAGGTATTCTTTGCAAAGTTCCACATTTTCTTTGATGGGTTCTTCGCTAAAATCCAGCATGTGCGAGCTGAACAGGGCGTGACCATTTTTCTCAAAATGTCTTTCGTTGGCATCCAGCATGCCATCCATCCACGGAAGTAAGTTCTTTGCGCAATGGTCGGTATGCAGCACAACGGTAACCCCATAGGCTTCTGCCAGCTGGTGGATGTGTAGTGCCCCTGAAACCGCTCCCAAAACAGCAGCCTTTTGATCTGCATTATCCAGCCCTTTGCCTGCATAAAAAGCAGCACCTCCATTGCTAAATTGGATGATAATAGGCGAGTTTACTGCCTTGGCCGTTTCGAGACAAGCATTGACACTGTTGGTGCCAATCACATTTACGGCCGGTATTGCATATTGGTTTTTATTGGCATCGTGCAGTAATTCTGTTACTTCGTCACCGAATAAAACGCCTGTTCTGAATTTGGTTTTCATGATGTTTTTATTGTTGTTTATATGATTCCATGTTCTGTGAGATAGCGCTCTGCATCCAGGGCTGCCATACATCCCGAACCCGCAGCCGTAACGGCTTGTCGGTATATGTGGTCCTGGGCATCTCCGCTGACAAAAACGCCGGGTACATTGGTCAGGGATCTTCCGGGCACAGATATGAGGTAGCCATTTTCATCCATGTTTAACCATCCTTTGAAAATATCGGTGTTGGGCTTATGACCTATGGCTACAAAAAAGCCCGTTACATTTAAGATGGTTTCTTCTCCTGTTACATTGTTTTTTACTCTGGCTCCGGTAACGGTATCCTCTCCAAGGATTTCGAGGGTTTCTGTGTTGTAGTGGACTTCGAGGTTAGGCGTGTTTTTAACCCGGTCCTGCATGATTTTGGAAGCCCTCATTTCATCTCTTCTTACCAGCATGTGGACCTTGCTGCACAATTTGGATAAATAGGTGGCTTCTTCGGCTGCTGTATCTCCTGCCCCTACGATGGCTACTTCTTGTTTTCTGAAAAAGAAACCGTCGCACACAGCACAGGCTGAAACCCCTTTGTTCATTAATTTTTGTTCAGATGGCAGCCCCAACCATTTGGCGCTGGCACCGGTAGCAATAATTACCGAATTGGCATGGATTTCATGACCGGTTTCTGACCATATCTTGTGAACCGGTCCGGTGAAATCAACTTTATCTATCATTTCAAAACGGATATCGGTACCAAATCGGAGGGCTTGCTTTTTGAAATCCTCCATCATTTCAGGTCCCTGCACACCATCGGGGTAGCCCGGATAATTTTCAACTTCGGTTGTTATGGTCAATTGCCCGCCGGGTTCTTTACCCGTATACATCACTGGGCTGAGGTTGGCCCTGGAAGCATAGATGGCAGCTGTATAACCAGCGGGTCCGGAACCTATGATCAGGCAATTTACTTTTTCAATATTATTTGACATGTTTTTGTTTTATGGAAGGCAAATATAACTATATGGCCTATAGAATGGAAACAAAACGAGTGACAATTAGGTTGTTGTGTAACTAGGGTAACAGAGCCAGCCAGGCCATGAGTCCTACCGCGGTTTCCAGGGCGGCTTCATTGACTTCAAAATACGGCGAATGAACCCCGTGCGCTTGCCTGCCATCTTCATAGGCTACACCCAGCCTGTAAAAACAGGCAGGCACAACCTGCGCAAAATAAGCAAAATCTTCAGATGTCATCCTTTTGGGGATGTCGTGAACTTTTTCCGGTCCCAAAAAGTCAATCATGGCCGCTTTAACCTTTGCGGTCAGCTCTTCATCGTTGTTGAGGCAGGGGTATCCTATTTTAATATCCACCTCTGCATCGGCCTGGTGTGCTTTTGCTATACCTGTCACCGTCTCTTCTATCCACTTGTGGGCCTGGTATCTCCAGCTTTCATCCATGGTTCTGAATGTACCTTCAATGGAAACTTTTTCGGGAATGATATTGGTGGCCCCTCCCAAACTTTGGATTTTACCCAGGGTGAGAACCGAAGGATGAAAGGGGTTTGCTTTTCTGGAAATTACCTGCTGCAAAGCGACGATTACTTCTGCCGCCACAACGATGGGATCGATGCATTGATGCGGCATGGCACCGTGACCACCTTTGCCCGTAATGGTAATGTACAATTCATCTGAGGATGCCATGTATTTGCCGGGGCAAATGCCCACATGGCCGGCTGGAAGTTCCGGAAATACATGCTGGGCTATAATTGAAGAGGGCAAGGTTTCGCCCAATGCTTTTTCAGCCAGCATCAGAGAAGCTCCTCCCGGCAATTTTTCTTCTCCGGGCTGAAAGATAAATTGTAAATCACCTACTATTTCTTCTTTGTGCCTGTTGGCAATAATACAAGCGCCCAGCAAAGCGGCGGCATGCACATCGTGACCACAGGCGTGCATTTTACCCGCATTCTCAGATTTGTATGTGAGATTATTACTTTCTTCTATCGGCAGTGCATCCAATTCGGCTCTAAAGCTCTTTACAGGTCCCGGCTGTGACCCATGTATGGTAGCCACAATGCCGGTGTTAACCCAATTGTCGGTAAATGGAATGCCGTTTTCGGTGAGCAGTGATTTGATATAAGCACTGGTTTGGTGCTCTTCGAAACTGAGTTCCGGAAAGCGGTGTATGTGCCTGCGTACTCCTATGATATAAGGCAACAAATCAGAAGCCAGCTGTTTTATCTTTTCTTTATCTGGTCTCATTTTGAGAATATTTCTTTGTACAAAAGATGTAGGTCCATCATGGGAGAATAATTTTTGGCGTAAAAAATATTGGCTTCCTGGATGGTCGAAATTACCGGGAAAAAATGAGTGTTCAAAATCAAAGGCCGGGTGGTAAACCTACCCTGTTTGATGGCAGGTAAGAATGGATCCTGATCATCAGCCTCACTTTGTGATGAATACCCAATCCAGGTTAATTTTCCAACAAAAACCTGCCATGCAGTGAGCAGAAGGCTGCCACCAAAAAATAACCACGTAAGGGGGAATAGCACAAGTATTAAAATAGCTATTCCCAAATCCAGGCCTCTCTTGAGTCGGATGTAAAGTCCCTGGCTCAATCTGAAAGAAGATTCAGCATGGTAAAATTTCCCCTGGCCAGAACTTGTATCGCTGCCCACCACAGCGGCAGAAGTTCCCCCTGTGATCAGGTATCTCACTTCTTTGTCGGGATGGATCATGAGGTCCAATATCCGTTGCATAGGAATATCATCTGCAGAGAATACGATGTTGTCGGTTTTATACAAATCAACGATTTCTCTTAAGTTTTGAAGTGAACCCAGGTACAAAGAACTGTCGTATTGAACATCTGACGAAGGGTATAGGAAGCCTTCCACTTTGGCTTCCGGTTCCCTGCTTTTAATAGCAGCTGCAATGTCAGTAGCGACTGCATGGCGCGCCACTATGAGGTAATGCTGACGATTGGATTTTCCGGTTAAAAGGCGATTAAATTTACCGGCTAAATTTTGACTCAATCGCGTTAAAATCAAGGCAAAAACGGCTCCGGCCAAAATCAAAAATCTGCTACTTCTCCAATCCGACGGCAGCATGGAGTACACCATCAGGATGACGGCTGTACCTAATAAAATGCCGGCCCATTGTCGTCTGGGCTTCCAGTGATGATCATAGTGGCCAAAGAACCACATAAAAAACACCCAAAGCAAAGAAGTGCCCACTGTATGGACGATGGAAGCCAAATTGGAGTAATAATCGGGATTATTAAAGTAGTACACAGCCCAGACTTGTTTGAGGCCCGACTGTACTCCAATAAGCAAAAACAGGTCTACAATTTTGCGAAAGTGATCAGCAACATTGTGCTTGAGATAACTCACCAAAGCAGTAACCAGAATAGCCACTCTGATGAATAGTTTGAAAGCTGCGCTCCTCCAACCCTTGTAGTGTTTGCCCACAAAAATGGACATGGATTGATAAAAATGAAGGATGTAGTTGAAGCTCGCTTTTTTGGAACTTTCACCCTTGAAATGAATGATTCGGGTATTGGGGAAATACATCACTTTCCAACCGGCATTTTTTATTCTGATGGACAAATCAATGTCTTCTCCATACATAAAAAAATCTTCGTCAAATCCTTTGGTTGCAGACAATGCCTCTGCTTTAAAGAACATAAATGCGCCACACAATACATCTACTTCCTGGATGTCATCAGCACTGAGATGTCCCATATAATAGCCTGCCCAAATACGGGAATTGGGAAACAAGGCTGACAGTCCGCTGAATTTGCAAAATGCATTCCACAAACCCGGCGTTCCTCTTTTACTTTCCGGAAGGTAAGTACCCGAGCCGTCTATCATTTTTACACCCAAAACCCCGCAATCGGCATGATTTTCCATAAACAGAAAACACTGTTGCAAAGTATCTTCCTGCAAAATGGTATCCGGATTGAGGGCTAAAATATATTGGCCTTTGGCAATGGCAAATCCCTGGTTATTGGCTTTGCCGAAGCCCAGATTTTCTTTGTTCTCAATGAGTGTGACCCAGGGGTATTTTTGTTTGATGGCCTGGACACTGCCATCAATGCTGTGGTTATCTACCACAATGGTTTCGATTTGCAGTCCGGTGGTGATGGATTTTTCGATAGAATCCAGACAGTTGGACAGAAAATGCCTTACGTTGTAATTGACGATGACAATAGAAACGGAGGGCATGATCAGTTACCCATCTTATAGGGTATTCTTGCACTGATGGATCTGCTCAGTGTCAACTCATCTGCATATTCCAATTCCCCTCCAAAAGAAACGCCTCTGGCAATGGTGGTTATCCTTAGGTTTCTCGTGCCTAATTTTTTGGAAATGTAGAAGGATGTGGTTTCACCTTCAATGGTAGGGCTGATGGCCATGATGAGTTCTTCAATCCCTTCGCTGTCGATTCGCTCGATGAGGGTCTCAATGTTTAGGTCAGCAGGTCCTATGCCATCTATGGGTGAAATGAGTCCACCCAAAATGTGATACCTGCCATGAAAGCAGGCGGTATCTTCTATCGCCATGAGGTCCCTGATATTTTCTACTACGCAGAGCATGCCATTGCTGCGCGAAGGAGTCTGGCAGATAGAACATTCATCGGTATCTGACAGTGCGTGACAGTGTTTACAGAAACGAATTTCCTCCTTGAGACTTGATAAAACACTGCCTAAGATGGAAGCTTTATCGCTTTTATCCTGCACGAGGTGTAAGGCCAGGCGCAAAGCTGTTTTTTTGCCTATGCCGGGCAAGGCAGAAATGGCAGCTACGAGTTTTTCCAGTGTCTGTGAAGGATACCTCATGGGTGGATTTACACCAGCATTTTAACCGGATTTTCCAGGATCGATTTGAGGGTCTGCAGGAATTGAGCACCTGTGGCACCGTCCACTACTCGGTGGTCGCAACTTAAGGTAACTTTCATGGTATGGCCTACAACGATGGCACCATTTTTTACAACCGGTTTTTCGATGATGGAACCAACAGCCAGGATGCAAGCGTCCGGCGGATTGATGATGGCTGTAAATTCTTCTATATCAAACATGCCCAGATTGGAAATGGTGAAGGTGTTGCCCGTCATTTCCTGCGGTTGCAATTTTTTGTCTTTGGCCTTTTTCGCCAACTCCTTTACTTCGGCATTAATCTGACTCAGACTTTTCATATCTGCATTGTTGACAACCGGCACCAATAAGCCATCCGGTACAGCCACTGCCACGCCAATATTGACTACATTATGGATGGCAATTTTATCACCCAACCAGGATGCATTGATCATGGGGTGCTTTTTCAATGCAGCCGCACAAGCTTTTACAACAAAGTCATTGAAAGATATTTTCACATCGCCATCTGCATTTATAGCGGTACGAGCTGCCATTGCCACTTCCATATCAATTTCCATGGTCAGGTAAAAATGGGGTGCCGTAAACTTACTTTCTCCCAACCTCTTGGCTATTACCTTACGCATTTGAGTAACCGGAATTTCACCGGAAGGAAGCACCACGGGAGCCTGTTTAACAGTTGCCGGAGTTGGATTTTCAACAAAAGATTCAATATCTTTTTTGATGATCCGACCGTGATCGCCACTACCTTTAACCTGGTTGATATCAACACCCGCTTTTTCTGCCATAGCTCTTGCCAATGGAGATGCTTTTACCCTGGCTTCAGCGGAACTTTCCATCGCTGGGGCAGCAGCCGGCATTTCCGGTTTAGCGGGTGCGGATGCCGTGGAGGTCTCCGTTGGAGTAGCGGCCTGAGCAGGTGCCGCGGCAGGTGTGGGAGCAGCAGCATTGTTGAGCAAAGACTGGAAATCTTCTCCTTGCTTGCCGATGATGGCAATGATACCATCTACCGGTACCGGACCGGACTCTACGCCCACATAAAGCAGGATACCATTGAAATAACTTTCCAGTTCCATGGTTGCTTTATCGGTTTCGACTTCTGCTAAAATATCACCGGATTTTACTGTGTCACCTACTTTTTTGAGCCAAGCGACGATGTTTCCTTCTTCCATGGTATCGCTCAGTCGGGGCATCCTAATTATCTCCGCCATATAAGTATTGTATTTCTGTTGAATTGGATAAAGTGCAAAATTAGGGTATTTCGGCAAGAAAACCTCAACGAAAATTTGTTTGAGAGTAAACAAAAAGTTGGGGTCTGGGGTTCATCTGATCGAGGTGCCAAAAGGGTAAAAAAAAAGGGAAGTCTTGTGAGACTTCCCTTTTTTTATTGTCCATTAATCAATTGCTGATTAATAACCTGAGTTCTTATTGCCTTTGAAGATAGAGCCTGAATTGTTTGAATTGTTGCCGCTGTTACCGCCTTTGCCTTCTGGTTTTGCCATTTCAGCATCGGTTGGTTCGCACAATCTGAATTCAACTCTTCTGTTCATATAATGTTCTGTTTCGGATCTTGATTTTCCAACCATAGGAGCATCTTCACCGCCATACATCAATTTCAATCTTGAACGTTCGATGCCGTAATTGGTTACCAGGTAATCAATTGCTGCCTGCGCTCTGTTGTAAGAAAGCATGTTATTGTATGTATTTGAGCTTCTTACATCTGTATGTCCAACTACTGAAACACAAGCTGATGGGCACTGTTTCAATACGGTTGCAACATGGTGCAAGTGACCGTAAAATTCAGGTTTGATTCTGGATTTGTCAAGATCGAAGTGGATCATAGGTAAGAACCATTTGCCACAGTCATTTTTAAATCCTGCTGTTCTTGAATCTATCATACGGAAAACATCTGCTTCAGTAAGGCAGCTTTCGCATTTCTTAACATTGGCAACACCGTCTTTTCCGATTTCGTAGCCGATAGGAGAATAAGGCTCTTTGTCTTTGTAGTCTGCTACACCGTCGCCATCTGAATCCAGCGCAACACCTCTTGTATCAACAGGTGCACCAGATGGAGTGTCTACTTCCTGATCCAACATGTCGATGATACCATCGCTGTCACTGTCTGTAAGATCCAGTACCGGTCTTGCTTTCAATTCAGCAATATCGTTCATAGTTGCATCCAATGGATTTACCCAGTACAAAGGCTCAGTAACTTTGTCGAGGTTGCCCAGGTTGATTGCCAAACGAAGGTTTGTATAGTGCTCGAGGTCTACGTCTGCAGAAAGGTCATCTTCGCTGCGGAAACGGATACCATCAAGGTAGTCATTGTCTGTTGCCATTACCTGGTGTTCGATACCCAGGTTGATTCTCTTACTCAACTTCCTGGAAACACCTACAGAGGTTGTAAACATCACGTGGATATTGGTTTCATCACCCAAACGGAAGATACCTGCTTTTTTAGGGCCTTCAGTTTCGTAAGTACCATCGTAAAAGTTTCTCAATGCATCCTTAATTTCATTTCTACCTTTTCTTGTGTCAAATTTTTCAGGAGTCCATCCTGTGACTGTCAACAAATTTTGGTAAGGCTGATTGTTTGCATCCAGAAGATCCAACTTTGTTTTGTGGCTTGATAAACCTACACCCATTGTCCAATACCAGTTCCACTTATTGTTTTTCTGGTGGAAGAGGATGTTACCAATGTTAAGTACCCCTTGCAAAACACCATAAACCTGTGTGGTTTTGTGTGAAGGGAACCAGCCATCGGCATTGTTGGCATAGGGAAGATATTCTTTTTCAATAAGACCACCACCGACAGGTTCACCCACTGTAGCGTGTGTCCAGTGCTGAGGCTCAAGACCTGTGGCAGATCCATAGAACAAATCTGCTCTGATTGAAAACGAGTAATGGATAGCTTTCCTTAAGTGAAGTCCAAGACCATAGCCTCCAGGGATTGTCCTGTCCACGTCACCATCGATGAAAAAGTGACCAGCATGCACACCCAATTCCCAGGCATTTTTTGGCTTGGCAGTGTAATTGGACTGGCCCATGCGGAAACTTGCATCCGTTTGGTCCTTTTTCATATCATCCTGCGCGAACAGGGATCCGCCCAGAAATAATAATGCGTAAACGTATATTTTTCGTGTCATAGGAAAATTGTTTATATTCTTTCTTTGAACTACAAATGTAGTTTTAATTCATTAAAATGCAAGTATCTTTAGCCAAGTTTTTGTAAACTTTTGAACAAAGATCGTTGAGAAATTCTGGTTGTTCCCTGGTTTTCCCTGAATAAATCATCTAAAAACGTGCCAATTGTCTGGGAGGCATCCTGAAAAATACCATTATCGGTAAGATCGGAGCCCTCCTGCATCAGGTAAGCAAATACTCTGGCCATGCCACAATTGGCCACAAAATCCGGAATCAACGCAATATTTTCATCAAGCCAATGTGCGGTTTCGCCAAAGAAAATTCCGTCATCTGAGAAAGGAACATTGGCTCCACAAGCAATTACTTCACATCCAGCCGAAACAAGGGCCTCTGCCTGTTGGCGACTGACGATTTTAGAGGCCGCTCCGGGTACGAAAATGTCACATTCCGTCATCCAGATTTTCTTGTTTACTTCTTCAAATGAGATAATGTCGCCGGTAAGTCGATTGTCCTTTTTTTGAGAGAAAAGTGTCTCAACCTGTGCTTCTGTGAGGCCATTGGGTTCGATGATTCCACCGGCGCGATCTATGATGCCTACAATTTTGGCTCCGGCACGAGATAAATAGAGGCCTGCAGCCGATGCCACGTTACCCCATCCCTGAATAATAACCTTTTTGCCGGCTACATCCGTATTCTTGAAAATCCGGTAATAATGGATGATGGATTCGGCCACGCCATAACCTGTTATCAGGTCTGCCACTGCATATCGATGACTCGATTTAGGGCTGTATCTTGGGTCTTCTACTGCCTTGCTGCAGCCATACCTGAGTTGCCCCAGGACGTTGATTGCCTGTCCTTTTCCTGCCAACAAATGGCCATTGACAATGCCTTCCTGCGGATGCCATAGCCCCAAATCCTCGGTAATAGGCACAACATCTTTGATTTCATCTACGTTGAGGTCTCCTCCCGTGCCATAATAGGTTTTGAGCAAAGGAAAAACTGCCGCATACCATCTTTTGAGCACCTCCGTACGCCTGGGATCCTGCGGGTCGAAATCAATACCCGATTTGGCACCACCTATGGGAGGGCCACAAACAGAAAATTTGATTTCCATAACCTTAGCCAGGGAGACAACTTCATCTTTCGTAAGACCTTTTCTCATGCGGGTACCACCACCTGCAGCTCCACCCCGCAATGAATTGATAACAACCCAACCCTTTGCATCCGTAAGCGCATCATTCCACTCGAAGACAATTTCAGGTACTTTGGCTTTGTATTTGTCCAACAATATATCCAGATTCATCATAATTTCATTTGGTTTATAAACTTTTATATATTTGAATTTAATTTTAATTGACAAAAAATATCAGCTTTTACATCCTTTGCCTTTTGTTTGTGCCATTTGTTAGATAATAAATTGGAGGACTATAAGGGATAACAGACAAGATAGACAAGCCCCGGCCAACAGCTGGAATTGCCTTTATAAAGAATGGTTGAAAATAAACCGCCATGTCTGGTTATCCTGGTTAAGGGTGCAAAAAACTGTTTCAACACTAAGAAGTATGAATCAATTTATTTTGCAGTGCGAAGTTGGCAAAGAAAATCAGATTTTGCCCTATTGCGATGCAATTATTTTGGGAGGAAACGCATCATTTTCGACCTCTTTTTTAAATGCCTTTACAGCATATTCCAATCATTTCAAGGGATTGTCCGCCGGATTTGTTGACTTGCCGGCTGACTTTGAGCACCAAGTAATGCTCATAAGACATTGTATACAAAGGGGTAGTAAAGTAATATTGTTGGGTGCCACCTGGCAACATTATCAAAAGCTTGCCTCTTCGCTGACCAGTGTTCATGTTTTATCCAATCGGATTGAGGAGTATGAAGCTGCAGTGACTACCCATTTTCTGGGCTTCCAAAGACACCTGGTTTCAACAGAAAAAATCTACGAAATCGAACAACACTCTACTGATTCAGCTTCTTTGGGCTTACTTACCGAAGATTTTTCAAATGCAGAAGCCTGTTTACGCACTTCGAATACACTTTTTATAGATGCTTCGGTGTGCAAGGCAGCCCATGTTCCCGGTTATGGCAGATGTGAGCCATCCGGACTTGAGCCTGAGCAACTGATTCAACTGGTGAGGTATGCCTCCCATTCACCTCATTTGTCGCTGATCGGATTTGGTATAGACAACAATCACTTTGATGCCCAAAACTGCGGGAGT
>WBZP01005106.1_pt1 | contig 13440 bp, 11 predicted proteins | sample 5204301 | NCBI WGS metagenome assembly WBZP01 (sample SAMN12412401, study PRJNA552823) | activated sludge metagenome | isolation source: activated sludge from nitrification reactor of wastewater treatment plant... | place: USA: Pennsylvania | collected 2017 | reverse complement strand
CGGGGTCGATCAACGGCTGGTCACCACGGTCGCTATCGGGACGAATGCGGCGACGGTCGGCGGCGTGCAGTTGCAACCCTGCGAGAACGGCGTGTTCGGCGCGGCGGTATGGACCGATCCCGGCGGCTGGCCGGTGGGGCTGGGTAACGGCACCAACGGCGCGGCGGTGATTGAAACCTATCTGCCGCTGGCGGCCTTGAATGGCCCTGGCCCGCTGCGGTTGGGCGTGATTTCCCAAGCCGGCCCAGCGCGCGATGCGCTGTTGACCAGCAGCGGTCAAGGCGGCGGTGGGGGAATCAACCTGCCGATAGCAGGGGGTCCCGGTGGCTCGGCGGCGGCGCCCATTCCGGTGTTGAATCCGCTGACGCTGCTGGTGCTGGCGGCACTGATGGGCGGGGCACTGCGCTACGGGCGCCGGCATCCGGGCGCGGCGAAGCTGCTGGTGCTGGTGGTGACCGTGGCGAGCGCCGGGCTGGTCTGGGCGGCGTTGGTGCGTGATGGGCAAATCACCGACTGGACCGGGACGCCGCCGTTAGCGACCGATGCCTCGGGCGATGCGGCCCCGCCGGCGGATTTGATCGCCCTGTTTGGCAAGGTCGAAGGTGCCCACCTGAATTTCCGCATCGACGCGCGGATCACGCTGACCGCGCCGCCGACCAATCAGGCTCCACAGGTTAACGCCGGCGATGAGCAGACCCTCATGTTGCCGGCGGGCGCCAATCTGGCGGGCACGGTCACCGATGACGGCCTGCCCAATCCTCCGGGTGCGTTCACGGTGGCTTGGACGAAGGACAGCGGGCCGGGGACGGTCACGTTTGGCAATGCCAATGCCGCCAGCACCACTGCGGCGTTCAGCGCGGACGGCGTGTATGTCTTGCGCCTGACCGCGAACGATGGCGCGTTGCCCGCTAGCGATACCGTGCAGGTCACGGTCAATCCCGCAGGCGGTGGGGGTGGCAATCTGCCGCCCGACCCTAGCACCGTCGCCCCGCCCATCGATCCCACCATCGCCACCACCCATTACGCCGCCAACAGCTTCCTCTACACCGGAACCGACCCGATTCAGACCGGCGTCGCGCCCGGCACGATCAACCCGGTGCGCAGCGCGGTGCTGCGCGGCACAGTGCTGGATAAGAACAATGCGCCGTTATCCGGCGTCACGATGACGGTGCTGAATCATCCCGAATTCGGCCAGACCTTGAGCCGGGCGGATGGCGGGTTCGATCTGGCCGTCAACGGCGGCGGCTATCTGACCGTCACTTATCAGAAGGCCGGGTTTCTGTCGGCCCAGCGGCAGGCCAACGTGCCGTGGCAGGACACGGTGGTGCTGGATGATGTCGTCCTGCTCCAGTATGACCCCCAGGTGTCGGTCATTGACCTGACCCAAACCACCGAAATTCAAGTCGCCCGGGGCAGTGTGCAAACCGACCCGGTCGGCAGTCGCCAGGCCACCTTGTTGTTCCCGCCGGGGACGCAGGCCGAGATGGTCATGCCCGATGGCAGCAAACAGCCGATCACGACGCTGAGTGTCCGAGCTACCGAATTCACTGTTGGCCCCAATGGCCCCCGGGCGATGCCCGCCGCTTTGCCGCCGAATGTGGCCTACACCTACGCCGTCGACCTGACGGCTGATGAAGCTCTGGCGGCGGGTGCCAAGAAAGTCACCTTTGCCCAGCCGATCCCGTTCTATGTCGAGAACTTCCTCGGGTTTCCGTCCGGCACCGGCATCCCGCTGGGTTATTACAATGAAGAGAAAGGCGTATGGGAAGCCTACAACAACGGCGTGACCCTCAAAATCGTCCGTATCGCCAGTGGCCTGGCGGAACTGGACACCGATGGCAATAACGTCGTGGACAATGGCGTGGCGCTGGGGATCACTGCCGCCGAACGCCAGCAGTTAGCCATCCTCTACCCGACAGAGGGGCAGACCCTGTGGCGGGTGTTGATTCCCCACTTTAGTTCTTGGGACTACAACCAGGGGACGAGCTGTGGTGAAACTGAAAATGAATGCAGGTTCCACGACGCAGGTTTGCCGAAGCCACCCCCACCCCCTCTCGTATGTCCACCGCCCAGCACGGTATCTAATGCATCGTCCATTGAGTGTGAATCGCAAAGCCTGGGTGAGCACTTGCCATTGGTCGGGACCGCTCTCACCCTCAACTATCGCAGCGACCGAGTGCCGGGCCGAACCGACAACTCGACGTTAACTATTCCGTTGACCGGAAGCACTTTGCCGACCAATTTGTCCAAAATCAAAGCCAGAATCACCGTTGCCGGAAGACACTTTGCCTTGGGACAGGACTATCCCGCCCTGTGTAACTTCGGTGCGTTAAACTTACCCCCGGATCGGTACTTTCCGCCAGCGCCCAATCAGACTACAAGCTTTACCTGGGATGGCAAGGACGCCCAAGGGCGCTTCCTCTACGGAACCCAGCCCGCTACAGTCGAGATTGAATATCTCTATCCGCTGATCTACCAGAGAACAACGCGCTTTGGTTATAACGGCGAAGGAAAAATTAGCGCCACGCCTGATACCTTTGCGAATTGTCCTCGGTATATGACCCTCAAGAGTACCTATAAAACTGAGATTGCCGCGATACCGACGCCCAACCAGACCATCGGCGGTTGGTCTCTGGATGTTCACCACAATTACGATTCAGTCGCCAAGACCCTCTACCTCGGCGATGGCACCCGCCGCAGCGGACAAAACCCGGTGCAGCAAAGCATCATCACCACCTTTGCCGGTACAGGTGCAGGATTCAGTGGCGATGGCGGTCCTGCGATTCAAGCCCGTCTAAATAACCCAAGTGGCATGGTAGTTACCCCCGATGGCAGCCTTTTAATCGCGGATACATCGAATCATCGTATTCGCCGTGTAAATCCCGCCGGTATCATTACGACGATTGCCGGTAATGGCACGGCAGGTTTTAGTGGCGATGGCGGTCCTGCTACTCAAGCGCAACTTAATGGTCCATACAGTGTTAAAGGTGCCCCCGATGGTAGTATTTTGATTGCGGATCTATCGAATCACCGTATTCGCCGGGTAAGTCCGGACGGCATCATTACGACCATTGCTGGTAATGGTACATCCGGGTCTAGCGGGGATGGCGGCTTAGCCACCTTAGCCCAGCTATATCGCCCCCGAAAGCTTGCAGTTACCCCGGATGGCAGTGTGATCGTCCCAGACGAAGGCAATAGCCGCTATCGCCGGATTGGCCCTGATGGCGTGATTAACGCCTTTGCTGGCACGGGTGTTATGGGATTTCTTGACAATGACGGAAGCCCCGCTACACAGGCAAGATTTTATGGTCCAGTTAGCGCAGCCGTCGCGCCTGACGGTAGAGTATTGCTTGGAACAGTATTCAATTATCGTATTCGCCAAGTGGGGCTTGACGGTATTATCAATACCGTAGCCGGTACGGGTACAACCTATGGTACCGGTGGATATAGCGGTGACGGCGGACCGGCTATACAGGCCAAACTGTATATGGCTCAAGATATTGCAATCATGCCGGACGGTAGTACGCTGATTACCGATGGCGATGCCGGTCTTGGTGGTGTTATTTCGCGAGTACGGCGGATCGGTCTTGACGGCATCATTACTACGTTTGCCGGCGGCAAAAACGGTTTTAGCGGCGACGGTGGACCGGCTGCGCAAGCAGGCTTAGCGCCCAGCACCTACGGTCTGGCGGTTGGCCCTGATGGAAGCGTGTTTCTCTCGGATTCGGACAATGACCGCATTCGCAAGGTAGCTCCTTCGTCACCCAGTTTTGGCCTCAGTGACCTCACTATGGCCTCCGGAGACGGTCGCCAGCTTTACCGCTTCACGGCGGAAGGCCGCCACCTCAGCACGGTCGACACCCTCACTAATACCGTCCTGTACACCTTCGGCTATGACAGCGCCGGGCGGTTGAACACGATCACCGACGCCAACAGCAACGTCGTCACCATCGAGCGCGACGGCAACGGCAATCCCACGGCGATGGTCGCTCCCTTCGGCCAGCGCACCCGGTTAGCGGTGAATGGCGACGGTTATCTGGCCAGCGTCACCAACCCGGCGGGCGAAGCCTACGAGATGACCTACACCTCGCTCGGGCTACTCACCGCTTTCACCGATCCCCTCGGCCAGACCGCCACCATGACCTATGACGCCCTGGGTCGGCTCACCCAGGACACCGATCCGGCGGGCGGCAGCCACACTCTGGCCCGCACCACACTCCCCAACGGCTACACCGTCACCCGCACCACCGGCGAAAACCGCACCACGACGTATAAGGTGGAAAACCTCAGCACCGGTAACCAGCAACGCACGGTGATCACGCCCGACGGCGCGACCACCGCCACCCTCACCCAAACGGACGGCACGATCAAAACGACGGCTCCGGATGGCACGGTGACCACCGCGGTCGAAGGCCCTGACCCGCGTTTCGGGATGCAAGCTCCGCTCACCAAGAGCCTGACCATCGCCAGCGGCGGCAAAACCGCCACCCTGACCCTGACCAAAACCGCCACCCTCAGCGACCCCAACAACCCGCTGAGTCTGACCACGCTGGCGGCGACATCCACGATCAACGGGCGCAGCGCCACCGGCACCTACACCGCCGCCACCCGCCGCACCGCCTTCACCAGCCCCGGCGGTCGGCAGGGCTACCAAATCCAGGACGTGAAGGGCCGGGTGATTGAAGCCGGTGTCACCGGCCTCGATCCGGTGTATTTCAGCTACGATGCCCGGGGCCGACTCAGCACAGTTCAACAAGGGACCGGCGCGGCGGAACGGCTCATGACCCTGAGCTATGATGCGACCAGCGGCGACCTCGCCGGCGCCACCGACGCCCTGGGCCGGGCCACCACCCTGACCCGTGACAACGCCGGACGAGTTCGCAGCCAAACCCTGCCCGATCTGAGTCAAATCGGTTTCGATTACGATGCCAAGGGCAACCTGACCGGGCTGACTCCGCCCGGTCGAACCGCCCACGGCTTCACCTACACCCCGGTCGATCTCACCGCCGCCTACCAACCGCCGATCGCCCCGAACGGCGGCGACACCGGCTACACCTACAACCTCGACCGGCAACCGACGCAAGTCACCCGGCCCGACGGCGGGCTGATCACCGCCACCTACAATGCCGGGCGGCTCGACACTCTGACCACCCCGGCGGGTCGGTATGAATACGCCTACAACGCCGCGAGCCAACTCACCCGCCTCATCGCCCCCGGTGACCTGACTCTGGCCTACAGCTACAACCAATCGCTATTGACCGGCGTCGCCTGGAGCGGCGATCTCACCGGCCGGGTCGGGTATGACTATGACAACGACTTCCGGGTGACCAGCCTCACGGTCAACGGTGCCAACCCCATCGCCTACACCTACGATGCGGACAGCCTGTTAACGAAAGCCGGCGATCTCACCCTCACCCGCAACGCCCAAAACGGCCTGCTCACCAACACCGCCTTGGGCAGCGTCAGCGACAGCCGCAGCTACAACCCCTTCGGCGAAGTCACCGGCTACACCGCCACCGTGACCGGTCAACCTCAATTGGCCGTGCAATACACCTACGATCAAGGCGGGCGGATCAGCCAAAAGGTGGAAACCGTCGGCGGGGTCGCCACGACCTTCGACTACGGCTACGACCTGCGCGGCCAGTTGATTGAGGTCAAGCGCGACAACACCGTCGCCGCCCGCTACAGCTACGACGCCAATGGCAACCGGCTGAGCTACGTCGGCGGCGTTACGCTCAACGGCACCTATGACGCCCAAGACCGGCTGTTGACCTACGGCAACGCCCGCTATGCCTACACCGCCAACGGCGAGTTGCAAAGCAAAACGGTCGGCGCGGCGGTGACCACCTACAACTACGATGCCCTTGGCAACCTGCGGACCGTCACCTTGCCCAATACCACCGCGATTGACTATCTAATCGACGGCCAGAACCGGCGGGTCGGCAAAAAAGTGGGCGGAACGCTGGTGCAAGGCTTTCTCTACCAAAGCACGCTCAAACCGATTGCCGAACTCGACGGTGCGGGCGCAGTGGTCAGCCGCTTCGTCTACGCCGGCAAAGCCAACGTCCCGGAATACCTGATCAAGGGTACGCAGACCTATCGGATCATCACTGATCATCTCGGCAGTCCGCGCCTGGTGGTGAATACCGCCGACGGCGTTATTGCTCAACGGATGGACTATGACGAATTCGGACAGGTGTTATCGGACAGCAGTCCCGGCTTTCAACCGTTTGGCTTCGCCGGCGGCCTGTATGACCGCGATACCGGACTGGTGCGGTTTGGAGCGCGGGATTACGACGCGGAGACCGGACGGTGGACCGCGAAGGATCCGATTCTATTCGCTGGGGGACAGGCGAATCTCTACGCCTATGTGGGGAGTGATCCACTGAATTGGGTCGATCCGACCGGGTTAATGACTGCTGGCCAATGTGCCAAAATTCGAGATATTCTAAAAACGGAAGCTGAATGGGGTACTTGGCTTACAGCAAGAAAGTTTTCTAATACCCCTTCAGCGGCACCTGATTGGAGTGGTTTAGACCGAACGCCACTGGGTGATGAGTTCGACAACGGTAAAATTCCATCGTCGATCGGAGAGATCGATTTGGACTGGTACACAGATATCGTTGCTTTCGGAGGAAAAACTGCGAGTTTAGCAACGGCTGTACCGGTATATGTGGGTGGAAAATCACTCTGGAACGCTATAAGAGCATCAAATAATCAACCGTGGGCTTGGCCATTCGAAGATCCGGGTGAAAGGACGGCTCTCAAGGCATTTAAAACAGCAACATTTCAAAATACCTATGCCGCCTTGTTTCCTGACTGGCTTCTTGCTCAAGAATGCCCTTGCAGCCAATAGCCAGGTAGCCGGGATCGGGTCGGGCTGACGGGATTGCGCCCGTCACCCCTCCCACACCACCGGACATGCGGTTTTCCGCATCCGGCGGTTGAGTCCAGCGGGCTTTAGCCCGCGAGCACCCACGGTAGAGTGAATCCATGCCGATTCAGTGTGACGGTTCTCGGTGCTCAACACCGAATCCAGACTGATGTCTACCGTGTTGCTCATTGAACCTCTTCTGACGTCTGTGCTCGCTGTCCACCGCGACTCGATGGGCACGCGCCGCCCCTCCGCAGGAATCCACCTGCTCGGCTTGGCCCGCCGGTCCGGGAGCTGCCGCAGTTGCCGCTCCGAACCCGTGTCGCCCATCTCCGTGCCGCTGGGAACGGATGCAGACTGTGGTCCTCTCGTGACTCTTCGGCCCTTCGCTCCGCCCAACTTTCACCGGGCATCCACGCTACTATGGCCTCTGCTGACTCCTGGCTCGCTCTCACGCGCCAGGTCTCCCCGAGTAAGAACAGGTACTTTCGACCCGTGCCGCCAGGCTCTACCGGATACGTCTTTCGGTGACGGTTGGATTTCGCGTTCCCTAGCACGCTCATCGCCCGTATCCGGCCTCACTGCCTGTTCGTGTTCCCGCGGTCGTGTCTTGGCTACGCCCTTCTTTCAGCTTGGCCTCGCGGCTTCCACCTTGGGTTTCGCTACGCTTCTCGTCGCTCTTCGCGGTTACCTCCTCTCAGGTAACAAGTACATGCCCATGTCGGGCACACTAGGGCGGGTTAGCGTAGCGTAACCCGCCGATTCCGGATGTCCTCATAAGACGGGTTACGGACTGGCGCCCTAACCCGCCCTACGGTTTGTGTCTTGTCTTTTCGGGTGCCGAGAGAGATTCGCCGGAATCAGAATTTCGGGGCAAGACCCGCTTGTTTGCAAACCCCGGTACGGCGGATTAGCCAGGTAGCCGGGTAGTAGCCGGGTACCACGGTACGGCGGGTGACCACGGTACGGCGGGTTAGCCGGGTAGGGTACGCATCGCGTACCTTTTTCGGGGCGTGAACGCTGGCCGGTACGCGGTGTGTACCCTACGGCTGACGCGGGAAATGATGGTACGCGGTGCGTACCCTACGGATGTGGGGAATGACCCCGGTACGGCGGGTTACCCCGGTACGGCGGGTTAGCCCGGTAGCCCGGTAGCACGGTAGGGCGGGTTAGCGAAGCGTAACCCGCCTAACGATCATGTCGTGGGAACGTCACCCGGGACGATGAAAGTCTGTACTTTCATGGCAACTGTACACCCCATAGCCTACCGTCTTTCATCTTCACCCCTCCCGCTGAAACGTCTGATTCCGGATCAACCACGCCACCAGCGCCGCATGTGAAATGCGGTGATGACAGCCGACGAGAAAGGATTCCAGGGCGCGGGGATCGGGATTTTTCACGGCGGGATGCTCGACCAGTTCGCAGAATTGCCGGAGGGTGGTCGGGCTGATCCGCAGCAGGCGACAGACCTCCCCCGGTCGGTAGACCGCGCGCGGCGCAAGACCCTCGGCCCGGAGCAGCTCCCGGAGCTGGGTCTCCGCCCGGTCCCGGAGATTGGGGGTCGGCTCGCCCCCGCCGATGCCCCGAAAACCGCCTGGGGCGCGCTCTGACGCGCTCACGGGCGCAACCCACTACCCAGGTAGCCCCCAGACCGCTCGCGCGCCCCTACCGCCATTTTTGCGCCTCTCGCACCTGTCCACCCTCGCCCCCCGGTACCCACCACCGGCCTCCCTATCCCCCTGGTCCCCCTTCCCCTCCCTCGACGGATTTTAGGGTCAAGTGGAGAAGGTCGCCGGAACGCAGCAAGCCGGCCAGTGCTTGCCGTTGCCCGCGCGGGATGTCGTTCAACCGCAACACGACGCGCAGTTCCAGCAGTGGCCCACGTTCGCCGCGAACAACACCGCTGGCGGCGATCACGGCGGGGACTGGCCCCAACTGGCGCTGGACGCGGCGCGCTGGCCATGGCAGCACCGTGGCGCTCATGGCCCTTCTCCGTCCCACACGTTGCCGGTCTGGCTGGCGTCATAGATGGCTGGCTCGTCGCACGGGTCTGGCGCTTCGTGAGCGCATGGTTCCGGCGCTGGATAGGCGTACTCCAAGCCGATGCCGCGGGGCGGTCGGTTCTCAACGAGGGCCTTGAGCGCGGGCCGTTGCTGCGGACGCTTTCGGTACTTAATGCGGTTCATCGTGGGGTCCTGTTCGGGTCTTCTTGGCGCGGGGTTTCTTCGGTTGCGTAATGCCCCAGGCGGCGCGAATTCGTTGCCAGTTCTTCAGCAGTTCGGCGCTGGAGAAGTCTGGATGGGCTTCGCGCCAGTGGGCGAACTCTTCGCTGGCGTGGCGCTGGCGGTCGTCCAGTGAGGCCGTGCGGCGGCGGTCGTCGATGGCGGCGTGGCACTGGCGGTTCACGATGTGGTCTCCGGGTTGACGATGTGGCTGCGCATGGGTGGTACGTCGCCGTGCTCCGGACAATGGTGGGTTTCGACCCAGTGGCCGTCGACCAGAAACCGGTGAGTGGTGGTGCCGCGTTTGCAGTGGCAGCACACCCAGCGTTTTGTCAGGCTGGCCGGGTCGCGGTAGGCGGCGGAATCGCCCGCGCCGATGATCGCGCCGCGTGGATGATCGGGTTGTTGCAGGGCGATGGTTGCGGCAATGGCGGCTTTGCTTGGGGTGCGGCGGTTCATGCGGCGGCGCTCGGCTGTGCTTGGAGGGCGGCGACGAGGCGTTGACCGGTCGGGCCAGTGGTGGCGATTCTGGAAAGCCAGTAGGCGCTGGTCATGTTCGCGCGCTGTTTGAGCGTAGCGGCCTGCTTCAGCGTGGGCGTGAGATCCGCCTCGGCCTGCTCGGTGAGTTGGGCGGCCAGCCGTGCGCACTGTTGCGCCGGGGTATCGGCGTACAGCGCCTCCGGCAATGTGTGCGGGGCGCGGTATTCGCGGTGGGCGGTTGGGCGGTTCGCGTTGGGACGAGCGCCGCACAGCCGCAGGAATTCCGGCAGGCTCGGCGGGTGTTCGCTCTCCCGTTCCAGACAGCGCTGCAGGCCGATGGCCAGCGCGTCGTTTCCGAGTTCCGCCAGGACCTCGCCCCAAATGTTCGCCAGCGTGCCCAGGTGGTCGCCGCTCTGCGCCGGGCCGTAGTCCAGGGTCCAGCGGGAGCCGTACAAGGCGGTCATGCGTTCCCACAAGCGAACGATGCGGCTGTCAGTGGACATGCTCGGCTTCCCCTTCGATCAGTCGGAACGAAAACGGGTCGATGTCGTCCTGCCCAAATAACCGTTCGTGCGTTTCCTGCAACTGCTCGGCCATGGTTTGCCCTTTGCGCCGACCTCCTGGCGGCGCGTCGGGCTTGCGTTCCGCCCAGGCTTTCTTCACCCAGCCGACAAACAGGCTCTCGAATCCGTTGCGGACGGTGCCCTGCTCCTGATGCCAGAGGCGGAACTGTGGCAGGCAACTGTCGGCAAACTCCGCCGTGATGCCCATTTGGCCAATCATGGCGAGCGTGTCGGGCTTGGGTTGCCAGTCGGCGGCGATGGTGTGCTTTTCACCGTTTTTTAAAACTGGAACCGCGTCCCCCCCTTTTTTTTCTTTTTCGTCTTCGTCGTTCGTGGGTTCGGTCGCCGGCTCGGTGGCGGCTTCCGGCGTGGAAGGGGTAGGGGAAGGAAAAGGAAAAGGAGCAGGAGAAGGAGAAGGAGAAGGAAAAGGGGTATTACGCTCCGTATCCGATTCCGATACGGATGGCATACGCTCCGTACCCGATTTCATACGTTCCGTATCCGCTCCGTATACGCCGCGTATACGTTCCGTATCCGCTCCGTATTTTTCCGTATCTTTCCGCTTGTTCCATCGGGCGGTGACTGCTTTCCGGGCTAACTCCGAGCGTTCATCTGAGTGCGCGGCCCATGGGTTGCGTTGCTCCCAGTTGTGGATGGCATACGCCCCGCCTTCGGTTCGTTCAATCAATCGAAGTTGTTCCAGCGTGGCGATGAACTCTTGTTCATTGCCTGGCCAGCCACAGGCGATGGCGATGTCCTCGGCGTCCATGTCGGTTAGGACTCCATCGCTGCGATGCTTCGCGGCGTAGCACCAGAGCCTGATGAGGCAAAGCAGGCCCACGTCATTCATTCGACGCTTGAGTTTGATGATCTTGGGGTTGGTGTCGAAATCCACGTCCAGCCGAATGTCACTCATATCCGCGCCTCCCGTTGAATCTGGGCTAGTCGATGCGGGGCGGGGCGGTGCGCGCCTTGGCCGGATGGCGACTTTGGCGCAGGGTTCTGGTGCGGCATGGTGGCTCCCGAAGAAAAAGCCCGGCGACGTGGCCAAGGAGATAGGGGGGTGTCGCGTTCGCCGGGAATGGAGGAATCAGGCGGCGTCCTTGCGGGGGGTGTGCGGTGATAGCCATGGCAGATCGGGGCGCAATTCGCGGGCGGTGATCAGGCCGCCGCTGGCGTGCTCCAACTTGAGCGCCAGAGCGATGGAGGGTCGGCGAAAGCCCGTGGCGATCTGCCGCAGGTAGATGGGCTTGGTGCCCGTGGCGGCGGCTAGGGTCTCGATCTCGGCCTTGCTGAACTGTTGGAGGTAAGCATGCATGTTCATAAAGCGGATTTTAGCGTTTTGCTAATTATAATCAATCAGCAAAAAGCCAATTCTTGCCGAGGTGTAGCAATTTGCTATAGTGCCGCCGCAATGCAAAGCGGTAGGTAGCGCGCTCATGAAAAGCGTCAGGAATGTGAAAGAAACGCGGCGCGATCACTTGCGGCGTTTGGTGGATGGATACCCGTCGCAACGGCAGTTTGCCGAGGCGCTGGGTTTGTCGGCGGCACATGTCAGCCAGATGTTGACGGGAGCCCGGGAAGTGGGCAACCAGGTCGCGCGCCGGATTGAGGCGGCGCTGGGGTTGGCGGAAGGATTTTTGGATACGGCGCTGGATACGGCGCTGGATACAGCACTGGATACGGCGGCGGCCCCCGTGGATCAGACCAGCCTGCTGAGTCAGCTATTGCCGTCGGATCAGATCAAACTCCTGAAGGATTACATGCAATTATCCCCTAAACATCAGGAAATGGTGCGGGAAATGGCAACGGCTTACATGAAGCTGGAGCGCGATCCGTGAGAACTTGGGCGGGACTGCTGGCGGGGTTGCTGCTGGCGCTGACCGTGCAGGCGGACACGCTCGCGGGCCGGGTGGTGGGCGTTCATGATGGCGATACCCTCACCCTGTTGGTGGCCGGCAACCGGCAGGTGAAGGTGCGGCTGGCGGGGATCGACGCGCCGGAACTGGCGCAACCGTTCGGGCAGAAGTCCAAGCAGAGCCTGTCGGAGCTGGCGTTCAACCGGCCGGCGACGGTGGCGGTGAGCAAGATCGACGATTACGGCCGCAGCATCGGGGTGGTGACGGTGGCTGGGGTCAACGTGGAGGCGGAGCAGGTGCGGCGCGGGCTGGCCTGGGTTTACCGCCACTACAGCGACGATGCCCAACTGCTGGCGCTGGAAGCGGAGGCGAAGGCGGCCCGGCGCGGGTTGTGGGCCGAGGCGAATCCGATGGCGCCGTGGGACTGGCGGCACGGTGGGAAGACCGGGGAAGCGTCGGCGGCGCGGTCGGAACCGACCCCGATCAAGTCAGAGTTTGAGGGGCGTTGCGGGGCGAAACGCACTTGTGGCGAGATGACAAATTGCGAGGAAGCGCGGTTTTATCTCACGCAATGTGGGTTGAGCCGGCTGGATGGCGATAAGGATGGGGTGCCGTGTGAGGCGCTGTGTCGGTGAGACCAACCTGACAGAAATGATGTGAAAAAGCCCGGTGATGAGCCGGGCTTTTTTATTGCGTGGGTCTTAATCCCTTCTTCATCAGGGCAAGGTGTTCAAGGGCGGATTATTCCGCTATCGCGGCCCATTTGTCTTAATCCCTTCTTCATCAGGGCAAGGTTTCAAACCTGTCCCCTATTGTTCTTAATTTTTGTTGTTCTTATTGTTCCATATTGCAGGGTTTCAGATCACGGCAACGGCGGCTGGTCCAGTTCGTTGAGGAACGCATTGTGTTTGTCCCGTGCCGCCTCAATGTTTCGCGTAAGTCGCACCATCTCTGCATTGACTGCCTGCAAATCAATCTCTTCTTCAGCTTGCGTGGTGCTGATATAGCGTGAAATGTTCAGGTTGTAACCGTTCTTCTCGATCTCCTCCATCGGCACGCAGCGGGCGTAGCGTTCTTCTTCCCTGCGGAACTGGTAGGTGTCGATGATCTTGTCAATGTGCTCTGGCAGCAGGCGGTTCTGGCGCTTGCCCGGATCGAAGTGCCCAGCGGCGTTGATGAACAGCACATCATCGGGCTTCTTGCACTTCTTCAAGATCAGAATGCACACCGGGATGCCGGTGGAAAAGAACAGGTTGGCGGGCAGGCCGATCACGGTGTCGATATGGCCGTCTTTGAGCAACTTGGTGCGGATGCGTTCTTCCGCGCCGCCACGGAACAGCACGCCGTGGGGCAGGATAATGGCCATCACCCCTTCGGGCTTCAGGTAATGAAAACCGTGCAGCAAAAAGGCGAAGTCTGCGGCGGATTTGGGCGCGAGGCCA
>WBZP01005104.1_pt1 | contig 13446 bp, 12 predicted proteins | sample 5204301 | NCBI WGS metagenome assembly WBZP01 (sample SAMN12412401, study PRJNA552823) | activated sludge metagenome | isolation source: activated sludge from nitrification reactor of wastewater treatment plant... | place: USA: Pennsylvania | collected 2017 | reverse complement strand
TGTAAGGAGCGCTGTGGGTAGCGCCCCCGTGTTACCAAGACGGGGGCCATTCCGGTCCGCCCCGCAGCCTGTCGGCATGCGGCGCGGACCGGCTTTGCTTCCCGGCGACGGATGACGGTGTTGCGGTGTGACGCGCCCCGAATCGGACATCGTTCTCTCCTATTGAGCTCTGTTCCCGTTCGTCTCACCCTAGGCGAATCACCGGACCGAAGCAAAGGCCCCGGAAGAGGCCACTAGGGGTCACGAGGGGACAGGAGAGGACAGATTTTCAGACAGCGACGACTCAAAAGGAAGTAAGCATAAGGAGGCGTATGTGCGCTTTCGTGCGCTCAGAGAGGCAATTGTGCGCATCGTCCTCAGCCGGAACATGCAGTAACCAAAAATCGATTGGTTTTTTGACCGTGCGCGAAAAAAAAGTTTGGAAGGCATTCTCGGCGTTGTGGGATAGGATCAGAGGGAGAAGGGATGAGCATGGTTAAGTTGCCCCGTTTTCTCGCGAGCATTGGCGTTGTATTCGTTTTTGCTATGCTTCTGTCTTGCGATGGGACGGTGTATCTCCCCGACGAAGTCAAGACTCAAAAGGAATTCCAATCGATCGCTGCGGGGATCACTGAAGAGGATCTCAAAAAGCAGCTAGGAGAGCCAACCGGGCGTATCGTCTTTGAGCAAGAGCATGGAACCTACCAGTATTTTGCCTCTTCCAATTCCGCTCCTGTTGCAGAGTTTCGCACGCTGGAAACATTAGGCGATTCTCGGCCATCCGAACTTCGTCTGTTGCCGACAGGCAAACGGGGAAGCAAAATCCTTGTGTTTGTCGATGGGACTGTGCACGGATGCTTCTATTTTGGGCCGACCGGCCTACTAGAAGATAAAGCCGTAGTAGTGAGTTAAGTCAATATTTCTAGCTGCCCACGTTCACAGCCATGTCCCCTCACCCCAAAAGGGCGATAGTTGTCTTAATCAGCGTGGTCGTCGGGCTGCTGATAGGCTGCTCTGCACAATCCACAGTGGCATCCCTGCAGCTGCGTTTTCCGGCTCACGCGGCGGATCTCAAAGAAATACGGCTTCTCGCGTGGGAGTTAGAAGTCTCCGGTCGACCCTTCAGTATTTTGGCCCCCGCGGCGTGGGGAAAAGAAGAACTGGTCAGCTTCTTTACTAAGGATGGAGAAAAGGTCACGCTGACTAGTGCGCTGACCACCCACTTCATCGGTAAGGAGATTCAGGTCCGGAGATTAACCGAACTATTGCATAAGGTAGGCATTGATATACTTACTGTGGATAGAGCGAGGGGGGCCGTGTGGGTCGTCACCCATGGCGGAGGAGCTATCGGCTCTGATCAAGGGTATGTATTTGTCTCGGATGGGAACGTGGGAAGGCTCCATCTTGATTATTCACTGCCAATTCCTTCTGAAACACAATGGTACGCGTTTATGGGCTAGAAGCTGGGAAGGATGGGATTGGGAACCTCTTCTTTGTCCACCTTTGCCTACGATGGACGAAACCGGTTGCTCAGCACCACCGACCCCCTCGGCAAGATCGAGCGCTATACCTACGACGGGAATGACAACCTGCTCACGAGAATCACGCCCAAGAACGAGACCATCAGCTTCGCCTACGATGCCGTCAATCAATTGCTCAGTAAGACTCTGCCGGGCAGCCAGGTGACGAGCTACCTCTATGATCTCGCCGGCAACGTGACCACCGTGACCGATCCGGATAGCGTGCTGACCATGAGCTACGACCTGGCGAACCGATTGCTCAGTGTCACGACCGCCGGTTCGCCCAATCAACCGACGGTCTCCCTCGGCTATGCCTATGATGCGACCGGCAATCGTCTCACCATGGCCGATGGAATCAAGACGACCAGCTACCACTATGATCCGTTGAATCGCTTGACCGGATTGGGCGATGGCGTGACCCTGCCGCCGCCGACGGCGAACTTGGTTGCCTGGTGGAAGGGCGACGGCACGGCCGCTGATGCTCAAGGCACCAACCCCGGTACCTTGCAGAACGGCGTGAGTTTCGCCGCAGGCTTGGCCGGACAGGCCTTTCAGTTCGACGGGGTGGATGACGCGATCGGCTTTACCAGCACGGTGGGTCGATTCGGATTTCAGGCCACGGTGGATCTGTGGATCAAGACCACCTCGACGCGCCGTGAGACGATTATGAGCGACCGGCTGACCTGTACCGTCACGTCTCCGGCCAACTCAGCCTCCTGGGAGCTGCAGCTGCAACCGAACGGCACGGCGAGCTTTGCCGTGGCCGGACCGGACGCGGGAGCGGGGACGACGTTGGTGAGTGGCGGGGTGGCGACGACTCAGCGGGTCAATGATGGGCAGTGGCATCGGCTCGGCCTGGTCCGCAATGGCACCGAAATGCGGCTCTACCGCGACGGCCAGCTAGAGGGCTTTTGGAACTTTATCAACGGGCCGCCGGTCTTGACGAGCCTGCCGGCGGGCGGCCTGCGCATCGGCACCGGGGGCTGCGGGACCAATCCGTTCACCGGTCAGCTCGATGAGATCACGATGGCGGATCGGGCCTGGACGGTGGCCGAGCTCCAAGCGCCCCGGACGCAGGAACAGCCCGTGGTGAGCTATGGCTACGATGTACTCTCGCGTCGGACGAGCTTGACGCTGCCGAATGGGATCCAGACGACCTATACTTACGATCCGGCAAGTCAGGTCACCAACATCCTGCATCAACTCACCGCGACCAGCAGCCAGATCAACAAGGCCGATTACGTCTATAACCCGGTGGGCAATCGGACCAGTCTGAGGGACCGACGGGGAGCGCAGACGTTTGGCTATGACCAGTTGGACCGGCTCACCTCAGCGAGCCATCCTTTGCTCCTGGATCCGCAGAGCTTCGCGTACGATGCGGTCGGGAATCGAACGACAGCCGGGAACGTGACGAATGCCGGGAATCAACTCACGGCGGACGCCACCCATAGCTACCAATACGACGACAATGGCAATCTGACGCGCAAGACGCTCCTCGCCACGGGCAACTATACCCAATACTCCTATGATGCCGAGAATCGGCTCACGACAGTCGAAGAGTTCGTCGTGGGGAATCCGACCGCGGCCTTCACATCGACATACCGTTATGACGGCTTGGGCCGGCGCATCGAGAAAGTCGCCAATGGCCAGACGAAGCGCTACATCTATGACGGCGAGGACATCGTGCTGGAATATGACGGGGCTAACTTACGGCAAGCCCGCTATACGCATGGGCCTGGCATCGATGAGCCGATTGCCATTACAAAAGGCAGCAACATCTTCTTCTATCACCAGGATGGCCTGGGGTCAGTGACCGATCTCACGGACTCAGCGGGAGTCGCGGCTAAGAGCTACGCGTATGATGCGTATGGGAATACTCTCGAATCACCAGGCACACTCGAGCAGCCGTACACGTATACGGGACGGGAGTTCGATGCAGAGTCAGGGCTCTATTACTACAGAGCGAGATATTATGACGCGGCGATTGGGAGGTTCTTGCAGAAAGATCCGATTGGGCTTCATGGAGGACTGAACACGTATGCCTATGTCCTTCACAATCCCACAAACCGTCTAGATCCTTCGGGACTCTATACATCTGCTCGGTGGCTTGCAACGCCTAGGCTCACAGATATCCAAACAAAAAATGTTGGCCATATGCGCTTCGGCGAGCACTGGACGTTAATACCGCCGGCGATTGGGATTGATGGCGAGTGGTACATGTTGTCCGCAGAGGTCACAGGGATTTTAGAATGTGTGAATGACGGGGATTGCGACAAGGAACAAACCAAGGACGTGTTTCAGGTAAAAGAATCTTTGGGCGCAAAAATTGGTATCGGATGGGGCCTCACGACCCTTCCGCGCCTTCAGGCAGTAAGGAAAGCGGGCGAGGCATTCAGCAAGGTGGATGATGCAGTAGAGTTCTACAGAAACCAGTGGACGCAGCTTGCACTGGAAATGAATGGCAATCCAATGGTTTGGTGCACCATATTGAAGGTCGGTGATACCCAATAATGTCCGAAGGTGCACCAGGTGATGCTATGGCGGGTAACAAAGCTCCAAATTGGGTACATGTTATGTTTGGATGGCTGTGTGGTTGGCATGTGTTTTTGTTCGGAACATTCCTCCTAATTATCGGCTGTTCAGCTTTACTTTATGCGTTTGGGGGAAGTGTCGAAATTGGGACCTTCTTGTTTTACGCCGAAGTGCTTTTCGCTTCAATCCTTTCAGGATGGACTGGAATAGTGCTAGGGAAGGCAGCTGCACGTTGGTTAAGACAGCAAACTGGCACGTTCAGCTATGTATGTCTTGCTATTGCAATAGGTCTTGCCATCATTTCCTTTCCGAACATCTTCATTTTTTGGACTCCATAGAGTCCGAGCAAATCACGCAGATAATTTGTAGCTTCCGCAACCTTTGACAGCCAAACGGGGGACGTTCTGGCATATGACGTTGGCCTGTTTCGGAACGACCTCACTGAAAGGTAATGTTTACGGCAGTACGCTGCTCTATGGTGCGGCGGGACGGCCACTCGTGGTGGAGAGTTTCGATCAGACCCGCAGCCTCACGGTCAGCGGGGTGTCCCGTCCGCCTGTCCGCCGTCGGGTTTTGTTCCATGCGGTGCAGATTTTCTTTGTCAACGAGCCTCGTGCTTGTGCGTGAACGAGATTATTCTCTCGTATGCTGACAGATTGTTCTTGGCTTCGACTTGCTTGGCGGCCCTCGGCGCCTATGCCTACAGACAGCAGGCACGCTCCACCGGACAGGCTCTTTCGAGCACTCGCGGCGACTCACTCAATTACGGTAGTCCGAATGGATGCTGAATACCTCGCTGGCAGCCGAGATCGAAGCAACGGCGCGCGTAGCTTCGCATTGTGAACAAGACAAGATTCCACTAGCGATGTGTGAGCAGGCGGGCAAACTCGGCGGCTGAAATAACCGGCACTCCGCTGTAGTGCGAGGCCTCGAAATCCTTATCTCCGGTGACGAAGTATTGAGGCGGGGGTATGGTCGCCATGAGATCGAGGAATGGTCGATCATGCGTATCACGCAGAGGGGTATTGGTGGGATGGGGATCGACGATCTGCACTTCGGCTTGGATTGTTTCCAGAAAGCTCGTGATATTCACCCCGGCTCGGGTAAACGCGCGTTGGAGTTTGGGGCGACGCAGAACGGCTTCCAGTTCCGCGAAGGTATCGGAGCTCATGACGGGGATGAGGCGGCGCTGTAAGACGGCCTGAATGATCCGGGCAGGGGGCCCTGCGGCGGACAACAGGCCGGACACGAAAATATTGGTATCAAGAACGACGCGCACGCTCGCGCCGAACCGCTGCAACCTCAGCGGCAATCTGTTCGGGGGTGACGCCCAGTTCGCGGGTGGCGCGGCGGAGCTTGCTGACCATACGGACCAGCTTCTTGCGACTCGCCGCTCTGGCCGGGGACTCCAAGATCAGGATGTCGGAGTCGCGATGCGCCACGACGGCTTTTCCCCACCCCTTCATCCACGAGGAGGGAATCACGACGCCTTCTTTGGTGTACTTCACGGCTTTCATGGGCAGCGCATCCAGTGTATCCGCAGGCAGTATACCATGGTGGTACGGCTCTGTAGTCAGCGGCCGGCGATTTTGCGAGCCGCTCGACCGTCGTTCATTGCTAGACTGTTCGGACTACCCGATTTTTCGACCATCCCCGCTGGTTAATGATCCTGTCTTCCGAGGCCAATTCACTGTGGTCATTTTTGTGTCAGAAATTATCCAAAACCTTAAAATCTCCTGTACCCAGTAGACGCGATAGAAAGCTCTTAACCGCATGACATCTAAAGGTTTTGTGGGGAAACCGTTGCAACAGCGAGCAATTCAAAAATCTACCTTTTCACCTTCACACGGAAGAGGCCACAGGTTCGATACCTGTATCGCCCACCATACGAACCTCAGCGTTCCCAATCCCTCTTCAAACCCGCAACCTCTCAATTTGTCTCGCTTTCCAGGAAGTTCCGCGGAGGCGCCCCCTCGACTGGACAGAATGAGGACCCTGCGCTAGACTTTTCTCACAAGGAACAGACTTCGTCTCCTCGAATGTTCCGATAGAAGAAAGAGAGGCACGGTATGCGCGGGACTTTGGCCACAATCATGTTGGGACTGCTTCTGACCACGGGCTGCTCCACCACCAATCAGATGGCGACGCAGGACCAGAACTACAACGCGCCGCTCAGCATCTATAGCGCGATGGACAGTACCTCGTTGGTCTATTCCGATCCCATGGCCGCCTCACAGGCGAACGACAATCCTTACCGATGGCTGGGCTTTGTGCTCCACCCGGTCGGTCACCTCGTGGACTACACCGTGAATCGACCACTCTATGCCGTTGCGAGACATGCGCCGTACATCTTCGGATACACAGCCGAAGACGCCATGATCGACTCACAGCGTCGGTAAGCCTGCTCGAAACCTCGCCGGCCGGGACCTCTCCCGGTGGCGAGGGGAAGCGTCCCCTCCCACCCCCTGTCGCATCTGCACTGCCGTTCAGGTATGCTCTTGCTTTCCGGTGTCTGCCGCACTGAACTGAGGCATCGAATCGGGGCATGTCTCGTCGGCTCTTACTGCCATCCGCACTGTTCGCCGCCTGCACCCTGTGGGCTGGATGTGAAACGCCACCGCCACCCCGCGCGCCGCTCCCTCCTTCAGAAAGCGATCTCGACCTACTGAAATCCACGAAGCTCTGCGACACCCGCCAGGTATTCCTGGATAAACACCCTGGAATTGCGCCTCATACTGAGGCCTGGGGCAGCGGCCAAGAAGTTCGTCTTTCGCCTGAACAGAGCCTCTCCAAAGGGGAAGAATCGTACTTCTTCGACGAAGACGGGACATTGGTCGGAACGTTATTTGTGTTTCGTTCCGGACTCGATCTTGCCCCCTATAAAACGCTGCGCTACACACTCTCCCGGTTAAAGCCGAGCCTGGAGTTCTACTTGACCGTGGCACAGATAGCCGATCGTCAAAATATGGCCTCCAGCACCCTCTACGATACGGGTGATGAAAAAACCACGACGCGTTACCTTGTCCTGGGAGACCGAACCGCTCCAAAGCTCCTGGCCGCGTCCTTTACGGTCGATCCCTACGTCAAATTGTTTTCTCCCTATCGGAAGGAGTTTCTCGATCGCCTGCGGGATACGGCGCAGCAGAGTGGGGGGCAACATCTCGACACGCAGGGAGCGGAAGACAAGGAGCCCTTTGCGTCGCTACAGCAGTTCGCACGTGGCCAAACCGCCCAGCTCGCCTACTGCGGCACCAAGAACCAGACCATCGCCCTCGACGCCTATCAAAAGGCAAGCGCCTCAGGGTTCACCAATAAGGTCTGGCAGGCGGAACTCCATCACCGGCTCGGCGTCTCCTGGGAAGCCGCCGGCAACCTGGAAAAGGCCAAGACTGAACTCCTCGCGTCCTTGGCACTACGCCCCAATTCCCCGGAAGTCGTCAACAATCTTGGTGCCGTGTACGGGAAACTGGGTGATAAGAAAAACGCCTTGGCCTCATTCGAAAAGGCTATATTACTGCGACCCAACTACGCCATCGCACGTTTCAACCTCGCTGACGCCATTGCGGACGCCAACCCCAAACGAGCGATTACTGAGTTCGAGACGTATCTCGCCCTGACAGAAGGGATCCCCGAAGAAGCAGACCGATCCGCCCTCGCACAGAAACGAGTGCAGGCACTCAAGCACCAGTAACGGTGAGACAAAATCTCTCTATCACCGACTGGCGCCAGGCATGACGAACAATGTGAGGGAAAAGGGATGAATCAGCGAGGGGACTTCTCTGCTTCTTCCTGACTGGTCTTACACTCGATGCATAAGGTCGTGACCGGACGAGCCTTCAGACGTTTATAGGGAATGTCGCCCTGGCAACCTTCGCAAATGCCATAGGTCTGTGTCGCGAATCGACCGAGGGCTTCGTCGATTTTCTTGAGGAGTTTGCGCTCCCGCTCGCGGATGCGAAAGGAGAAATGCTGGTCGGCTTCGGCAGACGCTTGATCACTCACGTCCGGGAAGACTTCCAGACCGGTTGGATTCGTCAGCACCACTCCGGCTTCCGCTAAAATCGCGGCGCGTTGCCCTTCAAGGTCGTGCAGAATATCGGGATACTTGACCCCGTTCGCCTTTACGGACTTTTTTCGACTGGTGGTGGGTTTTTTCGCCGAAGTCTTCATCGAATACTCGGTACCCTGATGCCGGTATCGTCTCCAGACCCTACAACGAATTTCGACTATAACAGTCACAAATCGGAGGGGTCAATCGATTCCTCCTGTCACGGACCGGCCATGGCAGCGCTTGCCACACTCAGACTGCCCCAAAACCGAAACAGGCTTGTTACAGATCTCGTCTACCTTCGATCGATTTCACCAACGTGACCTCATCGGCATATTCGATATCCATCCCGACAGGGATCCCATAGGCGATACGGGAGACCCGGACATGGTGCGGCTTCAGCAGCCGAGTCAAATAGATCGCCGTCGCTTCACCTTCGATCGTGGGATTGGTGGCAACAATCACTTCCTCCACCCCTCCGGCCTTGACTCGATCCAGCAGCTCCTCGGCTCGAATATCCGATGGGCCGACACCATCTAATGGCGACAGAACCCCCAGCAGCACGTGGTACAGGCCTCGATACCCACCGGCGCGTTCGACCGCATATAACGTGCTGGGCTCCTCGACCACCAGAATCTTGCTGCGATCCCGCTTCGGGTCTCGGCAGAATTCACAGAGCTCGCCTTCGGCAATATTGCGACATTGACGACAAAACGACAGCCCGTCCTTGACGGCCTGAATCGCGTCGGCCAACCGCATGGCATCTTCCCGTTCCGCTTTCAGAAGATGGAACGCCAACCGCTGCGCGCTTTTCTGACCGATCCCGGGCAACCGCACCAACTCACGGACCAGTTTCGCCAACAATCCCTGTTGATCAACACTCATGGTGCATCTTCATATCCAGGACAACCACACAGATGGACAAATTCCCTCCCGACGCAGAACGAGGATACCGGCGGTATTAGAAGAGGCCGGGGATTTTCATTCCGCCCGTCACAGCCTTCATCTCCTCTGCCATCATCTCGCGTGACTTTTTCAACGCATCGTTGCCGGCCGCAACCACCAGATCCTGCAACATTTCCACGTCGCCGGCCTTCACCACTTCCGGATCGATCTTCACACTCAACAGATCCATGGCGCCATTCACGGTCACGGTCACAATCCCGCCGCCCGCCGTCCCGGATACCGTCTTGGTCGCGGCCTGTTCCTGCACCCGGGCCATCTGTTCCTGCATGGCCTGCGCTTGCTTCAAAATGTTGGACATGTTGCCAAATGGACTCTTCATTCCTGTACCTCCTGTGCCGGAGCCGTCGTGCGAACGTCCGCCAACTCTCCGCCGAACATCTCCAGAGCTTGTTTAACCAGGGGGTGCGCCTTCGCCTGTTGCGTGAGGATCAAGCGCTGTTCCTGCTCCTTCGCAACCCGCAGCTCCTTCATCGTGGGGGCGGCCTCCGGATCCTGCTCCGCCACCTCGATGATTCGAATGCGCAACGCACTCCCATATAGACGCTCTCCCAAGGCCGCCAGGGCCCGAAGATTGTCTTCCTTCTCCAGCATCGACCGCGCCACCGTCGCCTGCTTGGCAAACCCCAACGTGACCAATCCGTTCTCAACCTTCACCAGGCGACCCATTTCGAGGAACGGCGCGATATTGGGATGATTCGCAGAAACCGCCTCCTGAAACTCCTCCCAATTTACCGTTGCTGACGAACCAGTCGGGAGGGCCGCCGACTCAGATATCTGATGAATCGGTTCAGACGAACCCTTCACGGGCACAGAACTCGGTGGTGGAGAAGCCGGAGTCTGAACAGGAGGAACGGCTGATTCACGCGGCCGGGCAACCGATGGCGCCACTGGAGCCGCCCCGCTTGCGCTCGAAGCAGGCGTCTTTTTCGCAGGCTCCTGGCTCATCCTTACGCTCTCGCTTTTCATCGAGCCTGACGGGGTCGTCCTCACCGAGGGTGACGACAATGCACGGGTCGTCGTTCCTCGATCCGCCACCGTGTTGGCCGGCTTGGTACTCAGCCCCGCTGATGCGGGCTGACCATCGGAAGCACGCAGCAAACGAGTGGCGCGAACAGCCGCCGTTTCCAGGACAAACCGCGGGTGAGCGCTCGCACGCAAGCTATCTTCCGCTGACGCCCATATCCGAAAGAGCTCCTGGAGTTGCTCAATCGTGAACCGTTCCGCATCACGCGCCAGCTGCGCCAAATCTTCATCGGTTGCCTCGACGAGTCCTCGCAACTCCGAGCTTGCCGGCACCACGGCTGCGACCAACATATTCCGCACATATTCCACCAGATCGGCGCAGTACGCGCGCAGATCATGCCCCTGATCCAACAACCCGGCGATGACCTGCAGAGCCTTCGCGCTGTGCTGCTCGCTCACGGCCTCGACCATCGCCCGCACCCGTTCTTGCGGAACCGCGCCGAGCAGGGCTTCAAGATCCTGATGGCGAATCGTCTTGCCGCCGAACGCGATCACCTGATCCAGCAGACTCAGCCCGTCACGCATGCTGCCTTCGCTGGCACGCGCCAGGGCCATCAAGCTGCGGTCTTCGATGACCAGGCCGTCCTGATCGGCCACATGCCGCAGCCGCTGCACAATCTCGGCCTTTGAAATCCGGCGAAAGTTGTAATGCTGGCACCGCGAGAGAATCGTGGCGGGGATCTTATGAATCTCCGTCGTCGCAAAGATGAACACCACATGAGACGGAGGCTCTTCCAGCGTTTTCAGCAGCGCGTTGAACGCCGAATTGGAGAGCATGTGCACTTCGTCGATGATGTACACCCGGTACTGGCCCCTGAACGGCGTAAACTTGACGTTCTCGCGAATTTCGCGCACATCGTCCACGCTGGTGTTCGAGGCGCCGTCGATTTCGACCACATCCACCGAGGTCCCCTGCGTAATCTCCTGACAATTGACGCAGGTGTTACAGGGTGACCCCGTCGGCCCCTGTTCACAATTGAGCGCTTTCGCCAGGATCCGTGCGACCGTCGTTTTCCCCACGCCACGTGTGCCGGAGAACAGAAACGCATGAGCGATCCGCTTCGTTGCGATCGAATTCATCAGCGTCTGCACGACGTGCGACTGCCCGATGACATCGTCAAAGGTTCCGGGCCGGTATTTTCTTGCAGAGACTTGATAGTCCATGGGGCTGGATCATTCCTCGTGAATCGGATCCCGTCCGTGCATATGGACGCTTCACGAATGACGCGTCACGAGAGACGTCATTAATGAAAGTGGGGCCAGGTGATCCTGCGGCACACAGAACGAACCGCTTACCGTTGCTTCCTTCCGGACCTGGCGGGGTTCACAGGGTTCTGTTGCACAGGGCCCGGCCCCGAGGGTTTCGTGGGACGGCAGGGGTGACCGCTGAGGGGCGGGCGGTGAACGGCTCACCCTCCTCAGACCAGGTACCTTTCACGCCTGACGCAACACGACTTCAATGATGGCGGAGAGGGTGGGATTCGAACCCACGGTCCCGTTGCCGAGACGCATGCTTTCCAAGCATGTCGATTCGTCCACTCTCGCACCTCTCCGCGATCGGACGACTTCAAGGGGTGGCATCTTATCACGCAGGTCTGTGGGCGGCAAGGTAAGGCGGGGCCCGCATCCATCGATTCACTCTGACCCAGGGCGACCCGGGTCTGCAGACCGGCAGGTCCTACGAACGTGCGACGGCCGCCCTGAATTCGCCACCATTGACCACTCCCGCGCGCATTCCTATACTGCGGGACAATTTCAGCGGAGGTTTGTGATGAAAATCCTGGTCGGGATCGGTGTCGTGCTCCTGTTACTCATGATCCTGATCCTCGCGTTGCCATTCCTCATCGATTTGAACAAGTACCAGGACCGCTACCGCCCCTTGATCGAGGACGCGCTGAACCGGAAGGTCGAACTGCAGGATATCCGCCTGACGATCTGGCCGCGCATCGGTGCGCGCGTCGGCGGCTTCGTCGTCCAGGATGATCCGGCGTTCCGCACAGGCCCCTTCGCCTCCCTCTCGTCACTGGATGTGGGAGTGAAGCTCCTACCGCTGTTGAAAGGCAAGGTCGACGTGGAAGAGATCACCTTGCGCGATCCGGTCATCACGGTCCTGAAAAACTCGCAGGGGCAACTGAATGTCTCCACCATCGGGGCCAAGACTGCCGCTCCATCCGCTCCCTCGAAACCCGAACCTGGACAGCAGACCGGGAGTCCGCTTCAAGCGCTGGCGCTCTTTGCCGTGGACCGGGTCTCAATAGACGGGGGGAAATTAACGTACCGCGACGAGTCCACCCCGAAGCCGACCGAGTACACCGTTAATAGCCTCGAATTTTTGCTCACGTCGGTCCATCTCGGCGACAGTCCCACCGTACACCTGGGGGCAACCGTTCAGCCCTATAACCTCCCCGTACGCCTTGATGGGACGTTCGGACCACTCGTTGAAACCTTGGATGTGAAATCGTTCACGTTCAACCTCGGGCTTGGCAAGGTGGCTGTGGGACTCAAGGGTCGCGCGGTCGGCGGGAATCTGGATGCGACCATCAATGCGTTGCAAATCGATACGGCCGACCTGCCCATCGCGTTACCCCTGACGAAACCTGTCCAGATCAAGGATCTCCACCTGACGCTCCATGCTTTGTACCCGGCCCCACCTGATACTCCTCCGGCCAACCAAGTGGACCTGACCGATCTGGGGCTGACTCTGGTCATGGGCGGATCGGCCATCAATGTGAAGGGCACAGCGGCGAAGGGCCTGGCCAATCTCACCGCTGCGTCGGCCAGTATCAATTCCTCGGATCTTCCGGTTGCCATTCCTGTGGCTAAACCGGTCGAACTGAAGGACGTGCATGTGAACGTCCGGGCCAAGTATCCGCCCAAAGAAGGAGTCGCCCCACTTGAACTGGCAGAAATCCCCAACCTGGGCCTGACCGTCGCCTTGGGGAGTTCACGGGTCGAGGTGAAGGGGTCGGTCCTGGGCGGATTGGCAAAAATCACCGCCAACTCGAAACTCGTGAATACCGCCGACCTGCCCGTTGCGTTGCCGCTGAAAAAGCCTGTGGAGATCAAAGATCTCCAGGCCGCAGCCGAAATGAAGGGGCAGGAAGCACGGCTCACCAATCTTACACTTCAGATTTTCGGGGGCTTCCTTCGCACACAGGGCACACTTGGCCTGGGAACCGCCGCTCCCCCCTTCAGCAGCACCCTGTCGCTGCAAGGCCTCCAGATCGGACCGGCGCTTCAGGCTGTCGGTACAGAACAGGTATCCATGAGCGGCACAGCCAATGCCGAGCTGGCCGTAACCGGGCGCGGGTTTACTCAGCCGGACCTCGTCAAGGCGCTCGCGGGAACGGGCCACGTGGCGGTGAGAGAAGGGACCAT
>WBZP01002708.1_pt2 | contig 13447 bp, 18 predicted proteins | sample 5204301 | NCBI WGS metagenome assembly WBZP01 (sample SAMN12412401, study PRJNA552823) | activated sludge metagenome | isolation source: activated sludge from nitrification reactor of wastewater treatment plant... | place: USA: Pennsylvania | collected 2017 | reverse complement strand
CACGTAAGCAGTGGCGATGATTCTGTCCGATACGGATTGCGTTATCGATTACATCCACAAACGGGTGACGCCGAGTGGGCTGTTCATGCGTTCTCTGATGGCGGACGAACTGGTCATTTCCGCGATCACGGCATACGAATTGATGTTTGGTGCGCAGCAGCGGGGCCGCGCAGAGACTAAAGCGTTCATCGAACGCGTGCGCGTTCTTCCCCTGACGGGATCAGCCGCCATTCTCGCTGCTGCCCAGGCGGCGCGTCTCGCCGCCGCGGGGACACCACTGGCCGTGCAGGACTTGTTAATCGCGGGCGTCGCCCTCGATGGGGGTCTCTCGCTCATCACTCGGAATGTTCGTCACTTCGATCGAATCGAAGGACTGGCGTTGGAAAGCCCGAACTAGCCCGCGGCCTTTTCCGCGGCCCTCACCGTATTCACCAGCAACATCGCCCGCGTCATTGGACCGACACCGCCCGTGTAGGGTGTCACGAACGAGGCGACCTCCCGCACGTCCATCGCCGCATCTCCGACAAGGCGGTACCCGCTCGGGCGGGTGGGGGCATCTACCCGGTTCACACCGACGTCGATGACGACGACGCCAGGCTTGCACATCGACGCCGTGAGCGTGTTCACGTGACCGGCGGCGAGGACGACGATGTCGGCATCCTTCGTGAATCGCGAGAGGTCCCCGGTGCCGGTGTGGCAGATGGTGACGGTCGCGTTGGCGCCCGAAGCTTTGTTGCTGAGGAGGACCGCCAGCGGCCGGCCAACCAGCGTGGAGCGGCCAACCACGACGACGTGCTTCCCGGCAGGGTCGATGCCGGTGGCGCGGAGGAGTTCCATCACGCCGTGGGGGGTGCAGGGGATGGCGCCTTCGAGCTCGCCGCGGAGCAGCCGGCCGAGGTTCACGGGGTGCAGGCCGTCGGCGTCCTTCCGGGCGAGCATGGTGTCGATTACCTCCTGCTCACGGACCTGCCGAGGCATCGGCAGCTGCGGGAGGATGGCATGGAAGCGGTCATCGGCGTTGAGCCCCTCGATGAGGCGGATGACCTCTTCGTGCGTAGCGGTCTCTGGGAGCCGGAATGTCTCGGAGAAGATGCCGACTTCGGCGCAGTCGGCAGCCTTGCCGGAGACGTAACTGATCGAGGCGGCGTTGTCTCCAACGATGATGGCGGCGAGGCCGGGGGCGACTCCGCGCGCCTTCAACAAAGCTACACGGGCCGCGACCTCAGACTTGATCCGGGCGGCAACGGCGTTTCCATCAATCAGTTGGGCACTCATCTCTCAGAGCGTAGCCGGAGCGGTTACGTGGGGCTACGCGCTTGCGCGGTCCGTGGGGTATTGCGTGGCCGTGCGGCCCAGGGCGGGGTCGTCATCGGCGCGGTGGGCGAGGTAGACCTGGTAGGCCTCGAAGTGGTGCTTCAATTCATGGATCAGGTCGTGCATGCGCGGCGAGCCTTCGACCAGGCCCTCTTCGAACCGCAGGTGGAGGATGACCGTGTCCCATTGCCGTTCGATGGAGACCACCCGCGCGGGCAGTTCGAAAGTTTCGGATCGGAAGGTGATGTCGATGACCGCTTCATCCGCCTTTGCCTCTGACCAGAAGCCCCAGACGAGTGCCCCGCCGATGGAGACATCGCAGAGCATGCCGGCACGCGACTCGGTCTGCCCATCGATCCGGACGTTGATAGGGAACCATGCGGGGTACCGGGGGTGGGCGCGGCGGTCCGGGACAGGCATACGACGACCGTTCTGGCGCCGGGGTGCCACTCGCTTCGGCCGCCACCGTGATTATCGAAGGCGGCCGCGATTCCTGAACCCCGCGCGCGAGCGGGGCGCCTCCGCTAGGATCGGTGGTCACATGGCGACCAAGTTTGCCCACGGCATCGACATCATCGAAATCCACCGCATCGCGGACGTTGTTTCGCGGCATGGCGACCGTTTCCTGAACCGGATCTATACACCGGACGAAATCGCGCACTGCCGCGGCCGCATCCCGGAGCTGGCCGCACGGTTCGCGGCGAAGGAAGCCGTCATGAAGGCCCTTGGTACCGGTGTGCGCGGCGTCGGCTGGCGTGACATCGAGGTGCTGCCGAACCGGCGGGGCAAGCCGCTGGTGTTCCTGTACGGACGGGGCGCCCGGCGGGCGGAAGACATCGAGCTGCGCGGGCTGGAGATTTCGCTGACGCATTCGAACGACTTCGCGATGGCCTCGGTGGTCGGCGAGCGGGCCATGACGGAACTCGAAGACACCCCGCGCCGGGGCGAGAATGCGCTGCGGCTGATCCGGGAAAAGGGGCTCCGATGAAACTGGTGACCGCGGCACAGATGCGCGACCTGGAGCACGCGGCCATCGCGGCCGGCAGCACCGAAGCACAGTTGATGGAAGAGGCCGGGCTCGCTGTGGCGCAGGAGGGGTGGATGCTCCTCGGCACGCTCGAGGGGCGACGGATCGTGGTGCTGGCCGGGCCCGGGAACAACGGCGGCGACGGACTCGTAGCGGGGAGGCACCTCGCAGACTGGGGCGCCGAGGTGCTGATCTACCTGCCGAAGGGCCACCAGCACCGGGAACGTTTCGAAGCGCTGGACGAACGGCAGATTCCGATCATCGACGCGAGCGGCGACCCCGCGCTGGGTGAACTCGATGGGCTGCTGGCGAGCGCCGACCTGGTGATCGATGCGCTGCTGGGCATCGGTCAGAAGCGGCCGCTCGAAGCTGATGAGCCGGTGGGCGTGGCGCTGGCGAAGCTGGCTGCCGCGCGTTCCGGTTACCAGCCGCCGAAGCTCATCGCGGTGGACCTGCCGACCGGCGTGAACGCCGACAGCGGAGCCGTGGACCCGCTGACCGTGGAGCCCGACATGACCGTGACTTTCGGCTTGCCAAAGGTGGGCATGTACCAGGCGCCCGCCAGCACGATGCTGGGCAAAGTGCAGGTCATCGACATCGGTATCCCGAAGGCTGCACAGGAGTCGGTGAAACTCGAACTGCTCACGACTCGCTGGGTCCGGGCGAACCTGCCGGCCCGGCCGGACGACGCGAACAAGGGCACGTTTGGCAAGGTGCTGGTGGTTGGCGGAAGCCGGCGGTACATCGGGGCGGTGCAGCTTGCGGCGACGGCGGCCTACCGGGCAGGCGCCGGGCTGGTGACGGTGGCCGCACCGGAGCCGGTCATCGACCGGATCGCGGGGGCGCTGGCTGAGGCAACGTGGCTGCCACAACGCGCCGGCGAGGATGGCGCGCTTCCCGGCGAGACCGCGAAATCGCTTCGCAACGAGTGGCCCACTTTCCGCTCGGCAGTAGTCGGTCCGGGCATGGGCGACACACCGGAGACGCGCGCGTTGATCTGGGCGGCGCTGCCTGACCTCGCGGACCTGGAATGTGGCGCTGTCATCGACGCTGATGCTCTCAACACCCTCTCGTCCATGGCCGACGCTTCGGAGCGCGTGCCCGCCAATGCGGTGCTGACGCCTCATCCGGGCGAACTGGCGCGGTTGTTGCAGACGACGGTGGCGGACGTGCAGGCTCGCCGGCTGGAGATTGCCGGCGAGGCGGCGGCGAAGTTCGGGTGCACGGTTGTGCTCAAGGGCGCCCACAGCGTGATTGCGAGCGCCGACGGCCGCGTCAGCCTGAGCCCGTTCGCCAACCCATTGCTGGCCACCGCCGGCAGCGGCGACGTGCTCGCCGGGATGATCGGCGGGTACCTCGCTCAGGGCGCGAGGCCGTTCGAGGCCGCCTGCCTGGGCGTCTACCTCCATGGCGCGGCGGGCGAAGTGCTGCGCGAGGAGATGGGCACGGCCGGCCTGCTGGCCAGTGAAATAGCCAGGGCGCTCCCCAGGGTGGTGAAGGACATAGCGGCCCCCTGATGTACACTCCAGCGGAACCGTGAGCAGCACCGCTATCCCCGCCGGCCGCCGCGTAGTCGTCACCGGGGTAGGCATGATCACCGCCCTCGGACATAACGCCACCGACAACTGGGCCGCACTGATTGCGGGCCGCTCCGGCGTCAGGCGCATTTCACTTTTCGACGCCTCGGCTTACGACTCCCAGGTAGCGGGCGAGGTGCCCGAGTTCGACCCAACGGCGTACATGGACCGGAAGGAAGCGCGCCGCGCGGACCGCCTTACGCAGTTCGCGTTCGTCGCCGCGGACGAAGCGCTGAAGCAGGCGAACTACACCGTCGAACCGGCGAACGGCGCCGACATGGCGGTCATTGTGGGGACGGCGATCGGCGGCGTGAGCACCCTCATGGCCGAGTACGACACGCTGCTGGCGAAAGGCCCGGCCCGCGTCAGCCCGTTCCTGATGCCGATGATGCTTTCGGACATGACAAGCGGCCAACTGAGCATTCGCATCGGTGCGAAGGCCGTGAACTACGCGTTGGTCAGCGCCTGCGCGAGCGGCGCCGACAGCATCGGCGAAGCGGCGAACATCATCCGCCGCGGTGACGCCGAGATCGCGCTGGCCGGCGGGACGGAAGCGGCGATCACCCCGATCTGCATGGCCGGCTTCTCGGCGGCCAAGGCGCTGACATCGCGCAACGACGACCCTGAGCGCGCTTCCCGGCCGTTCGACCTCACCCGCGACGGCTTCGTCATGGGCGAAGGCGCAGGCCTCATCGTCATCGAGTCCGAAGAACACGCCCTGGCGCGCGGCGCGACGATACTTGCCGAGTTAGCCGGCTACGGTGCGACAAGCGATGCCTTCCACATCACCCAGCCGGACGAAAACGGCGAAGGCGCCTCCCGAGCAATGCGCAAAGCGCTCGCGATGGCCGGGCTGGATTCGGACGACATCGACTACGTGAACGCGCACGGCACTTCCACACTGATGAACGACAAGCTGGAGACGCTGGCCCTGAAGAAGGTGTTCGGCGAGTACGCCTACGAGTTGCCGATCAGCTCCACGAAATCGATGACCGGCCACTTGCTCGGCGCGGCGGGGTCAGTGGAGGCGGCCATCTCCGTGATGGCGCTGCGGAACGGCATCATCCCGCCAACCGCCAACTACGCGACGGCTGACCCCGACTGCGACCTTGATTATGTCCCGAACGTTGCCCGCTCCGCCTCGCTGGAAGCGGTGATGACGAACTCACTTGGCTTTGGCGGGCACAACGCGAGCCTGATCTTCCGCAAGTACCGGCCGGCTCCATGACCCAACTCGTCGGCCTGCCGAAACCCCGCTGGCGCCTTCGAGACCCCTACGCGCATCAGAACGGCATCCCGCGCTTTCCGCCCATCGTGGCGACGGTGCTGGCGGCCCGTGGGATAACGACGCGCGAGCAGGCCGACCTGTTCTACAAGCCTCACCTGGCGCCGGACTACGACGCGCTGGAGCTTCCGGGCATGCACGAGGCCATCGCGCGGGTCCGCGCGGCGATCGATGCCCACGAAACCATCGCGCTGTTCGGCGACTTCGATGTCGACGGCGTCACTTCGGTAGCGGTGTTGCACGAGGGTTTGAAGCCGCTCGGCGCTTCCCTTATTAACTACATCCCGGACCGGTTCGCCGAAGGGTATGGCCTGAACTTCGGCGCGGTGAAGCGGCTGCGGTCCGAGGGCGCTTCGTTGCTGGTCACGGCCGACTGCGGGATCAGCTCGGTCGCCGAGGTCGCGTATGCGAACGAACTCGGGCTGGACGTGATCATCCTCGACCACCACACCGTGCCGGAAGTCATGCCGGCGGCGGTGGCGGCGGTGAACCCGAAGCGTCTCGATTCGCCGTACCCATTCGACGAGCTGGCGGCCGTGGGCGTGGCCTACCGGTTCCTCGAAGTGCTCTACGAAGCCTGCGGGCGGCAGCTCGACACGAGCGCGTTCATCGACCTCGCGGCGCTGGGGACCGTGGTGGACGTGGCGCCGTTGTTCGACGAAAACCGGCGGATTGTCACGGACGGCCTGGCCCAGATGCAGAAGGGCTTGCGGCCGGGGCTCGAAGCGCTCGCGCGCGTTTCCGGGACGGCCGCGGAGAAGTTCAACGCCGAGACGCTGGGCTTCGCCATCGGGCCGCGCATGAACGCCGCCGGGCGGCTGGCGCACGCGAACATCGCGCTGGACCTGATGCTCGCGAAGGACCCCCTCACGTCCCGCCACCTCGCCGAAGAGCTGGACCGGCTGAACCGCCAGCGCCAGGCGCAGACCGAGGAAGCGATCGAGATCGCCGAGGAGATGCTGGGCGCGAGCGATGACCCGTTGCTCATGGTGGCGGCCGAAGGGCTCAGCCCCGGCATCGTCGGGCTCGTAGCTTCGCGGCTGGCGGAACGGCGCAACCGCCCGGCGATCGTGCTTGCAAAGGGCACGGAGGAGAGCCGCGCCAGCGCCCGCAGCGTGCCGGGGTTCGATATCGTTTCGGCAATCCGCAAGGAGAAGGACCTGCTGGTGCGGCACGGCGGGCACCGGGCCGCGGCCGGGTTCACGGTGCGAAACGAGCACCTGGACCTCCTCCGCGAACGCCTGGTCAGCACCGCCGCGCAGCAACTCGGCTGGGAGCCGCCGCGCCGCCTCATCGAAGTCGACGCCGGGGCCCGGCTTGGCGACCTGGACGGGCTCGAAATCAAGGGCCTGATGCGCTTCGAGCCCTGCGGCCAGGGCAACCGCAAGCCCGTGCTGCTCACGCGCGGCGTGCAACTGAAGGATGCGAGGACGGTCGGCGCCGACGGGGGCCACCTGAAAGTGGTGGTCAAAGACGGGCCGGTGACCTGGCGCGGGATTGCGTTCCGGCAGGCGGAAGCCGAGCTCGACGGACAGGTCGACATCGTGTTCTCGCTGCAACGAGACTGGCGTGGCGACGGCGTGGAGCTGGAGATCCTGGACATCGCGCCGGCGTTCGAACGGCGGCCGCTGGAAGCATGACCCGGCTCCCGAGTGCGCTTCCCACTTTCGCCTTTTGCCTTTAGCCTTTCGCCTCCCATGGTCGAAGTTTCGCTCTCAGAATCCGGCGCGCGGGCGTTGCGCGAGGCAGAGAATTTCTGCTGGCGTATGAACGTGGGGATCGTCGCGCCGGAGCATCTGCTGGCGGGCTGCCTGAAGGTGCTGAACGAAGAGGGTGTGACCGGCTTGCCGGAGGACGCCGCGCTGGAGTCGGCGTTGTTGCTGGCGCAGGGGATGAGCGAGGACGAGCTGACACAGAACGTGATGTTCGGGTCGGCGGCGCGCGAGGCGGTGAACTTCACCGCGGCGCTGGTGCGGCAGGCCGGCGGCGGCGAAATCGACCCGCGCACGCTGGCTTACGGCATCCTCCAGTCAGGCGAGCTGGGGCCGATGTTCTTCATGGCACTGGGCACGACGAAGCAGGACCTGCTGGCGGCCCTGGGCGCGGGCTAAATCGGCGAACGATCGAGCGACGTGAGGAACTGGACGCCGGGGACCGTGAGCGAGGAGAGCCGGGCGTCGTTCGTGATGAAGAGGTCGGTTCGCGCTGCCGCCGCGCAGGCGAGCTGGATGGCATCCGGGCTCTTGATTCTCGATTGCGCGCGAAGCGTGGCGAACGTCGTTGCGGCATCGAAGTCGAACGGGATGACCTCCACGGCGCGCCGCAGCACGTCACGGTAACGTTCCGCCAGTTCCGGCTGTCCGGCTTCCAGCGGCTTCACCTGGAGTTCGCCAAGCGTGAGGGCCGACGTGACGAGCGTGTCGCCACGTTCGTTCATGCGTTCGCGCAGCGCACGGACGCGCGTTCCATTCGGGCCGTCATCCTCGAAGAGATAGATGAACAGGTTGGTGTCCCAGAAGACGCGGCTCACGCCCAGCCCTCACGCAGGCGCTGGACGTAGCTGTCCGGGGTTTCGTCCCGCCAGACGTCCCGCCCCGTGCCAGCGAGCGCGAGGAGCGGGTCGGCTGTTTCGGGTTCGCCCGCCCAATCGCGGTACCAGTCAAGCAGATCCCGGTAGCGTTCTGGGATCGCGCCGCGTTCAGGGGTCGACTTGGCGCCTTCGCGGCGTGGGTCGTAACGGTCTTCCGGGCGGAACAGCCGCCGCCTGCCCTTCGCGGTCTCGACCAGCATGCGGTAGCGGCCGGGGTTCGGGGGCAGGTTGGCCACGCAATGCAGCAGCGCATGCACGTAGACGCCCTTGCGCAGGGCGCCGGTGATGTTCTCGGACTCGGCGCGATCCGTGATCTCCTTCGCCGTGAAGTCCTCGCGGTCAGGGTGCTCTCGGTGGAGAAGGGCGGTGGCGATCCAGACCTCGTCGGCGACTTTCAGATCGTGAGGAGCAACAACTACCATGAACTTCATGGTAACGCTAAGAGCTCTTAGTAGTCCGAGCGCATCGCCCATCGCATGACGCGCAGCATTGGACTTTCCGCACGCTTGAAGCGTTTATTCCCCAAGGAGCAAGGTGCCAGAGACGCCCCCATGACCCTGATGCGGCCCCCCCAAGAGCGGGGAGGCAAGGAGGAACAGGTGGCAACGGCAGGCAAAGACGAACTGACGCCGCGCGAACAGGAGGGGCTGGACCTGGTGCTGCTGCGTTGGCACGACCGGGAAATCGCTGACCACCTGGTAATCAGCGTGCGCACGGTGGAGACGCACGTGGCGCATCTGATGGCCAAGTTTGGCGTCCACAGCCGGGATGAACTGAGGCGCAGATTCGAAGTCCAGTAGTGTGTACGGATTACCGGCAGGCATCTTTTAGCCACCATTAGGGTTCGAAACGTGGACGGTCATAAACCCTAGAACGCATGAGGTGCGTACCAATGACGAATCGATTGTCGAGGCCAGGAGGCGCAGGGGGATTGCGTCGCGATGTTTGGGTGCTATTCCTTATTGCCATCCTCGTGGGTGCGGCCGTGGGTGGTGCGGTCGCGATAGCAATGAACGATGGAAAGGACGTCTTCCAGGGCGCCCCGACCGGCCCGACACCGTCCGATCACGCCGCAGCGGAAGTTGAGGCTTTCACAGACGATGCCCAGGGCCTGTACTCGCTGGTGAGCTTGATTGCTGCAACCGGTACTCCCGACTGCGGCCCAACCACCGCGTGCGGCAATGGCTCGAACGCAGAGCGACTCGAAACGCTCAATTCCCGCTGTCTCCGCAGCGGGTATCCGGACGACACAACAAAGCCCAAAAGCGACAAAGCCCAGGCACTGCTGGACGCTTTGAATTCCGCCTGCGGTCGCGCGGCAGCGGCAAAGAACAAGCCTCCAACCACGGATGCCGAGTGGGTAGCGTTCGCAAGGGTGTCGATCCCACAGTTTGAGGATGCCTACAAGGCAGCAACTGGGCACCCCATCAACGATCAGGAGCAGACGAAGTGAGGAGCCCAGCCACAGCAGTCAGGCGCTTGCTTCCGGCGATATCCTACGCCGCCGCGGTCGGAATGACCGTGGCGGCGTGTGGCGATGGTGGGCCCACGGCGCCCGCCGATTGCAACGACTCCACCACGACCAGCACCGAGCGAGGGCCAAGCAGCGACACCGTCGTCGTGACAGCGAGCGGCACGCTCTGCGGTGACACTCCGCGAGAACTCATCGTCGTCCGGCAGCCCGCGGAGACCGAAACCCTTGGCCAGCAGGTCCAGCGGGACCGTTACGCAGTGATCGGGTCGGTGGGGCCAGGCACGTTCGACATCCGGATCACGATCGGCCCGGTCGTACGGCTTCGGGACCGGACGGAGTTGCCACTGGCGACGGACACGTTCCAAGTGGAGCTCCGGTAACGCCGTATTGCTGGCGGCGAGGCGGTTGCTGAGGTCCGAAGACTTTGGCCCAACCGGCCGTTGACAGGCGTGTGGGTTGCACTACCATACCCACGCACCGCCCCCGCCCGGGGACAGCACGTGTGCGCCGGGCCAAAGGGGCTGCCCATTTGAAAGGGGGTTTCCGCTTGGCCGAAGCCACAGCCGCGGCGCCCGAAGTGCGCCCACTCGTCCCACACCTCACCCTTGGCGAAACGCGAGACCAGGACTACCTGAACGGGTCCATCTGCAAGAACTGCAACGCGAAGTACGTCGGTCCCCGGCTCTTCTGCGGCAAATGCAGCAGCGCCGGCCCCTTCGAGACGGTCCGTCTCGCCTCCACCGGTGAACTGCACGTCTTCACGATCATCCACCAGGCCACGCCCTACGTTCAGGCGCCCTACGTCGCCGCGATCATCGACCTCGATGGCGGCGGCAGCGTGAACACGAACATCGTTGGCATCGAACCGAAGCCGGAGAACCTCAAGTTCGGCATGAAGGTCAAGATGTTCACCGAGAAGGTTTCGGAAGACAAAGAAGGCAACAGCTACGTTGCCTACAGGTTCACGCCGGCCTAGGGCCAGTCAACCACAGAGGACACGAAGGACACAAAGGTTCTTCCCCAATGCTTCGTGTGCTTTGTGCCCTTTGTGTCAGTGATTGGCCAGGAGGCCACGGAAGTTCGAAGGAGAAGTAGATGAGAGAAGTAGCAATCGTCGGCGTTTCGATGATCAAGTTCGGGCGGTACGCGGACCGGGATTTCTCCCAGCTCGCCGCCCAGTCCGGCCTGGAAGCCCTCAAGGATGCGGGCATGACCATGAAGAACATCGAGGCGCTGTACAGCGGCAACCTGTACGCCACCTCGGGTTCGGGCCAGCGCATCCTGCAGCAGATGGGCCAGACCGGCATCCCCGTCGTCAACGTCGCCAATGCCTGCGCGACCGGCTCGACGGCGTTCCGCGAGGCGTATTTCGCCATCGCCAGCGGCGCCTATGACGTCGTGATGGCGGTTGGTTCCGAGCAGATGGGCAAGCAGGGCCTCCTCGGCTCGCGCGGCGACCCGGCGACGAGCCTCGAAGGCCGCGTCGGTTCGTACATGATGCCCGCCGTGTTCGGCATGGCCGGCATGGAGCATGCCCGCGCCTATGGCACGCAGCAGGAACACTTCGCCATGGCGAGCGTGAAGAACCACTATCATTCCACCGGTAACCCGCTGGCCCAGTACCAGAAGGAATCGCCGCTGGACGAAGTGATGAACGCGCGCGTGATCGCCTATCCGAACACGCTTCTGATGTGCTGCCCGACGGGTGACGGCGCCGCCGCCGCCATCCTCTGCTCGATGGACAAGGCCCGCCAGTTCACCACGCAGCCGATCAAGGTTGCGGCGAGCGTCCTGACCAGCGACCCGTACACGGACCGCGACCAGACGCTGCCGGACATCAACACGCTGACCCGCAACGCCGCCGCCATCGCCTACAAGCAGGCCGGCATCGGGCCGGAGGACCTCGACCAGGTCGAGTTGCACGACTGCTTCGCCACCGCTGAGCTTCTCCATTACGAGAACCTCGGTCTTTGCGAAGAAGGCATGGCCGGCAAGCACGTCGCCAGCGGCGCGCCGTGGATCGGCAACAAGATCCCCACGAAGTACGAAGAGGACATCGCCCCCTTCGTCGACAAGACGTACAAGCCGAAGACGAAGGCTGTCGTCAACGCCTCGGGCGGTCTGCTCTCGAAGGGGCACCCGCTGGGCGCGACGGGCGTCGCGAACATCGCCGAGATCGTCTTCCACCTGCGCGGCCAGGCCGGCGCGCGCCAGGTTGAAGGCTCCAAGATCGGTATGGCGCACGTCATCGGCCTCTGCTCGGCCTGCACACTGAACGTGCTGCAGAAGTAGGCCAAAAGCCCGGGGAACCAGTGACACGGGGGCGCTCCGAACGGGGCGCCCCCGTTGTATTGTCCGGCAAGCGATGAAGTTCCACGACCACATCCGTAACCGAATGCGCCGCCGGGGTGTGAGTGAAGCCGAGGTAGAACACACCCTGCGGCACGGTTGGCAATGCGGAGACGCTGCGGGCGGGCGAGACTGCCGGACGTTCGTTTTCGCCCTGGAGGCGGTGTACGACGGCCGTTGGTACGCCGAGAAAGAAGTGACCGTGTACTACACCCAGCAGGCCGGGGAGACTATTCTGGTGACAGTGAAGAGCCGATACGGTTCAGGGTTTCCAAGGGGGTAGCGCGCCGTGAAGATCGACTATGACGCCAAGCGAGACCTGCTCTATGTAAACCTGGCGCCTGAGGACACCAAATCCCACCGAACCGAAACGATCGCCCCGGGGGTGCTCGTCGACTTCGACCGCGACGGCAAGGTGATTGGCATCGAGTTCCTGGAAGCCTCAACGGTAATCGGCGCCAACCCTCGCCTGGAGGTCGCGCTGCGGCCAGCGAGTTAGACGCGCTGATCGCGGCGAGCGCAAAGCCGCGGCGCTGGCGCTGACGAGTATCGCTTCACGCCAACTTTTGCATTGCCGGGTGGGGAGCGAAGCTCGATCCATGACGCGTGACCTGTCCGATACCGTGCCGCCCGAGGTGCTCGAAGCGTTCGGTTTCGAGCACGCCAGCGTGGAGCAGATTGCGACGGGCCTGTTCAACGCGCACTGGCTGGCGGCGGACGGCGAACGGCTTGCGGTATTCCGGCGGTACAACCTGGCCCGGACGGCTGCGGCGGCAGCGTGGGAACAGGCGCTCGTGGAGCACGCCGCCGGCAAAGGCTGGCCGGTCGCGCCGCCCCTGGCCACCGCCACGGGAGCCACGCTCCTGGACGTGGACGGCAGGCTGTGGGCGGCGATGCCATACCTGGAGGGCAAGCCCGCAGCCGAGGATCGGCCGGCCCGGTACCACATCATCGGCCGGCTGCTGGGACGGTTGCACCATGACCTGGCGAGCTTCGAAGTCGCCGGGCAGCGGCCCGATTTCGGCAAGACCTGGGAGCTCGATGCCTGGGTGGCGGCAGCCAACGCCGGCAGTTTCAACGACATCCTGGCTGCGTTCACCCGGGAATACCCGGACCTCGGCGCGTTGGTGCGGCGGCAGCGCTACCGGAATCTCCGCGAGCTCTCGCGCCTGCATTACCCGGACCTCCCGGACCTGCCCGTGCATGGCGACTTCCAGCGAAACAACCTCCTCTGGGCAGACGGGCAACTGACGGGAGTGCTGGACTTCGACCTCTCCCGGCGGGACGCGCAGGTCTGCGACCTGGCCACGTTGCTCATGCCCGGCATGCCGCTCGACCTGAGGCTGGCGTCGAGCCTCCTCGAGGGGTACCGGGAAGTGCGGCCCCTTTCCGACACCGAGTGGGAGTTGTTGGTGCCGCTCGCGCGAGCGTCGTTGCTCAACTGGGTGTCTCACCTGCTGCTTGGATGGCGGCTCCGGGGTGGGGAAACGGGCGGGATAGCCCGCACCATGACCGTGCGGTTCCCGGCCCTGGAAGTCGCGGAACCGGCGTTCGTGCAGCTGCGCAACGGGCTGCGAGTCTAGCGGGCGGGCTCGGATTCGAATTCGAGTTCGAACAGTTCCGCCCTGTGCGCCTTGCGGCTGCGGGCGGCCAGCGCAACCAGCACAAGCGTGGTCCCGATGGTGAGGACGACCGGAGACGCGGCGGGGCGGCTGAGAAAGAGCGCAATGAGCGCCGCGAGGGCGACAAGGTGGACCGCGAAAAACCGGCCGAGCACGGCCCTCTTGAACAACGAATAGCCAACCAGGAACAGCGCCGGTCCGCCGACAAT
>WBZP01005102.1_pt1 | contig 13450 bp, 12 predicted proteins | sample 5204301 | NCBI WGS metagenome assembly WBZP01 (sample SAMN12412401, study PRJNA552823) | activated sludge metagenome | isolation source: activated sludge from nitrification reactor of wastewater treatment plant... | place: USA: Pennsylvania | collected 2017 | reverse complement strand
CGAGACGGCCGCCCGGTTGGGCCTGGCCACCGCGGTGCTGGACGCCCGGATCGTCGACCCCCGCGGGGCACTGACCGAGGAGGCCGCTGGGTCGATCGCCTACGCCGTGCAGGAGCAGGGCCTCGGGTACTTCTACGTGGAGCGGGGCTTCGTGCCCTACGACGCCTTGGTCGCCGCGATCCTGCTCGGCCTGGTCGGGCTGGTCATCCTGGTCGCCACCCTCGTCTCAACGGCTCTGTCGACCGCGGAGACCCAGCCGCTGATGGGCACTTTCGCGGCCGTTGGCGCCACCCGAGGCACCCGGCGCCAGCTCGCCGCCGCCCAGGCCGCCTCTCTCGGGGTGGTCGGTGCCCTGCTCGGGGTGCTCGTCGGGCTGGTGCCCGGTATCGCGATCTCCCGCGCCACAACAGCCCAGACCTATTCACTGGACGGCATCACGCGACTGGACCCGACGGTCGTCGTGCCGTGGCTGCAGCTGCTCGTGCCGATCCTCGGCGTGCCGGCCCTTGCGGCTCTGTTGGCTTGGTCCTCGATCCGGCGCCGCCCGACGGTGACCCGGCGCCTCACCTGAGTCGCCAGCGGGTTGCGATACCGGGTGGTGGGTGGGCCGGTGCGGCAAGATGGAGCCATGAGCGAGCAGCCCGACGCCCCGCAGCAGCCCGACGAGGAACCGCGGATCGTCGTCATCACCCCCGACGGGATGGGCGTGGCCCAGCCGACGCGCGAGGGCCGCGACGCGCCGCGCCACGACAAGGACGAGGAGCCCACCAACCCGGCCGACCTCGTCGAGCAGCCGGCGAAGGTGATGCGGATCGGGTCGATGATCAAGAACCTCCTCGAGGAGGTGCGCAATGCTCCCCTCGACGAGGCCGGCCGGCGGCGGCTGGCCGAGGTGCACAAGCGCTCCATCGACGAACTCAAAGACGGACTGGCCCCCGAGCTGGTCGCCGAGCTGGACCGGATCGCCCTGCCGTTCAGCGACGCCGCGCCCTCGGACGCCGAGCTGCGGATCGCCCAGGCCCAGCTCGTCGGCTGGCTCGAGGGGCTCTTCCACGGCATCCAGACCGCCCTCGTGGCCCAGCAGATGGCTGCTCAACAGCAGTTGGCCGGGATGCGGCGGGCGCTGCCCCCGGGCCACCCGGCCGCGCAGGACGGCTCCGGTATGCCGGGTGGCCCCGGCATGCCCGGCATGGCGCACCCCGACGGGGCGCAAGGCCAGGGCGGGCCGACCGGGCAGTATCTGTGACCCTTCGGCGGGTCTGACTCTTCGGCGGGTCTGACTCTTCGGCGCCGCTGCGGATCAGAGCCAGCTGTCCCGCTCGCGAGCGGTCGGCGGCACCGCGGCATCCCATTGCCGGAACGGCTCGCGCAATTTGTAACGGAAGTCCGGCTGCCGGTCGAGCACGACCACGTCACCATTGCCGGGATTGCGCAGCGACTCGAAGTAGTCGACGCTCCAGTGGAACCAGCGCATGCAGAACAGCCGCATCGTCAACCCATGCGTCACAATGACGACAACCCGCGGTGCGTGCGGTGACTCGAAGTTGCGGAACAGCGACTCCAAGAACGTCGACACCCGGTCGTAGACGTCAGCACCCGACTCGCCGTGCGTGAAGCGGTAGTAGAAGTGCCCGTAGGCGTCGCGTAGCCGCTTCTCCTGAGCGATCGAGGCCGGGTCCTGGAAGTTCGCCCAATCCTGCTCACGGAGGCGCGGCTCGAAGCGCACGTCGTCGAGGGCCACCCCGAGCGCCATCGCCTCGACCGTCTCCCGGGCGCGCCGGTAGGGGGAGGCATAGACGTCGAAACGCTCCCCCGCGACGAGCTGGCGCACCACCACGCCGGCTGCGGCGGCCTGTGCCCGGCCACGGTCGGTGAGCGCCAGCGCGTGGTCGGGCACTGTCTCGTAGACCGTGTCGTCCTCGTTGCCCTGCGACTCGCCGTGGCGCACCAGGACGATGCGCTGCGGCCGGTGCTCGACGCCCATCGGCCCAACCTAGCGGCGGCTCGCCCCTGAGCCCGGCTCGGTGGCTCGGGCGCAACGCCCGCGCATAGCCGAGCAGGCCCCGCCGGCCCCGCTCCTGCACGACCAGGCCGGCCCTGGTGAGCAGGTCGGCGAGCTCCTGCGGGTCGCGCCGGGCCATTTGCGGACCCATCAGCGCGTCGAGCAGCTTCTTGCCCACCCGTGAGCGCGGCGGGTCGATGTCGACCAACAGCACCAGCCCCCCGGGTCGCACCACCCGCGCCATCTCGGCGACCGCCGCCGGGCGCTGCGCCGCCTCGATGTGGTGGATCACCAGCGCGGAGGCGACGACGTCGACCGATGCGTCGGGCAGCTCGAGCGCCTGGGCCGGCCCCGCGGCATACCGGATGGGGGCGGCGCCGGGCGCAGCCGGCTGCTCACGGCACCACGCGACCATCTCGACGCCCGGGTCGACGCCGGTGACCGATCCGCCCGGGCCAGCCAGGCGCGCCAGGGCGCGGGTGAGGGCGCCGCTGCCGGAGCCGACGTCGAGCGCCTGCTGCCCCGCCTGCAGTCCGCTGAGCGCGGCCAGGCGGGCATAGACGCGGTCACGGCGGCCCAGGAAGAGCACCCGTGTCATCCGCTCGTATGCCGCGGGGTCATGGAACGCGCCACCCTCGCCGGCGTGCGCCCCATGCCCATGCCCATGCCCGTGCCCGTGCCCGTGCTCGTGTTCGTGCGCATGCCCTGGCGCCGGCCCAGGCCCGTGCCGATGACCCGACCGATGACCCGACCTGTGCAGTGCGGGTCGACGACCGAAGAGCTTCTCAACACTGCCCATGGTCTCCCCTTTCCGGCGCGAGTCTTCTATTGTTTGCGTATGAATGCAAGTAGCCGGGTGGCTCGTCTGCCACTCGCAGCGATCGACGACGACGTGGTGACCCTCGCCGTGGAAGTGCTGCGGATCCTCGCCGACCCCACCAGGCTGCGCATCGCCGCCCTGCTGCTGGATCGCGAGCTCTCGGTGAGCGAATTGGCCGAGCAGGTCGCCCGCCCGGTGCCGGGGGTCTCGCAACACTTGGCCAAGATGCGGCTAGCCCATCTCGTGGCCACCCGACGGGAGGGCACGACGGTGCACTATCGGATCGTCGACGAGCACATCCGCCAGCTCGTGCTCGACACCACCCGGCACGTGGAACACCTCATCTCCGACCGACCCGCCCACCACGAGCCGGCCGGCCCGACGCACCACGGCAGGCCGCGATGAACCCGCCCGAGCCGGCCCACCGGCATACCGAGGCGCACGGGCACCCACCCGAGCCTGCCGACGAACCGCACGGGCACTCACCACACCATGGGCACTCCCACGACCATGGCGAGTTGCTCGATGAGCTCGACGACCTGGCCAGCACGACCCGGGACGGCATCCGGGCCGTCCTGATCGGGCTGATCGGGCTGCTCGCGACAGCGCTGCTCCAGCTCGTTCTCGTCTCAGTGACAGGATCAGTGGCGTTGTTGTCCGACACGGTGCACAACCTCGGCGACTGCCTCACCGCCTTGCCCATCTGGCTGGCCTTCCACCTCGGGCGTCGCCCCCCGAGCGCCCGGTTCACCTATGGACTGGGGCGGCTCGAAGACCTCTCCGGCCTCGTCGTCGTCGCGGCGATCGGGCTGTCCGGGGTGTTCGCGTTGGTCGAGTCGATCGACCGGCTGCGGCATCCGGCGCCGGTCAGCCAGCCGTGGATCGTTGTCGCGGCCGGCGTGATCGGGGTGGTCGGCAACGAGCTGGTCGCGCGCTATCGCATCCGGATCGGGCGCCGGATCGGCTCCCTGGCGCTCGTCGCCGACGGCCACCACGCCCGCACCGACGGCCTCACCTCATCGGCCGTCGTGGCCTCCGGGTTGGCCTCGCTCGTCGGCTGGGCGTGGGCCGACCCGGCGGTGGGTCTGCTCATCGCCGCGCTCATCGCCCGCCTGTTCGTCGCGACGAGCAAGCCCGTGCTCGAGCGGCTGCTCGACGCGACGGACCCCGAGCTGACGACCCAGGTGTATGCCGCGGCAGCCGCCACTGCCGGGGTCCGGCAGGTCGGCCAGGTGCAGGTGCGTTGGTTGGGTCACCGCGCCCGCGCCGAGTTGGCGGTGCACGTCGACCCCGGGCTCAGCGTGCAGGCGGCCCACGTCATCGCCGAGCAGGTCGCCGTCGAGGTGCGGGCGCACACCCGCCGGGTCGCCGTGGTGACCGTCCGCACTACCCCCTGGGAGCCGCCCACCGCCTGACATCGCCGACTGGTCGACGTCCGCTGCGCGCACCCATCCGAACCGGCACATCCGGTCACCAGCCCGCCGGCGCCTTGGGCACCCGATCGGCGGGCAGGTCGGAGTTGAACCGCACCATGTTGCCGACCGGGTCGCGGAAGGCGCAGTCACGCACGCCGTAGAACTGGTCGGCCGGTTCCTGCAGCACCTCGGCCCCGCTGGCCCGCACGTGTTCGAAGACCGCATCGACGTCGTCACAGCGCAGCACGAGCACCGAGAGCAGGCCCTTGGCGAGCAGGTCGTGCAGCGCGTCGGCATCCCCGGAGGACATCGGCAGCCCACCGCCGGTGTAGTTGTGCAGGGTGATCTCGATGTCCGGCTGGGTCGGCGTGACGAGGGTGACCCAGCGGAAGTCGCCGTTGCGCACGTCGGTGTGCACGACGAAGCCGAGGGTGTCGCGGTAGAAGCCCAGCGAGGCGTCGGTGTCGTTGGTGAAGACGAAGACGTTGGCGATGCCCAGGGACCGGGTGGCTGTCGTGGTTGTCATGACCGTCACGCTACGGTCGCACCGCGCCGGCCGCTTCTTCGATCCTGACCGACTTCCTGGCCATGCCGACACCCCATCCGGTATGCCGCGCGCTCCCCGCAGCGAGCCGCCCCGATGCTCAGCGCGCAGCCGGACGTCTCCCCCATCTGCCGACGCTGAGACTCTGCACGCACTACGCGTGCAGAGTCTCAGTCTCGCGGCACGCTCCCGAGACCTTGCTGCTCGACGCGCTCGGGCTCGTTCGGCACACTGAGGGCGTGGAACGTGCGGATCTCATCCGGTTGCGCCGGGTCCGCGACCTCATCGACCGCGAGTATGCCGAGCCGCTCGACGTGCCACGGCTGGCCCGGGAGGCGCTCATGTCGGTGGGGCATTTCCAGCGCTCGTTCCGCGAAGCCTTCGGCGAGACGCCCTATTCGTGGCTGATGACCCGGCGGATCGAACGCGCCATGGCGCTGTTCCGCAACACCGAGATGTCGGTGACCGAGGTGTGCATGGCCGTCGGCGCAACCTCGCTCGGGTCGTTCAGCTCCCGGTTCACCGAACTCGTCGGCGAGACGCCCAGCGCCTACCGCGCCCGGCCCCATGACGAACTGCGTGGCGTGCCCGGCTGCATCGCCAAGCAGGCCACCCGACCGCGCCGCCGCTGACCTGCGCCGTCGCTGACCTGCTCCGCCGCTGACCTGCGCGTCGACTCTCATCGGGCCATGGTCTCCCGGCAGTGCACCGCCCGGCTCTCGTCCGCGACCGCCACCATGAGCTCGCGCAGCTGCACCGGCTCGAGCACCTCGACCCAGGCACCGAAGCCGAGCAGCACCCCCACGGCCCCGCGCAGGGTGCTCACCGGCGCCCGCAACTGCACCCGCGCGCCACCGTCGTCACGCAGCTCGGGCTCACCCATGAGCACCATGCCGAGGCTGCGGCGCACCAGGTCGGCCTGGGCCCGAGCGACCGACAACACGATCGGGTGCACCGGGCGAGCACGCCACCCGGCGCGCAGCTCGTGCCAGGCGCGAAGCAGGTCGAGGTGTTCGGGGCGCTCGATCGGCTCGTCGAGCAGCACGACCTGCTCCATCCGGTCGACCCGGTAGGCCCGGGCGGATCGGGCACCACCACCGGTTGCCGCGGCGATGAGATACCAGGTGCCGGCGGCGAGCACGAGCCCCCACGGCTCCAGGTGGCGGTCGCTGCCGTGGTCGGCGCCGCGCGGCCGATAGCTGACCCGCAGCCGCCGGTCGGACTGCACCGCGGCGAAGACGACGTCGAGCGCAGCCGGGGCCGCCAGCTGGCCCACTCCCCAGCCGACCGGGTCGATGACCAGCCGATCGAGCAGGCCACCCACCCGGTCCAGGTGCGCACTCGGCATACCGGAGGCGAGTTTGCGCAACGCCCGGGAGAGTTCCTCGCCGAGCCCGAGGTCGGCCGCAGCCTGCGCGCCCGCGGCGACGAACAGCGCCCCGGCCTCGTCGACGGCCAGCGACTCGGCGTCCGGGCGGAAGCCCGGCAGCAGCGCATAGCCGCCGCCGCGGCCCCGCTCGGCATACACCGGCACCCCGGCCGCGGAGAGCGCCTCGATGTCGCGGGCGATGGTGCGTGGGGTGACCTCGAGCCGGCGGGCCAGCTCCGGTGCGCTCATCCGCCCGTGCCGGCGCAGCAGGGCCGCCACCTGCAGGAGTCGGTCGGCGCGCACTGCGCCAGGATCGCAGAAAAACCCGACACAAGATGTCAGGTATGCCGCGCGACGATGGTCGGCATCGCACTGCACCACTCACGACAAATCGCCCGCCACGAAAGGCCCCGATCATGACGTCTCCCGGTGACCTCCGCCCCGCCCTCGCCCGAGCCCAGCAGTGGGTCGCCGAGCTCATCGCCGGGGTCCGCGACGACCAATGGCACGAGCCGACCCCGTGCACCGAGTTCGACGTGACCGCGCTCGTGGAGCACCTCTTCGCCGTGCAGCAGCGCATCGTGCTGCTGGCCACCGTCGGCACGGTCGAGGGCGCGCCGACGGCGTTGCCGCTGCCCGCGACCGAGGTGGCAGACGCGTTCCGCGCGGCCGCCCGCGACGGCAGCCAGGCCTGGGCGGCCTGGGGCGCCGACGAGCTGGGCACCCGCACGGTGACCCACCCGATCGGCACCATCCCCGGCACCGCCGCGCTCGCGCTCTACACCGATGAGAACCTCGTGCACGGCTGGGATCTCGCGGTGGCGACCGGTCAGCCCAGCGAGGCCCCCGCCGACCTCGTCGAGCCGGTGCTCGCCGTCATGCAGGGCGCCCTGCCGGCCCACCGCCCGCCGGGTATGCCGTTCGCCGACGCCGTCGACCCCCGCCCGGGCGCCGGCGCCACCGAGCGCCTGGCCAACTGGATGGGCCGCAGCCGCTGAGCCCTGCGACGGTGACGCGTCAGGTCACGTCGGTCGCCCCTGCAGGAACACGCCGGGATCCACCCCACCGTCGGCACGCAGGATGCCGTCCAGGATCAGCCCGTCGACCGCGGCGACGAGGGCCCGGGCCCGCTCGGGGCTCTCGCCCATGGCCCGCGCGGCGCCGACCAGCTCGTCACGGGCCTCGATCACCCTCCGGCGCAGCGACTCGTCGCGGGCGGCCATGAGGAACAGCTCGTAGCGGGCCAGCGTGCGGGTGCGCTGCGGCCCGAGCAACCGCGTCATCAGCTCGCCCGGCGACTCGCCGAGCACCGCCTGGTCGGCGCGCAGCAGATCGTCGACGAGGGCAGCGAGCAGCCCGGCGCGAGAGCCGAAATGGTGGCGCACCGAGCCATGCGGCAGCCCCGCGCCCTGCTCCACGGCCCGCACCGTGCACCCCTTGGCGCCGCCTGCGGCGAGGGCCTCGTATGCCGCGTCCAACAGCCGGCGGGTCGGCGATTTCTCCACATGGAGACCTTAGCGATATGCTGGCTTCTCCATTTGGAGAAGGAGTGGTCATGGCGCAGCGCACCCTGGTCGTCGTCGGTGGCGGCATCGCCGGGCTCGCGACGGCGGTGGCCGCCGAACAGTTGCTGCCCGACGTGCAGCCCATCCTGCTCGAGCAGGCCCCGGCGCTCACCCCGGTCGGGGCCGGAATCGTCCTGTGGCCCAACGCCCTCGACGTGCTGACCCGCGTCGGCGTGCCCCGGTCCGATCTCGAGGCGGTCAGCCGACCGGCCACCTCCGGCGGCCTGCGTAGCCCCAGCGGGCGGTGGCTGCGCCGCCTGCCCCCCGGCGTCATCGAGCGAGCGATCGGCACCAGCGCCGCCTTCCACCGCGCCGATCTCGTCGAGCTGCTGCGCCGTCGCCTGCAGCGCACCCAGGTCGTGCTCGGCGCCACCGTCACCGCCGTCGACCCCGCCTCCGGCCTGCTGCGCTGGCGCGACAGCGCCGGCACCGACCACGAGCTGACCGCCGACACGATCGCCGCCGCGGACGGCATACGCAGCCCGATTCGCCTCGCGCACTGGGCGATCGACCCGGTCCCCAGCGGCATCGTGTGCGCCCGGGCGGTCGTCGACGTGCCGACCAGCGACGCCGTGGAGACCTGGGGCCGCGGGCGGATGGCCGGCCACGTCGCCCTCACCGGCGGCCGCACCTACCTGTATGCCGCGGCCCTGGTCCCGTGGGACCCTCACGACCTGTCGTGGCTGACCAGCTGGCCCGGCGACCTGCCCGCACTCGCCGCGGCCGCCGCCGAGCTGCCCGGGCCACCGATCGTCGGCGAGCTGCACAGCCTGCCGGCGGTGCGGCCGTGGGTGCGGGGCCGGGTGGCCCTGGTCGGCGACGCCGCCCACGCGATGCTGCCCTTCCTCGGCCAGGGCGCCTGCCAGGGCATCGAGGACGCCGTCGCGCTGGTCACCGCGCTCGCCGCCGACGACCTGGCCGGCTACGAAAGGCGCTGCACGCGTGCCGAATTGGTCGCGCGGATGTCCGCCTCGGCGTCCCGCACCGCCTTGGCCGACGGCCCCACCGCGACGCTGCGCGACCTGGCCGTGCCGCTGGTCCCGGCCCGACTGCTCGCCAAGAGCCTGGCCCGGGTCGCCTCCGCCGCGGCAGCCGGGGGCTGACCGAACGACCCTCACCGAGCGCCGGGAAAGCGCCCATGATGTCGCCGCAGGTGGTGTGCCAACACGCCCTGGCACGCTTTCATGGACGCTCTCCCAGCTCGTATGCCGCGCGCGCACCTTCTCACAGACCTCGCCCCCCACGTGAGCCCGAGTGGGGCCGCGGAGACCGGCATACAGTGACCACAGGCGCACCCCCGTGAGCCCAACGACCCGGTGAGCCGAGAGGCACGCGCACGTCACCCATCATCGCCACCAAGCTGCGCGCCCCCGCCCCCCGCGCGGGCCTGGTCGAGCGACCGCGCTTGCTGGCCCGCCTGCGCGAATCGGGCCGGGCTCGATTGACGGTCGTCTCCGGCCCGGCCGGCTTCGGCAAGACCACCCTCGTCGGTGAGTGGGCCCGGCAGACCCCGAGCATGCCGGGTCGGGTGGCCTGGCTGTCGCTTGACCCCCGCGACGACGAGGTCGCTGGCTTCTGGTCTGCCGTCATCGCCGCCCTGCGGATCGTGCGGCCCGACCTCGACGCAGCCCTCGACACGATCCTGGGCTCGGCAGCCTCCCCCGCAGGGACCCCAACCAGCCCCGGGCCGATCACCGATGCTGTCGTCCTGCTGGTCAACGATCTCGCCGTGGCGCCGGAGCCGGTCTGGCTGGTCCTCGACGACTATCACGTGATCACCGACCCGGCCGTCGTCGCGGGGATGTCGCTGCTGGTCGAGCATCTGCCGGCCACGGTCCACCTCGTCATCACCACGCGGGTGGACCCCGATCTGCCGCTGGCGCGGTGGCGGGCGCGGGGGGAGCTGGTCGAGATCCGGGCCGCGGAGCTGCGGTTCACGCCGCAGGAGACCGCGGCGCTGCTGGACACCGCCGGCCTGCCGCTGGCCTCCGCCGACGTCACCGTGCTGGCCGAGCGCACCGAGGGCTGGGCTGCCGCACTCGCGTTGGCGGTGCTGTCGCTGCGCGACTGGCCGGACCGGGCCGGGTTCATCGCGAGCTTCGGCGGGGGCCATCGCTATGTCGTGGACTACCTCACCGAGGAGGTCCTGGCCCACCAACCCCCCGAGGTCCGCGACTTCCTGCTCAAGACGTCGGTCCTCGACCGACTCACCGGGCCTCTGTGCGACGCGATCACCGGCCGCGACGACGGCGCGCAGATGCTCGTCGCCGCCGAGCGGGCCGGCCTGTTCCTCGTGCCACTGGACGACCAGCGCGAGTGGTTCCGCTATCACCAGCTCTTCGCCGACGTGCTGCGCGCGCGGTTGTCGGCGGCGGCGCCCGACCAGGTCGCCAGCCTGCACTCCAGAGCAAGTGCCTGGTATGCCGCGCGCGCCACCCTCAGCGCCAGCTCCACTTCCAGCGCCACTCCCAGCGCGAGCGCCGGCGCCACCCCCAGCGACATCGATGCCGACACCGATGACGCGGTGGCGCACGCCCTGGCCGGCGGAGACGCCGCGCGGGCGGCATACCTGCTCGAAGCGGCCCTGCCCAGGGCGCGCACAGAGCGCCGCGAAGCCACCCTGACCCGCTGGCTGGACCGGCTGCCCCCGGGCGTCGTCGCGGACAGCCCGGTCCTCACCATGCTCGGGGCGCACCGGCTGCTGACCCGCGGCGAGCTGGTCGCGGCCGAGGACCGGTTGACGCACGCCGAGCGCACCCTCGCCGCCCCGCGGGCGCCCGGCGCCCCACCGTGGGCCGACACCGTCGAGTTGCGCACCCTGCCGGCCTCGATCGAGGTCTACCGCGCCGCGGTGGCGCTGGCCCGGGGTGACCTGCCGGGCACCACCGCGCACGCCCAGCACGCGCTGGAACTCGCCGCGCCCACCGACCACCTCTCGCGGGGCAGTGCCGAGGGCTTCCTCCCGATGGCGGCCTGGGCCGCAGGCGAGCTGAGCGCCGCGATCGAGGCCGCCACTCACGCCGCGGCCAGCCTGGGCAGCAACGGCAACCGGGTCGACGAGCTGGGCCTCACCGTCGTCCTCGCCGAACTGCACACCGCCCAGGGGCACCCGAGCCGGGCCCGGCAGCTGTGCGAGCGGGCCCTGGCCACCGCGCAGGCCGAGGGCGCACCGGTGGCCAAGGCCACCGCCGAGCTGCACCTGGCCCTCGGCGAGCTCGACCATGCCGACGGCCGGCTGGACTCCGCCCGGGCACACCTGGACTGCGCGGCTGAGCTCTTCGAGCGGGTGCCGGTCTCGGTAGGCCGGCATCGCTGGTTCGAGGCGATGAGTCGGGTCCGCCATTCCGAAGGCGACCCCGACGAGGCGCACGCCCTGCTCACCGAGGCCGAGCGGCTCTTCACTCCTGGCTTCTTCCCCGACCTGCGCCCGATCGCCGCGCAGCGGGCCCGCCTGTGGATCCGGGCCGGTCAGCTGGGGCACGCGCAGGCCTGGGCCCGGTCCGCCGAGATGTCTGCGTCGGACGAGCTGCCCTCCCTCGGCGAGCTGCCCTCCCTCGGCGAGCTTGCCTACCTCGGCGAGTATGCCGCCCTCACCTCCGTGCGCCTGCTGCTGGCCCAAGGCCGAGCCACCGCGGATCCCACCCCGGTGCGCCAGGCCCTGGCCCACCTGGACCGGCTCCACGCGGCGGCCACGGCGGGGGCCCGGGCGAGCAGCCTGCTGGAGATCGGGGTCCTGCAGGCGCTGGCCCTCGACGCACTGGGCGACCGGCAGTCGGCGTTGGCCTGTCTCGGCGCCGCCCTACAGGGGTGGCCCGACCCGACGATCCCGGCGGGCCGGTTGCTCGACGAGGGCCGCTGGCTCCTGGACCTGCTGCGGGCCGCCCCTGTTGGCGGGGCGCTGGGTGAGCGGGCCCGGCAGGTGCTGGCGCGCGGCATACCGGAGCGTGACGAGCCCGAACGCGGCATACCGGAGCCTGACGAGCCCGGAACTGCTCGCGCGCCCCGACGGTCGAGCGGGACCGGGCCGCCGGAGCCGACCCCCGCAGCGCACACCGCGGCGCCGCTCATCGACCTGCTCAGCGCCCGGGAGCTGCAGGTGCTGCGCCTGCTGGACACCGAGTTGACCGGCCCCGAGCTGGCGCGGCACCTGTTCGTCTCCTACAACACCGTGCGCACCCACACCAAGCACATCTTCACCAAGCTCGGGGTCACCACGAGGCGGGCCGCGGTGCGGCGCGGTCGCGAGCTCGGCCTGTTCTGACCGAACCGACGGTCACCGAGATCACCCACACCGCTCACCCAGTCGATCACATCGTGGGGTGATGCCGGCGGCCCGGCACCGACCTAGCGTCGAACCATCGGCCCGGGACCTTCCTCGGTCGGCACGGCAGGAGCCCTCATGACCCGCACCACTCCCGACCTCGCCCGCGTCGCCGGCCTCTGCGCCGTGGCCGCCGGGGTCCTGTTCATCGCGGTCCAGATCAACCATCCGGTCGTCGACCTGAGCCTGGTGACCACCACGGAGTGGACCGTCCGGCAGGGCACCAAGATCGTCATGGCGGTGCTGTCGCTGATCGGCATCACCGGCATGTACCTGCGCCAGGTGCGCCGCATCGGCTGGCTCGGCCTGCTCGGCTACCTGCTCTTCGCCATGGGCTACCTGGTGATGTTGAGCTCGGAGGTCATCGGCATCGCGGTCCTGCCGACCATCGCCGCAAGCGCCCCCGACTACGTCAGTGACGTGCTCGCGGCGGCGACCAGCGGGCCGGTGCACGGCGACATCGGTCTCATGGCCCCGCTGAGCAGCCTCGGTGGCGTCGGCTTCCTGGGTGGCGGGCTCGTCTTCGGCATCGCGTTGGCCCGCGCCGGTGTGCTGGCCCGCTGGGCCGCCGTCTTGTTGTCTCTCGGTGCCGTCGCGACCGCCACGATCCCCCTGCTGCCGCAGCTCAACCAGCGCCTCTTCGCGATCCCGCCGAGCGTGGCCCTCATCGGTCTCGGCTGGTCGCTGTGGCGGTTGCGCCCGACCACTCCGACGTCCGAGCAGATCACCGATACGACTTCGATGCACCCCGCCGGACTCCGGTGAGCACCCTGGGCCGGGTCCGCCGACTCGCGGCGGACGCCGGGGTGCCGGCCGGCCTGCTCCTGCTGATCCTGCTGCCCAGCAGCGCCGGGGTGCTGCGCCTGGCCGACCTCGGCGGGGTTGCGCACCTGCTGCCGGACAGCCCGCGGATGGCCGCGTTGCCCGTCCCGGTCGCCCTGCACATCGTCGCCGCCATCGGGTATGCCGCGGTCGGCGCCTTCCAGTTCGTCGGCAGCTTCCGGCGTCGGCACCCGCGGTGGCACCGGCTCGCCGGGCGAGTTCTCGTCGGGCTCGGGCTGGCGGTGGCCGGCTCCGCGGCCTGGATGGCCCTGGCCTACGACCGCCAACCCGGCTCCGGTGAACTCGCCTTCGTGCTGCGCCTCGTCTTCGCGGTCGCGATGGCCGGCAGCCTCGTGCTCGGGGTGGCCGCGATCCGCCGCGGCAACCTGGCCGGCCACCAGGCCCGGATGATCCGCGCCTACGCCATCGCGGTAAGCGCCGGCACCCAGGTGATCACGCTGGCTGTTGCGCCCTTGTTCGGCTCCGGCACCCTGAACTACGACCTGGGCCTGGGGGCCGGCTGGTTCGTGAATCTCGTGGTGGCGCAGCTCATCCTGCGCCCCCGGAGCCCCCGGAGCCCCCGGAGCCCCCG
>WBZP01005101.1_pt1 | contig 13450 bp, 9 predicted proteins | sample 5204301 | NCBI WGS metagenome assembly WBZP01 (sample SAMN12412401, study PRJNA552823) | activated sludge metagenome | isolation source: activated sludge from nitrification reactor of wastewater treatment plant... | place: USA: Pennsylvania | collected 2017 | reverse complement strand
GGCCTGCGCAAGGGAAGGGCGGCCTCGAACCTGACAACGGGGCAGGCGTCTTTGGGCAGGGTTCGCCAACGAAAGGCCGGAGACCCCGGAACTAGGCTCGCAGAGCGGCCGGACCCCGACAGAGGACCCGCCGCCACGCCGTTGGACAATGACGCGACGGACCGCGACGTGACGAACCACGACGCGACGAACCCTGACGCGACGAAGCGCGAAGGAGTAGGCCGATGCGGGTCCTGGTGGCCTTGGGCGGCAACGCCATGACCAGCCCGGAGGGCTCAGCCACCCCGGAGGCCCAGCGCACCGCCATCGCCGGCGCCATGGAGTGCGTGGCCGATCTCGTCGCCGCCGGGCACGAGGTCGTCATCACCCACGGCAACGGCCCCCAGGTCGGCAACCTGCTGGTCAAGAACGAGCTCGCAGCGAACGTCGTCCCCCCGGTCCCGCTGGACTGGAACGGCGCCCAGACCCAGGGCACCATCGGCTTCACCGTCATGAACACCCTCGAGCCGGCCCTCATCCGCCGCGGCTGCCCGCGCCCCACCGCAGCCGTCGTGACTCGCACCCTCGTCAACGGTGACGACCCCGGGTTCACCCACCCGACCAAGCCGGTCGGGCGGTTCCTCCCATACGAGGATGCCCGGCCGCTCATCGAGCACGGCCAGATCTGGGAGGACCGCGGCGCGAAGGGCTGGCGCCGCGTCGTCGCCTCACCCGAGCCGCTCGAAGTCATCGACACCCACACAGTCCGGACTCTCCTCGCCGCCGGCTATGTCGTGACGGCCGCCGGCGGTGGCGGCATACCGGTCGTCCGGGACGCCGACGGGCAGCTCCGTGGCGTCGAGGCGGTCATCGACAAGGACCTCACCGCTGCCATCCTGGCGCGCTCCCTGGACGCGGACGTCCTCGTCATCGCGACCGACGTCGACCACGCCATCGTGGGGTACGGCACCGCCGACGCCCAGCCCCTCGGCGTGGTCACCCCCGCGCAGATGCGCGAGTATGCCGCTGCCGGCCACTTCGCCTCGGGCTCGATGGGCCCCAAGGTCGAGGCGGCCGTCCGCTTTGTCGAGTCCGGCGGGCACCGCAGCGTCATCACCTCGCTGGCCCATATCGCGGAAGCCGTGACCGGCGCATACGGCACGTGCATCGAGAGCTGAGCGCCATACCTGCTTGACCCGCCAGACCCAACCGACACCAGAAGGGTGACTCAAGTGCCAGAGCCGATCGAGGTCCGCAAGGTCCCGCTGCACACCGTGTCCGACGCGAGCGAGCTCGCCAAGCTCATCGACGACGGGGTCATGGAGGCCAGCCGCGTCATCGCCGTCATCGGCAAGACCGAGGGCAACGGCGGCGTCAACGACTACACCCGGATCATCGCCGACCGGGCGTTCCGTGAGGTCCTCATCGCCAAGGGTGCTGACCCCGAGAAGGTCTCGCAGGTGCCGATCGTCTGGTCCGGCGGCACCGACGGCGTCATCAGCCCGCACGCGACAATCTTCGCCACTCTCGCGCCCGAGAAGGCCGAGCAGACAGACGAACCGCGCCTCACCGTCGGCTTCGCCATGAGCGACCACCTCCTCCCCGAGGAGATCGGCTACCGACCGATGATCGAGAAGGTCGCCGCCGCCGTCCGCGTCGCCATGGAGCGGGCCGGCATCACCGACCCGAAGGACGTCCACTACGTCCAGACGAAGACCCCGCTGCTGACGATCCACACCATCCGCGACGCGAAGTCCCGCGGGAAGAAGGTCTGGACCGAGGGCACCCACGAGTCGATGGACCTGTCGAACGGCTGCACCGCGCTCGGCATCGCCGTCGCGCTGGGCGAGATCCAGATGCCCGAGGACTCCCAGGTCCTGCACGACCGGTCGATCTACTCCTCGGTCTCCTCCTGCTCCTCAGGTGTCGAGCTCGACCAGGCCCAGGTCGTCGTCGTCGGCAACGCCCGCGGGGTCGGTGGCCGGTACCGGATCGGGCACTCGGTCATGCGCGACGCGCTCGACGCCGACGGCATCTGGGAGGCCATCAAGGACGCCGGGCTCGAGCTGCCCGACCGCCCGCACTCGACCGACCTGCAGGGCCGCCTCGTCAACGTCTTCCTCAAGTGCGAGGCCTCCGGCGACGGCCAGGTCCACGGCCGCCGCAACGCCATGCTGGACGACTCCGACGTGCACTGGCACCGTCAGATCAAGTCGTGCGTCGGCGGCGTGACCGCGTCGGTGACCGGCGACCCGGCCGCCTTCGTCTCCGTCTCGGCGGCTCACCAGGGCCCGGACGGCGGCGGCCCGGTCGCGGCGATCGTCGACCTCGGGACCGGCGACCCCACCGGGTACCGCTGGACGCGTTCCTGAGCACGGCCGCCCGGTCCTGCTCCCTCCCTCCTCGGCCGCGGTGCGGCCCGCGGAGCAGGACCGGGTGTATGCCGTCCCGCCGCCTCGCCGCCCACAGCGGTCGGCGGCCTGACTGCTAGAGCGCCGTCGGGTAGTACAGCAGCGAGCGGTCCAGGCCCTGGGCCACCACGGCACCGGCGTTGCGGAAGAGCGTGGCATTGGCCTGGTTCCGCGGCACGACGCCGGGGTTGCCCTCTTCCTTGAGCTTGGACTCGGCTGCGACCGTCGCCCAGTCGCCCGCGGCGGCGGCGGCGTTGAACTTCGGCCAGCCCTTGGGGTAGTTCGCGCCGGCCCACGCGATGCTGTGCGCCCCGAGCCGCGCGTCCAGCGGCCAGGTGGTCCAGTCGGCATAGAAGCCCGCGAGCATCGTCTCGTGGCCGTCATACACCCGCTTGACGAGGTCGTCCATGGCCGACTCGGTCAGGACGAGCGTGGCGATCTTGCGCGCAGCAGTGTGACCGGCGGCGGCCAGCGAGGGGTCGGACTTGATCGTCTGCCACTCGGCGACAATCTCGTCATGGGTCGCCGCAACCCCGGAGTCCTTGTGGACGAAGGGCAGCGCGGCGGCCGCCTCCGGAGTGTCGATGAGGTTGCCGACGGCCACGGTGACCAGGCCCAAGATGTCCTGGTACATGTACGGAATCCGACCCTCCAGGGGCTTGCTGAACTCCGGGAAGTAGTCCCGCAGCATCACCGACCGGCCGGCACCCGAGCCCGCGCCTGAACCCGCCGACCCGAACGGCAGTCCGGACCACGCGCCGGTGATCGGGAGCGGATAACCGGCGTCCGCGGCGCCCGCCGCAGGGTCGAAGCGGATGTACTGTCCGCCCGAGAAGAAGTAGACGCGCCCCGACGGCCACCACAGCGCCGCCTCGATGCCACTGGTGAAAACCCCGGGCCAGCCGTCGGCGATGGCCCTCGGGTAGCCCTCGTCGACCGCGTCGCTCGTCGGGTCGTAGCGGCAGTATGTCGAACCGGAAAAGAAGTACACCTTGCCCGTGTTCCACGCGATGGCCGCGTCGACTGGTCCGGACAGGCCTGGCCAGTTTCCGTCGATCGGCCGGGGGTAGCCGTCGTCGGCGCGGTCTGCGTCGAGGTCGTAGCGGAGGTACTCGGCGCCCCGGAAGAAGTACGCCTTCCCGTTGGTCGGCAGGACGACGACCGCGTCGATCCCGTCGGCCCAGAGGCCTGTCCAGTTTCCCGAGATCGGCTTGGGATAGCCGGCATCGACGGCATCAGCGGCGACGTCATACCGGACGTAGGAGTCTCCGGAGAAGAAGTAGGCGCGGTCACCCGCGGGCATGACGAAGCCGGTCAGCTTGCTCATCGTCGACCTTTCCAAGCCTGAGGCGTCACGCGGTACCGGTGACGCCGATCTGGAGGTGCAGGTGACCCTGGTGGGCCTCCCGGCCGTGCGGAGTCCCGGGCGCCGAGGTGTGCGTGTCGGGATGCATGATGAAGCTGCGACCGCCGATGGTGCTGATCGGCGTCCCGGCCGGGTCCGGACCGGATGAGGTGTCCTGCCACTGGCCCGCCGCGAACTCGTAGATGGAGCGGTAGATATCGCGCTGGAACTCGAAGCCGGGCGCGTCATCGAGCCGGAAGTGCGTCGAGTCCGTCCCGGCCGGGATCCAGGCCCCACCTGGGGTGGACGGCGTCGAGACCCGCCCCCAGTCGTCGAAGACGGTGAGGGTGTAGGCGGTCCCGCCCGAGGTGCCCTTGATCCCGACGAAGTCCAGCGCTCGACCCTGGCCGTGGCAGTCGGTGCGCGCCCCACTCGGGTCGCCGCCGGCGCCCGCGTGGTAGAGCTCGGTGACCCCCCAGGTGGCGCTCAGCCAGCGGCAGAAGCGAACCAGGGCGACCGCCTGGCGCGGGTCGAGGTTGTCCGGGGCACTGCCGCCGGACGCAGCCGCCCCGGACTTCGACCCGGAGCCCCAGTACCGGATGACGACGCCACCGACATTGCCGGCCGCGCTCTGGCCGGTCGCGGGGTCGAGTCCGTCGAGGCTGACCTTGCCCGCCATCGAGGAGGCCTCGAGCTTGATCGAGCCTTCGCTCTCCCACCGGGTCAGCTCGCCGCGCGCCTGGTCCAGCGTGAGGGCCCGCGCCGGTATGCCGTCCAGTGCACTCGCGGCGCCGCCGGAGGGTTGCACCGGCTGGCCGCCGGGCGGCGCCGGCACCGCCGCGAACGGCAGACCCGGCCAGGCCCCCGCGATCGCGGCGGGATAGCCCGCCGGTACCGTGTCGGTCGCCGGGTCGTACTTGACGTACTGGTCGCCAGAGAAGAAGTAGGCACTGCCCGAGGGCCAGAGCATGGCTGACTCGATGCCCTCGGTGAACAGGCCTGGCCAGCTGCCGGCGATCTCGCGGGGGTAGCCGTCCTCGACCCGTCCGGCGTCCGGGTCGTACCGCGAGTAGTGCTGCCCCTGGAAGAAGTAGACCTTCCCATTCGTCCAGGTGACGACGGCATCGACGCTGGGGAAGAGCCCGGGCCAGTTGCCGTCGATCGGCTTGGGGTATCCCGGGTCGGCGGCCGAGGCGTCCCAGTCGAAGCGGATGTACTCCGAGCCGCGGAAGACGTAGAGCTTCCCGTTGGGGAAGACCGCTGCCGCGTCGATATCCCGGTCGAACAGGCCCGGCCAGTTGCCGGCGATCGGCTTGGGATAGCCGGCGTCGACGGCATCGGCCGCAACGTCATACCGGACGTACTGGTCCCCACTGAAGAAGTAGGCGCGGGCGCCGCCCGGGGCGACGAAACCGACGAGTCTGGTCATGGCTGCCTCACACCATCGGGATCTCGGGTTCGGCGGGACGCACGGTCACCTCGAAGGTGGCCGACTCCCCCTGCATCGTCACCGTGCACGCGTCCGGGTCGGCACCAGCAGGGTTGGCGAAGGCGAGGTCGGACACCGCGGTGATGGCGAGGGTCTCGAGGTAGTACCACGAGGACGGCGCCTCGGCGAGGTCCAACGGCTGGCCGGCAGCGGACAGGCCCACCTCGACGGGGATGTCCGCCAGCGCGTCGATGGAGTCCACCGAGACGCTGACGTGCATCCGCACCGTGCCGTCCTGGTTGCTCTCGACCGTGGGCAGCACCCACCGGCCGGCGATGAGCTGGGATGTCGTCATCAGGCCGTCCCTCCTGCGATAACCGACCAGTTGGCCGTGTCGAGTACCTCGCTGCCGCTGGCGGCGTCGATGGCCTGGCCGCGGAAGTCGAGCCGGACCGAGACGACCTGGCCGGTGGTTCCCCCAGAACCCGGGCCGTCCTTGCCCCGGTACTGGCAGCCGGTGTCCCGGTCAGGGACCCAGCCGTCGTTGCCGAAGGCCTCCCCAAGGGCTCGGTGTCCGTAGAAGAAGAACTGACGCGGTGGGCCGGCCTTGTCGAGGCCGTCCTCGCGGAAGTTGTCGCCCGTCGCGCCGGCGGCAGGGATGGGCAGCATCGCCGGCGCAGGCCCGCCGCCGGGATCGGCGAGCAGGTGTGTCTTGACGACACCGTTCTTGCGGAACTCGCCGCGCACGTACTGGCGGTACTCCCCGACGGCACACGTCGTCGGGTAGGCGGCCGCCCCGTCGAAGTCGATATTCATCTCGAACGACTCGACGAACCGGGTGCCCCCCGCGAAGGGAACGGCCTGCGCGCCGGAGCGGTTGGCCGGGACGTTGAACCCACCCGCAGCAACCGCTGCCATCGGCCACTCGACGGCGCCACTGACCCCGGTGGGGAAGACGCCGGGCCAGCCGGCCGAGATGGCCCGCGGGTAGCCCGGGTCGAGCGCCTTCGTCCCGACATCGAGTCGGCCGTACTGGTCGCCCTTGAACCAGTAGACCTTGCCATTGCCCCAGTTGACGGCCGCGTCGAGGTCCCGCTCGAAGATCGTCCCGGCGACCCCACCCCAGTTGCCGGCGATCGGCTTGGGATAGCCGGGGTCGATACTCCCGGAGGCGATGTCGTGGCGGATGTACTCGGCACCCTTGAACAGGTAGGCCTTCCCGTTACCCCAGTTGACCGCGGCGTCGATCCCCGACCCGAAGTGCGCCGAGGCGGCGTCGGTCCAGGCGAACAGGATGGGCCGGGGGTAGAACGGGTCAGGAGCGTCCAGCCGGGTGTCCCACCGCCAGTACTGGGAGCCGGAGAAGAAGTAGACCTTCCCATTCCCCCAGTTGACCGCGGCGTCGATGGGACTGGTCAGCCCGGGCCACGCACCCGCGATACCGCGCGGGTAGACCAGCGGCAGCACCCCGTCGAGGGGGTGGTCGAAGCGCACGTACTCGGCTCCGGAGAAGAAGTACACCCGTTTGGCCGTCATCTGGGCTCCTTGGGAGGAAAGGAGTGTGGATCTGGCAGGCGCCAGCGAACGGTCGGTGCCGAGGTCCGGCACCGCTCAGCACCACAGAGGCCGTGCGTGCCGGAAAGATACCAGTGTGCGGGTGATCGCCATACGGCATACCGGACAGAAGGGGTCGTGGACCGACCGCATGAGGCACTGCGGGGACGGCCGGTAGACCCCCGTGGAGACCCGGTCCGCGCCCTCGTAGCAGCCCACCGACCCGTCGGCGGTGACGAGGTCACGCCACTTGACCAGCGCCGGGTCGCCCACGAGGGAGAGATTCGGAGCCGCCGGCTCACCCGGCCCGCTCGCCCCCGGGGCGGAGCCGGGACCCTCATACTCGTCGGCGAGCCCGAAGACCGCGTGCCCCAGCTCGTGCAGGGCCACCCGCGGCGCCTGCTCGTGGCAGGTCACCGCCGCGACGAGATGACCGGACACCCCGGCGTATGCCGGCGAGTCCACGACGACGAGGACGGCGTCGGTGTGGGGGTCGACCGAGCGGGCGACCGACCACGCGGCATCCTCGTCGAGGACCAGCATCCGGTGGTCGGACAGTGTGGCCCCGGTGACGAGCCGTTCGGACGAGACCGCACGAGCGAGGTTGACCAGACCGCGCAGCGTGCCGAAGGGGGCGGTCGCGTACAGCTCCCGGCGGAGGCCGGCATACGCGGCAACGAACTGAGGGAACCGGTCGACGGCGAAACCGTCGGCGAGGACGAGCAGGTCGAAGCGCCGTTCCGGGGGTCCGGTCCGGTCCGTGCGCACGAGGCCAGTCACCACTGTTTGTCCCGATGTATCAAACCACACCGGACGACCTCAGTATGGCGTGGGTCACACTCGGCCCACTACCGTCGTCGTGACGGCCGCACGCCGGACCTCCCCTCCGGACTGACGTGCGGCCGGGACCTTGGAGGCGCCCGCATGCAGTCGATCCCGGTGTTCGACACCATCGAAGGCCTGACGGTCTTCCGTGACGACGACGACTACGCCCACTTCTTCTACCTGCCGCGCACCCTGCGCGTCGCCAAGGGCAGCGACGGCAAACCGATGTTCACCTTCCTCAAGTACCAGCTGCCCGTGGAGCGGGAGACCGAGGACGACAAGGGCGGCGGCTACCTCGTCTTCACCACCCAGCTCGTCGAGGACGGCGACTTCCTCGAGACCAAGGTCAAGCCCAAGCTCGCCGACCGGATGCGGGCCGAGCGGCCCAACGACCCGCAGCTGCCGCCGCCGAAGCTCACCGCGATCGACTTCGTCACCGGCGAGGTGCGGCTGCTCATCATGAAGGACGACAAGTTCGTCGGGACGGTCCAGGCCGGCAAGCCGAGCATGTTCGCCGACAACAGCGCGTCCTTCGCCGTCGAGCTGAAGGACCTCGGCGCCGAGCTGCTCTACCAGGCGATGAAGAAGGGCGGCGGCGTAGCCGTCGTCGAGTACGACCTTGGGTTCGAGACCCGGCTGCCCGCGGTGCATGTTTACGCGCACTGCGACAGCAAGGAGGTCAAGGACGTCGTCATGACCTACACGACGAGCCAGATCCACGACGAGGACACCTGGGGCAACGAGACGACGACGACCGAGGCGCACCGCACCTCGATCAGCGAGACGATGGAGTCCCAGGGCCTGATCACCCTCAATATCGACAAGGGCTCCAGCCAGATCAAGGACGAGGACGTCGAGGCGCTACGCGGGTTCGCGTTCAGCAAGCTCGACGGGTGGCTCAAGGACCACTTCCTCCAGGGCGGCAGCATCGCCACCGACAAGGACCGCGAGAGCCAGTGGATGAGCTTCATCCACGAGGACATCCACCAGGTGTTCAACCTCGACCTCGTCCAGCGCGATGTCGTCATCCGGCAGTACAACCCCAGCGCGACGCTCGACTCGACCTTCCTCGGCTCCGATGTCGACAAGGTCGTCCTCGACATCGACCTCGGCACGGCGGAGTGGTACTTCAACACCCTCACCGTCACGGTCGACACCAACCTCGACTTCGACACCTATGGCGACATCGTCCACAGCGTCGTCGGCCACCTCAGCTACGAAGGCGTCAAGGACGGGCAGAACATCACCAAGCGGGAGAGCTTCGCCTTCACCAAGGCCGACCGCTCCCCGAAGACCTTCACCACCCGGCTCGCCGCGGTCGGCCAGGACACCTACTCGGTCGAGGTCGAGGTCAACTACAGCTCCGGTCCGGTGACGACCGCGACGCTGTACTCGGACACCTCGAACGTCCGCAACTACACCCTGCGCGTGCCGAACCCCGGGGTGATGAACCTGCGGGTCGCGGCGAATGACGTCAACGCCTTCGACAGCCAGAAGCTGTCCTCCATCGAGGTCGAGATCAAGTACGCCGACCCGGCCCGCAAGGTCCCCGAGGTGGTCGACACGGTCATCCTCACCAAGGCCGCGCCCGAGGTCACCTACAAGCGGGTCATCTACGCCCCCTGGGACCAGCCCTACCAGTACCGCGTCACCTATGTGACGACCGACGACGTCGCCGGCAGCCAGCGGATCACCGGCGAGTGGCTCACCGGCGACCACGACGACAACGCCCAGTCCGGCTACCTCTCGGTCTCCACCCCGTTCGACGACGGCTTCCACCTCTCGGTCGTGCCGTCGGTGGACTGGTCCGAGGTCCAGAGCCTCATCGTCGACCTCGAGTATGTCGACGCCGCGCACGACTACCGACAGGCCCGCACGCTCAGCTTCTCCGAGGCGACGGTCGCCGCTCTCGCGCCGCCGCAGTGGCGCTTCCTGCTCCGCGACCCCAACGTCCGGGACTTCCGCTACAGCACCAAGACGATCCGCAAGGACGGCTCGGTGGTCTCCGGGGACTGGACACCGGTCCCCACCGACTCCGGCACCTTGGTCCTCGGCGACGCCGTCGGCGGGGTCGTCAAGATCTCCGTCGACCCCGCCGACACCGGCATCGGCTCGGCCGTGCGCCGGGTCGTCGTCCGGCTCTCGTATGTCGACCCCGCGCACGGGGTGCAGGACAACAAGACCCTCGTCTTCTCGGACGCGACACCTCAGGTGTGGTCGGTCGCCCGGGCGGACAAGTCCGCATCGGCATACACCTATGACGTCCAGTACGTCCCCGCGACGGGCGAGCCGGTCTCGCTGACCGGGCTGAGCGGGACCATGGGTGCCGACAGCGACTTCCTTTTCCTCCCCGCGATGCCGACCCCGGCCACGCCGACGCCGCCCACACCGGCTCCCCCGGCTCCCCCGGCTCCCCCGGCTCCTCCGGCTCCGCCCGCGCCGCCGACCCCGCCCACGCCGGTTCCTCCGGCTCCGCCCGCGCCGCCGACCCCGCCCACGCCGGTTCCTCCGGCTCCGCCCGCGCCGCCGACGCCGGCACCCCCTGCCCCACCCCAGCCGTAGGTCGGCGCCGTGATCTCGTTGGAGCCGCCCTTCCTCGTGCTCGACGGCTACCCAGTGCTCCCCGACCACGCGGAGCCCTTGCTGTGGCACGTCATGCCGTCACGGCCCGCCCTGGTGCTCCGGGACGGGCACCCCGGGCTGGACCTCACGCTCTATGCGGACAATGCCGCCGGCAGCGCCGCCGTCTCCGGAGGCATCCTCGGGCTGGCCGTCGACCTCGCCATACCTCAGGACGTTCTCGACTCGCTCCCGGGGCGGATCCAGGCGGCCCGGCGCCTCACCGGCACGCCCCGGGTCGTCCCGGTGGCCTTCGAGTCCGGCACCGTCGAGCTCGCCGTCCTCGGCCGCACCTCCGCGCCGCCCACCGCCGGCTCGGCGGCCCCCGGTGGGCCCTTCGAGGTGAGCTTCGTCGCCGGCGGACGACCCACCCTCGCGGGGACGAACGAGGCGGACTTCCAGCTCATCCTCGACGAGCGGGCCGCCGAAGCGATCGCGACCTGCCTCGACGAGGGCGCCGAGCCGGTCCTGGTCACCTATGTCATGTCGTATGCCGGGCTGCGGCCCGCGTACGACATCACCCTGGCGGTCGACTGGACGAAGATCTACCACTTCCTGCAGAGCCGGATGACGGCGAACGCGTGGTTCGTCGCCGCCGACGTCCAGGCCACTGTCAAGAGCGCCCTGGAGGAGTCCGGCGTCACCGTGACGACCGACGTCCTCGGCACGGCAGCCGGCGACCGGAGCGCGGCCGAGCGCACCCAGGCGCAGCTGCTCGACTGGGTCATGGACCGGATGTTCGAGCCGATGGTGCCGCCGACGAGCACCGCGGACACGATCTCCCAGGTCGTCGACGACACCGTGTGGTCGTTGGCCCGGGCCGTCATCCCGGGGGCGTCATACCGGCTGCGCACCCTCGACGAGACCCAGGTGCGCCGGATGGACATCCGCGCCACCGAGCGAGTGGCCGAGCTGCGCGAGGTGCGCCCCCAAGGAACCATCGACGCGCTGCTGCGGTCGCTGCGCACCCGTCCGGATGGCACCCCGAACCCGGACTGGCCGGCGATCCGCGACGGCATGCTCCACCGGGTCGAGCTGTCCGGCTTCCCGAGGCTGGAGGTGGCCGTCTCGCTCGTCGACCGGTTCGCCTCGGACGGGCTGCGCAGCGTCGACGTCGAGCTCGCCCGCGCCCCGCTCGGCGGTGGCGAGCCCGCCCCGGCCGAGGTCACCGCGCTTGCCTTCGCCGCGGGGGCCGCGCCGCAGTCGTGGGTCGTCAACCTCCTCGACGAGGCAGCCCGCGACGCGGTGTGGAAGCGGCCCTATCTCTACCGCGTCGTCGCCCGCTTCGACCCCTCGTCCGCGCTGCGGCCGGGCGCAGAGGTCGCCTCGCCGTGGGCGCAGCGGCGCGCGACCGACCTGCTCGTCGACCCCCGCGAGGCCTATGCCGTCACCGACGTCTCGGTCACCGTCGCGCCGCTGTTCTCCTTCGACCTCTTCCCCGCGGTGACCGTCGAGCTGCACCCCGGCCCGCACACCGACGGCCAACCGGGGACCGCCCGGGTCCAGCTCGACGCGGCCACGCCGCTGCAGCACTGGGTCTTCTCCTCGCTGCCCGGCGACCTCTCCTACTCGTACCGCCCGACCTTCCACCGGCCGGTGGAGGCCGGCGGCCCGGTCGTCGGCGCCTGGGCCGGCGCCGTCGAGCCCTTCCTGTCCCTGCCCGACCCGATGCCGGAGAAGCTCACCGTCGCCTTCTTCGTCGACCTCCCCTGGCCGCAGATCTCGCTCGCCCTGCTCGCCCTGCGGTATGCCGACCCCGCGAACGGCATCCGGTATGCCGAGGAGACGGTCACCCTCGATGCGACGACCACCCACCTGACCCGGACGTACTCGATCGCCTCGGGTGGTTCCCGGGCGCTGGAGTATCGGCTGACCATCCAGCGCTCCGATGGCGGGTTGGTCGACGGGTCGTGGCGCGAGGCCACCGACGACCGGGTCATCGTCGACCGGAGGCTGGTCGACGACCGGCAGGTGCGGATCAAGGTCCTCGGCACCCTCGCCGAGCGCCACCTCGTCCGGGCCACCCTGCGGGTCGAGGCCCGCGAGGCCGACGGCACGACGGTCCGGGCGCACACCGACGTCGTCGTCACCCCCGGCGCCGAGGGCGCATCGGTCGCCCCGTTCTCGTATCTGCTCGGCGACCCACCCCTCAGTGAGGTGTGGTGGCAGCTGAGCACCGTCGACGCGAACGGGTTCCCGGCAGCCGCGCCCTGGGGGCACGGCGGCTCGGACCTGCTCGTCGTCGACCTGCGCTCCTTGACAGTGACGGGGTGATGTCGTGCTGAGCCTGGAGAAGCCCGCCCTCAGCGCGGCCGGCCTGACCGTCTACGCCGACCACGCCGACGACTCGGTCTACTACTACGCCGCACCACACCCCCGCCTCGTCGTCACCCACGGCCAGCCGATGCTCGACCTGTTCACCTATGCCGTCGAGCTGAAGAACTCCCCCCTGGCCGGGACGACGATCCCCGCCGAGCTGGGCGCCGGCTTCCTCACCATGGGGGTCGACTGCGCACTCACCCCGGGCGAGCACGCGGCCGCGCTGCAGTCCCTGGCAACCACACTGGGGCGCGACCCGGCCACCCTCTCGCTCACCCTGGTCCCCTACACGGCCGGGTCGGTCTCGGTCCTCGCCCTCGACGCCGCCTCCGGGGCGGCCGCTGCCTCCGCCCCACCCTCCGTCGACGGCCGGCCACGGTTCGTCGAGGCGGTCGTCGGCACCGGCATACCGTCGCTCGTCGGTGACCTCCGCGCGATCTTCTCCCTCGCCCTGAGCCAGCAGGGGGTCACCTTCCTCGAAGGCCTGTATGCCGATGGGGCAGCCCCGATCGGGGTGGTCTACTCGCTGAGCTATCTCGGGCTGCGTCCCGCGGTCGACGCCCATATCCACGCCGACGTCTCGAGGATCTACACCGAGCTCGGCGGCAAGGCCTCGGTGGGGTGCGTCTACGCCCGAGCCGAGGTCGAGGGGCTGCTCACCACCTTGGCCCAGAAGGGGGCGGTGACGATCACCCTCACCTCGCAGGCGGTCGGGCCGGAGGCCGACGCCGCCAAGGACCGGGCGCTGTCGATCTTCAAGGACAAGATCATCCAGGACCTGTTCAACCCGGCACCCAACCTCGCCGCGCTCGCCTCGTCGATCCCGGGCCTGCCCGGCGGTGGCGGTCAGACCCCGCCCTCGATCGTCACCCTCAGCCTCAAGGCGAAGAAGGACGAGGAGCTGCGCACGGTCGACTACGACTTCTCCGAGCGCTCGCCGGAGGTCCGCAGCCACGCCCCGCAGGCCTT
>WBZP01004305.1_pt1 | contig 13451 bp, 11 predicted proteins | sample 5204301 | NCBI WGS metagenome assembly WBZP01 (sample SAMN12412401, study PRJNA552823) | activated sludge metagenome | isolation source: activated sludge from nitrification reactor of wastewater treatment plant... | place: USA: Pennsylvania | collected 2017 | reverse complement strand
GATAATATGGACTTCCGGTCTGACAGGCTTGCTACCATCAATGCACAGACGATGAGTTTTCTTCCTCCGATAACCAAAACCCATACTTACCGTTTGCCTACTTTATACCCATATGCAACTCAGCCAAACGGTGAATTCGGAGGGCAGCTCAATTTGATGAAAAAAATCGGTGACGAACACCCATGGACTTTTAACATTAACCTTGCCGCAGTGAACGGATTGGATACAACCCGATTGCTGATTTTGAATGCTCAAGGGGATACGCTTGATAAAGGGCGTACGTACAGCTCAAAATTCCTCCCCTCTAAAGAAGATGTTTTTTTCCGTGATTTTAACGTAGATATAACCAAAGACTGGACAGATAAATTCTCTCAGGCATTAACCTATATTTATTTTGCGTACAATAAAGACGTAGTACAGTTTTCCTCTGCAAATGTAGAATATGGTACGATTCGCTCGCATACAGTAATTCTCGAAAATAGTTATTCCATTTCGGATAATCTTGCAATACGGGCAGAGCTTCAACACATGCTTATTCCTAAAAAAGACCAGTATCGTGATATGGGAAATTGGGGGTTAGCACTGCTCGAACTTTCCGTTTCCCCACATTGGTATTTCACCGTATTTGATGAATGGAATTATGGCAACCCCATTAAAGAGAGAAGAGCACACTACTTTACCGGTCAGTTTGCTTATGTAAAAGACGCTCACAGGGTCTCTGTTGGATACGGAAGACAAAGGGAAGGATTACTGTGTGTGGGAGGAGTATGTCGGGTAGTACCTGCCTCAAACGGGTTTATGCTTTCGGTTACGAGTTCGTTTTAAGTCTTGAATAGATTCTGATTGGCTAAAAACCATAAAACAGTAGAAATTTGACCTCAGGACGCAAGAACAAAATGTGAATTATACACATTTCCTCAGGAATTTTCAAAAGGGCTTTTCGTTTTCTTACCGTTTTTTTGTACTTTTGTGCCCAAAATAGAAAAAATATATGGGACAGTATAATCATCGGGTGATTGAACAAAAATGGCGGCAATACTGGAAGGAAAATAAAACCTTTATTATAGACAAAAATCCTTCTGAAAAACCCAAGTACTATGTATTGGACATGTTTCCCTACCCTTCTGGTTCGGGGCTTCATGTCGGGCATCCGCTGGGATATATCGCCACAGACATAATGTCAAGGTTCAAAAGAGCCAAAGGCTTTAATGTGCTGCACCCGATGGGATTTGATGCATTTGGACTTCCGGCTGAACAATATGCGATAGAAAGAGGGGTTCATCCTGCAATTACTACGGACGAAAATACAAAACGCTATTGGGAGCAAATGACTTTGCTGGGCTTTTCTTATGACCCCGATTGTGTACTCAGAACTTCTGATAAAGACTATTATAAATGGACACAGTGGATATTTCTTCAATTATTCGGACACTACTATTGCAACGATACGCAGCAGTCACGTCCGGTATCAGCGTTGGAAAAAGTATTTGAAGCCGAGGGAAATCAGAATATCAATGCCGCTTCTTCCTGTAAAGAAATATTTAATGCTTCGGAATGGAAACAATTCTCTGAACAGGAAAAGCAAACTATTCTTATGCATTACCGACTTGCCTATCATTCTTTCGGATATGTAAATTGGTGCCCTGCTCTTGGAACTGTGCTTGCAAACGACGAAGTAAAAGACGGGAAATCCGAAAGGGGAGGACATCCCGTTGAACGTAAAAAAATGCCTCAGTGGGTACTACGGATTACTGCTTACGCCGACCGACTATTGGCCGGACTCAATACCGTGGATTTTTCGGATTCCATCAAGGCTTCACAAACCAATTGGATAGGCAAAAGCGAAGGGGGACAAATCCGGTATGCATTGGAAGGAAAAGAAGAAATGCTTGAGATTTTTACTACCCGTCCCGATACTATTTTTGGAAATACCTATATGGTGATTGCTCCCGAGCATGAACTGATAGAACTATTAACTACGCCCGAACAAAAAGAAGAAGTAGAAACCTACGTAAAGTGGGCTAAAAACCGCTCCGAAAGAGAGCGTCAGTCTGATACTACCAAAACCGGAGTATTTACGGGAAGCTATGCAATTCATCCTTTCAGTGGTGAAAAATTACCGGTTTGGATAGCAGATTATGTGCTGATTGGGTATGGAACAGGCGCAATTATGGCCGTTCCTGCTCACGATGAAAGAGATTATGAGTTTGCACGTAAATTTAACCTGCCTATCAGAGAGGTAGTACAAGGAGGAGATATTGAAGCCGAAGCCTATATAGCGAAAGACGGCATACTCATCAATTCCGATTTTATCAACGGCTTGACCGTAGCGAACGCTATTGAAAAAATGCTTGAGGCCATTGAAGGCCGCAGTATTGGCAAAAGACAAATAACCTATCGGATGCGGGACGTAATTTGGTCTCGTCAGAGGTATTGGGGAGAACCGACCCCCATAAAAATCAAGAACGGAATCTATTATCCGGTTTCAGAAGCGGATCTTCCGGTTGAATTGCCTGAGATTGAAGATTTTAAACCTACCGGAAAACCGGAGTCTCCCTTAAACAAAGTTACAGAATGGGTGCAATTGCCGGATGGTTTTGAAAGAGAAACGAATACTATGCCCGGTGCAGCAGGTTCGAGTTGGTACTTCCTCCGCTATTTTGACAGAGATAATACTAATACTTTTTCCGAAAAGAAAAAATCAGATTACTGGATGCCGGTGGACTTATACCTCGGGGGAGCAGAGCACGCTGTGGGGCATTTGCTGTTCTCTCGTTTTTGGACCAAATTTCTGAAGGATTTGGGAAAAGTATCCGTTGAAGAGCCCTATAAAAAATTAGTAAATCAGGGGATGATTCAAGGGACTTCGGCAATTGCATATCGGCATAAAGTAAATAATAAATTTGTCAGTGCAGATTTAATTTCTGATTTAGAAAAACAAACGGATTATTCTGATATTCATGTAGATGTCCGTTGGGTTCGGGCAAACGTACTGGATGTGGAGAAATTTAAAGGTGGAACCCAAAATAAAGACGCAATCTTCATTCTGAACGGAAAAGACGAATTTAGGACAGATGCAGTGGTAGAAAAAATGTCTAAACGGTACTTCAATACCGTTGACCCTGCGGAGGTTTGTGAAGAATACGGGGCTGATACACTCCGGATATATGAAATGTTTCTTGGCCCATTGGAAATGTCCAAGCCTTGGAGTATGGAAGGAATCGAGGGGGTAGTGCGTTTTCTTAGAAGAGTCTATAGTTGGTACATGGATGATAATGAGCAACTTACTCTCTCAGATGAACCTGCTACAAAAGAGGAGTTGAAATCTCTCCATAAATTGATTAAAAAAGTATCGGAAGATATCGAAAAACTCTCTTTTAATACCTGCGTTCCTGCATTCATGATTTTCGTAAAAGAAATGCTGGAAAATAAATCCTATAAAAAAGAGATAATGTTGCCGTTTATCAGTGTTCTTGCTCCTTTTGCACCACACCTTTGCGAGGAGTTACACGAAAAAACAGGAGGAAAAGGTACAATATTGGAGGTTCCCTTCCCGGATTGTAACGAAGCGTATCTAGTTGAAGCGGAGTTTGACTATCCTATACAAATCAATGGAAAAGTACGCACCAAGATTCTATTTTCCTTAGACGCAACTCAGGAAGAAGTCGAAAAAATGTTGTCGGAAGACAATGAGGTAAGTCGTTGGCTGGAAGGTAAATCGCCTAAGAAGGTAATTCTTGTTCATAAAAGAATTATAAACGTAGTGGTTTAGTCCTTGTTTTGGGAGCATCACTTTATAGGACTAAATTTTGAAAGAAAGTTCCTTCCTTTCAGAAGGTGGGGACTTTTCGGCTTAGTGCGATACAGTTTTTGAAAAAATATTGATAACCAGCACTCCGCAAACGATTAGCGCAATGCCAATTATGGCGGGCATATCTAATTTCTGATGGTAGAAAAAATAGCCTATCAGAGAGATAAATGCAACGCCAATCCCCGACCAAACAGCGTAGGCTATTCCTACGGGCATTTCTTTCAGTGTCAATGACATCAGATAAAATGCCAGTCCGTAACCAGCAATTACAAGCAGGGAAGGAAATAATTTGGTGAAACCTTCTGAGGATTTCAGAGAAGAAGTGGCAATTACTTCAGAAAGAATTGCGAGGGTAAGGTAAATCCATTTCATTTGATTTTTTTTATTGAGATAACGGATTATTTACTGGTAAGGTTTTTTTGGGATATTTTATAAGCTAGAATTCCCGCAGCAACTCCCACATTCAGGGATTCAGCTTTTCCCCCTCCGGAAATATGAACTTTACTAACAGAAGCCAGAGTACGAATTTCCTCATCAATTCCATTCGCTTCATTTCCAAGAATAATCCATTCCTTACCGGTAAGCTCGGTTGTTTCAAGGTCCTCCCCATCCATATCTGCTGCCAAAATAGGAAAAGGGGAGTGAAGAATGCTTGGGAAAAGTGATTGAACGTATGTAGTTTTTATTCTGAAAACGGCTCCCATAGAACTTCTTAGGGTTTTTGAATTCAGAATATCGGCTGTGCCTTCAGTACAAATAATTGATTTCATACCGAACCAATCCGCAATTCTCAGAATTGTCCCTACATTTCCCGGGTCTTGTATATTATTCAGAATGAAACCAGGGCTTTCGCTCAGTACTTCTGCTTGCAAATCCGCATGAACTACCCCAAAATCTTCCTGAGCGTCGGGAAAATGAACCACAGCAATTACCCCTTCCGGATTTACCTGAGAGGTTAGTTGCTTAAAAGCCGAATTGTCACACTCATAAACTGGTACTTTCTCGCTTCGTACGATTTCGTCTGCTAAGAATATACTTTTTCCTTCCTCTACAATCACTGAGTGCACCCGCCAATCTGAATTTAGTGCTTCTCTTACCATTTTTATCCCCTCGACTATCACTAAACGATGTTCCTGACGGTATTTTTTGTGAGAAAGAGAAGCATATAATTTATGTTTTACCTTTGATAGCGGTGTCATGATTCCTTTATTATCCCGATGATTTCTACAAATGTTCTAAAATGTAAAAGAAAGAGTAGTTGTAATTTTTTTTTTACAATAAGATTTTCTCCTCCTCCCTATTTCTCCCGCAAAACTAACAACTATCCCTAATCACACCAAATAAAAAAAAACAAAAAGCCACCAGAGTATCTCAACCAGCTTGAGTACCCCCCCGGAATAAACGCGTCGTGATTGTTGATTTATTGACTAACTCTCAGCCGCTCCCCTTCAATCAAGTGCTCGCAATCTTTCCCATTTAAAGCAGCAAGTGCTTCAATGCTGAGCTTATAACGTCTGGATATAGTGTACATCGTTTCTTGCTTGCCTACAATGTGGTAAGTAATCCCATTTTCCCGAATCTCTTTTCCAGGTGTAGGTACAGAACGGAAGGCTACTGGATTAAGGCTTCCTGGATCACAAAAAGAAAAAGAACTTCCTCCCCTTGTACTCGTTTCTTGCAGAGGCTCACATACCTGAGGCTCCAAGGCTAAAGGCACTTCTACCTCCACCGTTCTGTATATGACTTTTTCTGCTAGGCCAATATTTCCGGTGTAAATGGCTCCTGGCGGCACTTCACTTACAGTTTCTGCGAGCGGAATATTTTCATTACGGGGTTCCCCTACGTATTCTGTTCTTTCCACTACCTGCTGAGTCTGTTTTTGGGTAACCATAGTTGTGGGAGTCATTCCGCGCGTCTGAGTGATTCTTGGGGTCGCTTCTGAGAATGAAGGCACTCCACAAGGCACAAATTCCTCGCCTTCCACAGCAAGCGGACTCCCATATTCGTCGCATATTTTCACCCATATAAAATCTCCATAACGGCATTCCGGTGAATACGATTTGCCATAGATTTGCCCTTCTTCATTTAAGCGTCCGGTATAAACCATTTTGAGTGGATTGTTTGTTTCTTCTACTATGCTTAGATAAGTCTCTTCATATAAAATACCCGAAAATTCCTTTTTTAGACCATTCTCTAAGAAAGAAGCCTTAAAGCTGCAACCCGTAGAGGGAACAATTTTCATAATGCTTTCAGTAGTGTTTCGCATTTTCCAATATCCGGATAAAGTCTTAACTCCATAGCTTTGACCGAGTGCCTTTTCAGGATTACCCACAAGAATAGCAAAAATAATCAGAGAGAAAAGATAACGTTTCATGATTGATAGTTTATAAGATTGATTGGTTTTAGGAATAACGAAGAAATAAAGTACTCAGAATTTCGCATAGGATTTTGTTCCAAAATAAGGCGGATTTGAGGCATGAGCAAATTAAAGCAATACACTGGCTTTAATGTAGCGAACTTCGTGAAACGAACGCAGCGCATTGTAACGAAAATCCAACGAAATTTTGGGGCAAAAGGCAAGTGAAAATAAGTACTTTATTTTGTAGCCATTCCTTAGATACAAAGTAAGGAATATTAATCATTAAATCCAAATTTTAAATCAATTTTTTAATGGGGTAAGTGATTGATAGTTAATATTATGAATTTTTTTAGGAAAAGATTGAATGTCAGAGCGAAACCAATGCCGAATTATCTCGTACCTAAACAGTACCGAATAACCGGTAAAGAAGCAGAATTGTAAATCGGGGAGGGAGGTTTTTAAATCCAAAACACAAATGAAGTAGTCAATTTTTTATGGTATTGTCTGTTGCTTTATTCTGAACACGCTTTCGGGTCAGGCTATCACTTTTGAGGTAGAAATGCCTTTTTTATACCGGAATTGTGTAAATGAGCTTAGAATTGCATCGCCTCAGATTGCTACTAACCCTGAAAATTATTGGTTAGAAGTATCGGAGTATGATACGCTACTGACGGACGAGGACGACAGACAGCGACTGCTGATTATTCCTCATAACTATTCTGTTACTTTGAAGTTGTGTCGAACGGGTCCGGATGGAAAAACAATAAAATCATTTACAAAAATAAAAGTGCTTGAGCCACCCGGGGTGTCTTATGTTTTTGAAGTGGATGGTAAACGGACGGAACGCCCAAATATAGATAAAAACACCAAGATTACTTTTAAAATCCTTCCCGATAGTGATTTTGCTCAAAGAATGCCTGAAGAAACAGACTATAGAATTGACTCCCTTACAATTTATCTTCAACCCTCAGAGACACAGCCGCCTTTTATGGTTAAAAAAATGGGTTTTTCGATTGATAAACCTCAAATGGAAAAAGTCATCGCATTACCGGATCAATGTTTTGAGCATGGAAAGGGAAGCAAGATTTTTATAGAGGCAGGTGAAATATATCGGTTAAATGCTGCAGGTCAACTAATTTATCTTCCTTATAGGGGTTCAGTGTATGATAGAGTACAAATATTCGAGGTGAAATAAAGACAGAAAAGCTAGCGAAACATCCCTTTTATACTTCCCCAAGTACGCTGCACGGAGGTCGTATTCTGACTCAAAGTAGCATGAAAAAGTGAAGGAATCCCATTTTTGATAACGCGTAACTGATAGGTAATAATCAGATTGTCGTTTTTGAAGACCTCCTTGTCGTAATAACTATACCTTAGCGTCCCATTTGCATATTGAGTAGAAACGTATTCAAATTCGGTTTGACTTCCTGCTTTACGGTAAATCCTGAATTCAGATACTCCGGTTTCGTTTTGTAACTCCCAGTCTAATTGTATTCCTCCCCCTTGAATTGCTACCTTAAAATCGTTCATAATCACTCCCTGTGCATAAGAAGATTGACTTCCAAGACTCAGAAGAAAAAACAAAAATGATAGGACGATTTGATAAGATTTATTCATAAGTACCATATTTCTCAGACTACAAAGTTAATACTATTTGTTGTAATCATAACGAAAAGGTTAAAAAAAATGCTGCTTACACGCTATATTTTTTATTATAAAAAGAATTATGCCCTAAAAATAAAACTACCGAATCAAGGTAATTGTCCCTCTTTTTTCGTGAAGGAGTGGCTTATATCCAATTCTGGGGTTGTCAGAATATAATTCGGCTTTGAGATAATAGACATATACCCCCTCAGGGCATGCCTCGTTTTTGAAGCTTCCGTTCCATTGCTGAGTAGGGTCTTCGGACTCAAAAACAAGCCTTCCCCAACGGTCAAAAATAAGTAATAGGTATCGGTAGAATCCATTCCCCACTACCATCCAATTATCATTTTCCCCATCTCCGTTAGGGGTAAATACTTCTGGAATATAGATATTAGAAATTTCCGGAATGACACATACTGTATCAAAAGCAAAAGATTCACACCCGCCCTGATTCTGAATTTGAAGGGTGATAATATAATTTCCAGTATCCGTATAGGCATGCGAAGGCTGTTGCCCAAAAATATAAGGGCTATTAGTGCCGTCTCCAAAACTCCATTGTCCCGAAGTTCCGCCAGAACTCATATCAATCAGATTGAATACCGGATTCGTAATAAAAATGCATTCCTCCGTAGGATTGGTCAGAAAAGAAGCAAATACATAAGGATAGCCTGGTATTACCACATTTCCTGACTTTGTACAACCCGTTTGAATATCCACTACCGTTACATCATAATCATAAAAGGCATCAGCGTACAGCGTGTCTGAAAACTGAGGGGGAGAAGTATGCCATGAGTAAGTATAGTTTCCATTTCCGTTTACTTGTACCACAGCACTCCCGGGAAGCCCGAAGCAGGCTGTATCCGTAACCTCAAAATTGAGGGAGAAGGGCGGGGTGACATTTACCGTTATAGATGCATTGGCAGGAAAAGAACAACCATCATTTGCCGTTACTGTATAGGTAGTAGTGACAGCGGGACTGACAGGTTTCGTGCTTCCGATACCCAGGCCCATGTCCCAAGTATAAGTATAGGCAGCACTCCCTCCTTGACTTGCTTGTGCGCTTAGGGTGGCAAAGTCGCCGAAACAAATAGTGTCTCTAGAAGTCGCTGCACTCACCTCAAGGGGAGGGCTTACATTTGTTACTCCAAACGTACTTTTTTGACATACGCCGCTTCCGTAAGTATAGGTAATAATATGTTGGCCAACCCCGGCTTGTAAAGGATAAAAATTGTTACCTGAAATTCCCGTACTAGAAAAAACGCCTCCGGGAGGAGCTCCGGAAAGGGTAACTACCGTGTCTTTCCAGCAAAAGGAAGAGGGTAGCCCAGAAATAGTTGGTACTACAAGGGAATAAATCGTTACATTCATGGAGCTGACGCAAGAATCGGGGGTAACGTAAACTATCGGAAAAATCCCTATTCCACTTACCTGAGGGTCAAATATTCCGGAGAGGGTGTCTGTTATCCCTAAGCCCAACCAAACGCCACCCGGAATGAGGGTATTGAGTGAAAATGCCGGAGAAGCATCGCAAACGGAGGTGTCATTGGGCGTTGCAATGGGTCTAACAATCATTGTAATACTGTCTTCGCAAGTATTGGCAAGGTAATGAAGAATATGGGTTCCGGGCCCTGCAATTGCAGGGTCAAATATTCCGGGAAAATCGGGGTCGGTAACTCCAGGGCCTGACCACACACCGTCCCAAGGCGTATTCTGAACGTTTGCCCATTCTAACGTAATCGGTGCGTCGCTCGGGCAGAAGTAAAGAGAATCCTCGTATATCCGGGTTTGCGTTACATAGGCTTCCATCGTATCGCTGCACCCATTTACTGTATAAATTAATATATCCGGCCAGCAGCCTCCGGGACATAATCCAGGGTTGTAAAGACCGGTATTGGGGTTTAAAAGGCCGGTACCATTTGACCAAATTCCGTTTACCGGATCAGGGTAAGGACTGATGATAAAAGGTTGCTCTGATGGACATGCCGTAAATCCCCACGGAACATCAATATCTTTTATAAATATGTCAAAGGATTGCTGACAACCTTGAATTGTGTAGGTCAGGGTATGAAGCCCCTCGGTAGCAGCATCTGCATCAAATTCGCCCCAGTATCCGTTTGTAATTCCATTTCCTGACCAAAGCCCCCCTTGAGGAGAAAAGGTAAGGTTGAACGGAGGTTCTGACTCGCAAAGCGTATCAATGGGTATAAGGTTGATATTCTGGACGGTTATTGTTTTGGTATCAGAGCAGCCATTTACAGTATAAGTAACTACATACACTCCTGCCGTATTCGGATTAAAGGTACCTCCGGGTTGAATATTTGGCCCTGACCAGATTCCTCCTCCGGGACTAAATCCAGTAACGGCAAAAGGGGCTGTCCCTGGACATGCGGCTTCATTGGGCCCGGCATCAATAGGGTTTACAGTAATTTGAAAAATAACGGGGCATCCGTTGGGGTCATAGTAGGTAATATCAAATATCCCCGCACCCGTAACCGAAGGGTCAAACGTTCCCGCGAGGGAGTCCGTAATTCCAGTTCCATCCCATTCTCCGCCGGGGGGTAGTGCACTCAAATTGATTGGGGGAGAAGATTGGCAAATCGAAGTCTGAGAAGTAATCACAGGGGCAGGAAGTACAACAATAGTAAGCGTATCAATTGCAGGAGGAGCATTCGTGCCATCCGTTACGGTAACGGTATAGGTCGTAGTTTGTGTAGGGCAGATGGTAAAAGGGCCGTCACTGTTTGGTAGGGGAGGGGTCCATGCGTATTGATAGTTGAGGAAATTCCCTCCCATTGGATCCGAATCGATATCGGTGCACTGACCCTGACAAATCGTAACGTCCGAAGACTCCAAGGTTACATACAAGGGGCAATCCGTAACGGCAAGTGTATCAGCGGTAGATAATTCCCATATATTCTGACATTCATCCATAAGGGTAGTTCCGAAACTTACGTAATAATACCCACTCTGATTTAACCCCGGGCTAATCTGTAATTGTACAGAAGTAGTGCTGTCGTTTTGACAATTTAAAGGAGTTGCATTGGTTACAGTATTGTTTATCGCTCCGGATACCACAAAATTGGCAGGAATTACAGAATCACATAAAATGGGGTAATCAAAATTTAGGGTAATTACTGAAGTGCTACAAGTTGGGTTTGTATTGGAAAGCGTCATTGCCGGCAGAATAGGCTCGTCAATTTCAGAAGTCCATTGCGCAATCCATCCGCTACACGCTACATTGGCATCTGAATGGAAGTAGATTGTAATGCAATTTCCGGAAGAGGTTACCGGTTGAGGAGGATTAACATCTGTAACCGGACCCGCCAAAACAGCAGCCGTTGTATCTGGCCCGTCGTAAATATATAAATAATCATAAGGCTCTTCCAAACATAGAGAAGCAAAGAAAAACGTAATTTGCCCTTCTCCCGGCAGGCAAATCGTGAAAATATAGTCTTCGTTATGATCATAATTACCGGCAGGGTCTCCATTTCCACTATCCAAAAGAATTCCTTCGCAGTCAGTTGCGGATCCATTGCTCATATTATATACATTCTGAGCAAATACAATGGGGGCGTTTAAGAAGAGTAAGCTAAAAAATAACCAGAAATACTTCATGCGTAAACAGTTTATGATTTTTCTGCTAAATAAAGGATAATGGAACTAACGCCTAAATGTTTTACCAATAAATGAAAAAATTGGTAATACAATAAAAAGGGCTTAACGATTTACTGTAATGGTTTGAGTCTGTTCGGAATTGCTGCTATTTCCATTTTTATCCTTCAACTGAAGGGTAAAATATAACTGTTCGCTATTGCCGTTTCCAAATAGAAATACGTTTCGTACTGTAACCTTAAAGGTGCCCTTGATTGGTACTTCAGTATCAGGGGGAGACATAGGTGGGACGTGATACATATCGGCCTCAGGCAAACGACTATCCTTTACCGAAAGGGTTTTGGTATCTGGATTTTCCTCCCCTATATTTCCATCTCCATCCTCAAACTCGAGGGTAATCTCAACCGGCTGAAATTGCTGAATTGTTTGGGGTGAAATGCTGATAATTTTGATTTTTGGTACCACGTCTGGCCCCACAGGGTCTTTTGTTGTTGCGCAAGAAAAGAATTGAGTACAGCTAATACTGGCAAATAAGCATAGTATCAGAAATTTATTTTTTATCATATTCCCGGAAAGGATAACCATAAGTACGTTATTGTTTCTTGAAGGAGAAATATTGCTTAATATATCCGGCACTACCCTCAGCCGGAATTTCTGTAATGTTTGAGAGTAGAGGGTCTTTGATATAAGCTCTCGCAAAAATCGTGCTGCCTTGGGTGAAATTTACCATATTTACCGTAATTTTGTGTGTATAGGCTACGATATCGCCAAAGTATCCGGTTTGATTCACCGGCGAAAGTATCTGAAAATTTTGAGGGGAAACTCCCGAAAAGTCATTCTGATTGGTGGAAAACTTAACGGTATTGTTTTGCAAATCCTGAGGAGAAGCGTTATCATCTGTAAACGAAAACCATAAGTCAAAAGAGGCACTTCCCGGCGGTATCAATATCGCACCTGTACCTGCGTCTCTGTCAAGAGGGGTCGTTGTATTACCTGTCGGAAAGCCAATTACGCCCCGCATTGAAGGCTGTAAATTCCCACTCACAGGGCTATTCCCAAACATATCTTTGGCACCGTTCTGAATCCAGTCACGGATGTCATTCATATACTGCGCCTTTTTGGAGTCCCAATCTGAATCAGGATCTACGACAAGAGGCATTATCCCCGACTGACCATCTATATCTACATTTAGTCTTTCCCAAAGTACGGATAATGTCGGGTCTCCAGGTTTTACCCTGAACTGAAAACTGTTTTGAGGGTTATTTTTAATCACCTCTCTTAAAACCAAAGTATTGTAGGAACTTTCTATTGTCCGGAAATCCGGCTCAAACGTACCGTCATGACACCCTGAATTGGCGCATGTAGGCTTGAAAATATTTTGATGCATTCCCGCAAAAGATTTGGCATCTAAAGGTGGTAGCGGATTTTCTCCTCCGTTTACCACCGAATCTTTGTATTGATCAAAAGGATTAGGCGGTACTTTTCCCGGATTTTCCCTGCAAGCAGAAATCAGCACCGCTATCACGAAATATAAAAAAATACTGTATCTCATCTTGTATCTTCTGATATTATTGGTTATTGAATCGTATTTTCCTGAAAACTACAGATAGTAATATTGAGATTTTCAGAAAAGCCTCATTTCCATTTTGCAAAGATAATGATTTATAAAAGGAAATTTTTATTTTTTTATTCGATTTTGATAAAAAAAAGAAGCAACCTGTAAGGATTACCTCTTTTTAATAAAATATTATCTTTTTGTTTACTACTATACGCTTTTTTGTAAATCATTAAAAGTCAGTAGTTTTGCAAAGTCAAAATTAAGACGACCAAGTAAAAATAAAGACAATGCAAAAACTACCGAATGCTGGCAAAATTAAAGAATTTTTTCCATATCATCGAATTGGTGTGATAAAAGTTTTTCTATTATTGAGTGGATGTATTCAAATAGCACGGACCTGTAATTTATCAAAATGCAGCGAAAAAGCGAATATTTTCCTTCAAGATAGCAGTGTTGAAGTTGATAAT
>WBZP01005100.1_pt1 | contig 13452 bp, 2 predicted proteins | sample 5204301 | NCBI WGS metagenome assembly WBZP01 (sample SAMN12412401, study PRJNA552823) | activated sludge metagenome | isolation source: activated sludge from nitrification reactor of wastewater treatment plant... | place: USA: Pennsylvania | collected 2017 | reverse complement strand
TGTACCCGTTCCTGTTATGATGGTACCGAAACCTGCGGGAGTAGCGCCGTTCTCCTGCCATGCCTGGCGGATGGTTTGGCCCGTAGTGGGAGTGGCGAGGAATTGCCAGGTTTTGGTATGAGCACCAGGGCTGGTGCCTGTGTTGATGAATCGTTCTACTGTAAACTGGCCATTATATACATTATTGTTTATTATTGTACCAACATTGGATGTGGCATTAGCTGTGGATACAAGTACAACATTATTACCAGAACTAAATGTTTTATTGGTTGCCGTAGCATCAAAACCTAATTCACCCGATACATGCAAACCTTCTCCACCGGTGGATGACACAGTAATGTCGTTGCTGATTGTAAAGTTCTTTACAGCATTATTCGTAAAAACATTTCCCGCCAGTACCTGTACATTGGCACAAGGCCTGTTTATTTCTATGGAGCCGGTAACCACACCTGCACTGATATTATTGATGGATGAAGCCGTGCCACTAATTGCGCCCGATATTTTTAGTGTACCGCTGTTTGATAAAGATGCACCTGCAGCCACTACCATATTTTTAACCTGGAAAGTTTCTCCAACGCCAATACGTGGCTGATTTGCCGGGGCAGCAGGAATATACACCGTTCTGTCTGTACTGTTGGGTACTATGCCTGTTGACCAGTTACTTGTGTTGTTCCAAACAGTGCTGCTACTGCCTGTCCACACATTTAGTTTAGAAGTTTCATCTGCACCAATATCAATGATAAAAGGAGCCATTGTCATCCGTGCATCATTATCAAAATCTGATGACAATAAGTGTACGCTGTTATCACCCTTTGCAAGACTGGCACAATTGGCAGCAGGATCAAGGTGTAAAAAATTTACATTGCTGCCAACGGTGCTTAAAAATGTTGGCTGCTCTGTAACAGCCGCTGATTCTTTTACAACACCTAACCGGGTTTTGTAAGCAGCTAATGTTTGATCTGTGTTGGTTCCATCATAGTATATAAACCTCCTGCCACCTGGAGTACCTGCATACAAGAGGTTATTGTTAGATTCATTTGAATACGTGGCAAGATCAGCACCCGACCGCCAATGAGCTACTGTAAAACCTGAGCTACCCGGTGTGGAAGTATTATTAAAAATATTATTTCTTATAAAACTGTTGGCGGTGGTATTGGTAAAAAGTGCAGCGGTAGAAAAAAATGCGTTACCATTTGCATTACTGGAATTTATATTTACCGTATTGTTGAAAACATGTAAACTGTCTCCTCCTCCAACCAGGTTAATACCAACTACAGCAGGAAAAATGGTACTACCGGTAATGGTTGCCCTTAAATCGCCTACCAGGTTATCATAGATGTTTACATTTTTAGCAGCTCCAATTCCAATAATTGGGTCATAACCGGTACTAATGCCACTTACTATTGTTCCATATATACCCGTACCACTCCCGGAAATATCATAAATCCTGTTCTGGCTTACATCAATATTATTACCGAGTTGTCCTAATAAAATCCCCCAGTTAGCATTTTCAGAACTACTACTGTTTATTGTTGAAATCCTGTTATTTTTTATATATGTTTTTGAATTTATGTTAGAATTATCAACATAAATACCTCCACTAAATACATCTGTTCCGTTGCTTGAGAAACCCGATAGATGATTATTACTGATTTCAATAACAGATGCAGCATTACCGCTAGTAAGATTGGCATAACCTGATGAAATTCCAGCCAATCCATTACCTGAGCTAATATTTGAAATTGTATTATTACAAATTGAATCTGATTGCGATAACAATGACCCCATATTAACAACTTCAATAACAGATGCGTAGCTATCATTAATAACCCAGTTGGAAAATGTATTGTTATTTACTTTTTTTAGTGCAAAGCCGTTAGCTGCTGCTCCACCGGAATATTCCTGAATTCCATAAGAGTCATTTTCTGCAATAACATTAGAAAAATTATTATTTGTGATGGATACCTGGCTTCCTGCTACGGAAATTCCTCCGGAGTTAATGAAAGATACTGAGCCGGTACTTGATAAAGTACCCACAACACGGTTATTATCTATTATTCGTTTACTTGTAGCAGTAAGATCGGAATAAGTGTAAATGCAGTTTAACGAATTGGTTTGAATAGCAAAATCAGTAAAGCTGTTATTGCTTATAGTTATATTACTGTTAGCAACAGCATTTCCACTTTGCTCAATCAGGGTTATGCTAGAATTTTTTATTGTGGAATTGATATAACTAATCTCTCTGAAATCATTTCCGGAAATCGTAACAGTTGCAGCAGCATTATTATCTTGTTTTATCCCATAAATATAGCTATTGTTAGGAGCTGCAAAATCAACCCAGCCAGTGTTTGCCGTACCAAAATTATTATTGCTAATGTTAACGGATGAATTAAGTCCTGACAAAGCCTCAGTAGAAAAAATACCATGAAAACCACTAAAATTACTTCTTGATGTAGAGATCCCTCTTATAGTATTGCCTGTTATAGAAATTGAATTACCGGTAGCGGAATTCAGGATACCGTAAATCCCGGAGTTATAGGTATACCCAATAAGATACCCAAACCCTGATGTTGCAGACAGGGTACCTGCGTTAGAAAGAAATCCACCTGCAGTTGCGTATCCAACGCGGATGTTTTTGGCATCTGTATTACCGATTGAATTATTACTAATCGTATAGCTTGCAATACCATTTGTATGGATACCAACAAAATCAGTTGCTACTGTATCAGAAACAGAGGATACAAGTATGCCGCCGATTTTGTTGTTTTGCACTGCAGCGATACCGGTACACCTGGCATAAATACCTGCAATTGTTGCGCCACGAAATTTATCAGTAAGACAGTTAACAGCATAAATTGAATTAGTACCGGTTTCAGAACCAATAATATTGCCAGCCAGCGTACCAATATTAGCTGCACCACTGTTAACCAGAATTCCTAAAAAAGAGTAACCTCCATCACTTCCTGATATAAAGGCAATTCCACCTATAGTATTTCCATCAATAGCCGAAGCAGTACCACCGTTCGTAAATTGGGCAAAGATTGCATAATACCGGATATCAATGGGTGCCCCCGTTATACTATAAGAAGCAGGAAAACCGGGCAACATTACCGAATGACAAACCATATTTGTACTACCTGTACCAGCTTCATTGGCAAAGCCAATTACATTATTGCTGATGTTGTACCCGCTTCCACTGTTTATGTAAATACCAAAAATTTCGAATGAATTGGTATTGTATAACCTTGTGGTGGTTTGAAATAACCGGTTACCTGATATCGTCCAACCGCTACTGTTACTATTTATATAAATGCCGGCAGAAGGATTTGTTTGATTATAATAATTAGAAATATTATTGTTCGTGATACTGATATTATCATTTCCTCTTGAAGCGGACCCCGCTGAATAAATTCCATAAACAGGTTGCGAAGCGGCATCGGTAATATCGTTGTTGTCAATGATATTATTATCATTTCCGGTACCAGCCACATTTGCTGTACTAAAAAATATAGTGCCAGCATTGAAACCTGTGCTTTGACCCTTTACAATACAAAATTTTACAATGCTGTTTTGGGCATCATTCTGAAATAAGATAGTACTGGCAGTACCTGTGTTGGAAATGGTCATTGATTTTACGGAACCGGTACCAGCTTGCCTGCCATCAAAGATTACATGCTTAGCACCATTAAGTCGAATTATGAAGCTGGCACTTGCCGCCGTAATCAATGGCGTAGCAGTTGCAGAAGGCCTGATGGTTAATGTTTTTACCGCACTGGCATCAATATGATTATTAATAGAAACGGGTGTTGTATAAAGATCATCAATTAATTCAAAAATAACCGGGCCTGCCAATGAACATGCACTGTTATAAGCAGCTACGGCAGCAGTAAGCGTGGTAAAGTTACCCCCAACACCTACAGTATATAATCCATTTAAACTACCCGAAACCGTATAGGCGTTTGGGGTAGTTGGTGCAGTGGTTACTGTATTTACATTAGCCGCAACCAAACCTGCCCCCGGGTTGGCGCCTACATTTGGCGTAGGCATAATATCCTGGGCAATGATGTAATAAGACACTACATCACCTACCACTACACCACCCATGGATGCTTCTACAATGGTAAATTGCCAGGTACTGTTTTTAGCAGTGCCGCCAGTATTGGTTCCTGCTGCAGAAAACCAGGCGCCGGCATTTTTACGGAAATATATCCTTGGAACCAATGCGCCGGATAATGGAATACCGGAAGAATCTTTAATGCTAACAGCAGATATCGTCATACCTGAAAAAATACAAATAGGAGAACTGATGGTTGTGTATGTGATAACTGGCGGATTGGTTTCATTGGTAATTTCATCAGCCCCAATATCCGGTGCAGAACCAACACCTGTATAGCCGGGATTTCCCTGGCGAATGTCTCCATCAAAATCATCTGTGTAAGTAGCAATATTTACTGCGCCGCTTTCTGCTTGTGTAGTGGCGGCAGGGTCAATGTGTAAAAAATTGACAGACGATCCTACCATACTTAAGAATGGCGGCAGTTCTGTAAAGGAAGCTGCATCTCTTGGAGCAACCCTTGTTTGATAGCCCGCAAGTGTTTGATCGAAATTAGTTCCATCTGAAAAAACCAGGTTTGCTGCAGAAGGGGTTCCTGCATAAAAAATATTATTATTTGAACTGGTGGCAAAATTATTCAATGCTGTACCGCTTCGCCTGTAAGCAACCGTTAGTCCGGTACCTTTGGCCAAAGAAGTATTCACCAGTATATTATTGCGGAGACTTAAAGCGCCGTTGGCAGCAGTTGCATTAACCGTAACTGAAAGTGCTGATGTTCCAAAATTAGTGCCTCCGGCCAGCGCATTTAAATATACGGTATTGTAAAACACATTGTAGGCAGTGCCGGCATTTGCTGCCGAAAAATTGATACCCCTGATGGCAACGGTACTATTGGTAAGGTCTGCCCGAAGATCCCCGACCAGGTTGTTGTTTATATTATAAGTGCCTAAAGCGGTACCAAAAACATCCAACCCGGAAACAGTACCGGTTGCATTACTTGCACTGAGATCGTATATTTTATTTTTAAAAACATTGGCAGTTGAAGCGGTTAACATCCTTATCCCAGTAACTCCCGAACCGGCATTTGATGATGAAAGTCCGCTGATGGTATTGTTGTTTATATTGAAAGTTGTAACTGTAGTTGCACCGCCAACGATACCTAAAACACTTCCTCCTGTTGAAGTTAAATCAGCAATCGTATTGCCCGAACAGGTTTGCAAGGTGCCTTTATTGCTGTTTCCTAACGAAATAGCTGTAATGGCCGCAGCAGCAGAAATAGTTGAAATAGTATTGTCTGAAATGATTGTATTGTTGTCGCCGAAATTAGATGAAAGAACAGTAACTGCAGATGTTCCGCAACTCCAGTTATTGAAAATATTATTGCTGACCGTTTTAGTTGGTCCGGATAACCCACCTTCTGAAATTGACCAGCCATTCATGGTAGTGGCTCCAGTAAGTGTAATGTTGGAGAAATCATTACCCGTTTGTACCATGCTGTTTCCGGATAATGATCCGGATGATGAATTATACAAAGTAACAGCCCCTCCGGCAACAGGCTTTGAAAAACCGGTTACTATGTTGTTGTTATTACAATTGTTTGCAGCTCCGGCAAGTACTGCCATGATACCGCTCCTTAAAATAAAATTTACATCAGCAGATGTATTGGCCACCAGGTTAGTAAACGTATTGCCATTAATATTATCTGTTGTTGCAGTACTGGCGGCATGAGTATACGTAATATAAGTGTGTGCTCCACTACCTGCAATGGTTTGTACAAAACCCTGGAAATTATTGTTACTAATGGAAAGCGCTGCACCGGCTGCAATAGTTGGGCAGGTTATTCCTGTTAATACACCCGAAGTAGCGGCAGAAAAAGTAATGGCATTACCAGATGCATCACCAATTTGATTGCCGTTAATATTTAGGGTTTTTTGAACGGCACCTGTATTTGATATCGCAGTAAATCCTCCTGTAGTAGCAGTGGAATTAGTTCCCCTGAAAATATTGTTATTGATGTTCAACACCCCGCATTGAGAAGTATTGGTTATTCCCACAATAGTAGTTGAAGAACTTGCTGCCAGTACCGATATGGTTTGAAAACGATTGCTATTGATATTGATGGTAGCCGTACTTAAAGGAGAAGATATTCCTTCACTGCGTATCCCATCTAACACACCCGAAGAAAAATTATGATTGATCCGGATAACATTATTCGTAATAGAGGATGTAAATGTTCCTGTAGGTACTGTTGCATATGTCTTAAATATACCTCTCATGGCAACGGACGTACCGCTTACAGTAGCGCTGGTAATGGTATTAAATGAAGCTGTTTCATTCTTCTGGTTATTCAGGAAAATACCATAACAACTGCCGGAGTTTGAAATATAAATACTGCCGGCGGGTAAGCCTCCCCAGTTGGTGAGGGTATTTGCAGTTGCAACAGATGCTCCTCCAATATCATTACCCAGGTCCATAAAACCAGCATCGCCCGAGCCAATGAAGGCAATGCCCATGTTTACATTGCTGATGGCATTACCATATATATTGTTGTTGCTGTTTGCACCGGCAGTGCTCGTAACGTCTGCAGTAATATTTACAACGGTAGCTGTATGACGGGTATTGCTGTAAATACCAAATGTATTAGAGTATGTTTTATTTAGTGAGATGTTGTTGTTCTGTATGGTATTGTTCTGTGATCCATTGTTTAAAGCAACACACAACAATGCAACACCCCATTCAGTCATATTATTTGTAGCTACTGCTGTTGTTGTATTAGCAGCATTTTCCTGCATGGTAAAATTCTGTATAGTAAGAAAATCCACCCCCACAACTTTAAAGATCGCATCGGTAAGGGAACCAGGCACCAAAGAACCATTAGCCGTAATGGTATTGTTGCTGCCGGTGATCGTAACATTGTTAGTATTTGTTGTTGGCGCCGAAAAAAAGATTGCATAACCTCCTGCCGGTGCTGTTTGCGGATGACCGGGCATTAAGGTAATGGTTACTGCTCCACTGATGGCAGTAATGTTATTCAAATCAGCTACCGCACTGGCCAATGAAGGATACGTTTCTGCCAAATTTGGAGTAGTTAATGTATAATTAGTTACCACTACCACTGCATTAACCAGTGAATTCATTTCATCTGCGCCAATATCCGGTGCAGTACCTAAACCAACATAACCAACGTTGCCCTGGCGGATATTCCCGTCATAATCGTCAGTATATGTGGAAATATTTACAGCACCACTTTCTGCCTGTGTAGATATAAAAGGATCCAGGTGTAAGAAGTTTGCAGAAGAACCTATTGTGCTTAAGAATGGAGGTAATTCTGTAAAGGATGCTGCATCTCTTGTTGGACCTACTCTTGTTTTGTAGGCGGCAAGGGTTTGATCACTGTTGGTACCATCATAAAATATCAGTTTGCCGGTGGCGGGTGTACCGGCATAGAATATATTGTTATTAGAAGAGGCCGCAAAATTATTTAATGCTGTGCTGGTCCGCCTGTACGAAACAGTCAACCCTGTGCCTTTTGCTATAGAAGTATTTACCAGGATATTATTCCGGAGGCTTAAAGCTCCATTGGCTGCTGTTACACTTGATGCCACTTTAATGGCTGATGTACCAAAATTGGTTCCCCCGGATAAAGCATTAATATAAACGGTATTGTAAAAAACACTGTATGCCGTTCCGGCGCCTGGAGATGCTAAATTGATACCAAATATAGCTTCAGGTTTATTGGTAATGTTTGCCCTGAGATCACCAATATAGTTATTGCTGAGATTATATGTACCTATAGAAGTTGAATAAATATTAATTCCGTACACTTCACCGCTTACATTATTTACACTCAGATCGTAAATCTTATTTTTAAAAACATTGGCAGCATTTACCATGGGCACATTTATCGCTGTAACATTGGTACCTCCCGAAGACAAGCTGCTGATAGTATTGTTATTTACATTAAATATGTTTACTGTTGTTTGAGTACCTACATCAATACCATAAACAGCTCCTGCTGTAGATGTTAAACCTGAAATAATATTACCGGAGCAGGTTTGTAAGGCTCCCTTATTATCTCTTCCGATAAAAATACCAGAAATGCCTCCACTTGCAGAAATATTTGAAATGGTATTATTGGATATGGTCGTATTGTTATCGCTGAAATCTGATTGAATCACTTGTACAGCACCGGATCCACAAGTCCAATTGGAGAAAGTATTTCCACTAATTGTCTTTGCAGGACCTGTAGCAGCACCTCCGTGTTTATTGTCCCAGCCTTCCATAACTGTTGCACCCGCAAGGGTAATATTAGAAAAATTATTTCCCGTCTGAATCATCCTGTTGCCGCCTAAAGTTGAACTTCCACCTGATGTTCCAAACAAACTCACCCATCCTCCGGATACAGGCTTTGAGAAACTGCCCACTATAGAGTTGTTGTTACAATTTTCGGTGGCGCCGGCAAGTAAAGAGGTGAATCCATTCTTAAAAATAAAAGTCACAATGTCAGATGTGTTGGCCACCAGGTTTGTAAAAGTGTTGCTGTTGATATTATCGGTAATGGCAGTATTTGCATCGTGTGTATAGCCAATATAGATATGTTGCCCGCTTCCTGCAATTGTTTGATTAAATCCCTTGAAATTATTCCCACTGATAGATAGAGATGCACCCGGGGCAGCTGAGCCGGAAATCCCATAAAGGATCCCTGAAGTAGCAGTAGAAAAAGTGATCGCATCGCCTGATGCATCGCCCAATTGATTGTTGTTGATATTAACAGATATTTGACCTAAACCTGAACTAATTCCTATAAAACTCCCTGTTGATGAAACAGAATTGTTTTCTCTGAAAATATTGCTGTTAATGTTTAACACCCCACATAGAGAACTATTTCTAATCCCAGAAATCGATGAAGTTGAACCAGGTGCTAATACCGACATATTTTGAAAACGATTGTTATTGATATTAATAGTAGCAGAATTTAAAGCTGTTGTTATACCGTCGCTGCGTATACCTACCAGTTCACCGGAAGAAAAATTATGGTTGATACGGATAACATTATCATTGATACTGGAGGTAAAAGTTCCCGTTGGTACTAAATCATAATCTTTATATATACCCCGCATAGCAACCGGTGTACCACTCACTGTTGCACTGGTAATGGTATTAAAGGAAACATTTTCATTTTTTTGATTATTAATAAAAATACCATAACAACTTGCATCGTTTGATATATAATTACTAACTGCCGCAATGCCTCCCCAGTTTGTGATGGTATTGGCTGTTGCTACTGATGCGCCTCCAATATCATTACCAAGGTCCATGAAGGCAGCATCTCCTGAACCTACAAAGGCAATACCCATGTTTACATTGCTTATGGCATTACCATAAATGTTGTTATTGCTGTTTGCACCCGCGGTGCTGGTAACGTCTGCTGTTATATTTACTGCGGTAGCAGTATGCCGTGTATTGCTGTAAATGCCGAATGTATTGCTGTAATTTTTATTCAGTGAGATCGTGTTGTTCTGAATGGTATTATCCTGGGAACCATTGGTTACAGAAGCATATAATAATGCAACGCCCCATTCTGTCATATTATTTGTAGCTGCTGCTGTTGTTGTATTGCTTGCATTTTCCTGCATTATAAAATTCTGTATGGTAAGAAAATCAACCCCTACTACTTTAAATATCGCATCAGTTAGTGTGCCTGCCACCAGCGAGCTATTTGCTGTAATGGTATTATTACTTCCGGTGATTATTACCCTTTTTGCATTTGTTGTAGCAGCCGTAAAATTGATAACATATCCACCAACCGGCGCCGTTTGAGGGTTCCCGGCATTCAGCGTGATGGTGATGGGGCCCGAAATGGATGTAACGGCATTCAACGCGGTAATGGCATTAGCCAGTGAAGTGTACGTTGCCGCCAATGCTGGTGTTGCATTGGCAGGATTGGTAACGGTAACCTGGGTTAAACCCAGGATGCAGCTACACGTAAACGTGAGTAATAACACAAACTTTTTCAAATAATTCCTCATTGCTGTATTTTTAATACTTTCTCGATCATTGTAACCTGGGAGTAACAGGAAAAAATCAACCGGTTTTTTTTTCAGGATAAAGGAAAACGGTAGCTGTTGCTGTGCAAATCAGCGCTGTAAAAATGGTTTTCTCTACCGGGATTGGCAATAGCTATTTATAGCTATTGATGCAGCAACTGGAATGAAATTATTAACCATAAAAGTTGAAATATAATATTTTATATATAGCGTTTATTAATATATAATTATGACTTCTAAAGCTATCTATGAAATCAGGATTTACCGGGGTACACGATTAAAGCAATATGGTATTCATAAAGGATTTTTTTCCTGTTTGTGACATTTTACTTTGGGGTAGCAAACTGCCACTAAGGCCCTAAGACACTAAGTACAATCAATGCGCAATCTTGTATTTTTTAAAAGGAGAAGAAAGAAAACAGGTTCTTTTTATTATGCAGGAGGGCTACCGCTTCACCCAGTGAGTGCACCTGCAGTTTCTCGTATATCTTTTTTACATGGTTATTTACCGTAAAATAGCTGATGCCCATCTTATCTGCCACCATCTTATAACTCAGCCCCTGTGATAAGTAGCTTAACACTTCGGTTTCCTTATTGGTTAACCCTGTTTCTTGTACTGATGGCTTTTGATGCTGTTTAAAATAACGCATCACTTTTAAAGCAATGGAAGGGCTCATACTGGCGCCGCCTTTCATCACTTCGTCTATACTTTGTGATATCTGGGTAACCGATGCGTCTTTTAAAATATACCCTTCCGCACCGGCCTGCAATGCTGCAAACACCTTATCATCTTCATCAAAAGCGGTTTGCATGATCACTTTTACTTCCGGAAAATGTTTTTTAGCAATCGAAACCCCTTCTATCCCGCCGGTACCGGGCATTTCAATATCCATCAATAACAAATCGGGATTGGTGCTTTCCAGGTCCTTTACGATATTGTCACAGTTTTCAAAACTGCCTACCAACTCTAAGCCCGGTGTTAACATGAATAGTGCCTGCAGGCTTTCCCTTCTTGCCTTGCTATCGTCGTAAACAACAATTTTTATCATACAGTAAAAATAATAAACAATGCTGCTAACCGGTATAGCTAAATATAGCTATGGGAAATTCAGCCGTTATGGTAACCCCATTTCCCGGAACAGAATGTATATCGAATTTCCCGTTACATTGCTCACAGCGCTGCCGCATGTTTCCCAGCCCGTTACCATTCATGCTTTCAGTACCGGTAAAACCCTTACCATTGTCGGAAATTTTCAAAACCACTCTTTCTGCATCCTGCCTGAATGATATGGATGCTTCTGTGGCCCCGCTGTATTTGGCAATATTGTTCATAGCCTCTTTTACTATCAGCAGTATATTTTTCCTGGTTATCGGGTTGCTGATCCTGCTACACATGGTTTCATCTATATCAATTTCACAAACTATGTCTTTGGGTGCAAGCAACTCACTGCTGTAATTCTTAATCCTGGCTGTAAATGAATTATTGCTTTCTTCCGAAGACTTCATACTCCAGATCACATCGCCCATGCGTTGCATCAGGTGTTTCGACTGCTCGGTAATTTTTCCGATCATTGCTTTGGATTGATCCGGCTTTTCATCAATCACTGTGTTGGCCAGTTCCCCGTATATCCTGATACTGCTCAGTGTTGCACCGATATCATCGTGCAGGTCGCGGCTGATCTTGTTCCTGATAGCTATTTCTTTCAGTTGCTTTTTGTGATAATACCTGTAAACCACAAACAATATAACCAGGCTGATGATTGTCAATACTGCAATCAACAACCTGGTATTGGTGAGTGATTGCTTTTGCCTTGATTCATTTACTGCATGTTCGGCATTGGCAAGCTTCAGATCTGCAATCTGCTTTTCTTTCCGGCTAGCCTGGTATTTTGCTTCCAGCAGGTTTAGTTCCCTGAGTTTAGATTCTGTATCGAGTTTTTCTTTGAGTGTAAAAGCGGCGCTTGAAAAATAATAAGCCTGCTGAAAATTTCCAGTCCTTTCATATAATGCTGACAATTGAAAGGCGGACTTATATCCATAATCAATGATCTGTTCGCGGATACATATATCATAGGATTGTTTAAATGCTTCAATTGCCTTTTTGTAATCTTTCAGCGAATCATAAGCAATACCGATCTTATTATAAGCTATAGCGATGTGTGTTTGGTTATCCAGGCGCATGGAGTAATCAAGGTATTTTTTAAAAAACGAAACCGCCTTGTTAAAATCTTTTGCATGATAAAGTTCATATTGCCCGTGAAGTTTTTGCGCCATTCCGGCAAATTCGAGCCATTGTGCAGAAGTAAGCTTAAAATTTGCAACACCGCTGTCGAAACGCGAAAGCATTTTTTGGGATTCCTCAATACGATCATTCAACAAAAGGTCCTGGTAATATTCATAATAATAGTCAAGTTGGTGATTGCCTTTTGCTTTCGGGACATCTTCTTCTACCTGCCTAAGATATGAGATAGCGTTATCGCGCTGGTTGAGGTGTCGAAAATCATTCGCAACACTGGTATATGCATTGATGCGAACATCTACATCGGTTTTAATACTGTCGATCAGTTTCAAGCCCTTGAGGCGGTATTCAAGTGCCGAAACATAGTCACCCAAATAATTGTATACTTCTGCCAAACCCATCAAGGCCTTGAAATTCATTTCATTCATCTTATGCTGAGCCGGTATGCTGTCTATCGCCGACAATGCAGACTCATAAGCTTTAATACTCTCATCCCATTTAGATTTGTTAAAATAATAGTGACCGCAGAGTACCCTGGCTCTTGTAACTAAATAAACATCATTCAATGCATAAGCATTTCTTTCTGCTTCATTTGCCCAATATATACAGCTTGAATCATAAATACCTTCTTCTGCCAGGTAATCAGCCAATGCCAGCATTTTTTCAGGCTTTGACAATCCATCACTGTTCCTGATTGCTTTTTTTAAACTATCAGCAACAGGTTGCTGTGCCATTCCGGAAAGTGAAACACAATAAATCAGCAAAAGAAAAAACAACTGTGAAACAACAGTGTTAAATTTCATCTTAAGTCGAGATTTATTTTTAGTTAGCACTTTTATATAAAGACGAAGATAAACAACATAAAAGTTACACCGGGTAACTTAATATTGCTTTAGGAAATTCTGCAATAATGGTAACCCCATTTCCCGGAACAGAATGTATATCGAATTTCCCGTTGCATTGCTCACAGCGCTGCCGCATGTTTCCCAGCCCGTTACCATTCATGCTTTCAGTACCGGTAAAACCCTTGCCATTGTCGGAAATTTTCAAAACCACTCTTTCTGCATCCTGCCTGAATGATATGGATGCTTCTGTGGCCCCGCTGTATTTGG
>WBZP01005099.1_pt1 | contig 13452 bp, 15 predicted proteins | sample 5204301 | NCBI WGS metagenome assembly WBZP01 (sample SAMN12412401, study PRJNA552823) | activated sludge metagenome | isolation source: activated sludge from nitrification reactor of wastewater treatment plant... | place: USA: Pennsylvania | collected 2017 | reverse complement strand
TTCCAATAAGATGTTATGATCATTGATTTCAGGAATTTCGTTTTTCACCAATCCAAAATACCGTGCATTGGTAATCACCAATATATTATCCCTGTCTACAAAACGCAGGCATCTTTCATAGGTCATACGCAGCAATGATTTTCCAATGCCCAGTATGTCCAGAAATTGTTTGGGTTTTTCATCCGTACTGGCAGGCCAAAAACGAGATCCTACACCGCCTGCCATGATGACAACGTATGTTGAATGAGGGTTTACTTCCATGTTTCTTCTTTTTTATAGACGATGCCTTTGAACCAGGCTACCATGATATTTTCTTGATTGTAAATAGACACTTCGTAGTGTCCAATTCTTCTGGATCCCGCAACTTCTTTTGCATTGGCTTTCAATTGGTCTCCAATGGCAACTGTCTTGATATGGGAAATGGATGTCTCAACAGATAAGGCATGGTGACCCTGCCCATTGCTGGCAAATGCCAAAGCACTGTCGGCAAGTGAGTAAGTGATGCCCCCATGTGCAATGCCAAAACCATTGGTCATCTCTTTTCTGACAGTCATGAGGAGCGAACAATAACCTGGTCCTGCTTCAATTACATCGATGCCCAACCACTGACTAAAGGCATCATTGGCGTACATTTTTTCTCTGACAATTATATTGGCATCCATTTTATAAAATTGAAACCCTGTCGCGCAAATAAGGGGATACTCTATAACGAGCTTCATGGTAGCGGTCATATAAGCCATCCAGCTGATATATGACTTCTTCAAAGCCCAATTCTTCTGCCCACTTCAGCAGCCCTTTTGGGTAATTAGTGCCATACAACATGGCAAGATCTACATCTTCTTCACTGCAAATCCCCGTTTGAACGGTATCGGCAGCTTCGTTGATCAACATTACCAGGATGCGTTTAAAAATATACTGCACCAATGTATCGTCAGCTTCGTGTGGTTCAGGCAAATTTTGTTGCAAAGGATATGTGTAAAAACCACGGCCCGTTTTCTTGCCTAAAAATCCGGCTTCAACCAGTTTCTTTTGAGAAAAAGATGGCTTGTACCGGTCATCAAACCAAAAGGATTGCCAGACAGATTGGGTAACGGCAAAATTGACATCGTGTCCTATAAAATCCATCAAGGCAAAGGGACCCATTTTAAAACCGGCAGACGTCATGGCGTAATCGATCATTTCTTTGCTGGCAATACCTTCTTCCATCATTCGTATGGCTTCTCCATAGTAAGGCCTGGCTACTTTATTAACAATAAAACCGGGGCTGTCTTTTGCCCTTACGGCAATTTTTTGCCAGTGGTCCATTTGCTTGAGACACATTTCCACGACCTCTTCTCTGGTTTGAATAGCCGGCACTACTTCCACCAACTTCATAACCGGAGCAGGGTTAAAAAAATGTATGCCAATAAAACGATCTGGAAATTTTAGTTTAGCGGCCATCGCCGTAATCGAAAGACTGGAAGTATTGGAAGCCAGCACCGTTTGTGATGAAACAATTTGTTCCAATTTTTCAAAAAGCTGCTTTTTTACTTCAAGGTCTTCTACAATGGCTTCTATAATGATGTCGCGTTCCGCCAAAGCACTGAGTTCGGTAGTAAAATGCAGTCTTCCAAAAACAGCATTGAGTTGTGCTGCGTCTATCTTGCCTTTCTCCAACAATTTACCCAATTGTTCACTCAATCGAACCTTTGCCTGGTCCAGTACTGCCTGGTTGATATCCAATAAAATTACATCCGTGCCTGCCATGGCTGCCAGCTGTGCAATCCCACTGCCCATAGAACCAGCACCCACTACACCCAGTTTTGTTAACATTTAATTCTTAATTTTGGGCTAAGATAATCATTTGTGGCATTAGCCCACAGATCGTTAACCGGCTAAGATTCACTTAATCTATACCCTTCATCATATGCAATTGCTTCCTTCCTGGAGAGACCTGATCATCGAACAAGCCAAGGTTCGGATCATAGATGAAAACATAGCCAGAATATTCAAATGCCTCGACATGCTGACAACCGAGCAAATTTGGTTTCGAATTCATCAACATACCAATCCAATTGGTAATTTGGTGCTACACCTGGAAGGTAATGCCAGGCAGTGGATTCTTTCTACCTTTGACGACGCTCCTGATCATAGGGTCAGACAACAGGAGTTTGATACTAACGAACCCATGCCGGGTGAAGTACTAAAATCAAAATTAAATACACTGGCCCTCGACCTCACCCGCTGTCTGGATCGTATCAGCGAACAAAAATTGTTGGATGTTTATACCGTCCAGTGTTACCGGGAAAGTGGAATCAGTATTATTGTCCACGTCATTGAGCACTTCTCCTATCACACAGGACAAATTGCCTACGTAACCAAGTGGCTCTCTGAAAAGGAAACCGGATTTTACGAAGGTCAGCCACTCGATCAAACTAAAGATTGATTTTGGCTTATCTATAAGATATAATTTTGTTGGGGTACATTAAACAAGGCATTGTCCAAATATTATTCTGTGTTCATTTTGTGTTTCCTATCGTGTTTGATTTGCCCGGTGACGGTTTGTGGTCCTCCCAGATCTTATCAAAATTTAATTTTTGGAATTGGACGGTGGTAGTAAAATAAAATTCTATTTTTGATAAAATTCAATCAAACCACATACACTTTTCAAATATGACAGAAGTAAATAAACAACGCTTATTTGTTGCCAGCTGTTTTGCACTCATTACCACTTCCTTCGCATTTGCCATCAGGGCCGGCATCATGAACGATCTATCCAATGCCATGAAATTGTCTGACACCCAATTGGGGTGGATTCAATTTATGGGTGCCTTTGGTTTTCCAATAGCAACCCTGGTCGGAGGGCCGCTGTACAATTCTCTGGGTCCAAAAAAACTTGGCTGGGTGGCATTTGGCTGTCATTTTGTTGGCATCACTTTTTCCATTATGTCAGGTAGTTTTCTACCCCTGTTTTTCTCTACTTTTTTTATCAGCTTTGGCAACGGCATGGTTGAGGCTGCTTACAACCCCATGATTGCCGACATGTACGAAGAAAATAAAGCCACCATGCTCAACAAGTTTCATGTTTGGTTTCCGGGAGGTCTTGCCCTGGGCTCGTTGGTAGCTTATATTATAACGGCCATGGAAGGCACCTGGCAGGTTAAGCTGGCAGTTATGTATGTACCATTGGCTATTTATGGCTTTTTATTCTGGGGACAGACTTTTCCCAAAACTGCCAATGAAATGGATAAAGCAAGCACATCAAGTAACATCAAAGCCATTTTCAGTTCACCCCTTTACTGGTTTATGCTCATATGCATGGTCCTTACTGCCACTACAGAATTGGGTACACAGTCATGGGTTGAAAGAATTTTAGGTAACACAGGTGCACAACCGCTTCTCATTCTGTTTTTGGTAACGGGTCTGATGGCTATAGGCCGTTATTTTGCAGGGCCCATCATTCACAGGCTCAACATACCCGGGGTACTATGGTTTTCTTCCATCATTGCGTTGATCGCTATTTATATGCTCAGCACAGCAACGGGCGGTATGGTCTATGTTGCAGCGGTAATGTTTGCCATTGGCGTATGCTATTTCTGGCCCAATATGATTTCCTTTGTGGCTGTTTACCTGCCTAAAACAGGTGCTTTGGGCATGTCGCTGATCGGAGGTGTTGGTATGGTCGGACTATCCATTTGCCAACCCATCATTGGCAAGTGGATGGATTCTGAAAGAGCCAATGCGCTGGCAAGTGGACTCACCGGCGAGGCGGCAGATCTGGCAGCAGGACAAGCCACCCTCGATAATATTGCATGGTTCCCGGCCATTTTGGTTGTTGCTTTCGGCATTCTGTATTTTATGCGCAACAAATACACAAATACGGCTTCTCAACACTAAATAAAATAAACAGGCATGGATTTTCGAATGGATAAAAGCAGTTGGGGAATGTTGGGATTTATGTTCCTCACTATGGTATATTTTTTGGTTACCGGTGCCGGAGATGGCATTACTTTTAGCGGTTATTTGTTTTCGCTTTTGTTGGGTCTGGTTACCGTAGTGGTATTGCTTGCGTTGAGCTCCATACCTGTTTTAATATATTGTTACTTTGCTAAAGTAATCCCGGATATTGATTACTCCATCCGGGTAGCCTTTCTGTTTACGCTCATTGGCATCGCTTCAGAATTTTTCATGTAATTACAACCCCTTTCAAAATGTCAGAATACAGAAGATATTACGGAGGTACCGGGGATCCCTATAGCAGAGAGGGCAGAGGTCTGGGCACCGGAAGATTTAAATTGTTTTTAATTATTGGCCTCGCTATGGCGGCGTTTCAGGCATTTAAATACTATACCAGTACCCAAACCAATCCTATTACAGGAGAAGAGCAAAGGGTGCAGTGGAATACAGAAGAGGAAATTCAACTGGGCCTCCAGGCGGTCCCTCAGATGGCACAGGAATACGGAGGTCTTCATCCTGATCAACGGGCCCAGGACTACTTAGATCAGGTAGGACAAAAGTTGGTTAACTCAACCATTGCTGCTAAAACCGGATATCCCTATGATTTCCATCTGTTGGCAGATGATCAGGTTGTCAATGCCTTCGCGTTACCCGGCGGCCAGTGTTTTATAACGGCTGCACTTTTTTCAAAACTTAAAAATGAAGACCAACTCGCCGGGGTTATGGGCCATGAAATCGGTCACGTCATTCACCGACATGGTGCAGAACGAAGCGCCATTCAGGGCTTTATCCAGGGACTCATTCAAAGTGTATTGATTGGCACCGGTGGAGATCAGGCACTTACCCAGGTGGCCAGCATGGTAGGTCAATATTCAAGCATGAAGTACGGCAGAGACCAGGAACTGGAATCCGACGATTTTGGCGTGAGATTGATGATAGAAGCAGGTTATGATCCCACCCAATTAATCGGGGTAATGGATATCCTCGAAGAGGCTTCCGGAGGACAAAAGGTGCCTGAATTTCAAAGTACTCACCCAAGTCCAGAAAACAGAAGGGAAAAAATTAAGGAAGCCATAGAGAAGTACAAAAATCAATGATCAATTTCCTCCATCTGTTTCGACTTTTTGGCTTTTTCCTTCTTGTCTTCATGGCCGCGTCATGTTCTCGTAAAGTTACTTCCGATATCAACTTTTCGATACCTGAATCCATGACCAATGTAAAAATATTGGAGGGCAATGGTTTTGTAGGCCCATGTGAACCTTCAATTTCCATTTCGCCGCTTGACCCCAATTTTGTGGTTGCCGGTTCGGTGCTCGACAATCTTCATGTTTCTCGAGATGGTGGACTTACCTGGCAAAACTCCAAACTAAAAAGTCCCTTCGGAGTCTATGGTGATCCTGTAGTGATGTTTGATCAAAAAGGTGCTATCCACTATGCTCACCTTTCAAACCCCAAAGGCAAGGCTTATTCGAGTGAAGAGTTTTTGGATCGCATAGTAGTTCAAAGTTCTGCAGATGGCAAAACTTTTTCAGACGGCAGCTATCCTCCTTCCAACCACAGCAAAGACCATGACAAACATTGGCTGGCTGTAAATCCGGCAGACAATACAATCCTTATGTCATGGACCGAATTTGATAAATACGGCAGCAAGGAAGAAAACAGCAAATCAAGGATCCTGTTTTCATCTTCTAAAGATCAGGGTAAAACCTGGTCGCCTGTGATGGCTGTTTCTCAATGGGAAGGCGATTGTCTGGATGACGATAAAACAACTGAAGGTGCTGTTCCGGCAGCAGGTGTAGATGGAACATATTATGTGGTGTGGGCTTACGATGAAAAGATATACATGGATATTTCCTATGATGAAGGCAAAACCTGGTTGAAAGAAGATCGTTTAATAGCCTCACAACCCGGTGGATGGTCATTTGATATTCCGGGAATTACACGATGTAATGGTATGCCGGTTATAAAGATAGATCACAGTCAGGGTGCCAACAGAGGCACTTTGTATGTAAGTTGGTCTGACCAGCGCAATGGTGAGGACAATACAGATATTTGGCTGATTCGTTCAACGGATAAAGGACAAACCTGGTCGACCCCCATCAAAGTCAACAATGACAAAGGTGCCTCACATCAGTTCTTTTCTGCCCTCGATATAGATCCATCCAACGGTTACTTGTTCTGGGTGTTTTATGATCGAAGAGCTTACAAAACATCAGAAACCGATGTTTATCTGGCCTGGTCAAAAGATGGTGGAAACCACATTGAAAACAAGAAAATAAGTACATCACCATTTGTACCGGAAAAGCATATTTTTTTTGGCGACTACAACGACATTAGCGCACGGAATGGAAGGGTGCGCCCCATCTGGACCCGCATGGACAAAGGTGCATTATCCGTATATACGGCATTGATTGATCTGGTTTCAGAAAACAAATGAATAGAAGAAGTGCCATAAAATCTGTCGTCTTCTTCGGTGTAACCGGAGGTATAATGCTCAGCTGTGGACCTGAAAACGAAACATGGCCAAAAAGCATCGCATTTAAAAATTTGTCACTGACGGCTCATCATAAACAATTACTGGAAGCGCTTACCACAACCCTTCTCCCAATTCATAATACCAAAGGTTGGGAAAACATAAGTGTCTTACCTATGGCTCTGCAATTAATTGACCATTGTTATAGCCAAAGGGAAGTAAGTGCTTTTGTTGACGGACTAAAAGAAATGGATAAAAAATCCAGACTCGAATCGCATAAGCCCTTTTTGTCTTGCAACGATAAAGAAAGAATGGAAATGCTTAAAAATTGGGAAAAAAAGATACCTGAATCGGTTTTAACCCAAGCTGTAGCATTATTAAAAAAAGAATTGCTTTTCAGTCTTAGTACAACAGAACCCTATCTGCGCAAAATAAAAATGTATGAAATGGCACCGGCCAGATACAAGGCCTGTTTGCCAATTGAACAAGTCACAACCTTAAACCGATGAGTGAATTCAATTTCGATGTCATTGTGATCGGTGCCGGCATGAGCGGGGGATGGGCCGCCAAAGAATTTTGTGAGCAGGGCTTCAAAACCTTGTTGCTGGAAAGAGGCAAAGACGTAAGACACATCAAAGATTACCCTACTGCCAATCTATATCCCTGGGAAATACAGCATAGAAATAGAATCGGTTTTGAAGAAAAGGAAGCCAATCCCATCGCATCCAAGTGTTATGCCTATCGAGGAGATACTTCACACTTCTTTGTGAAAGATGCAGATCATCCTTATGTACAATCAAAACCTTTTGATTGGATACGCGGATACCAAGTAGGTGGAAAATCTTTGATGTGGGCCCGTCAGACACAGCGATGGAGTCGTTACGATTTTGAAGGACCATCCCGCGATGGTTTTGCGGTGGAGTGGCCTATTAGCTATGATGACCTGGCACCTTATTACAGCCTAGTAGAAAAATTTGTAGGCATATCTGGAAATAAAGACGAGCTGGATGTGTTACCCGATGGAGAATTTTTGCCATCCTTCGATTTGAATTGCCTGGAAGATCATTTCAGAAAATCCGTAGAAAAGTACTACAAAGACAGACACGTCATCAGAGCCCGTTGCGCCCATCTTACGAAACCGGAGCCCATTCACCTCCAACAAGGCAGGGGGCAATGTTTAACACGCTTGCAATGCGAACGCGGCTGTCCATTGGGCGGATACTTCAGTGCCAATTCTTCTACTATCCCTTGGGCACAAAAAACAGGCAACCTCACCTTGCTTTCAAATAAGGTTGTAGCATCCATTGAATACGATCCAGAAACGAAGATGGCAAAAGGAGTAAAAGTGATAGATGCCAATTCAGGCAAAGGTGAATTCTATACTTCCAAAACCATTTTTATCAATGCCGGTGCCCTCAACACCAATCTCATCCTGCTCAATTCCAGGTCGGATAGATTTCCCAACGGCTTGGGCAACGATAGTGGCACACTCGGCAAATATGTAGCCTTTCACAATTACAGAGCACGCGCATCTGCCGTATTTCCAGGCTTTACCGATATGGCTACAGAAGGACGAAAACCATCCGGCATTTACATGCCACGCTTTAAGAATGTGACACAAGCCTCTGAAAACTTTAAACGAGGTTACGCTATAGACTTTTACATGTATCGACCACTGATCACAGACACTTCAGAAATGGGAGAAGAACTTGTTAAGTCATTATTGAAAGAAAAAAATTACGGTCCCTGGATGGCCGGTGCCCAGATGATGGGCGAGACGCTGCCCAAAGAAAGCAACTATGTGAGCCTGCATCCCAGTCTCAAGGATAAATGGGGAATACCTCAACTAAACATTTCGCTTGCTTATGATGAAAACGATGAAGCCATGATCAGCGACTTCTTTCGGGAAATAAAATCCATGTTTAGCAAAGCCGGTTTTCAAAAAATAGAAACTTCTGATAGTCACCAAAATCCGGGTTTAGACATTCACGAAATGGGAGGAGCCAGAATGGGAAAGGATCCCATGACTTCGATGACAAACCAATGGAATCAATTGCATGCCTGTCCCAATGTCTATATTACCGATGGCGCTTGCATGACTTCCACATCTACCCAAAATCCATCTCTGACTTACATGGCCATTACTGCAAGGGCCGCACAACATGCCATTGATGAGATGAAAGTTAAATAGAAAACTACATGGCTTTCATTGGCCCATTTTAATCAAAATTGACTTTATCTTGTAATACTTGTTTGCCCAAACAATACATTGCTATGAATGAACAACAAATCTCAACCCGGGTGTTCAATTCCGGATTAAAAGTACACAAAGCCTTTGGTCCCGGTCTGCTGGAAAGCGCTTATTAGGAGTCCCTAAACCGGGTATGCTCATCAATTTCAACAGTATTCTTTTCAAAGATGGCGTTAAGAGAGTGATCAACGGTACGTTATAATCCATCAGAAGTGTGGAGAATTTTTTTACCACTAAGAGCACAAAGTTTATGCTAAGGACAGTATGTCTATTGGTGCACTTTGTGATATCCATTGTGAGCTTTGTGGTAAAAACCAAAAATGTAAAATAAAAAAAGGGATACTGAAAACAGCATCCCTTATTATCATTCATATTAACCTTTATCTATCCCAAAGCTGCAGCACCACCCACGATTTCGGAAAGTTCCTTCGTGATGGCTTCCTGCCTGGCTTTGTTGTAATTGATCTTGAGTTCTTTTATCAATTCCTCAGCATTTTCGCTGGCTTTGTCCATAGCAGTCATACGAGCACCGTGTTCTGATGCATGTGTATCCAGTAAAAACTTGTGGAAGGTGGTTTGCAAAATGGTTGGAATCAACTCTTCTAACAGGCCTTCCATACCAGGTTCAAAGATGTAGTCTGCTTTGGATTTGGTCTGTTCTGTTTTTTCAACTTCAACCTTTTCTACCGGCAGGTATTGAACGGTTGTTGGGTATTGAATACCTGCGTTTTTGAAGTGTCCATAACACACAGTTACTTTATCCGTTGCACCGGTGGAAAATTGGTCCATTAAGAACTGTGAAGCCCTGGATACATTGTCGAAGCTGAGGTTAGAAAACAATTCTACATAATCAGTAATCATGGCATCCATACCATACCGCTTGCGAAGGATATCGTATCCCTTTTTACCAATGCACAAAACTTTGACATTTCCCTGCTTGAGTAAAGGAGCATACTCGCCTTCAATGGCAGCGATGGCAGCCTTAATGATGTTGGTGTTGAAAGCACCGCAAAGACCCCGGTTGGAAGTTACCACTACCACAATGGCATGGTTGACTTCACGCGCTACACCAAATGAAGAGGTAGCATCTCCTTCAAGGTTAGATAAAATGTTTTTCAGCATTTTATCCAATCTGTTGGCATAAGGTCGCATCTCGGTAATAGCCTGCTGCGCTTTACGCAACTTGGCAGCAGAAACCATTTTCATGGCCTTGGTAATCTGCTGTGTGGAGTTTACCGATTTGATTCGCTCCCTTACTTCTTTTAATTTACCACTCATGTGATTGTTATTCTTTAAAATTTAGGGTCCGGCTTATAGTCCGAACCCTTCTTTTATCTATTTAAACTGACCTGCAACTTCTGATGCAAGTTCTTTCAGTGTGTTCATATCTGCATCCTCCAACTTACCTTTTCTGAAGTTTTCCAGAATCTGTGGGAAACGCTGCTCCAAAGAAGCCAGATAAGAATCTTCAAACTGACGAATCTTATTTACCGGAACATCTTTCAACAAGCCCTGTGTACCCAAATAAATCATGGCTACCTGCTTCTCAACAGATACAGGAGAATATTGAGGTTGCTTAAGGATCTCTACGTTTCTCTTTCCTTTTTCAAGGATAGACTGTGTAGCAGCATCCAGGTCAGAACCAAATTTGGCAAATGCCTCCAATTCTCTGTACTGCGCCTGATCGAGCTTTAGGGTACCTGCTACTTTCTTCATGGATTTGATCTGTGCAGATCCACCCACCCTTGATACAGAAATACCTACGTTGATCGCCGGACGGATACCTGCATTGAACAAGTTAGATTCCAGGAAGATCTGACCATCCGTAATCGAGATTACGTTGGTAGGAATGTAGGCAGAAACGTCACCTGCCTGTGTTTCAATGATAGGCAAAGCTGTCAAAGAACCTCCTCCTTTCACCAAACCTGATTTTTTCAATGACTCTGGAAGGTCATTCATATTTTGAGCTATGCTGTCGTTGGCAATAACTTTGGCAGCTCTTTCCAACAAACGAGAGTGAAGGTAGAAAACGTCACCTGGGTATGCTTCCCTTCCGGGTGGACGTCTCAAAAGAAGAGATACCTCACGGTATGCAACGGCCTGCTTAGACAAATCATCATAGATGATCAATGCAGGACGACCTGTGTCTCTGAAAAATTCTCCAATGGCAGCGCCGGCAAAGGGTGCATAAAACTGAAGCGGTGCAGGATCAGATGCGGTTGCAGATACGATAATCGTATATGCCATCGCACCATTGTCTTCAAGGGTTTTTACCACTTGAGCAACCGTAGATGCCTTTTGACCGGATGCTACGTATATACAGTATACAGGCTCTCCTCTGTCGTAAAATTCTTTTTGATTGATGATGGTATCGATAGCGATAGCCGTCTTTCCTGTCTGACGGTCACCAATGATCAACTCCCTTTGTCCCCTTCCTATAGGAATCATAGAGTCGATGGCTTTAATACCGGTTTGCAAGGGTTCGGTAACCGGCTGTCGGTAAATAACCCCGGGAGCTTTTCTTTCCAGTGGCATTTCATAACGTGTACCTGATACAGGACCTTTGCCATCGATAGGCTGACCCAGTGGGTTTACCACACGACCTACAAAGCCTTCACCAACCTGGATGGATGCAATTCTACCCAGTCTTCTCACGGTTGAACCTTCTTTGATTCCGTCTCCGGCACCCAACAATACCACACCGACATTGTCTTCTTCCAGGTTCAATACGATTGCTTGTACACCGTTTTCAAATTCTACCAATTCACCGGCCTGAGACTTGGTAAGGCCATATACCCTGGCAATACCGTCACCTACCTGAAGTACAGAACCTACTTCCTCCAGTTCAGCCTGTGATTTGAATCCCGACAATTGTTGTTTGAGGATTGCTGATATTTCATCTGGTTTTACATCCACCATCTTTCTGAATTTTATACTTAGTTATTGTATTTATATTTCTTTTATGTAGTCTTTGTTGGAAACGCTTTTTCGAATTTGTTTCAACTTATAGGCAATGCTGTTGTCGTACAACTTATCGCCTATTTGCAAAACAAAGCCACCGATGATTTCCGGATCGGTCTTGGTTAATATTTCCACATCTTTTTCAGTCTCACTGCTGGCCAACAACCTGCTTCTGATTTCTGCCAGATTCGCTGCGTCTACCGGAGTGGCTGTGGTAAGTGTTACCGTGGTGAGACCAATCAATTTTTTATATTGAGCCATAAACTCTTTGCCGATTTCAGGCAAATACATTTCGCGGCCTTTCTTCAAAACGATGGTGAAAAAAGCGTTGGTCAGTTTGTTGAACTGATTTCCAAAAAGCGCATTAAAAACACTTTCTTTTTTGGTGGCATTGATAATGGGGCTTTTCAACAACAGATACAAATCTCTGTTTTCCACCATTCTGATAAATGCCTCCACATCGCCTTTTACGGCTTCCAAAACATTGTTCTCAACCGAGAGATCGAGCAATGATTTGGCATACCTTGTGGCTATCCTGTTGACTGACATCTGTTTAGTTTAAGTTGAATTCGTCTACCAATTTTTTCACGTAGGCTTCGTGGTCTGCTTGTCCTTTCAACTGTTGACGCACCAGCTTTTCCGCGATTTCTATGGCCATACCACCCACCTGGGTTTTGATTTCTGCAATCGCTGCTTTTTTCTGGTTTTCAATATCATTTCTCGCAGCCGCAACGATCTTAGAAGCCTCTTCTCTGGCCTTTTCTTTCGCTTCGTTGATGGTCTGGTTTTTGATATCTTTTGCCTCCTGTAAGATTCTGGCTTTTTCCTCTCTTGCTTCCGCCATAATCTTTTCATTCTGGGCTTTCAAATTAGCCATCTCTTCTTTGGCGCTTTTGGCTGCATCCAAAGCATTCTGAATGTCAGATTCTCTTTGTTCCAAAGCTTTGGCAATGGGCTTAAAGGCAAATTTGCCCATGATTACCCAAAACAAAACGAAGATCAGGAGCGACCAAATGGCCAGACCCGGTGTGGGTTGAAAGGGTGTGAAACTCAATAAGACAAACATAGTTATGATGTTGTTTTAGATTTTTTTAATAAAAACAGACCGCTCCGCCAACCGCATTGCCGGTCTGTTTTTTCTTGGTTGGACGCCAGATTACTTTACGAAGATCGAAAGTAGAATGGCAATCAGGGCGGCACCTTCCACGAAGGCAGCCATCAGAATCATACCTGAACGGATATCTCCTGATGCTTCTGGCTGACGTGCGATGGCTTCCATTGCTTTACCACCTACCTGACCAATTCCGATACCGGCACCGATCACTGCCAATCCTGCTCCAACTGCTGCTAATGTTCCAGTCATTTGTTTAAAATTATATGGATTAATAAATTATTCAAATCAATGATGGGCATGGGCATGGTCGTCACCATGATGCGCATCTTCAATGGCAGCTCCTATATAAGATGCTGTCAATATTGTAAATACAAAGGCCTGCACAAAGGCTACGATCAATTCAATAGCCATCATAAACAGCGTAAGTGGAATGGCCATGGCAGTACCAATGGCTCCTCCCGACATACTTTCACCAGATTTTCCAAAAATGAAGATCAAACCGATAAAACTCAGAATGGCAATGTGGCCGGCAGAGATGTTGCCCGCCAAACGAAGCATCAGGGTCAATGGTTTGATGAACAACGACATAAATTCAACTCCTGCCAAAAGGATTTTTACCGGTACCGGTACGCCCGGCATCCAGAAAATATGCTGCCAGTAGTGTTTGTTGCCGTTGATATTAACGATGACAAATACAACAAGGGCAATAATCATGGT
>WBZP01005095.1_pt1 | contig 13455 bp, 15 predicted proteins | sample 5204301 | NCBI WGS metagenome assembly WBZP01 (sample SAMN12412401, study PRJNA552823) | activated sludge metagenome | isolation source: activated sludge from nitrification reactor of wastewater treatment plant... | place: USA: Pennsylvania | collected 2017 | reverse complement strand
GATGCGGGCGATCTGGCTCATCGAGCTGGACGGGTCGGCCGTCGCGGTGGACGACGTCGTCCGGCCCGGGGCCGCGGGGTCCGGACCTGCAGACGTGCAGGCCCCGAGGGCCAGGGCGAGCACGAGAACCGTCAGCCGGTGATACCGCATGGGTCAAGATAGTCCGGCACCGGAATATTCGGCAAGGCACCCCGGGCGGCTCTGCCACGATGACCTGGTGCGCGTCCTCGTCGCCCCCGATCGGTATGCCGCGCTGCTCACGGCCGGGCAGGCCGCCGAGGCGATCACCGCCGGCTGGTCGGCGGCGGCACCGGGCGACGACCTGCGCACCCTGCCGCTGGGCGACGGTGGCCCGGGGTGGCTCTCCGTGCTGGAAGCCGGGCTCGGGGCCGGGCCTGCGGCCTCGCCCGACGGAGGGTCCGCACCGCGGTCCCTGAGCACGCATGCGCTCACGGTGGCCGATCCGTGGGGTCGAGCCGTCCCGGTCGAGCTGCTCCTCGTCGACTCCGTGCAGACTTCAGTGCTGACCTCCGGGCAGACTTCGCTGCCGACCGGCCGGCAAACCGCCCGGACCGCCTATCTCGAGGCGTCCCAGATCCTCGGCGGGCACACCCGCAGGCCCACGGACGATCCCGGCGAGGCGACCTCCCGGGGTCTGGGGTCGGCGATCCTCGAAGCCGTCGCGGCCGGCGCCCAGCGCATCGTCGTCGGCCTCACCGGCGCCCTCGTGCTCGACGCCGGCTTCGGCCTGCTCGCCGAGCTCGCCGGGCGCCCGAGGCCAGAGCTGGTCGGCGGCGCGCTCGCCCTATCGGCGCTGACCCCGGACGACGACCTCACGCTGACCACGGCTCTGGCCCGCCTGGGGGGCGCCCGGCTCGTCGCGTTGGGCGATCTGAGCCAACCATTGCTCGGCCTGCAGGGAGTCGCCGCGACCTTCGGCACGGCGGCGGGTGCCGACCCGGTGCAGGCGCAGCGCATCGAGGCTGCCCTCGGCTGCGCCGTCGAGCTGGCTCGCCGAGCCCGGCCCGAGCCGGCCGACCTGATCAGCGGCGCAGTCGTGCGCGTGGACCGCGCCCCCGGCACCGGCGCCGGGGCCGGGATCGGTTTCGGCTTCGCCATGTTGGGGGCCGAGTTGCTCGACGGCGCCGCGGGGACCGCGCTGGAGCTGGGCCTCGATGACGCGCTCCACGGTGTCGATCTGCTGGTCACCGGCGAGGCCGTGCTGGGCTGGGAGAGCCTGCGCGGCGGCCCGGTGACGACGGCGGCCGCCGCGGCGGCCCGCCGCGGCATACCGACCGTCGTGGTGGCGGGCCGACTCGCTGCGGGGCGCCGCGAGACGATGGCGGCCGGCATCAATGGGGCGTATGCCGTGTGCGCCTCACTCGCCCAGTGGCCCGACTTCGCGGCCCGCCCGGCCGCCGCGCTCGCCGAGCGCGTCGCCGCGGTCGCGCGCACCTGGTCACCGCACGCCTTGGCTTAGGTATGCCTCACTTCTGCCGTAGGCTGTGGGCAAGCCGAAGGGGAACAAAGCCGAGCCCTGCGGTGGTTCCCCCAGAACGCCCGCGCACCCACGAGACGAGGAAGACGAGCCCACATGAGCGTCCAGGACCAGACCAGCACCCAGACCCACGGCGTCATCCTCACCGACGTTGCCGCGGCCAAGGTCAAGAGCCTGCTGGCCCAGGAGGGCCGCGACGACCTGCGGTTGCGGGTCGGGGTGCAGCCGGGTGGCTGTTCGGGGCTCATCTACCAGCTCTATTTCGACGAGCGCACCCTCGACGGTGACGCGATCCGCGACTTCGGCGGTGTCGAGGTCGTTGTCGACCGGATGAGCGCGCCCTACTTGCAGGGTGCCACGGTCGACTTCGCCGACACGATCGAGAAGCAGGGCTTCACCATCGACAACCCCAACGCCGGCAGCAGCTGCGCCTGCGGCGACAGCTTCAGCTGACCAGCGGCCTGACACGGCGGGCCGGCGCCCGCAGCGCGGCGCCGCCGGCACGAGTCACGCGGTGACGGCCTGCCGTTTCCCACGTTGGGTGACCAGTCGCCAGATCCGGCTACCCAGCAGGAACGCTACGAGCGTCGGCGCGATGATCGCCCACAGGTTGCCCGTGAAGCCCAGCGTCGCAACCGAGGGGCGCGGGTCCGGCCCGGAGTTGTCGACGTAGGCCGTGATCCAGGGTAGGAAGAACGGGTGCCCCTCGACCCGCCGTCCTGGCACGCCGGCGGCCAACGCGCCATCGATCCAGGCCGTGGCTCCCAGCAGGGTCACCCACGCCACGACGATGAGAACGGTGAGCGCGGCATACGTGCCGACCACCCACCGGGGCCGCCGCGTGGTGTCGCCGGCCGCGGCCCGAGCCAACTCGCGCAGACTGCCCAGCCGACGACGGGCGGTGGGGAAGCCGACCTGCTCGCTGGCCTCGGTGAGGTTGGCCCGCAAGTCGGCACGGCGTTGGGCCCGTCCGCGAGTGGGCACCCCCTCGACGTCCATCCAATAGTCGAGGACGAGGCTGGTGCGGTGGATCCGGATGCGGTCGAGGATCGTCATGGCTGCTCCAGTCGTGCGGGTCGAGGTGCAGGGTCGAGGTGGGTCGGGTGCCGGGCGCTGGGGTCAGCGCTCGGCATGGGCGGGCGCATCGGGTGATCCGGCCGCAGCCTGCTCGTGCAGCACGGCCACCCGGGCCACGAGCGAGAGCCAGTCCCGCCGGAGGCGGGCCAACTCGGTGCGGCCGGCGTCGGTCAGCCGGTAGTACTTGCGGGCCGGGCCACTGGCCGAGCGCAGCAAGTAGGAGTCGAGCTGCCCGGCTGCCTCCAGGCGGGTCAGCGCGGGATAGACGGTGCCCTCGGCGAGGTCGGCGAAGCCGACCTCCTGCAGCCGGGTGACGATGCCGTAGCCGTAGCCGTCGGCCCGGTCGAGCAACTCCAAGAGCAACAACCCGAGCACTCCTTTGAGCATCTGCGGGTCGTGGGTCGTCATCACGGTATGAGAGTAAGTCATCTACTAGATGAAAACAAGTACCTGATGATGCCAAGATCGAGCACGACGTCGGGTCGACTAGCGTTTCGGTATGCGCGTCGCCGTGACCGGGTCCATCGCCACCGACCATCTGATGACCTTCGGTGGCAAGTTCGCCGATTCCCTCGTCGTGGAACAGTTGGACAAGGTCTCGTTGTCGTTCCTGGCCGACGACCTGCAGATCCGCCGGGGCGGCATCGCGGCGAACATCGCCTTCGGCATGGCCAGCCTCGGGCAGACACCACTGCTGGTCGGGGCGGTGGGGGAGGACTTCGCCGACTACCGGTCCTGGCTGGAGCGGCACGGGGTCGACTGTCACTCCATCCTCGTGTCGCAGACGTCGCACACCGCGCGCTTCGTGTGCACCACGGATGTCGACATGGCCCAGATCGCCACGTTCTATCCGGGCGCGATGAGCGAAGCCCGGGCGATCGAGCTGCAACCGGTGGCTGACCGGGTCGGCGGATTGGACCTCGTGCTCATCGGACCCAACGATCCGGAGGCGATGCGGCGGCATACCGACGAGTGCCGCACCCGCGGCATACCGTTCGCGGCCGACCCCTCGCAGCAGCTGGCCTGGCTCGACGGCCCCGGCATCGAGCACCTCATCGAAGGTGCGACGTACCTGTTCACCAACGAGTACGAAGCGCACATGATCCGGCACAAGACCGGTCGCACCGATGCCGACCTGCGTGCCGCGGTCGAGGTGCAGGTGACGACCAAGGGCAAGGACGGTGCGATCATCCGACAGCGCGGCGAGGAACCGATCGAGGTCAGCGTGATCCCCGGGGTTCAGCCATTGGATCCCACGGGTGTCGGTGACGCCTTCCGGGGCGGCTTCCTCACCGGTCTGGCCGCGGGTCTGCAGTTGCGCGATTGTGCACAGCTGGGCTCGGCCCTCGCGGCATACGTCATCGAGACGGTCGGCACCCAGGAGTACCGCTTCTCCCAGCGATCGCTGCTCGCGCGGGTGGAAGCCGCCTACGGCAGTGGCGCCGCCGAGCGGATCGGGGCGGCCGTCGCCTGCCGGTGGCCCTAGCCACGTCATGTCAACGGACCCAGGGCCCTCGGCGTACCGCTTCGCGATCGAGCGCGCCCAGCCCGGTGAGGACCTTGTCGGCATTGGTGCCGACCTGGCGCCGGCCACGCTCCTGGAGGCCTACCGGCGCGGGGTCTTCCCCATGGGCCTGGGCCGGCACGGCATGGGCCGGATCGGGTGGTGGTCACCGGACCCTCGCGGCATCGTCCCCCTCGCCGAGCTGCGGGTGAGCCGCTCGTTGCGCCGTGCCCAACGGCGCTTCAAGGTCACGGTCGACCAGGACTTCGGGGGCGTCGTGCGGGGGTGCGCCGACCGGGCCCGCTCCGGTCGGTGGATCACCGACACCATCGAGGCGGCCTACGCCGAGCTGCACCGCCTCGGGTGGGCGCACTCGGTCGAGGTGTGGGACGACGAGGAACTGGCCGGGGGGCTCTACGGAGTGGCGATCGGCGGGCTCTTCGCCGGGGAGTCGATGTTCCATCGCGCGACCGACGCCTCGAAGGTGGCACTCGTCGCTCTCGTGGACGTGCTCGACGACGGCGACCCGCGGCGGTTGCTCGACGTGCAGTGGGTGACGCCGCACCTGGCCTCGCTCGGTGCCCGAGGGGTGCCCCGGGAGACCTACCTGGCCCTGTTGTCTGAGGCGTTGTCGCTGCCGGCGCCACCCTGGCCGGCCCCGTCCCGTTCCTGAGCCGGAACGACGACGAGGTATGCCGCGTGCCCCCCCACGTCGTCGGGCGCGGTGTGCGACTCCAGCAGGGTGAGCTCGCGCATCCGGCAGAACGCCGCGACGTCCGTCGCGGCGGCCGGGTCGGTGGCCAGGAGCCGGATCAGGATCGGGCCGGGGCCGGGGGAGTGGGCGGCGATCGCCTGGGCCAGCCGCAGCACCGGCAGGGGGCACCGCAGCCCCCTGGCGTCGACGAGCACCTCGCCAGCTGCGGGGGCCGCCGGGTCGGTGCGCTCGCTCATCGGCCGGCCACCTCGGCCCGGACGGCGGCGACCGCGGCGGGTAGTTCGTCGCACAAGGACTGCACCCAGGTCTCCCGGTGCGGGGCGACGGCGCGGGTCGGCAGGGTGATCCGCACATTGCCGTGGGTGAGCACTCCCATGGCGGCCAGGACGTGGCTGGGTTCCAGAGTGCTCGCGGTGCACGCCGACCCGGAGGCGACGGCGATGCCGCGACGGTCCAGCTCGCGGACCAACGCCTCGCCGTCGGCCAGCAGGCACGAGAAGGTGACGACGTGCGGGAGTCGGTCGTGCGGGTCTCCGGCGACCTCGGTGTCCGGCACTGCCGCTGCCGCTGCCCGGATCCGCTCGACGAGCGCTCGGGCCAGCGCCGGCTCGGCCGGGTCGGCGGCGGTCTGACGCCAGGCCTCGGCTGCGGCGAGGGCCAGGGGCAGCACCGGCTCGATGTCGCTGCGGCCCCCTTCGAGCTCGGTGGGCGGGGCGTCCCGGCGCCACCGCGTGCCGGCCGGCACGATAAGCACGCCGAGGCCGGGCGGTCCGGCCCACGAGCGGGCCTCGCCGGCCAGCACGTCGTAGCTGCCTGGCGTCGGCGTGGGGGCCCGCCCCAGCCCGGCGGTCGCGTCGACGAGCATCGGTATGCCGCGGGCCCGGCACCGCTGCCGGGCCGCCTCGATCGGTTGATCCGTGCCGACCTCCGCATTGGCGCTCTGCAGCGCGGCGACCGCGGTCCCCGGCACGGCCAGCGCCGCCTCCCAGGCGTCGAGGTCGACCCGCCCCCAGCGGTCCACGCGGACCTCGGCCAGCAAGGTGGGGTCACCGGCCGTCGCGGCTCGGTGGCGCCCGTCCAGCAGGATGGCCGAGTGCTCCACGGCGGAGGCGACCAGGCGCGCGCCGGCGCGACGCGCGGCATACCGCAAGCCGTCCAGACCGAGCCGCACGGCGGCCGGACCGCCGGGGGTGAAGACCAGGTCCTCGGGCCGCACCCCGAGCCCCTCGGCGAGCACTTCCCGGGCCTGATCGAGCAGCCGCCGTGCCGTGCGTCCTTCGGCGTGCAGTCGCCGTGGGTCGGCCCACCCGAGCTCCCAGGCGGCAGCCATCGTGGCCAGGGCAGCCGGATGCACCGGGCCTCCCGCCGCATCGAGCAATGCTCTTCCGGCAGCAGTGCGGATCGGGGCGGTTGGGGGCTTCGCCACGTGCGCAGGTTAGCCCCACCCCTGCATCGATCGGGCCCAGAGCCCGCGGTAGGGTGGCCACACCATACGAGCAGCCGATCTCGACCCGGAAGGTGCCCGTTGCGCAAGCACGCCGACGCCTCCGCTGCCAGCATGCGGCGGGGTTTGACCATGACGGGGCTCGCGGTTCTTGCCGCGCTCGCCCTCAGCAGTTGTGCAAACGTCAACTCGAGTGCCTCGAGCGGGTGGTTGCCCGAAGGCCCGAACGGCACGTTTGTCACGAGCCAGACCGAGATGATCACTCAGATGTGGGTCGGCACCTGGATCGCCGGCTTGGGTGTGGGTGTGCTGGTCTGGGGGTTGTCGATCTGGTGCATGGTGGCCTATCGGCGCCGCACGGGTGACCCGGAGTTGCCGCCGCAGCTGCGCTACAACGTGCCCATCGAGTTGCTGTACACCGTGGTGCCGGTGCTCATGGTGGCCGTGCTCTTCTACTACACAGCGCGCAACGAGTCCGACATCATGGACACCTCCAAGAAGCCGGACGTGACCATCAACGTCGTGGCCAAGCAGTGGTCCTGGGACTTCAACTATCTCAACGCCGATGTCTACGAGACTGGCGTCCACTCCGAACTCAACCCCAACGGCGGCATCATCGGCACCCCCCAGCCGGTCCTCTACATGCCGGTCAACAAGCGGGTGGAGTTCGTTCTCAATGCTCGTGACGTCATCCACTCCTTCTGGGTGCCGGCCTTCCTGGTGAAGCTCGACATGGTGCCGGGCTACACGAACAAGCTGCAGATCACGGCCACGCAGACGGGCGAGTACCAGGCCAAGTGCGCCGAGCTGTGTGGCGCATACCACTCACAGATGCTCTTCAGGGTGAAGGTCGTGACCCAGCAGGAGTTCGACGCCCAGATGGCCAAGCTGCGCGCGATGGGCCAGACCGGCATACTGCAAGCCGATCTCAACCGCGAGGAACTGTTGCCCGGCGAGCTGAAGAAGCTCGAGGACGCGATCAACGGAGCCAAGAAATGACCGCGACGATCGACCGCCCGACGCGGGTGAAGCACCCACGTAACGCGCCTGGGACCACGTTCTTCAAGTGGATCACGACGACCGATCACAAGGTCATCGGCAATCTCTACTTCATCACCTCGTTCGTCTTCTTCCTGCTGGCCGGGGCGATGGCCCTGATCATCCGCGCCGAGCTCTACGCGCCAGGGCTGCAGGTGGTCGACAACCCCGAGCAGTACAACCAGCTGTTCACGATGCACGGCTTGATCATGCTGCTGCTCTTCGCGACACCGCTGTTCGCCGGTTTCTCGAATGCGCTGGTTCCGTTGCAGATCGGCGCGCCGGACGTCGCCTTTCCGCGGTTGAACATGTTCGCCTACTGGCTCTACGTGCTCGGTGGTCTCACCGCGGCGCTCGGGTTCCTCACCCCGCTCGGCGCGGCATCCTTCGGCTGGTTCCTCTACGTGCCGCTGTCGAATGCCACCTACAGCCCGGGTTTGGGCTCGGACCTGGGCATCTTCGGGTTGGCGATGGGTGGCTTCTCGACCATCTTCGGGTCGGTCAACTTCATCACGACGATCATCTGTATGCGGGCCCCTGGCATGACGATGTTCCGGATGCCGGTGTTCACCTGGACCGTGCTGGTGACCTCGCTGCTGGCCCTCATCATCTTCCCGGTGCTCGCGGTGGCCCTCCTGGGCCTCGGCGGCGACCGGCGCTTCGGGATGCACATCTTCGAGGCCTCGGCCGGCGGTGCGATGCTCTGGCAGCACCTGTTCTGGTTCTTCGGCCATCCCGAGGTCTATGTCCTGGCACTACCCTTCTTCGGGGTGATCAGCGAGATCTTCCCGGTCTTCTCCCGCAAACCGATCTTCGGCTACAAGACCCTGGTCTTTGCGACCGTGGCGATCGCGGCGCTGTCCGTTGCGGTGTGGGCGCACCACATGTACGTGACCGGTCAGGTCCTGCTGCCGTTCTTCGCGATCATGACGATGCTCATCGCGGTGCCAACCGGGGTGAAGTTCTTCAACTGGGTCGGCACCATGTGGGGCGGCTCACTGACCTTCCAGATGCCGCTCATCTGGGCCTTGGGCTTCTTGACCACCTTCCTCTTCGGTGGGATCACCGGCGTGATGATGGCCAGCCCGGCGATCGACTTCCACATCTCCGACTCCTATTTCATCGTCGCGCACTTCCACTACACGGTTTTCGGCACCGTCGTCTTCGCCATGTTCGCCGGCTACTACTTCTGGTGGCCCAAGCTCACCGGCCGGATGCTCGACGAGACGTTGGGCAAGATCCATTTCTGGATGCTCTTCTTCGGCTTCCACCTGACCTTCCTGGTCCAGCACCTCATCGGCCAGCAGGGCATGGCCCGCCGATACGCCGACTACCTCGCGGACGAGGGCTTCACCCTCGGCAACCAGATCTCCACGATCGGGTCGATCCTGCTCGGCGCCTCGATGCTGCCGTTCATGTACAACGTGTGGAAGACCTGGCGCACGGCTCCGCTGGTGACCGTGGATGACCCCTGGGGTTACGGCAACTCGCTCGAGTGGGCGACCTCCTGCCCACCGCCGCGGCACAACTTCAACAGTCTGCCCCGGATCCGTTCGGAGCGGCCGGCCTTCGACCTGCACCACCCGCAGAGCGCACCGCCCGAGGGCCCCACACCCGACCCCGGGATGCTCACGAAGATCATGGGCCCGGCTGAGGTCGGCAGCACCGACGACAAGGGAGGGAAGAAGTAGCCATGAAGGTCGCCATCCGGATGTTCCTCATCATCTGCCTCTTCTTCGTCGTCATGACGCCGTTCTACGCCGCGTGGCAGAACTCGGCCTCCGGGTCTATCCCCGAGGTTGCCGGTGTCGTGGCGTTGCTCGTCACCTCGCTCATGATGGCGATGGTGGCCTTCTACCTCACCGCCACGAGCAGGAAGTTCCAGAACCTGCCCGACGACAACCCGGAGGGAGAGATCTCGGACGTCGAGGGCGACTACGGCTTCTTCACCCCCTACTCGTGGTGGCCGTTGTTCCTCGGCATGTCCTGTGCGGTGCTCTTCGCCGGTCTGGCCGTCGGCTGGTGGCTCTTCGCCATCGGCCTGGTCCTCGCACCGATCGCCGTCGTGGGGTGGACCTTCGAGCACTACAAGGGCGAATACTCCAACTGAGGTGCTGCCTCGGCAGTGCCGGCGCGTGTTCGACGGGTGGGGCTGGGCTTCGGCTCAGCCCCACCCGAGTTCGTGAAGCCGCTCGTCGTCGATCCCGAAGTGATGGGCCATCTCGTGCACCACGGTGACCGCGATCTCCTCCAGCAGATCCTCCCGAGTGGCACACATCCGTTCCAAGGGGCCCTGGTAGAGAGTGATCTGGTCTGGCATCGCACCGGCGAACCACTCGTCCCGCTCGGTCAGCGGAGTGCCCTCGTAGAGCCCGAGCAACTCAGACTCCTCGGCTGGGGGCTCCGGCTCGACGAAGACTGGGACGCGTCGCAGCTCGACGCGGAACTCCCTGGGGATGAGTTCCATGGCCTCTTCAACGGCCTGATCGAATTCCGCTGCGCTGAGACGGTATTCGCCTTGCTCGTGAGCATGTGGGTGGTCCACAGTGTCATGCTATGACGTCTGGCGGGCCGCATCGACCCAGCGTGCCTCCGGTCCTGTCCCCAGGGGATCGGGTCGCCGTGCTGTCGCCGTCCTGGTGTGCGCCGGCCCACTTCCCCGACATCCATGAGCAGGCGCTGCGCCGGATCCGCGCGGTGCTGGAGCTGGAGCCGGTCGAGTTCCCGACCACTCGACGGCCAGGGACGGCGACCGAGCGAGCTGCCGATCTCATGGCTGCGTTCGCGGACCCCACCATCCGGGCGATCTTCGCGACCATCGGCGGCGACGACCAGATCACCCTGATCCGCCACCTCGACCCGGGGGTCGTGCGGTCCGATCCCAAACCCTTCTTCGGCTACAGCGACAACACGAACGTGCTCAACTGGCTCTGGCGTCACGGCGTCGGCGGCTACCACGGTGGCTCGACCCAGGTGCACCTGGGGCCTGGGCCGCAGCCGGATGATGTGCACCTGACCACCCTGCGTGCCGCGCTCTTCGGCGGGGGAGATGTGCCGATCACCCCCTTGCCGGCCAGCGCGGACTCCGGCGTGCCGTGGGCTGATCCAGGTGTCCTGGCGACCCCGACCCTGCTGGAGGCCACGGCCGAAGGCTGGTCCTGGCACGGCGCGAGACTTGTCGTCCGCGGGCCCACCTGGGGCGGCAACCTGGAGGTGCTGCAGTGGGTCCTAGCGGCCGGTCACGCGCACCCGGACCCCGCGGCATACGACGGCTGTGTCATGCTCTTGGAGACCTCCGAGGAGCGCCCTGGCGCGCCGGAGGTGACCCGGATGATGCGCGTGCTGGGGGAGCGGGGATTGCTGGAGCGAGCGGGCGCAGTGTTGCTGGCGCGTGCCAAGGCCAGCGAGCACGACGACGATCCCGGCCCCGCGGCCCGGGCCGACTATCGCCGTGCGCAGCGCTCCTCCGTGCTCGACGTGATGGCACGGTACGCGCCGGACGTGCCGACCGTCGTCGGGGTCGAGTTCGGGCATACCCACCCGCAATGGGTGCTCCCCTACGGTGGCGAGATGACCGTCGACAGCGCGGCGCAACGTATCACCGCGCACTTCGGGGGTGCCCCGGAGCGTGGCGAGCACCCCCAGGCGCAGGTGCGGTGAGCGGGCCGGAGCGGGCGGCTGCGCGACCGGTGTCGGTGTCCATACGGGTGCGGCCCGGTGCCTCGCGGACCAACGTCGGTGGTGGGTACGGCGACGGTCCGGGCCGTGCCCTCGTTGTCTCGGTCACCGCTCGGGCCGTCGACGGGGCTGCGACGGCCGCCGTGCTCGTGGCCGTGGCCGAGGCCTTCGGGCTGCGCAAAGCTCAGGTGACGCTGCTGCGCGGTGCGACGAGTCGGACCAAGGTGGTCGCCTTGCACGGCGTGCAGGAGCCCAAGATCGCTGCTCGGCTGCGCGAGCTGCGCGACGGTGCCGGGGCGGCAGGCGGTGCTCCGGGCACCTAACGGTTGGGGCCGCGCTCGACTCGACGGGTCAGCGTCTCGACGCCGGCAGGGGAGTCGGGTAGATCCCACCAGCTCTCGATCCACCAGGTGCCACCGGCGGACTCCCACGGCTCGACCGGGCCGTGCACCTGCCCGAAGCCGCCGTAGCTGTCGCCTTCGACGCAGACCTGGTATCCCTCCCATGGCAGTCCGAGATCTCGCCGCAGACCGCGCAACACGTCGACGAGTTGCCCGAGGGTTTCGACGGTGAGACCCGATTGCCCGCCCTGGCCGGCTGCGACCGCCGGGAACACCCCTTCCCAGCGCGCCGCCCGCGCCAGCGACGGTTGTCGGCGTCGTTGCGGCACTAGGGCGCCGACAACCCACACCGGAGGGTGAGGGCGGGTGTACGGCGGTAACGGGTCGATCTCGCGCACGGGAGTGCAGCTGAAGTGCGTCCCGTGGTACGTGTAGGGCTGACCCGACATCAGGCCGGCATAGATAGCCAGGACCTCATCGGTCCGCTCCCGCCGCAGACGTCGTCCGTCGTCGGCCTCGAAAGCGGTCCAGTTGCCGTTGGGCGCACCGAGACCAGCGCCGAGCACGACCCGGCCCTGGGAGAGCCGATCCACGGTGCCGACCCGGGCCGCCAGATCCCATGGCCGGTAACGGCTCACCGGGGTGATCAGGGTGCCTAGGCGGATCGCGGAGGTCGCTACGGCGGCGGCGCCGAGGGTGGCCCAGGCATCGTGGCGGTAGACCGATTCCCAGGTGAAGATGGCGTCCCACCCGGCCGCCTCAGCGACGCGTGCCAGCTCGACGAACTCCCTTTCGGTGACGAACGGGGCGACGAATCCGTGGCGCATGACAGGCCAGGTTAGCCTGCCTGCCGGGTCGGGCGACGCGGGAGATCACCTAGGCGGACCGCATCCATCGGACCCGTCCGCCGAGGTGAGTGCTCACTCGGGGTGCTTGGCGTGTTTGATCGCAGCGTGCGTAGCGCCGCCGTGCGCGTCGATGGCGTCGTGGTCCCCGTGGTGGTGGGCGGCGGCCAGCTCGGCAGGCGTGACCGGCTCGACCCGGTCCTTGAAGTAGAACCGGGACCACCGGGCGCGCCGACGGGCCTTCTTGACGTCCTTGGCAGCCACGCCGTTGGCGTCCGACGGCTCGGGCAGGGCGAGCGGTTCCGGCGATTCGTAGCTGACCAGCGCCCAACGCTCGTACTCGTCCAAGTCCTCGTGCCGCTCGAAGTACTTGCCCTCGGCGGTCCGGATGATCGTGCCCGACTCCCGGCCGTGCAGCACCTTGTCCCGATCGTGGCGCTGCAGCGACAGACAGATCCGCTTGGTCACCCAGAAGACCAGGATGGGCGCCACGAACACCAGCAACCGGAAGAGCACCGTGACGTCGTTGATCGACAGGCTCAGCTTGATCGCGAGGATGTCGTTACTGCCGGCGAAGGCGAGCACGACGTAGAACGTGAACGCGGCCATCCCGATCGCCGTGCGCACGGGCGCGTTGCGAGGGCGGTCCAGCAGGTGGTGCTCACGCGTGTCACCGGTCACCCATGCCTCGATCCAGGGGTAGGCGCCGGCCAACGTGTACATGATCGGGATCAACAGGATGGCGCCGAGGAAGACGTTGAAGCTCCAGGTGAAGCCGAACAGCTCGAACTCGAGGAAGCCCGGCAACAGTCGTAGTGCGCCATCGGCGAAAAGCATGTACCAGTCCGGCTGTGAGCCCGCGGTGACCGGGGACGGGTCGTACGGACCGTAGGCCCAGATGGGGTTGATCGTCACGAGGGCCGAGATGACGGTGAGGACGCCGAACACCATGAAGAAGAAGCCGCCGGCCTTGGCCGTGTACACGGGCATGAGGGGGTAGCCGACGACGTTCTCGTTGGTCCGCCCCGGGCCGGGGTACTGGGTGTGCTTGTGCACCATGACGAGCATGATGTGCGCGGTGAACAACCCGATGAGCACGGCCGGCAACAAGAGCACGTGCACGGCATACAGGCGGGGGATGATCGCCTCGCCGGGGAAGGTGCCACCGAAAACGAGGTAGGAGATGTACGTGCCGACCACCGGGATGGAGCGCATGAAACCCTCGGCGGCCCGGATGCCGGTGCCGGAGAGCAGGTCGTCGGGCAGTGAGTAGCCGGCGAAGCCCTCGACGATGGCCAGCATCGACAGGATCGTG
>WBZP01004710.1_pt2 | contig 13455 bp, 10 predicted proteins | sample 5204301 | NCBI WGS metagenome assembly WBZP01 (sample SAMN12412401, study PRJNA552823) | activated sludge metagenome | isolation source: activated sludge from nitrification reactor of wastewater treatment plant... | place: USA: Pennsylvania | collected 2017 | reverse complement strand
AGGCCGAAACCTTGCCAGCCTTCAAGAGCGGGATGGAGGAACACTTCGCCGAACAATCGCGCAGTGATCTCCAGCCGGTCCTGCTCTTCCGCATCAACGGTGAGGCCGAGCCCCTTGGCACGGGCGGCGCGCACCAGTGTCAGAAGCCGCGGCGTCAGCTCGGACGCCAGCCGCTCGTCCTTGCCGGGCTCGAAGCGGGGATGCAGCGCAGAAAGCTTCACCGAAATCGAGGGCCGGGCGAAAATCGCATCGACACCGCCGGTCTGCATCGGCCCGGCTGCGGCTCCGACCTTTTCGATCGCGTCCATGTAACGATCGAAATAGCGTTCCGCATCGGCCTCAAAACGCGCCGCCTCGCCCAGCATGTCGTAGGATAAGCGATAGCCCTTGGCTTCGAGCGGCCGGGCACGGTCGATGGCTTCCTCGATGGTCGGGCCCATCACGAATTGCTCGCCCAGAAGCTTGACCGCGTGGCGAACCGCTTGGCGGATCACCGGCTCGCCGGTGCGCGCGAACAACCGCTTCATCGACTGCAGCGGATTGGAACCCTTGGCATCCTTGAGCTTGACGATGCGTCCGGTAAGCATCAGCCCCCATGTGGAGGCGTTGACGAACAAGCTTTCGGAGGCGCCGCGATGTTTCTCCCAGGCGCCACCGGCAATCTTGTCGGCGATGAACTGATTGGCCGTCTCGGTGTCTGGAATGCGCAACAGCGCTTCGGCGAGACACATCAGGATCACGCCTTCTTCGGTCGCGAGACCGTATTCCTTCATGAAGGCATCGACGCCGGAATGATGTTCCTTGTTGGCGCGGGCGGCGTGAACGAGCTGCCGGGCGATTTCTGCGGCGCGGCGGCGCTCATCCTCGGTGAACAGTGCCCGCTCGATCAGCGCGCCGACGAGCCGGTGCTCGTCCATCAGGTGGTGGGCGGCAATCTCGTCAAGCGGCGGCAGGCTCTGGGCCCCCGTCACAGTTTCGCGCCGCAAAGCCGCGACCATGCTCATGTCCTTGAATGATTTGGACCAATTGGGTGACGCCGACCATACGAGATTCGATATGGGGACACTCTAGCAGATAAGCAAAGGGAGGTGGTATGTGGGGTTGGCGCCACGTCCACCGCTCCGAAGCGGCCGCGGGCGTGCCCCAATCAACCTCCAGGACCCTGCCTCCCGTGACCAAGCCGATCAAAGTCGTCCGCACCGTCAAAGACTTGCGCAGGCAGATCGGCAAATGGCGCGAGGCGGGGCGCCGCATCGCGCTTGTGCCGACCATGGGCGCGCTGCACGAAGGCCACCTGTCGCTCATCAAGCTCGCCGCCAAAAAGGCCGACCGCGTGGTCGTCTCGATCTTCGTCAACCCGACGCAGTTTGCCCCGACCGAAGACCTGGCCCGCTATCCGCGCGACGAATCAGGCGACCTTCGCAAACTTGAGGGCAGCGGTGCCGCGCTCGTGTGGTCGCCATCGGTCGCTGAGATGTACCCGGAAGGGTTTTCGACGGCCGTGCAACCCGGCAGCGCCGCCGAGCCGCTGGAAGGCGAATTCCGCCCCCATCATTTCGGCGGCGTCGCCACCGTGTGCTGCAAGCTGTTCTCACAAGTGACGCCCGATTTCGCCGTGTTCGGCGAGAAGGATTACCAGCAGCTCACCGTGCTGCGCCAAATGGTGCGCGATCTCAATCTGCCGCTGACGCTCATCGGCGCCCCGACCAAACGCGAGGCGGATGGCCTCGCAATGTCGTCGCGCAACCGCTACCTGACAAAAGAGGACCGCGCGGTAGCGCCCGCGCTTTACGCGACGATCAGCGAACTTGCAGCCAACGTCAGCGACGGCGCCGATATTGCCGAAAGCATCCGCCGGGCAAAGACGCGGCTCAAGTCGGCCGGCTTCAAAAAGATCGATTACATCGATGTGCGCGATGCCGGAACGCTGGGCGAACCGCAAAAGGGCCGGCCCCTCCGCGTCCTTGCCGCCGCATACCTTGGCAAGACGCGGTTGATCGATAACGTCGGGACATCCTGACCCTCACTCCTGCGGCGCGATGCCAAGGCCGCGGCGGGTATGATCGTTGGCCGGTTGTTCGGCCACCTCAGGCTCCTGTTTTTTATTGTCGCCTTTAATCCAGGCAAAAAACTTGGAAATCGGCCCGCTGGGCTGTTCCTGCGCCGCGTCAGCCGTCTCTGCCTGTTGAGGCGCAGAATAGGGCTGCGGCGCGACGGCCCGCGCCTGATAGGCGTCCTGGGCGTGATGCGCCCGCCGGCGGGCTTCGCGCGTCTCATGTCCGGCCAGCTTGTTCGTGCTGCGATGGGCGCGATAGAGGCGCTTGCGCTTCACGGGCCTTGGGGCCGCGATCTGCTGCGGCGCGTCCGCCTTCTCCATGTCGGCATCGGCTTCGGCCACGGCCTGCGGCTTGACGAGCTGCAGCTTCAATTGTCCCACCGGCAGACCGGACCTTGAAATCAACTGCGCGTCCGCCGTCACCGCCGACTCAAACCCCTGGTCGAGGACATCTGCCAATTGTTCGGTGCTGCTGGCGCTCAGTACCCAGGCCCCGGGGCCGGCGGGCGCACCGGTTGAAAGCGTTGCGCCGGCCGGCAAATTGCGCAGCACGATCCATTCGACGGGATCGGGCTCGTCCTCGACAGCCTTGGCAAATGCGACGGCCGCCCGGGCCGCCTCCGTCGCATCAACCGCTTCGGCGCGCGACAGGCCGGCCGCGTACTGCAAGCGCTGCTCGACCTGCGCGACCAGCCGCACGGCCTCGGCCACCTCGTTGCGCGGCCGTTGCGCCTCCACCGGGCGCGGCGGGGACACCGTCTGAGTGGAGGCCGCGGCGAAATAGAGGGTTGCGGCGGCAAATGGGGCAGCAGCCGCGCCCGCTAGGAACCGCCGGGATTCCACAAGCGGCGTCAGCGCTCGCCTCATAACACGCAGCACCGGCTCGCGCGGCAAGGGCGGGGGAATGGCGCCGATCGCCTGCCCCCCATCGCGCACCAGGAATTTCGGCAGCCCGGCGTCGGCGCCCCTGCTTGCATCGGCCGCCAACTCCCGGGTCGTTTCCGGCTCTGCGACGCTCAACATGCGCTCAGCCTCCCATCGAAGTGAAACAATCGCGTTTGCGGCCCCGGGCGCTCAACCGCCCGCCGCACACGTTTGCCCGCAATGTCCCGCAATGGCGCCCGTTTCGTATGGGCTGCGCCAGCCGTCCCCTGATCACCGGCGCAAGCTCTCGAACGCTTGATTTGATCATATTCGCCAAGGACTTGTTAACCGAGAGGGGACGGCGAAATGTGGTTGATATTTGGTTGACATCTGGGCCGCCGTGCTCAGCCTGAGCGTATCTTTGCGGCCCCGTCTGCTCAGTCTGAGTGTGTTGGCGGCAAGGCCCGCGCCCGCGCTTGGGCCAAGCACACGCCCTGAGGCTGTGGACCTGTGCCCCGCCCGCAACATGACGTATCGCGCCATGTCGCGCGGCCAGCGGCTCAGCTATAAGTCGCACCCACGAGATTCGCCCTGTGCGGCCGGATAGGGCCTCATGTTGCGCGTGCCGTGGTCACCCGCCGTGTCCACGAAGTGCCTGCACTTTCGCGCCGCCAACACTCCGGATGTCCGCCCGCATGGCCAGATCGCAAAATGACCTGTTTTCCGACTTTGAGAGTGAAATGAGCGAGAAATCCGCGCGCAAGCGTCCTGTTGAATCGTCTGGCTATAGCGAAGAGCACATCGAAGTCCTGGAGGGGCTGGAGCCCGTCCGCCGCCGCCCCGGCATGTACATCGGCGGCACCGACGAAAAGGCGATGCATCACCTGTTCGCCGAAGTGATCGATAACTCCATGGACGAGGCGGTGGCCGGCCACGCCTCCTGGATCGAGGTCGAACTCGCCAGCGATGGCTTCCTGTCCGTCACCGATAACGGCCGCGGTATTCCGGTCGGCCCGCATCCCAAGTACAAGAACAAGAGCGCGCTCGAGGTCGTCATGACCATCCTGCACGCCGGCGGCAAGTTCGACAGCAAGGCTTATTCGACCTCGGGCGGCCTGCACGGCGTCGGCGTGTCCGTCGTCAATGCGCTCTCCGAAACCCTCGAAGTTCAGGTGGCGCGCGACCAGCAGCTCTATCGCATGGTGTTTTCGCGCGGCGAACCGCAGACCAAGCTTGAAAAGCTCGGCTCCATCATGAACCGGCGCGGCACGAAAGTGCGCTTCAAGCCGGACGAGAAAATCTTCGGCAAGGGCTGCGCCTTCAAGCCGGCACGCCTGCTCAAGATGGCGCGCTCCAAGGCCTACCTGTTCGGCGGCGTCGAAATTCGCTGGAAGTGCGCACCCGATCTCATCAAGGACGATACGCCCGCTGAGGCGGTGTTCCATTTCCCTGGCGGCCTTTCAGACTATCTGACGTCGACGATCGAGGGTCAGACCCGCGTCACCAAGGATATCTTCGCCGGTAAGGTCGAGAAGGATGGCGGCCACGGCTCGGTCGAATGGGCGTGCGCGTGGATTTCCGACGAAGACGGCTTTTCGACCACCTACTGCAACACGATTCCCACGGCCGAAGGCGGCACCCACGAAAACGGCCTGCGTCAGGCGCTCTACAAGGGCCTGCGCGCCTATGGCGAACTGACCGGCAACAAGAAAGCGGCTCAGATCACCTCTGAAGATGTGATGGGCACGGCCGCCTCGATGCTGTCGGTGTTCATCCGCGAACCGGAATTCCAGGGCCAGACCAAGGACAAGCTCGCGACCGTCGAAGCGACCAAGATCGTCGAAACCGCGGTGCGCGACGCCTTCGATCACTGGCTGGCGGATAGCCCGCAGCAGGCGACGCGCCTGCTCGATTGGTGCGTCGATCAATCTGAAGAGCGGTTGAAACGCCGCCGCGAGAAGGAAGTCGGCCGCCAATCGGCAACGCGGAAACTGCGTCTGCCCGGCAAGCTCGCCGACTGCTCGATCCAGCAGGCGTCGGGAACGGAAATCTTCATCGTCGAAGGCGACTCGGCCGGCGGTTCGGCAAAAAGCGCGCGCAATCGCGAAACGCAGGCCATCCTGCCCTTGCGCGGCAAGATCTTGAACGTGGCCAATGCCTCGTCCGCCAAGCTGTCGCAGAACCAGCTGATCTCGGATCTCATCCAGGCGCTCGGCGCGGGCACCGGCGCCAAGTACCGCGACGAGGATCTGCGCTACGAGCGCGTGATCATCATGACCGACGCCGACGTGGACGGCGCCCACATCGCCTCGCTGCTCATCACCTTCTTCTACCAGGAGATGCCGGAGCTGATCGAGAACGGCCACCTCTTCCTTGCCGTGCCGCCGCTTTACAAGATCACGCAAGGGGCAAAGTCGGTTTACGCCCGCGATGAGAAGCACCGCGATGCGCTGATCGCCAAGGAATTCCGCGCCAACGCGCAGGTGAAGGTCGGCCGCTTCAAGGGCCTGGGCGAAATGAACGCGTCCGAACTCAAAGAGACGACCATGGACCCGGCGAAGCGCTTGCTGCTGCGCGTCGAGATCGGCGAAGGCGAGCGCTCGACCATCGGCGAAACCGTCAACGCGCTGATGGGATCAAAGCCCGAAGCCCGCTTCCGTTTCATCCAAGACCGCGCCGCGTTCGCCAAGGATCTGGATATCTAGCCGGCAGACGAAATCCGTTACTTGGCTGCGACGGATGCGGCTGGACTTGGATTGCGATAGGGATACTTCTTCAGCTCGATGCACCACGCCGGCGGCGTGGGTGATAAAAATTGCCGTTCGCGCTCCTTTTTCGTCAGGCAGCGCGGAAGGCGCGCCTTGGCCTCATCGATCAGCGCCTGCCCAAATAGCGGAAAATCGAAAAACTTGATGTCGGCGTTCGAGTAGCCCGCCGCCAATCTGCGGCCGGGCAAGGGGGCAAGTCCATAGTAGGAATCAAAGCTGCCTCCCAAGTTCAAAGTCAGCGTGACGCCGCTGGGGTCAATGACCTTAAGACCCTCGGGCCCACTGGCGGCAATGCGCCCGTCCTCCAGAACGCGCAGTTGCGCGATCCAGCCTTTGAAAGCCTCAAGGACTTGGTTGCCGCCACGTTGATCCCAAAGCTTTAGGGTTTTGTCGGCAGAACTCGAAACGAGGCGCCCATCGGGCAACGCCACGAGGTGATCGACCTCTGCATTATGCCCTTCGAATGTGGCGATGATATTCGAGCGGTCGATATCCCAAATCCGGATCTTGCCGTCCTCGCCACCGACCGCGAGGCGCTTTTCGGGCAGCGGCGCAAGACCCAGAGCCTTGCCGGACTTGGCGTCGAGCATGTGAGTGAGCTTGCCGCTTTCGATATCCCAGAACCGGACGGTACCATCGTTCGACGAAGAGACCAGAGTTTTAACATCAAGCATTACAAGTGCGGCGATGCTCCTGGTATGCCCTTTCAAACTCCTCGGGCATTGAGCATCCGCCGCTGAACACAGCGCGATATCGCCGTTTTCGAAACCTGCCGCAACACGGGCATGGGGGAGTGCAGCGATCACCACAACATGGGTGTCGAACGACGGCAGCCGCCCAAGCTCTTTTCCTGCGCGCCAGTCCCAGATGCGAACACTGCGATCCCACGACAAAGAGACAAGCGTGTCATTATCGAGCTGCACAAGCCCGTAAACGCGGTCTGTATGCCCTTCTAGAGACCTCAACTTTGTCTTGTCTGGTTGAAGATTCCAGGTGGTAAGCTGGCCTTTGGATGTCCAAGAGAGAAGCCGATGATTACTGAGCGCAGACACATCATCAATCCAGTCGTTCGAAAAGAATGCTGATTGTCTTAGCAGTGCACCTTCGGGAAACCCAATCCACGAATACCGGCCCAGTCCATTGCCACTTCCATCCGTCAACATCGCAAACGATTCAATTCGCGTCTCGCTGTTTTCTTCGTCAAGCATTTTCAGCGGCTCGTCAGTGGCCCACGTCTTCACGGAATTTCCCGACACAGACACAAGCAGACCATTCTTGCGTACCCAAATTGCGCGGACGTCCGCGCCATGCGCCTTATAATTGTTGACCGTCAAATCCCTCTTTGCCCATACGCGAATTGTGCCGTCAGCCATGCCGGCAATCAGGTGCCTATTTGTCTCACAAAAACTTGTGATCCATTGCCCCGCACCTGGAAGAACGTCGGGTTCTGACTTTCCGCCAAGTGCCCAAATCAGCACGTCGCCTTCCTGCCCGACGACGTTCCGGTACTCTGGACTCAGCCAGTCAGGCAATGACTCGCCTTCACTCTTCGGCGCCGGCCGCTTCATGCGCGCGCTCGGCAACCATCCAGCGATGCGGCCATCTCTGAGCGCGACGAGATTGTCGCCGCGATAGCCCTTGAGCACCTCCGCGGCTCGACCGGTTGTCACGTCCCATATCCGGATTGTGCCATCGTCTGCGCCTGAGGCCAGGCGGCCATCGGCCAGCGCCGCGAGGCTCTGAATTGGTCCCTCGTGACCGCTGAGCACCACCGGCTCGCTTTTGGCGAATTGCGGCCAAAGCCGTATGGTTTTGTCGTCCGACCCGGTCGCCAACCGCCCGTCCTTCAGCAGTACCATTTCGGTGACCGGCCCTAAGTGTCCGGAAAGCACGATCACATCCTGGGCGCCGGTCAGATCGACGATCCTCACGGCGTTATCGTCCGATCTGATCGCGATCCGGCCGTCCGGCAGTTCGACGGGCTTGCCTTTGACCGGCACACCGATGTCGATCACCGCCTCTTCCCGCAAGGCATCCAAGGCATTCGACAGGGCCCGGTCCGCCCGCGGCCACGCGGGGCGGTCGCGCCGTTCCGGCTCCGTCGCCTTGGTATCGGGCAGCGCTTCGAGCGCATAGAGCGCCGCAGCGGTTGGCGTCAAAGATCCTTCCTTGTCGAAATCAACAGTTGCGACGTTGGCGAGAAACTTCGACTGCGTCAGCTGAGCGTCCTTGCGAAACTGATCCGAGCGGTTCCTCTGTTCGTTCGCCATGTACCCCAGCAGCCCGGCAACGACAGTCGCAAGGCTCATCACCGCCAGAAGGACATTGCGCATCTGTGTTCGCCAGCGCTGCGCCACCGCGGCCTGCTGCAGCGCCGCCTCGGCCTGCCGCACAAGACCCTCGCGCTCCTCAAGCTGCCGCTTGGTTTCGCTCAGCCGTACTTTTGCGGTCGCTTCGCTTGCCTGGATGTACTCTACATGCAGCGCCGTTGGCGCAGTCTTGGAGCGGCGCGGAGCGTTCAACCACGCATTAGCTGCGGCGATATCCTCGCCCGAAAGCAGCCGGCCAGCGGGCCTGCCCGCTTCGCTCCATTGATGTGCCAAAGCAAGAAGCCGCGTGTGCTCGCGGATCCAAACCGGATCTTCATTGAGAGCGTCGATCAGCTTCAAGAGCCCGGTTCCGAAGCCTGATTGCGGCACCTTCGGCTCGGTATAGAAGTGAATGTAGTTGAGGTCAGTCAACTGCCTGGGAGGCGCAACGCCCGAAAGCGGACGGTTGACGACGGGTACAATCCGCTTCGCCAGCCGTGTCGCCTCCTCGACTTCCCATCGGCAGATGTCGGACGACGCCGATGAGGGAGAGAGGACGAAAACAATGCTGTCGGCATCGCGGATCAGTTCGCCGAGCCGCTGCCGCCAATCGTCGGCGGCGGAAATTCCATGCCGGTCGATGATCGCCTCGAAACCCGAACCGTCAAGAACGGCATCGAGCTGATCTGCAAAATCCAAATCGTCGCGCGAATAGGAAATGAACGCCTTAAGTTTGCGTTGAGATTGACCCTCTGCCCGCATACGTCACACTGCGCCTTTATTCTGTGTCCTGGCTAACTTGCAGGACGGCGCAATGCCAGACTATGGCTTACAGGCCACAGACGCGTGTATTCCGCTCGCGAACCATCCTTGGATGATGGCAGGCGAAGTCAGTTGCTGGCGGCAGTCCATCCAGCCGGTGCTGCCGGATGCCGCGCATCGCCACGCTTGTTCTGGCGGCGGACGTAGGTGATCTGCGCTTGCGGCTGCTCGGCCTTGACCTTCAAAGCCGCGACAAGTGCATCCTCGGCATCGACCACCACATGACCCGACCGGTCCTCGACCCTGAGGCCGACTGCATAGCGCATCGTTTTCGCCTCCTTCAGAACTGCGGTTGAACAGCGGCGCATATCGTCACCAAGTGCGCACCTGATGACAGTTTAACACAGATCGGCGGCGGATGGTTCAGGCGGCTTTCGCACCCCTCCGGTTGAGAGCGCGCGCCGTGAGCCTGTTTCTCAAGGCTGCGGGATAACTCTTTGCGCCACGGCCATATCGCAGTTTAGGTGCACAATCCCTACAGTCGCCCCGGAGGCAAGGTCGATTCTTCGCGCTGCAACACAACTGTGCGAAGGCAAAACACGTCCGCCTCGCAACAAGGACAACACTATCTGGGGACACACAATGAACGCAAAAGCACTCGCCGCCGAGTTCATCGGCACGTTCATGCTCACCGCGTCGGTCTTGGGCGCGGCCTTCTATTCGTTTGGAGCGCCATCGGGTGCGGCCGGCATCATCGGCGTCGCGCTCTCTATCGGCCTGACCGTCATGGCGCTTGCCTATTCGATCGGCCATGTTTCGGGCGGACACTATAACCCGGCCGTCACGCTCGGCCTCATCGCCGGCGGCCGCTTCGACGCCGCCAATGCGCCGGGTTACATCATCGCCCAATGCCTGGGCGCGCTCTCGGCTTGCGGCGTGTTTTCGCTCATCGGCAACACCGGCGCCAGCTTTGCCGCCAACGGCTACGGCGAACTCTCGATGCTGAAGTCGTCGCTATCGTCCGTGTTCATCATCGAAGCGGTGCTGACCGCGTTCTTCCTGATGGTCATCATGGGCGTCACCCGCAAGAACGGCCCATCGGCAATGGCGCCCGTTGCCATCGGCTTGACGCTGACGGTCATCCACCTGATGTCGATCCCGATCTCGAACACGTCGGTCAACCCGGCCCGCAGCCTCGGCCCTGCCGTCTACGCGGGTGGGGAATATCTGTCGCAAGTGTGGGTATTCTGGGTGGCCCCCATCCTCGGCGCCATCGTCGGTGCCTGGATCGCGAATTGGCTCTCGCCCCAGGACTGAGCCCCACGACTGAACCCCAAGACGAGGTCTCAACACGGGCGATTGTCATCAAACGGCAGATAAGGTCGGGGCTGGAAAGCAATTTCCGGCCCCGTTTTTCGTTGCTGCGACACTTGGATCGCGCCGGAGAGCTGAGATTTGCCCATCGAACCGCCATCTGAGGCGACTTTTCCTTGCGCCGGGCCAGCAAACGTGCGAGCACGGCGCCGTGCCGGAGCGCAGGGGATTGATTCAGGTTTTTTGTTTTTTTGAACCCGCCTTCTCCCATTTGACTTAGTCACTTTTCGGCACTGTCCCCCTGCGCTCTCGATCGTCGTCACCTGGTGCCGGATGCACCGGGCCGATTTCGCTACGCAATGGAGAGGACGTTTTTGGATTCCAAGACATTCGCCGACCTCGGCCTGTCGCCGAAGGTTCAGGCTGCTATCACCGCCGCAGGTTACTCGAACCCCACGCCCATTCAGGCTGCCGCCATTCCCGTCGCCGTCACCGGCAAGGATGTGCTCGGCATCGCGCAAACCGGAACCGGTAAAACCGCTTCCTTCGTCCTGCCGATGATCACCCGGCTCGAAACCGGACGCGCACGGGCCCGCATGCCGCGCTCTTTGATCTTGGCGCCAACGCGCGAGCTTGCCGCCCAGGTGGCGCAGAGCTTCGAAAAATACGGCATCAATCACAAGCTTGACGTGGCGCTGCTGATCGGCGGCGTGTCGATGGACGATCAGGTCAAGAAGCTCGATCGCGGTGTCGATGTGTTGATCGCCACGCCCGGCCGCCTGCTCGACCATTTCGGGCGCGGCCGCATCATGCTGATGGGCGTCGAGATCCTGGTCATCGACGAAGCCGATCGCATGCTCGACATGGGCTTCATTCCCGACATCGAGAAAATCTGCAAATTGCTGCCGCCGCGCAAGCAGACGCTGTTTTTCTCAGCCACCATGCCGGCCGAGATCACGCGTCTCGTCGGGCAGTTCCTGAAAGATCCGGTCCGCATCGAAGCCGCCAAACCGGCGACGACGGCCAAGACCATCACCCAGCGCTTCAAATTCTGCCCCGACGGCGAGGACTATGCCAAGCGCGAGGTGCTGCGGGAGCTGATCCGAACCGGCAACGTCAAGAACGCGATCATCTTCTGCAACCGCAAACGCGACGTTGCCGTGCTCCACAAATCGCTTTCCAAGCACGGCTTCAACGCCGGCGCGCTGCACGGCGACATGGAGCAGTCGGCGCGCATGGCAACGCTCGACAAGTTCCGCTCCGGCGAGATCATGCTTCTCGCCGCATCCGACGTCGCCGCCCGCGGCCTCGATATTCCCGACGTCAGCCACGTGTTCAACTTCGATCTGCCGTGGGCCGCGGACGACTACGTGCACCGCATCGGCCGCACCGGCCGTGCCGGCAAGGAGGGCTTTTCGGCCTCTCTCGTCAGTCCCGATGATCTGAAGTTCGTAAAAGACATCGAGAAGATCACCGGCGAAGCGGCGATCTGGCTCGGAGACGGGCCGACGGAAGAAGATTTTGCCGGCGCCGGCAAGCGCCGCCGTGGCCGCGGCGGACGCGGCGCGCCTGCGCATCGCGGCGGGTCGCGTCAGGGCGGTGGTGAGCGCCCGCGTGAGCATCGCGGCGAAAGCTCCACCACTGGGCGTCCGGCTGAGGGCGGCGAGCCGAGGGAAACGCGGCACAACCGCGAGCCCCGTGAAGCCCGCGAACACCGCGAGCCGCGCGCACCGTCACCCCGGCAGGGGGAGGAACAGCCGCGCACAGAGCAGCCGCGCCGGGACCGCAGCGAACGGGCCCAACGCCCGCCGCGCGCCGAGGGCCAGCGTCCTTCCGCGTCTCAACCCCAACAGCCGCAGACAGAGCAGCGGTCAAACGAGCGCGCGCAAAGGCCGCCACGTGAACCGCGGCGCGATGCCTGGACCGATGCGCCGGCCAAGCCGCCACGTCAGGAGCATGGCAAGGGCGAGCGCCAGGGCGAGGATCGCAAGAAGCAGCCTTCGGGCGGGGACCGTGTCGGCTTTGCCGAGAACGTGCCGGCCTTCCTGCGCAAGCCGCCCCGTCCCTTGAAGCAGCCGGGCCGCGGCTGACACAAGAGAAACCCACCGCACCACGTTAAACTCCGTCCCGCTCAGCGGGGCGGAGTTTTGTTTTTCCGGGATGACTTGGCGCCGGGCGCCTTTGCAGGCTTGACGCGCTTGGGCTGCGCTGGTCGATCTGCGGCGGCCTTGCGCGACTTGGCAGCTTTGGCGCCGGCCTCGCGCTGTGCGACCTGCAGGGCTTCACGCGCCCAATCGAGCATTTCGTCGGGCTCGTCGAAAAGCCGCTCGGGCGCACGCCAGTAGGACATCGACACCGGACCGGTCTGACCTTCATAGGTGAAGGGTTTGAGGCCGTCCGCCTCGTACCGGCGTTTGCTGCTTTCGTCGGCCTTCAGATAGAGCACGTCGTCATCGACGAGCGCGAAGATCGTGCCGTCGCAATAAAGGCTCGCACCGCCGAACATCTTGCGCGCGCTGACGTGCCCAAGCGGCGCCAGAAGTTCGGCAATCTGTTCGAGAAACCCGTTGGTGACCGGCACGGGGCGCCTCACTCGGCGGGGGTGAGGCCTTCAGGTGTCGCGGGCTGCAATTCGACGCTTTCGCCGCAGCCGCAGGCGCTCTTCTGGTTCGGGTTGTTGAACACGAACTGCGCGGCGAGCTTGTCGGTCTTGTAGTCCATCTCGGTTCCAAGCAAATACATCACCGCGCCCGCATCGATGATGACGACGGCACCGTTGTCCTCGATCACCTCGTCGAATTTGCCGATCTCATCCGCCCAGGTCATGGTGTATTCCATGCCGGCGCAGCCGCCCTTCTTGACGCCAATCTTCAGCCCTTTGACGCCGGGCTTCGACGCCATGAGCGTTGCCACGCGCGCGGCAGCCGCGTCCGTCAGGGTCATTGCTTTGGGTAACATGCGCAGCGTCGGCATTGTCAGATCCTGAATTTCGTCGTCATGACCGCAATATAGGGGCTTCGCCGGGAGAATTCGACCCCGGTTTCAGAACATGTTGAGCGCCAGACGGGCTTCATCCGACATCCGGCTCTGGTCCCACGGCGGATCGAACGTCAGATTGACCTTGGTGGAAGCCACGCCCGGCACGGTGTTGACGGCGTTTTCGACCCAGACCGGCATTTCGCCCGCCACCGGACAGCCCGGCGCCGTCAGCGTCATGTCGACGGTGATGTTGCGATCATCGTCGATATCGACCTTGTAGATCAGCCCCAACTCATAAATGTCGGAAGGGATCTCGGGGTCGTAGACCGTCTTTAGCGCGGCGATGATGTCGTTGGTCAAACGGTCGATCTCTTCGGGCGGCAGCGACGATTTTTTCGCCTCC
>WBZP01005092.1_pt1 | contig 13459 bp, 12 predicted proteins | sample 5204301 | NCBI WGS metagenome assembly WBZP01 (sample SAMN12412401, study PRJNA552823) | activated sludge metagenome | isolation source: activated sludge from nitrification reactor of wastewater treatment plant... | place: USA: Pennsylvania | collected 2017 | reverse complement strand
CTCGGGTTCGAACTTGAGCTTGCTGTGGGGTGCCGGCTTGTTCGACTCGTCGACCGTCTGCAGCACGCGCAGCGAGATTTTGACGGCGCGCGGCTTGAGCACTACAACGCGAAGTCTGGCATCGACCGATTGCGTGCCGGGGTTGAACGCTTCCACCTCGGCGCCCTGGGCGCCCGCCGGAATGTCGCCGTACACCGCGAAGGTGCGCCGGCCGCCGGGCACGCTGCATTCGGGCCGCAGCGTCAATTGCGCCTGCCGTCGCGTGGCGAGTTCGCCGTGGCTGGCGGCGTCGGCAAGCTCGGTGATCCGGATCTTCGCCCGGCTGTTGGCCTTGGCGCTCTTCTTCACGCGGACAACGAGTCCGCTGCCGCCTTCCAGCTGCACGAAACTCACGCCGCCGTAAGGGACGATCATCGCCGGTCCGCCGCCCGCCTTTTCGTCGACGCCGGACCACTTCCAGACTTCCTTGAACGCGGCTGCCATGAACCCCTCGACTTCCTGTATGCGACTCGCCCGGATTGTGGGGCCGCGCGGGTGGCCAGCGCCATAGTACGGAAGCCGTGTTTGCACGGGCGGGAAGTTCTAGGCCGTTCAACCGATCGCCGGCCGGGCTCTCGCCGACCGGCATCAATGACTGCGCTGCAGCCATCCACGCGGGTGTCGATGCCGGCCCGGGCACCGGTCCGGCGGGCATCCAGCGCATCGCGCCGCCATTGCGGTGGCGCGCTTTCGCATCCGCAGCGGTGCGCAGCAGAAATGGCGCGGGCCGGCCCGTTACGGGCCGGCCCGCGCATTGCACTGGATTACCGGGTGATGCTTCTGCTCAGCACAATGTTGGCGCCGTCGAAGTTGTAGCCGGTCTTGCCGATGTTGGTGACGGTCAGCGAATAGGTGCCGCGGCTGCCGGCGGTGCTGAACCGCGCCACCCCGGTCGAACCGGTAGTCGCCGTCTGCGTCACCGTCGCGCCACCGGGCTTGGTCCAGGTTGCCGCGACCACGGCGCCGGACACGGCCACGCCGCTTCCGTCACGGACGACTACATCCGCAATTGCGTTGACCCTGCCGCATTGCAGCATGGCCGCGAGGTTGATCGCCGTGCTGCGCAACACTGGAATTGCAACCACGGGATTGACGACGACGGTGGTGCTGCCGTTCGCGCTGATGCCATCGACACAGTTCACCGTCAACATGGCGGTACAGGTGCCGACAGCCGTGTAGGTGTGGGTCGAAGTACTGCTCAGCGACGTGACGCTGGCGTTCAGGAAGACCAGGTTACTGGTGCCGTCACCATGGTTCACCGAATACGAGTTGATCAGCGGCCCGTACTCGGCGATCGGCAATCTGGCGAAAGCCTCCCACTGCGGGTTTCCCGCTGAGTCGTATCCGCGGTCACGCCCTGCAGTTAGGTGTTTTCCAATGCGTCCTGGGTTACGGGGCCGCCGCCTTCTCGAAAGACGCCCGCAACCACCCCGAGGGTCGACAACCGGTGCACTGCCCGCGGTTCGCCGGCAAAGCGGAGTCTGCTATCTTCTTCTTGGCGAATCCTGAGGCAGCAACATATGTACCTTCCCAGCCATTTCGAAGAATCGCGCCCGGCCTTGCTCCACGAACTGATCGTCGCGCACCCGCTCGCCACGCTGGTCACGCTCACCTCGCACGGGCTGGAGGCGAATCCGATTCCACTGCATCTGCGACATGAGGGCGGGGCGTTTGGCACGCTGGTGGGTCATGTGGCCCGCGCCAATCCGATGTGGACCCAGTTCGATCCGTCGGCCGAGGCGCTGGCGGTGTTTCAGGGGCCGCAGGCTTACATCACGCCGTCCTGGTATGCGACCAAGCGGCAGACCGGCAAAGTCGTGCCGACCTGGAATTACGTGATCGTGCAGGCCCGCGGCCCGCTGCGCATCCGCGACGATGCCGAATGGGTTCGCGAACTGCTGCATGAACTGACCGCGCAGCACGAGGCGGCGCGACCCGCGCCGTGGTCGGTGGACGATGCGCCGCGCGACTACACCGAGGCGCTGATGCGTGCCGTGGTCGGTATCGAGATTCCGATCACGCGACTGACCGGCAAGTGGAAAGTCAGCCAGAACCAGCCGGCGGCCAACCGCGCCGGCGTGGCAGCCGGACTGGACGAACGCGCCGCGCCCAATGACATGGCAATGGCGGCGCTGGTGCGCCGCTGCGGCCCGGCCGAGCCGCGAAGTCCGCACGACTGAGCGGCCCGCGGGCCGCATGGATTGGCGCTCTCCAGCCGTGCAAGCCCGCGAGCCGCACGGGGCTTGCTTCTCCGGGCAGGCAGGGCTGCGAGCGCCTTTACATGCGGCTTGCGGGCCTGCCACCCGGTGAAGCATCGCACCTCGCTGCAAGTCGACGCCGCCCATGCTTGCGGCGCCGGTTGATCGCGGCGCGACGCCGCTGGGCCCCGTTTCCACGCGCGCCGGACGGATGGGCGGCCCTTCCGCGCGGGCCCGCCTTGATACGGTAATCGGTTCCGGCTGCCGGCACTCGCACGGTCTTGCGCACAAGCACTGGCCGAATCTGGCATAGTCTCTCGACTTCGAGACATGAACGCTCGCACGCCGTGCGCCCGCGCCCGACGCCATGCCGGGATTCGAGAACGTGATGACGGAGAACCAGATCGTCGCATCGACCGGTGATCGCCCGAACGACTTACGCATCGGCCGCGGCGGCCGGGTCGCGGCATGAGCCTGCGCACGCGCATTCTGATGCTGGTGCTGGCGGCCTCGGTGTTGCCGGTTCTGGCGATGCTCTGGCTGCTGCTGGAGAACCGCGCAGCAACCGTTGCGCAGGCGCGCGACCAGTTGATTGCCCGTGCCGAGATCATCGCCAACGAACTGGACGACAAGATCGCCGGCACCGCGCAGCTGCTGTTCGGCCTGGGGCGCGTTCCCCTTCTCGGCGGCGACGACAAGGCGGCGTGCTCGGCCTTTCTGGCCGACGTGCTGAAGGAGCATCCGCAGTACACCGGACTGCTCACGATCACGCCCGAGGGCAACCTGTATTGCGATTCGCTGCGCAGCGGCCGCACGCTCAATCTGACCGATCGCCGCTATTTCCAGCAGGCGCTGACCGCGCAGGGCCCGGTAGTGGAACCGGTGATCGGGCGGCTCACCGGCAAGGGCGTGCTGCAAATCGCCTACCCGGTGCGCGCGGCTGTGGGCGACCTGCGCTACATCCTGCTCGCGTCACTGGACATGGACGCTTACGGTCGTGCGGTGGCCCAGGCGCTGCCCTACGCGCGCATGCATTTCCAGGTCTGGAACCGCGACGGCTCCGTCATCATGGACAACCCGGGCCCGGGGTCGGCCAAGATGGAAGCGGGCGCAGAACAACGGCAGTTCATGCTGTCGACGTCGACGCATGGCACCGAGACGCTGGGCAGCGGCGGGCAGGCACGCATCTGGGCGAAAGCCGCGCTGCCCCGGTCGCGCGACGCCGGGCTGAGCCTGGCACTGAGCGTTCCCGAAGACGAACTCAATGAGCGGGTCGGCGGCCAGTTCAAGCGCGCGCTGGCCGGGCTGGTGGCTCTGGCACTGCTGATCTTTGCCGGCGCCGCGCTACTGGGCGAGTTCGCCGTTCGGCGGCAGGCTGCGCGCATCATGAAAGCGATTTCGAGAATGGATGCGGGGGACTACGGCGCACCGATCGGCGCGCCCTACCCGCGCGGCGAACTGGGCCAGGTGATGCAGGTGCTTGATCGCATGGCCGGTTCGCTCGAACAGCAACGGCAGGAGATCGGGCGCAAGACCGAGGCGCTCGAGCACCTGGCCAGCATCGATGCGCTCACCGGTCTGGCCAACCGCCGCATGCTGACCGACCGGCTCGAACAGGCGCTGATCCACGCGCGACGATCGGGCCGCGTCGCCGGCGTGCTGATGCTCGACCTGGACCGGTTCAAGACCGTGAATGACAGTCTCGGGCACGGTCAGGGCGACGTGCTGCTGCAAACGCTGGCCGGCCGTCTGATCGACTGCGTGCGCGAGGGCGACACCGTTGCCCGCCTCGGCGGCGACGAGTTCGTGGTGGTATTGAGCGACATGGCCGATGTCAGCCACATCGTGCCGGTGGCGCAGAAGATCCTGGCGGCGCTTGCCCGCCCGGTCGAACTCGGTCAGCAACTGCTGTCGCTCAGCACCAGCCTGGGCATCGCCGTCTATCCGGACGACGGGGAAACAGCCGACGCGCTGCTCCAGTATGCCGATACCGCGATGTATCGCGCCAAGGATCAGGGTGGCAACGCGATGGCTTTCTTCACCGCCGATATGATGCAGGCGATGATCAACCGCCTGCAGATCGAGGCGGGCCTGCGCCGTGCGCTCGATCTGGACGAGTTGCGCCTGCACTACCAACCGATCATCGACGCGGCCAGCGGCCGCATCACCTCGGCCGAGGCGCTGGTTCGGTGGCAGGATCCGCAGCGCGGACTGGTCCCGCCGATGGACTTCATTCCGATCGCCGAAGAAACCGGACTGATCGTCCCGATCGGCGACTGGGTCTTGCGCGAAGCCTGCGCGCAGGCCCGTTCCTGGCGCGATCTTGGTCTGGGCGAAATCCCGGTCGCCGTCAACCTCTCGGCACGCCAGTTCAGCGCGCCCTCGCTCGACGAATCGGTCGCGCAAGCGCTGCAGGCGTGCGACTGCCCGGCTTCCTTGCTGCAGCTTGAGATTACCGAAAGCTCGATCATGGATCAGGTCGGGCAGGCGCTGGAGACCATGCACCGTCTGACGTCGCTCGGCGTGCAATTGACGATCGATGATTTCGGTACCGGCTACTCGTCGCTGAGCCAGCTCAAGCGGCTCCCGGTGCGCAAGCTCAAGGTCGACCGGACGTTCGTTCATGACATCAAGATCGACGCCGATGACGACATTTTCGTAGACGCGATTCTCTCGCTGGCCGGAAAGCTCGGCCTGCGTACCGTGGCCGAGGGGGTCGAGACACCGCAGCAAGTGACCTTCCTGGCATCGCGGGGCTGCGACGAATACCAGGGCTTCCTGTTTTCCCGCCCATGCGAACCGGAGGCGTTCGCCCGGATGGTGCGCGAACGAAACGTTGAGGGTGTGGCGGAATCCCCGGCGGTTTCCGCGGCTAGAACAGGGTAGCGCGCCGGCCCGGCTCACGGCCCGCCGGACGGGCGCAAACCCGGTATGGCGGATGGGTCGGAGATCGGGCGCCGCGGCATCGAGGCACGACTGCGCACTGGACGGCCCGCGAAGCACTGCGATCGTGGCGCTACAATCTGCCGGACCGGCTACGCAATTGCTCAGTCGCGCGCATCGCGGCGGGCCAATTTGGCCCGCCGACCAACAGGCGAGGTTGCGAAATGCCCGCAATTGGTCTCAATCACTACAACCTGCGCGCGCCACGCGAACTGATGGAGCGGCTGCGCGGCTTTTACTGCGACGCGGTCGGCCTGAGCGTCGGCGCGCGGCCGCCGTTCGACAGTTTCGGCTACTGGCTGTATGCCGGCGGCCAGCCGGTGCTGCATCTTTCGGAAACCCGCGCCGGCGAGACGCATGTGGCCGGTGCGGCAACGACGTTCGACCATGCGGCGTTCACTTGCGTTGGACGCGCCGAGTTCGAGTCCCGGCTGGCGCGGCTGGGGATTTCATTCCGGCGCGCCCGCGTGCCGGGTACGACGCAGGTGCAGTTGTTCATCAGCGACCCTGCCGGCAATGGGGTGGAACTCAACTTCGCCGAAGACGAAACCTGATCGGCCGGATCCCCGGTGCAAAGCGTGCGGGGCAGCGTTGCCATGCGGCGGCAGGGCTAACCGGATTCCTTGCTCATTGCCGCGGCGGATTTGCGCCGGTACATGTTGCGGTCTGCCACTTTGAGCAGCGACAAGGTATTGTCGGCGTCCTGCGGGAACCATGCCTCGCCGACCGAACCGCCGAAAGCAATGCCCGGCTCGTCTTCGCCGTCGGAGAGCGCCTCGAATGGCTGTTTGAGCAGCGCGACGATGTGCCGGCGCAACGGTTCGACCGCCTCTCGCGTGGTGACCTGGTTGAGCATCACGACGAATTCGTCGCCGGCATAGCGGCCGACCAGGTCGCCCGCGCGCACATGGCGGCGCAGGCGCTCGGCCACTTCGATGAGAAGGCGGTCGCCGAGATCGTGCCCGTAACGGTCATTGACCTGCTTGAAACCGTCGAGGTCGATGAACAGGATCGCGAACGCACCTTCGAGTGCCGGGTTGGCGCGGTAGCGCGCCACCTTGGCATTGACCTGCCTGACGAAGGATTCGCGGTTGGCAAGCCCGGTCAGCGGATCGCTCTGCAATTGCAGTTGCATGGTCTCGAAGCTGCGCGCGAGATCGCCGATTTCGTCGCGTCGCTTGACCTCCACCGGCGCGTCGAGTTCGCCCTGGCCGACCTTTTGCGCCACCAGCGAGAGGCGGGTCAGGTCGCCTGCAACCCAGTTCAGTATCCACAGACCGACGCCGACCACGGCCAGCGCCGCCAGTGCGCTGAGCAGCACGGTGCGTTCGAGATTCTCGACCACGCCGGACATGAAATCGCTGCGCGGAATGGCCACCAGGGTGATCCAGTCTAGCCCCGCGTTGTCGCGGATGCGCTGGAACGCGGCGTAGATCTGTTCGCCGTCCGCCATGGCGAAGCTCATGGACCGCGGCTGGTCGGTCGCCGCGCCGCCGGCGCTCAACCGCCCCACCTCAGCGTACAGCGCAATGAGCAGCGGATTGCCGCTTTCGGCAACGGTCAGCCGGCTGCTGGCCGCGCCGGGGTCCCGCCTGACGTTGGGGCCGGCCGACGAGGCGATCAGCTTGCCGTCCGGTTCGACGATGAATGCCTGGCCGCGCGGCGAAACCCTGAGACTGCCGACGAAATTGTTGAGACCGCGCAATGAAACGTCGGTGGCCACCACGCCTTCGACTTCGCCGGTTGCGGAAAGCACACGGCGCGCCCGCGTGGCAACCAGCTCCTGCGTGCCGAAATCGATATACACGGCCGTCCAGTTGTCGCTGGCTGCGTCGGCACCCGCCTTGTACCACGGGCGTTCGCGCGGATCGAACAGCCGCTCTTCGACCGAGTCGAGGTGCAATTCGCCGTCGATGCCGCGGAACCGATAACGCGACCGCAAATCGGCGGCCTTGAGCTTGATGCGCAGTTCGGCCTCGTCGAACGAGTGACGGTAGATGCCGAAGAACTGGCCGGCGCGGTTGCCGTAATAGACGTAGTTGTTCGGATCGATATGCAGCGAGGTGGCGATCCACAGACGGGTGCGCAGCCCCTTGAGATCGCTTTCGATCGACACCGGCGCCGGCATGCCCGCCGGAAACGCGGCTTCGAGCGCCGCGCCCGAACCGACGATGTGCCGGTCGATCGCCTGGGCGATGCGGCCGACGGTCTCGTGCAGCAGGTGTTCCGAGACCGTCGACACTGCCTGGCTGCCGGTGCGGTAGGACAAAAGCCCGATCACCAGCGCGAGCCCGAGCACCAGCACGACGTAGGGGAAAATCAGGACCTGGCGGAGAGAAAGGGTGGACTTCATGGTTGCGGCGGCCACACGGGCAGCGTCGTCACGAATTATCACGTCGGAATGGCAGGAGGATTGTCACATAACGTGAATTGCGCCATGCGAAATACCGCCACGTGCAGTCGGAAGGGTTCCGCGCCGACAGGCCTGCGGCACGAGATTCGCGCTTAGAATATCGCCTCGCCACCCGGGGCCGCCCTCGCGCGGCGCGCCGCCAACACAACCGGAACGACACACTCGATGGCCGCATCCAGCCTGCTTGCGCTGATAGACGACATCGCCACCATACTCGATGATGTGGCGCTGCTGACCAAGGTCGCCGGCCAGAAAACTGCCGGCGTGCTGGGCGACGACCTGGCACTCAATGCCCAGCAGGTGGCAGGTGTGAACGCCGAACGCGAATTGCCGGTGGTCTGGGCCGTGGCCAAGGGGTCGCTGAAGAACAAGGCGATCCTGGTGCCGGCGGCACTGGCGATCAGCGCGCTGATTCCGTGGGCGGTGACGCCGCTGCTGATGATCGGCGGCGCCTTCCTGTGCTTCGAGGGATTCGAGAAGATCGCGCACAAGTTCATGCATGGCCGGGTTGAGGAGAACGCGCACCATGCCGAACTGGTCGAGGCGGTGGCCGATCCGGCGATCGACCTGGTGGCCTTCGAGAAGGAGAAAATCCAGGGCGCGGTGCGCACCGACTTCGTCTTGTCGGCGGAGATCATCGCGATCACGCTGGGCACGGTCGCCGCCGCGCCGTTCGGCACGCAGGTGGCGGTGCTGACGGGGATTGCGCTGATCATGACAGTCGGCGTCTATGGCATCGTCGCCGGGATCGTCAAGCTCGATGACGCCGGCCTGTTTCTCAGCCGCCGCCAAGGCGAGAGCGTTCAGGTGCGGCTGCAGCGCTGGATCGGCAGGCTGTTGCTGCAAGCAGCGCCGTGGCTGATGAAGTTCCTCTCGGTCGCCGGCACGGCGGCGATGTTTCTGGTCGGCGGCGGCATCCTGACGCACGGCCTGCCCGGCGCCCATGAAGTGATTCATCACCTTGCCGCAGGCGTTGGCAGCGTGCCCGGCGTCGGCGCGCCGCTCGCGTTCATCACCCCCGCGCTGCTCGATGTGATTGTCGGCGTGCTCGCCGGTGCGCTGGTATTGCTCGGCGTCAGCGCCGGCTCGCGCCTGTGGCGTGCGGTGCGCGGCAAGGCTACAGATTCGCGTGCGGCGTGATCGCGGCCGGCTAGTTCAACTGGGTATCCATCTCCGCCAGAAACGACTCCACGCGCTTTGCATTGGCGCCAAGATCGCCGAGCCCGACGCGCGACTTGGACCGCACATCGACGCGCGTGCCTTTCGCGCTGTCGGCAACGCGGATCACGATGTCGTCCAGGAAACCGAACCAGCGGCTGACCGCGCTGGCCTCGAGGCGGCCCGCCTCGGGCTCGCTGGCAACCAGATTCCAGCCGCGCCTGCGCACCACCTCGAGGGCTTCGTTGAACACCACATGCCGGTTGGCCCGGTAGAAGTGCGGCGCGATCTGCGGATAGCCGGCAAGCTGCTGGCGCGCCACCGGCTCGCCGGCGTAACCGGGAGGATTCGGTGCGTCGGCACGCAGCGGCGCGATGGCGACGAAAGCCGGCGGATCGGCGGTGTCGGTGGTGATGTCGTGGATGCGCGGCAGGGTCATGCCCAATTGCAATTGCTTGGCCGGCAGTCCGACGACCAACATGCCGAGCGCGGCGCCCAGCGCCGCTGCGAGCATAGGCGGGCGGTGTCCGTGTCGGCGCAGGCGCACCAGCGCAATCGCGCTGGCAATCAGCCCTGCGAGGCCCGCGAGGACCGCGACACCGAGCACTGCAAAGGCGGTGGTGAAGTGCCATAACCCGGCGCGGTGCCCGAGACCGGATGCCGCGCCTAGCAACAGCGCCAGCAGGGCCAATAGGAGTCCGGTCCACGCCAGACGGATGGCCGGAGGGTGAACCGGTGCGAGGAAATTGTCTGTCATGTCAGTGTTTGAGCCGAACGCTGTGGGAAATTGTCTCACCAACTGATTGAGGTCGCAGATATTCGCGGCAACCCGGTCTGTCGCCGCGGTTGAAGCATACGTCGCCCGGGCCGGTCGGATGGGGTTGGGGCGAAATGGGCAGCCTGGCATCGCACCGTGCGCAGGAATCAGTCATGGATTCGACCGGTAGCGGAGCCCGCCCGACCTTGCCAGCGGCCGGCGCCCCGCCTCGGCTACAAGCTACAATCGCGATCCACGATTCGTCCCAACCCGGAGACCCACGATGCGTCCATCCGCCCCGATCGCCCGCATGGCAGGACTCGCCCTGCTGTCACTTGCCGCCCTGCCGGCGCTGGCCGACAAGTTCCAACTCGATCCGACCGAGCCGCCGCTGCAGCTCTGCTCGTCGGTGCAGAAGAATGTGCGCTTCATGCACAACGTATGGGACAACGGCGCCCGCGAGACCTTCGCCCAGATGAAGTCCTACATCGGCGAACAATTGAGCGGCAAGGGCGAGGGAGAAGCGAAACTGCTGAAGGTCTATCGCGAAGTGATCGGCCGCATCGAAGCGGGCGATTACTCCGAGCCCAGGATGGCGCACGGCGAGGGCCAGATCGCCGCCCGCAACAATGCCGGCACGCTGTGCCTGACTGTGTTTCCGACCGACGATGCGGTCGGCCAGCGAACACCGGTGGCCAATCCGGTATCGCGCGACTGAATTCCGGCTGCACAAAGGAAAAAGGGCGTCACGACGTGACGCCCTTCTTCTTTCTGCCCCGCTCTGCTCAGGTCTTGGGCTTCGGAGACATCTGGCCGCTGTCGGCCTTCCCGTCATCCTTCACTTTGTCGCCGGGACAGGCGAACACCGAGGTCGATGCAAACACGAGAGCAAACGCAAGCAGCGCGGCGATTCGTTTCATCACGGGATCACCTCCTTTCAAATGTCCGCTCGGGGACGGGAACCCGAACTGTAGGCCGATGACGGGCGGAACGCAAGCGAGCGGACTTGGCGCCGCCGCTCAGCCGCATCCGGCCGATCCGCCACCCCCGCTGCAGCCGCAACTTGCCGCGCCGGCCGCAGCGGACGTGGCAGCAGGGTTCGCGCCGGCCGTCGCCTGATAGCCGGTGGTCTGCACATGCCAGGCCAGTGCGGCATCCATGGTGGCGGCATGATTGTCGAACCATGCCGGCAGTTCGGCGATCAGCGTGCGTCCGAGCGCAAGGTCGCCGGCCGCGATACGGTCGCGCACGTCGCGCATGACCTCGAGCACGCGCTCATGCTCGGTTTGGTGGCAATGTACCGGCGGAAAGCCCGATTCGCGCATCCAGCGGTCTTCCTGGGCGAAATGCTCGACGGTATGAAGAATCAGTTCGTCGAGACCGCCGAGAAGGCCGGACTCGCCGCTGTCGGCGATTCGATTGACCAGTTCGACGAACTCGCGGTGGGTTCGGTCCATCGGGACAAGGCCCAGTTCATGGGCGTTGGACCAGACGATTGCAGGCATGGCAGCTCCCGGCAGGCTAAGCAATGGATTGCGCAATGGGTGCCGATTCTGCAGCCCCAATCGCCGGTAGAACTTGATCTGGATTAAGCCTTCGATTTGGCGAGGTTCGCCCCGGACTGTGCGATCGGCATTATCATCGCTGCCCAATGGACCGACACGCCTTCCCGCAGGCATGGCCACGCCCGCCGCGCCTGATGCGCCCGAACAGCCTGGTAGCCATGCTGGCCGCCGCCCTTTGGTGCGTGGCCATTCCGTCCGAGGCAGCACCGCGAGCAGCGGCTATCCCCGGCGGCATTGCGATCGTCAACCTGGCGCCAGCCGGCAATCCGCCGCCGCAAGCGTTTTACGACGGGCACCCGCTGCTGGTGCAACGGCGCAATGCGAACTGGCAGGCGCTTGTCGGGTTGCCCCTGTCGGCGCAAACCGGCGAGCACAGCGTCAAAGTGGTGTCGGTCGGTGCGGGCGGCGTTCAGGAGGGCACAGCAACATTCCAGGTCGCGCCGCACAGCTACCCGACGCAAAGATTGACGATCAAGGATGCCAGCAAGGTCACGCCGCCGCCCGAGGCGCTGGCGCGGATCGAGAAGGAAGCGCGCAAGATGGCGGACCTGCGCAACCGCTTTCGGGATCTGGCAGAGGTCGACAGCGACTTCGTGCTGCCGGCCAAGGGTCGGTTGTCGAGCCGTTTCGGGCTGCGGCGGATTCTCAACGGTCAGCCGCGCAACCCGCACGCCGGCCTCGATCTGGCGATCCCGGCCGGCAACGCGGTCGGCGCCGCGGCGGCCGGCGTGGTGCTGGATGCGAGCGACTATTACTACTGCGGACAAGCGGTATTCGTCGATCACGGCCAGGGCCTGATTTCGCTCTACTGCCATCTGCAGCAGATCGATGTGCAGGCCGGCCAGGCGTTGCGCCGCGGCGAGCGGATCGGTTTGTCGGGCGCCAGCGGACGCGCGACGGGACCGCATCTGCACTGGGCGGTTTATCTGAACGGCAATCCTGTGAATCCCGAACTGCTGTTGCCGGCAGCGCAATAGTCGGCGCGGCATCGCAGCAGGGAAACTCATCTACAATCGCCGCATCCCGGCATTGAGGCAGCGCATGGCAGACGATACGATCCTGGAGACACGCGGACTCGACAAGTCGTTTCGCGGCTTTGTCGCCGTGTCGGACGTCAGCCTCAGGGTCAGGCGCGGCACTATCCATGCGTTGATCGGCCCCAACGGCGCCGGCAAGACGACCGTGTTCAACCTGCTGACCGGGTTTCTGCAGCCGAGCGCCGGCGCCATTGTTTTCAATGGCAGCGACATCACGGGCGACAAGCCAGCCCAGACCGCGCGCCGCGGCATGGTGCGCTCGTTCCAGATCTCGGCGACCTTTCCGCACCTGACGGTGCTCGAGAACGTGCGCGTGGCGCTGCAGCGCAAGCGTGGCGACTCGTTCCGCTTCTGGCGCTCGGAACGCGTACTCGACTCCCTGAATGAGCGGGCGATGGAGCTGCTGGCGGCGGTGGATCTGGCGCAGTTCGCCGCGACGGTAACGGTCGAGATGCCCTACGGTCGCAAGCGGGCGCTCGAACTGGCGACCACACTGGCGCTCGACCCCGCATTGATGCTGCTCGACGAACCCACCCAGGGTATGGGCCACGAGGATGTGGGGCGCGTGGTCGATTTGATCCGCCGGGTGGCGGCGAACCGGACCATCCTGATGGTCGAGCACAACATGTCGGTGGTGGCCGACCTCTGCGATACGATCACCGTCCTGCAGCGCGGCGCGATACTGGCCGAAGGAACCTACGCCGAGGTGTCGAAGAACCCTGCGGTGCTCGAAGCCTATGTCGGAACCGCCAATGACTAGCGTTGCAACGCCCTCGGTCGAGATGCTCCGAATCGCCGGCCTGCACGCGTTCTATGGCGAATCGCATATCCTGCACGGGATCGATCTGATGGTAAATCGCGGCGAGGTGGTCACCCTGCTGGGCCGCAACGGCGCCGGCCGGACGACCACGCTCAAGGCGATTCTCGGCCTGACCGGCCGGCGCACCGGCTCCGTGATGATGAACGGGCGTGAGACCATCGGCATGGCGCCGCATCGCATCGCGCGGCTGGGCATCGGCTACTGTCCTGAGGAGCGCGGAATTTTCGCCAGCCTGAACGCCGAGGAAAACCTGCTGCTGCCGCCGCGGGTCGGCAGCGAGGGAATGGGATTGGACGAGATCTACGCCATGTTTCCCAATCTCGCGGAGCACCGCGCCAGCCCTGGAATGCGGCTCTCCGGCGGCGAGCAGCAGATGCTGGCCATGGCGCGCATCCTGCGCACCGGCGCGCGCCTGCTGCTGCTGGACGAGATCACCGAGGGACTGGCACCGGTGATCGTGCAAAAGTTGGGGCAGGTAATCCGCGCGCTGCGCGAGAAGGGACTGACCATCGTGCTGGTGGAGCAGAAC
>WBZP01005091.1_pt1 | contig 13461 bp, 14 predicted proteins | sample 5204301 | NCBI WGS metagenome assembly WBZP01 (sample SAMN12412401, study PRJNA552823) | activated sludge metagenome | isolation source: activated sludge from nitrification reactor of wastewater treatment plant... | place: USA: Pennsylvania | collected 2017 | reverse complement strand
ACGATTAACGATTAACGATTAACGATTAACGATTAACGATTAACGATTAACGATTAACGATTAACGATTAACGATTAACGATTAACGATTAACGATTAACGATTAACGATTAACGAGTAACCAGTAACCAGTAACCAGTAACCAGTAACTAACAACCAATAACAAAATGACCAGCATCCAAACCGCGATCGTTGCCATTGTTGAAGGCCTTACCGAGTTTATTCCCGTTTCTTCAACGGGGCACATGATCATTACAGAAAAACTGCTGAACATCCCGGATGATGAATACACCAAAATGTTTACAGTAGCTATACAGTTAGGGGCTATATTGGCCGTGGTTGTTTTGTACTGGAAAAAATTCTTTGACTTCAAAAACCTCCCTTTTTATTTCAAGCTGGCTGTGGGTGTTGTACCTGCGATCATACTTGGTATGTTGTTTTCCAAAAAGATTGATGCGCTGCTGGAGAGCAGTACAACCGTAGCCGTTTCACTGCTGGTTGGAGGTGTTATCCTGCTGTTCATTGATAAAGCATTCAATCATCCCCGTATTGAATCTGAAAAAGACACTTCATTCCTGAATTCATTTATTATTGGAACCTGGCAATGCCTGGCCATGATTCCTGGGGTTAGCCGGAGCGCCGCTTCTATCATTGGCGGTATGCAGCAAAAACTAACAAGGAGTGCAGCTGCAGAATTTTCTTTCTTCCTGGCGGTACCAACCATGCTGGCGGCTACAGGCTATAAGCTTTACAAACATTACAAAGAAGCAGGTGGTTTTTCCGGCGAAGAGATCAAACAACTGGCGATCGGTAATCTTATTGCATTCGCTGTAGCCATGCTGGCCATCAAATTCTTCATCGGGTTCCTCAAAAAACATGGCTTCAGGGTTTGGGGAATCTACCGTATTATCCTCGGTATTGTTTTATTGCTGCTGATCTGGAAAGGAGTTATTAATTGATAATGGATAGCTGATAATTTATGTACCTTCTTAGGGTGATCCCTGGTTTTGGCTTTCCGTTGACCATATCTTCCACTCATTTCCCTGCAGTGAAATACCGGATATTAACAAGGCTCCCGGCAACCGCTTGTGTTTTGGTTATTAATCATTAATTTTTCATTCTTAATTTTCCAAATGCAGACTGCTTCCAAAAAAGTCGTTAACGGTTGGGCTATGTATGACTGGGCCAATTCCGTTTACAACCTGGTGATCACAACAACATTCTTTCCTGCGTATTATGCGGCAGTGACCGGAACACAGAATGAACAATTCAAAAACGGCATCCCATTCCTTGGCAGAACGTTTGTGAATACTGAATTGAAAGACTATGTACTTTCTGTAGGGTTCTTTATTGTAGCTGCCTTATCGCCCATATTATCTTCCATTGCCGACTATAAAGGGAATAAGAAAAATTTTATGCGCTTCTTTTGTTATGTAGGAGCGCTGAGTTGTTCGCTCATGTTCTTTTTTGATGAGAACCATGTTACACTCGGACTTATGTGCTTCATGTTTGCCGGTATTGGTTTTTATGGCAGCCAGGTATTTTACAATTCTTACCTGCCGGATATTGCCGAAGAAAAAGACATGGACCGGATCAGTGCAAAAGGTTATACCATGGGATATATCGGAAGCGTGATCATGCAGCTGATCGGCTTTGCACTTGTATTATTCATGGCTAAAGGAGAACTCCCGCTTAAACTCACATTCCTGCTGGTAGGTATCTGGTGGGTTGGTTTTGCCCAGATCACTTTCAGGGTATTACCTATAAGGCCTAAATCTGAACGCCAGTCAAAAACCAATGTATTAAGCAATGGATTTATTGAATTGAAGAAAGTCTGGAACCAACTGGTACATCTTCCTGTATTAAAAAGATACCTCACTGCCTTTTTCTTTTACAGCATGGGCGTACAAACAGTAATGCTTATAGCTATTGATTTTGGCATTAAAGAATTAAAACTGGAAGACACCAAACTCATCATTGTGGCAGTTATCATCCAGCTGGTAGCCATTTTGGGAGCCATTGGCATGAGCCGTTTATCGGAAAGGTATGGAAATATCAAAGTGTTGATCTTTACGGTAATGCTCTGGATAGGGGTTTGTATAACGGGCTATTATGTTACGTCTGAAGTTACTTTCTATATACTGGGATCACTTGTAGGGCTTGTAATGGGAGGTATCCAGTCGCTCAGTCGTTCAACATACAGTAAACTGATGCCCGAAACAAAAGACACCGCTTCTTTCTTCAGCTTTTATGATATCACTGAAAAAATTGCCATTGTGATCGGACTTTTCAGTTTTGGTTTTATTGAAGGTCTTACCGGAACAATGCGCAATTCCATTCTTGCACTGATTACATTCTTTGTACTGGGATTGATATTCCTGTTGCTCACCGCACAGAAAGAAAAGAAGCACACAACTGCATAACTTTACGGAAAATATTCAGGCATGAATGTATACTCAATCAATACCGGCAATTTTAAACTTGATGGCGGCGCCATGTTTGGCGTTGTTCCCAAAAGCATCTGGCAAAAACTTAATCCGCCGGATGACAACAATATGTGCACCTGGGCCATGCGTTGCCTGCTGATTGAAGACGGCAATAAACTGATATTGGTAGATAATGGTATTGGCGACAAACAGGATGAAAAATTCTTCAGCCATTATTATTTGCATGGCGATGATACGCTGGATAAATCACTGGCGAAATACGGCTTTCATAAAAATGATATTACCGATGTGATTTTGACGCACCTTCATTTTGATCATTGCGGGGGAAGTATCACAAGAGAATCTGACAAACTTGTTCCTGCATTTAAGCATGCAACTTTCTGGAGTAATAAGCGCCATTGGAAATGGGCTACAGAACCCAACGACCGGGAGAAAGCTTCTTTCCTGAAAGACAATATTCTTCCCATCCAGCAAAGTGGCCAGTTGAAATTCATTGAAGACAGTGCAGAAGATTTTCCTGCCCAGGTTATGATCAGGCAGGTATTTGGACATACAGATGCCATGATGTTACCGCAGGTTACCTACAAAGGGAAAACGATCATATTCATGGCCGATCTCCTGCCCTCAGCAGCTCATATACCCATTCCGTATGTGATGGCTTATGATATGTTTCCGCTGACTACCCTGAATGAAAAGAAAGCATTCATGACCGAAGCTCAGCAAAACGATTACGTTTTATTTTTTGAACATGACCCTGTGAACGAATGCTGCAACCTGCAGCTTACCGAAAAAGGCATCAGGCCAAAGGACCTTTTTAAACTGAGTGAATTATAGGAATTATTTTACCTGATATCCCTGAATGAAGAAAGCGGGTAACGAAGGTTTTTGTAAGACATCATGTCTACTTTAATACTACCCACAGAAATAGGACTTTCTACCCGTAAAATGATATGGTTGGGATCATCGCTGATCCAGGCTGTCATTTTTTCGCCGCCCTCAAAAATGGTCCCTTTAATGAGCAGTGGTTTTATTTTGATGGCATTGAAGCGGCCATAACGTGTTTTCACCTTTTCCTTGCCCATGTATCGGATATACAGGTGAAAGATCTCATCATCGAGAAACATGTCGAAAGGTATCTTATCATCAACCTTGTATTTATCAAAATTGATATTGCGGGCATAATATACGGCGCTCATTACATCCTGCATACAATCGGTGATCGGGAATACCCCGTTGTTGCTGGTGGCTGTATTCACAGCCTGGTTAAAACTTACGTTGTTGTATTTTTTGTATGATCCTTCTTCAATATTCCTGACAAACCGGTAGGGCAACAGGCTTGCAGTATCAACATAACTTTCATACCGATCCCTCACTTTAAAAAAATTATCAAAAGTTGAATAGGTCTTTCCTTCGCCTACATGATGATAAACCGGTTTTCCATTAAATCTTTCAAGTGTGGTTGTAAATGTTGCTTCCCCGGCCCCAATATAGGCACCGAGCCAGCTGTAGTAAACTTTAAAAGTTACCACCTCTCCCTCCTTATAGGCCGTATTTTTTATTCCGCAGAAATCCCCGCCTTTATCTCCCGTAAAGCCGAAAATAAAAATGCTGAAAATGAGTATTGCCGGTATGGTAAATTTCTTCATCGTTCTTTCATGATTTTAATTCCGAGTATCAGCAGGCTTCCCAATACCGCCGGTACAACAAGATTGATCAGCCATATACCGAAAGCCGCTGCCTGAATGCCAATAATATTTGTGCTGAATAAATTAAAGAGCGCCACACTCGCAATGGCTCTTACCGGCAATTCTGTAAAACCTGCCGTTGGAGCTACTGCCATTACCAGGTAAAATATGGTGAGTAATAAAAAGGAAACCGGGAACGCTATGTTCACTTCCATTACCTTTAACAGCAGTATGTATTGCAAAATAAATACCATATAACGGAAAAAAGATAAATTTAAAATTCTTAACAATTGTTTACCGCCAACCTGTTCTACTACTGAAATATGTTTTACAATTTTTTTAAGAAACCTGGCTCCCGATATTGCAGTAACAATAAAGTTAACCCTGAATAGAACCAGTAAAAGTATAACGGTAACGATAATGCTTATTACCAGGAGCGTGTTACCCAACATCCATGAATAGCCTGAGAATTTAGTGGGGTCTATAATTTTCCCGGTTCTTATCAGCACCAATCCAATTGTTCCCATCAGCATCGTAATGGTAAGTTGTGCCATACTTCCCAGGATGGTGAGGGAAACAGCACGCAGCCTGAATGGTTCATCTACATACATGATCCTTCCGCCATACTCACCGATCCTGTTGGGAGTTAACATCGTGATGCTGCATCCTGCGAGTACTGCTTTATAAGCTCCGGCCAGGCTGAATTTCTGCAGCGGCATCAACAGTAATTGCCATTTTCTTGCCTCAATACCCCAGTTAAGAAACATCAGTGCGAAAACAATCCAGAAACCCGGCTGCTTCCAGCTCATGCGAATCTCCTGCCAGCGCACAGCAAGATCATCCTGGCGGGCTATCTGCCGGTATAAAGTCCAGGACAACAATACAAAGAGCAGCGGTCCTAACAGGTAATTGACTATTAATTTGATATTTTTGTTCAAGCAGGAAAATATCTATAAAAATAAGTTGCCCTTTGCAAAAAGCATCAAAAATCATTTTAGGCATCGACCCCGGTACTATTGTTATGGGGTATGGCATTATTGCCATTGAGGGCAATACACTCAGGCTCGTAGAAATGGATGTATTAAAACTCCCCGCAAAAAATGACGCTTATGAAAAACTGGAAAAGATTCACACCCGGGTAAAAAAATTAATAGAAACCTACCGGCCCGATTATTTTGCCATTGAAGCTCCCTTTTTTGGAAAGAATGTTCAAAGTATGCTGAAACTGGGCCGGGCCCAGGGAGTTGCTATTGCTGCAGCCATGCAGGCCGGGTTAACAGTGCATGAATATTCTCCCAAAAAAATCAAACAATCCATAACAGGAAATGGAAATGCCGGCAAAGAACAGGTTTTGAAAATGCTTCAGAAACTGCTGAGCTTTGAACATGGCCCGGCTTATATGGATGCATCTGATGCATTGGCAGTTGCCGTATGCCATCATTTTCAGCAGAACAGCCTGTCGGTGTCCCTTGCCGGAAAAACAAAACAGTTAACAGGCTGGAAAGCTTTTGTAGCACAAAATCCTTCGAGGGTAAAATAACCCGTATTTTAAAACATGACGATACGCTCCAAAACATTACGATGGCTGATCATTCTGAGCACTATTATAGTGGCAATCATTGTAGCGGTGCAGATTTACTGGCTCCAGCGTATTTACAGGGTTGAACGCCGGCAGTTCAACAACAATGTTAATAAGAGTATCAAGAATCTTTACAAGAACATCAATCTTACTAAAGACAGCACCTTCATCTTCAATAAAAGTATTGAACTTCCGGTATTAACCTCATTTATTGCAAAAACAGACAGGATACCGGATATTGATTCCATTAGTATTTTATTCAGCAAGGAATTGACAGATTACAACCTGCTGGCTGATTGTGATATTTCCATTTATGACGCCAGGCAGAAGCGATACATTGCTACCCGGTTTATTGACATGCCCAATTCCTACAACCAGCAGTCTACCAGGTTTACTGTACCCCTGTTTGACAAAAACTACTCCTATATCTGTTTTCATTTTCCGCACCGGCAACTTTATATAATAACCCAGATGATATTCTGGATCATATCGTCCGTTTCGTTGCTGTTGATATTGGTTGGTTTTGGAATCAGTATTTTCTATCTCTACAAACAGCAGTTTTTGAACGAGACCCAAAAGGATTTCGTAAACAATTTTACCCACGAATTCAAAACACCTTTGTCTGTAATAAAAATAGCAGCCGGTGTTCTTCAGCAGCCCGGGATTTCATCAAATCCGAAAAAACTAAAAAATTATGCCGACATTATAGAAGTGCAGACCGCTCACCTGCAGAACCAGCTCAGTCGTATGCTTTCGGTTGCATATACTGAACACAGTTCTCTTGAATTGAAAAAGGAAACATTTGATGCAAACGATTTAATAGACCAGGCAATCAGCAATATTCATCCATTGATAGAAGAAAAATCCGGCACGCTGACATTTAATGCAAGGGAAGAAAGCGGTCTTATAACTGCCGACAAGTCGTATATACTGGTCGCCTACACCAACCTGCTCGAAAATGCCGTTAAATATTCTTTAAAACCCGACATACAGGTCAGAACGTATATTGATGGAAACGATTTTTGTACAGCGGTAACAGACAACGGAATCGGGATTGAGAAAAAACAGCATCGCAAGATCTTTAATAAATTTTACAGGGTTACTCACGGAGATATCCATCATGCAAAAGGATTCGGACTTGGGCTTAATTTTGTAAAACAGATTGCAGATGCCCATAAAGGAAGTATAACACTGAAAAGTACACCCGGCGAGGGAAGTACCTTCACCATTAAAGTACCAAGAAGTTAAAACCGGCCATGAAACCAACAGTTTTACTTGCGGAAGATGATACTACTTTGAGCTTTGTCATTAAAGACAATCTCGAAGAATCCGGTTATGATGTTACTACCTGCAGCAATGGAGAAATTGCCTGGCAGCAGTTCCAGAGAAAAAGTTATGATATCTGCCTGCTTGATGTAAATATGCCGATCAGGGATGGCTTCTCCCTGGCCAAAAGAATCCGGCAAAGCAGCGATGTAGTGCCGATCATTTTTATCACAGCCAAAGGGCAGGAAGAAGACAAACTGAAGGGATTTGCCACCGGTGCTGATGATTATGTGGTTAAGCCATTCAGCATGCAGGAGCTCATTATGCGGATTGAGGTTTTCCTCAGGAGAACAAAAAAACTCAAATCCGACGTAAAAGAAGAATTCAAAATTGGCAAACTCAGGTTCAATTACAGTGAACTGAAATTATACAACGGAACTGAAATCATCAGTCTTACCCAGAAAGAAGCAGACCTGCTCAAATTCCTTGCATCCAATACAAACAAAATCCTCAAGAGAGAAGAAGTACTGATCAACGTATGGGGGAAAGATGATTATTTTCTTGGCAGGAGTATGGATGTTTTCATCACCAAGCTCCGCAAACATTTTAAAGCCGACCCGGAGATCCTTCTCGAAACAATACATGGCGTAGGATTCCGCCTGAATCAATAAACTTACCCGAGGTTTTCAATTATTTTTTGCTGCACAGAAGCCAATGCTTCTTTTGATAAACTCAGCTTTGGTCTGCTGAAATTAAGATCATCGGCACTGTTGATGGGAATAAGATGCATGTGCGCATGAGGAACTTCCAGGCCAATAACACTGATGCCACAACGGTTGCACTCAAATGATTTTTCTATCGCCTTTGCAATGGGTTTCGCAAATACGAGCATTTCAGCCAGGAACTTATCCGGCAGATCAAATATCTTATCCGTTTCCGATTTGGGAACAACGAGTACATGCCCTTCTACCAGCGGAAATATATCCAGGAAAGCATAAAAATTTTCATTTTCGGCAATTTTATAAGAAGGTATTTCACCGCTGATTATTCTGGAAAAAATGGTCATCTCTATTTGGATTTGAGATGTGAAAATATGAAAATGGGATGATTTGAAAATGCTCTTCGTGCCCTTGTGTCTTTGTGGCGCTGATCTTTTCTTCATTCAAAACTAATTATTCCCTGTTCTGTATTCAACCGATTTTAATTAATGGCTGATTAACCCGAATTACGGAACTTTAACGTAATAAGATCAACCGGTTTGGATTCTCTTACCCATATCGCTATTGGCGCCTGTATCGGCGAAGCTTTTTTTGAAAAGGGTATTGGTAAAAAAGCAATGCTTTGGGGAATTCTCAGCCAGAGCATCCCGGATATAGATTTCCTGGCAGCGTTATGGTCAACCCCTGCCGACAACTTACTGGCCCACCGGGGATTTACACACTCTTTATTATTTGCGTTATTGGTGATCCCGTTATTTGCTTTGTCAGCAGATAAAATTCACAAGCCTCACAATATCTCCTTCCGCAAATGGATTCTCTTCTTCAGCGCCGAGGTATTTGTTCATTTGTTTATCGACAGCTATAATAATTACGGCATCGGCTTACTGGAACCATTCAGCCATGTACGATATTCACTGAATGCCATGTATGTGGCCGATCCTTTTTTCTCCATCTGGCCGGGAATCGCCTGCATTGCCTTACTCATACTTAACAGGAAAAGCAGCAAAAGAAAATGGTGGTGGAAGTTCGGCGTTTATATTCCGCTGATCTATCTCGGTTATTGCAGCATCAATAAAGTAATTATTGACAGGAAAGTAAATGAACTGATCGCAAAACAGCATATCCCTGCCACCCATTACTTTACTACACCAGCTCCTTTACAAAACTGGTTATGGTTTGTTGTGGCCGGCAATGAAAATGGCTATTATGTTGCCTACCGGTCTGTTTTTGAAAAAAGAGACAGTATCCCTTTTCAATATTTCCCCAAAAATGATTCATTGATAAAATCATTGACCGGCAGCGGGGAATTGCAAAAGCTGAAACAATTCTCAAAAGGATTTTACACAATAGAAAAATGGGGCGACAGCCTTGTGTTTAATGATCTTCGTTTTGGACAGATCATCGGCTGGGTTGATCCACGGGAAAAATTCGCATTCCATTATTTCCTGCAACATCCATCAGCCAATAAACTGGTCGTACAACGGGGGCGCTTTGCCAAATGGAACTGGTCTGTAGTAAGATCATTGCTGAAGCGGGCCATGGGAAACTAAGGCCGGTGTTTGAAATAGAATGTAAAAAGATAAATAAGAAACCGAACCGACTGGTAAGATACCCACCTGTTGAATTTCACAAATACATTGACAGTTTTCACCTGGTAATCTGTTGTAATTTTTTTACAGCCCGAAGCAATGATCGTTTCCAGTTCCTCACGCAGCATTTTTGTAAAACCAGGATGTTCCACATCAAGGTTAAGTTCTATACTTGCGTGTGCACTGATATTATTGAGGTTGTATGAACCAAGCGTGAACCACTCATCATCACATACGGCGAGCTTGGCGTGCAATACATTTTCTTCATACTCGTATAATTCGATGCCTTTGCGCAGCAGCCAGTCATACAACCATCGCTCTGCATTCTTGGATATCTTCACGTCTGAACGCCCTGCTGCTATTACCCGTACTTTAACGCCCCGCTTCACCGCCAATGCCATGTGGCGGCGGATGGCTTTGCCCGGCAGAAAATAACTGCTCATGATGGTGATATGCGATCGGGCATGCAGCAACATTTCAATATAGATCCTCGAAATATCATTTTTTTTCCTCACCCAATCGTTCCGGCAGATCCTTACCCGGTATGCTTCACCGGCTTCCTTTAAACCAGGTAGCGGTTCATTACAAAGAAAAGAAGTGAATTCAGGTTTAAAATTATTCCAGGCTTTACTGCACAGCACGCAAAGTTCTTTGGCTACAACACCTTCTGTGTAAAGCGCAAAATCCAGCCAGGCTTTTGACCCCGCTGTATCATTGTAATTATTGGAGATATTAATGCCGCCCAGGAGTGCAAAAGAACTGTCAACCACAATGATCTTATGATGCAGGCGACGCCCGAAATACAGGAAAGGGCTTTTGAGTACCGGGCTGAAAAAACGAAACCTGATTCCTGCCCCTTCCATTTCATTTATAAATGATGCCGGTAAGGAACGGGAAGCATATCCATCCACCATGATATAAACCTGTACCCCGAGTGAGGCGGCATGCTCCAGGGCTTCAATAACCAGGCGGCCCGTTTCATCATCTTCTAAAATATATACCTGCAGGTGTATGGTATGCCGGGCATTCCGGATCATTTCAAGCAGCCGGTCAAAATATCCCTTACCGCTGCGCAGCAATTCCATGCTGTTGCGCACCTGGTAGAAAAATGCTTTTTTCCGTGAAGGCACTGCAGGCATATATCTTTTTAAATTACGATAGCCAATTTCAATTCAGTTGTATGTACCTGATGAATTTCATAATACCGGGAAATAAAACTCATTTGATTTCGCTTTCCTGTTGAATACCTTACAAAAGGTAAAATATTTTTTTATGAAAAAGAATGTTGGGCGGAAAGACAGGTTGCTGAGGTTATTGATAGCAGCTTTTTTCATTACACTCGTTTTAACCGGTGTAATCGTTTTGCCGGAAAGCATTTTGGTTTCAATCGTTGCTGTCGTATTTATTGTAACAGCCATCATGGCCCATTGCCCCGTTTATACCTTGTTTGGGATTAATACAAGTAGTGGCAAAAAAGAAACAAGGCGGTATCACTAAACGATTGACGATTGGGAAATTCCCTTCGTGTCTTCGTGCCCTGGTGGCATTCACTTCTTCATTCAATATTAATTGATGTGGAAATGTGATGATTTGAAAATTTGAAAATGAAGCAATTAGAAATTCCCTTCGTGTCTTCGTGCCTTAGTGGCCCCCTCTTCTTCATTTAATATTCCCTGTTCTGTATTCGGTATTATTTGATTTGAAAATTTGAAAATGAAGCAATCAGAAATTTTCTTCTTTCCGGCTACAGGTCGGTACTGAGAAGAAATAAAGAGGCCAACAATAAATAACAACTAATCCCTGACAACACGAACAGAGTAACCACAGGATTTAACCTGGTTATTTTTGAGGGCGTCAGCGCTGTTATAAAAGACAGCATGCCAATAGGAGTAATAGCTGGTATATTCATTTATGCTCCACCATCCAGTGAGTTCACGCTGACTTTCAAATCCACCGATACCCGTGCGGTAGCCTGCTGGTACGGCGCTGAATCCACTGCTATTAATACCTCCTGTATTGGGACTTAACCATAAACTTGTACCGTACGTTTTCATTCGGCCGCCTGCAAGTGATAGTGCCATACAACTTGAACATGAGGTATCTGAGTTATTGTCAATGCACTTGATAAGCAAATTCCATTCATTTTCATTGGGAATATGCCAGCCTGCCGGGGCAAGACCCCGTGGATCGTTTACGGCATACCAATTATACAGCTTTCCATAGGTAGGATTATTCGTAGGCGCATTGTTATAGTAACACCATGCGCCGGTTGTGAGGTTTGCCCATGTTGATGCATCGGTTACCTGTGGAATCGAATCTCCATTCTGGTAATGATCAACATCTAAATTCTTCAAACTCCAGGTTTGTCCGCAAATATTTACGCCCGGAAGATTTGCCCAGTTATTAATGAGCAGGTTGGCAGGAACAATAAAATTAGAACCGGCCGTAACAATCAACTGGGCTCCCTGGGAAATGGTATCTGCAATATCTAAAGTGCAATTACCGCCTGGAATATTTTGAATGTATATAGTATCTCCACCCGGTAACAAGGTTGGAGGCCTCAGGTTACCCAGCCAATTAGATACCAGGGACCAATTGCCATTTCCTGTAAACCTATAAGTGGTTTGCGAAAACGCTATTACCTGTAAATGAATAACAATAATCAAAATCAGCCCTTTTTTCATAATAATCAGCTGAATATTTAGATAAAACCAGGCGTTTTAGCCTGTTAAAAAGCCGGGCATGAACGCAAGCTGTGTATTTGTTGCTTTGTAAGCCCGGTGAAAATGCTGATTAAAGGAACGAAATTTTAACCACACCGCAAAGTAAGCCAGCAGGGCATAGAGCGTAGCCTCTTCTTTCCCATAACATCTCCGGCAATACCGCATACTGTAGAACTTGCTGAGAAGAAAGATTTAAAAATGAAGCAATTTCGAAATTCTCTTTGTGCCTTCGTGTCTTCGTGCCTTGGTGGCATCCACCTCTTCATTCAATATTAATTGATGTGGAAATGTGAAGATTTGAAAATTTGAAAATAAAGCAATTAGAAATTCCCTTCGTGCCTTAGTGGCCCCCACTTCTTCATTCAATATTTATTGATGTGAAGATTTGGAAATGGAGCAATCGGGAGATTCTCTTCTTTCCGGCAAAACTTTTACTCAACAGCCGCCTTTCGCAGGGACACGTTTATAAATTATTTTACCATCCCGTTCTACATAATCGGCTGGTACTATTGGATATGAATACTTGGGTGCATGCATGACACTATGGCTTCTTATAATTATTTTGTCGTTCACTTTCAGGCTATGCAAATGCTGAAATTCATCAGACGTTTCCGGCCCAAAACTGAGAATATAATCCTCACCATTAATCCTCACCATCATTCCAAAACCTAATTGTGAACCCGGCGGAAGGGAAAGAGAGGTTACAACAGCCTCCATATTGCTGGAATCACTTACCTGGCTACTAATTTTAGCGGCACTGGCAAATACTTTTTTACCTTCGGGAGACGCTTCCCATTTTTTGTATTCTATCCCGCCAGGGGTAGTCTCCCACTGTTTCAATGCGGCTTCGCTTTCGGCAGCAGAGAGTGGCCTTGGAGCCGGTTTCTCAGAAGCCTCATTTTTGATTTTGCGATTGGCTAATACCAGTCCGCTTACCACAACCAGCAGTGCGATCAGCGCATAAATAATCTTTTTCATGTTTTTGATACTTTTAAAATTAGTGCCCCAAAAGTACTTTGATCAGTTTCTATCTAAAGTATCCGGATTGTAAATAAAAGTGTAAACTTTGTAAATAATTTCTTGACATCATGCCTGTTAGAAGAAATCTTCTGCCCAAAGAGCGAAAGTACGTGGTCGGGTTATTAATACTATTGTTTATCTCGATAATCGGGGTGGCTTTCAGTATGATCGGTCATGATGACTTTGACTTTGCCAGGAGGGAAATTTTGCTTCGCCGGATCGGGCATGAAATACTCCTCCAGTCGGGCGACAGTACATCAAGGGTACTACCGGTAAAAAAAATCGGCGAAAATGAATACCAGGTCAGTTTTGAGAATGCGTTTACTTTTCAACCCGAAGCCCTGGTAAATACTACCCGGCGTTTGTTGGCCAAAGATCCGCTTGCAAGTGATTATGTGGTTAATGTACTGAACTGTGCCGATGCCAGTGTAGCC
>WBZP01005090.1_pt1 | contig 13463 bp, 12 predicted proteins | sample 5204301 | NCBI WGS metagenome assembly WBZP01 (sample SAMN12412401, study PRJNA552823) | activated sludge metagenome | isolation source: activated sludge from nitrification reactor of wastewater treatment plant... | place: USA: Pennsylvania | collected 2017 | reverse complement strand
TGCGGCAACAACGCTGGCGCCAGATCTGACGCCCGAGATGCAGCAAGCGTTGGCACGCGCAGCTGGCACGCCGGACTTGAGCCAGCAGCGCGGCCGCGAGCCTTGCACGGTATTGGGCTTGACGTAAGTCCAGGCCCGGCACGCCGGGTTGGCGTTGCATGCGCTCTGGCACAGGCCAGCGTCGGGCGCTGCGAGGTCGAAACCTGAGTAGTCCTGGCCGGGGCGATCTGTGTCGGCCTCCCAGCTGCCCTGCGCCAAGGCCCCGCCCAATACAAACAAGGCGCCAGACACCACAAGCGCGATGCCGACGAACGGTCTCCACCAGCCGGTGCCGCCGGCGGTGGCTCGATCAATGCGGCTCATTCCCTGCTCCCAAACGGCATCCGTCTGCCGCAGGGGCCAAGCGCCTCGGCCGCCTACACCGCCGGCCATGGACCGAGAGCTGCCACCCGGGCAGGCAGGCCAGTCTGGCGCCGTGAGTCTCGACGCGCGGTGAGCATACGCAACGCGTGGCGCAACGCTTCCCCTCCGGCCCGCTGGCTGCCGAAGGTGCGCTCATTGGCCGCGTGGTGCAGCAGGTGCACGCGGATGAAGCCCAGAAAGGTCTCGCGGAGAGTGTCTCTCATACCGCCTCGACTGCTGCATCGCCTGATGCTCCGACATGACGACGGCCTGCCGGAGGTCGCCAAGGCCAACAGGCGCGCCGGTCGATTGACGACGCAGTGTTCGGACGGTGCCGCGGGTCAGGGCCGCACCTGGCTGTCTGATCCTGCCGCGGCGCCAACGACCATCGTGCATGAGGCACCGGGGCGGCGCCAGGCACCAAGGATCGCCCGATTCACGTCGCCACCCATCGAAACCCGGCGGCACAAGTCAGCGCCGTGATGGCCGCCGCAGAAAAGGCCACGGCAGGCCCAAGCCAGTGCCACAGGCCGCCGAATACCAGGCCCGCAGCAAGGGCTGCCAGGCCTGTCAGCAGGTAGTACCAGCCGAAGACCATGCCCTTGCCTGCAGGGCCTGCCCGCTCACTGATCAGGGCCCGCTCGACGCCTTCGCTGATGCCGCTGAGCAGGCCATACAGCGAGACGGCGAGCCACAAGCCAGCACTGCCTGTCACGCTGGCCAGTGCCGCATAAGCCAGCGCCAGGCTGGTCCAGTGCCGGGGCACCAGACGCTGCTTGGCGACAAGGTCGGTCCAGGGCGCGGCGAGGAGGGCGGCGCCTGACTGCAGCGCCGCCAGCCAGGCCCACAGCAGGAGCAGTTCCACGACGCTCAAACCGAGTTCGTGGCCGCGAAGCACGATGAATGCCTCCGACGCGCGGGCCAGGCTGAACAGCGTGACCATGGTCAGCAAGGCCCGCAGGCCTGCCGGCGACGCGTGCCACCGCAAAGGCTGGTGTACTGCTGGCGACTGAGCGGCTGGCCCCCTGCCGGCAAGGCCCTCGGCACCCGGCACCGGCAGCAGCGCCAACAGCGCCAGCACCGCCAGGCCCGGCAGCGCCGACATCAGCATCACCTCGTCGATGGCAAGGCTGCCCCAGGCCAGGCACGCGGCCGCGATCAGGATACCGATCACTGCGCCGGCGTAGTCCATGCCCCGGTTCAGCCCTTAGGTGCGACCCTGCATGTCGCGCGGCGTGGTGTCCGCCAGGATCGCATCGCAAGGTGCATTGCGAATGCCTTTGCCCAAGCGGTCGCTCGCTCGCAGGCCGGCGACCGCAATCCAGTGCGTCGCCAGCCCGATCAGCAGGCGCGATGCCAGCGCCAGGCCATAGCCGAGTACGACGAGTGCCTTGCGGCGATGCGGTTGCAGATCGGCGTGACGCCCGGACCACAACTTGACAAAGGCGGCGACGGCATCCGCAGCGCCCTCGACCAGGCCGATCGCCACCGGACCTGCGGCCAGCACCGTGGCCAGCAGCACCGGGATCAGGGGTGCGACCATCTGCGCCGAGACTTCGTTGAACAGGCTGACCCAGGCAAACATCAGCACAGGCAGCGGCAGCCGCTGGCGGGTGGCATGTGAGGTGGACACGTTGTCGGCGCGCATGGAATCGAACAGCGGTATCGTATACCGATATCAAAGGTCCAGTCGTGCGGCAAGCACGCCCGGACGAACGATTCAGCGGCCGGACGGACCCACGTTCAACGCGCTTCACCCTGGATAGTCCGGAACATCCTGCGGAGCCCGGGACTGACGTCTGTCGGCGCTCCGGTGAGACAGCGCTTGCGTGGGCGCCTCTTGTGCGGCCCACAACGTGCGGCCCTCAACGTGCGGGCCCGAGTGCCGCTTGGTCCAACCACTTGGCGAATGTCGCGGCTCGCCGCGCGTCGCGCCGTTTGGCCAAGGCATAGGCGTACGAGCCGGTATGAACGGTCGTTGGATCCAGGGGTACCAGGATCCGGCTGTCGAGAAGGCTGGTGATGAACAGTGTCGGCAAGACCATCACGCCCAGGCCCCTGCTCACGGCCTGGATGGCCAGCACGGTGTTGTCGAACTCCTGCGCCGGGTGGTAGTCGGCCTCGTCCAGGCCGCGCTGCGCGCACCACTGTGGCCAAAGGTCCGGCCGCGAACGCGCCGCGATGCGCAGCATGCGTGCCACTTCGCGTGGCTTGAGGGCTGACTTACGCCTGAGCAGCGTCGGGCTTCCGACCAGCATCGAGACCTCCTGGAGGAATACGTTCGATGGCAGCCCCCGGAGTTCGGCCGGATCGCGACGCAGGAACACATCGGTCGGCTGCGACAGATCGACCGGGCCGTCGGATGTGGCGAGCTGGATCTGCAGGCCCGGGTTCCGTTCGGTGAAGTCAGCCAGCCGGGGGATGAGCCAGTGCATGGCGAGCGTCACGCCGGCATCGACCCGTATCACGGCCTTGCGCCCGCCGGTGCGCAGCTGCTCGGCCTCCGACTGGATGGATGCCATCTTCGTTGCCACGCGGTCGTACAGCCGCTGGCCCATGCCGGTGACACGGATCCCCGGCTTGCAGCGGTCGAACAGCGCCATGCCGAGATGTTCCTCCAGCGCCCGGATCTGCCGGCTCACGGCCCCCGGCGTGACGCAGAGGTTCAGCGCAGCGAGCCTGACGCTGCTGCATCTGGCCACCTCGCAGAACACGAAGATGGCGTTCAAAGGTGGGCGGGTTGCCATGGCGCTGGAACGTGGAAGGAACGAGCTCCCTGGAGATGAGTTTTTCTCAACCGGGGGCGTCGACATTCTCGCTTGAGCCGCGCCGACGCCGGCTGGATACTGCGCGGCTTCATCACCCTCCCGGATGCCGTGCAATCCTTGCGCATGCTGCTGCCCGCGCTTTGTCTGACCCTGTTGCTGTCATGGGGCAGCCTGTACTACGCGTTTGCCATGCTGGCTGGCCCGATCCAGGCGGAGATGAAGTGGAGCGCCTCCGCAACGATGGGCGGCTACTCGGCAGCTCTGCTGGCATGGGGTGTGTGCGCCTACCTGGCGGGTCGTTGGGTGGACCGGGGCAGTGGGCGCCAGGCGATGACCTTTGGATCGTGCCTGTGCGCGTTGCTGTTCCTGGCGCTGAGCCGTACGCAGTCGCTGTGGGCGTTCTACCTGATCTGGGTGGGGCTCGGGGCGGGCATGGCGCTGACCTTGTACGAGCCGGCGTTTGCCGTTGTTGTCCAGGCATGGCCGCACGACTACCGGCGTCGCATGGGTCTGCTGACACTGGCTGGCGGATTGGCGAGCACCGTGTTCTGGCCCCTGACCTTCGTGCTGGAGCAAGGTCTTGGCTGGCGCAGCACGGTCCAGGTCTATGCCGCGCTTCATCTGTTCGTCTGCGCGCCGCTGCATGCGGTCGCTCTTTCGGCGCTGCCACGCAGCCGGCGCACAACTGTCCGGACCGAAGCATCACCCGTACCGGCGCCGCACAAGCCCACGCGGGCGCTCGTGCGCCACCCGGCGTTCTGGATGTTGGTGCTGTCGTTCACCACGCTCGGTTTCGTGACTTCGGCGATGTCCACGCATGTGGTGCAGATGCTCGTGACCGCTGGCGCGACGACAGCCTCGGCCTTGACGATGGCCGCATTGATCGGGCCGATGCAGGTGACCGGGCGGTCCGCCGAGATGCTGCTGAGCGGACGGCTGCCCCCGCTCTTCGTGGGCCGGGTCGCGGCCGGGTTGATTCCGTTCGCACTGGTCGCGCTGTGGGCTGCGATGTGGGCTGTACCAGGCGAACATGGGTTGATGTACACATTCGCTCTGGCCTACGGCTTGGGCCTTGGCCTGCTGACCATCGTGCGCGCGAGCACAGCTGCCGAACTCTTTGGCGTGCAAGGCTACGCCGCGGTCAGCGGCGCGTTGAGCGCTCCTTCGGTCATGGCCCGGGCCGCCGGGCCCTTGGCCGCAAGCTGGATCCTCGGCCATCTGCAGTCGTACATGGCGGTCGTGCTGGTCCTGCTGGCCTGCGCGCTGGTCGGCGCAGCCGCCTATGCGCGCGCCACACGAAACGCCGGACGCTGAATGCCACTCTGCGACGTTTCGGCTACCCCGGCTCGTTTGTTCACGAGCACCCGCGCCGGGTGGTGAAGATCCGGTCTTCGCAGGCCACGCCGATGCTGGCCGACACCTGTCCGCTGGTTCGCTGCGCGACATCGGCAGGCTCGCCAGAACGCACAGAACAAGGGCGTCCTTCTTTGGCAGTGGGGCAACAAGCCCGGCGACAGCGTATTCCCGGTGGTGCTGCCAGGCAAGGGTGACGCCATCGTGCTGCTGACCAACCGCGACTGCGGCACGAAGCTGGCGGAGCCTGTCGCGTGGGCCACCTTGCGCTGGGCAGCACAAGGTCTTCCGGCTGCCCTTCTTGCCGAATGAAGTGACAGGCGTGTTCCGCGACCTATCGCGTGCTTGCCTCCGACGGACCTCTGCAGGCTTACCGAGGGTTCTGAATCGGACGAATGCCAGGTTTGTGGAGTGGCCGTTGCGACTGAGACCGCTCGTTCGATTTGCCAGGGTGGCGTCTGCGAAGCGCTCGTCGCCGCACAATGGCTCGCAAGCATGTTTGCCAAGGTGGCGAGCTCGGAAGGACTGAAACTCCCGCTGCCGAGTCGACAAGCTGGAGTGTGACTTGAACAACGAGGGCACACTCAGGCGCACGCCGCGTGTGCCGAGAACTGCGTCGAAGCTTTCGGACAGCCTCCCCCCGCCACATGGCGCCCGCCGCGAGCCACGATGGTGACTGCGCGCGGCGCTTGCGGCCAGCGCAGCGGCATGGACGACCCTGCCCAGGGCGTCGTGCTTGTTCAGCGATCACGAACCACGGCTGGGGTCCCCGGCTTGCCGCCACGCAATCCGGTGGCCACAATCCGCCGGCGCGTGGACTGCGCGACGCTGACGATTGGGGGGCTGCCCGATGGCCGAGTTGACCGTGCTGCTGGCCGCCGCGCGCCAGGGCGACCAGGACGCCGCGGGCAAGGCCTTCAGCCTGCTGTACGCCGACCTGCGCCGCCTGGCGCGCTCACGGCTGCGCCAGCACCAGACGATGACGCTGCTTGACACCACCTCGCTGGTGCACGAGTCCTTTCTCAAACTGGTCGGCGCGCAGTCGCTGCCGGTGGAAGACCGCCAGCACTTCTTCGCCTATGCCGCGCATGTGATGCGTTCGGTGATCGTCGACTTTGCGCGCGCCCGCCTGGCCGAGCGGCGCGGCGGTGACGCGGAGCACGTGGTGCTCGACACCGCAATGGGTGACGGCATCGCGGCGCCCGAGAACGACGTGCTGCGCGTGCACGAGGCGCTCGACGTGCTGGCCCAGGCCGATGCGCGGCTGGCTCAGGTGGTGGAGATGCGTTACTTTCGGCGGCATGACCGAGCTGGAGATCGCCGATGCGCTGGGCTTGTCCGAGCGCACGGTGCGGCGCTCGTGGGAGAAGGCACGGCTGCTTCTGTTTGCAGCGCTTGAGTAGCCGGGGCGGTAGGGCTCGGCAGAGTCTGTCCACGACCGCAAAGGGGGCGACATGGCCGATGGCCGGCTTCGTGAGGTCTGTCCGTCCTTCCGTGGGAGGGGCCACGACCGGCCCGGTCAGAACCCCAAGGGAACGCCCATGAACACCACCGCGCTGCTGCCGCAAGCCCTGGAACTGACGATGCTGCTGTGCCTGGCCGCCCCCCTGGCTGATGAACCTGTGCCGCATGCTGCGTGGCCGCCAGGCCGAAGGGCGCGCGCTGTCTGCCATGCTGATCATCCTGGCCGGCTACTGCGCCGGGGTGCTGGCCAAGGCCCTGTCCGCCGCCCCGGGAACACTACCTCCGATCGCCCTCTGGTTCTGCTTGCTGAACACGCTGACCGTCAGCGCCAACGTGGCCCCGACCTGGCACTACCGGCGCCTGGCGCTGCGCGCTGCGCGCGGCGCGCAGCGCCGAGTCGCGCCAGAGCTGGGTCTGAGCGCAGCCGTCGCCAGCCGCTGATGCGCTCGCCCGCCGAACTCAATCGCCTGTCGGCGCTGCTCGACCAGGCGCTGGACCTCGACGGCCCAGCGCGTGAGGCCTGGCTGGCGGGGCTGGGCGGTGACGACGCCACGCTGTCGACGGCGCTGCGTGAGTTGCTGGCCCGCCACGCCGGCCTTGAGACCGCCGACCTGCTTGACAGTGGCCCGGCCTTCACGCTGCCGGCGCAGACCGGCGCTGGCGACGAGTTCCATGCTGATGACCGCGTCGGCCCGTTCCGTCTGATCGAGCTGCTGGGCCGCGGCGGCATGGGCGAGGTCTGGCGCGCCAAGCGCGACGATGGCCAGCTCAAGCGCCAGGTGGCGTTGAAGCTGCCGATGCTGACGGCCAGGCGCAGCGTGCTGGCGCAGCGCTTCGCCCGCGAACGCGACATCCTCGGCGCGCTGGCTCATCCGCACATCGCCCGGCTCTACGACGCTGGCTCCGCCGAAGACGGTCAGCCCTGGCTGGCGCTGGAGTTGGTTGGTGGCCAGCCCATCGACAGGTGGTGCGATGTGCAGGACCTCGACGCCCCTGCCCGTGTCAAACTGCTGCAGCAGGTGCTGCAGGCGGTGCAGCACGCGCACGCCAACCTCGTGATCCACCGCGACCTCAAGCCCGGCAATGTGCTGGTCACGCCGCAGGGCCAGGCGATGCTGCTGGACTTCGGCATCGCCAAGCTGCTGGCCGAGGACGAATCCGAAGGCGAGGAGACCGAGCTCACCCGCATTGGCGGCCGTGCGATGTCGCTGCAGCATGCCGCGCCCGAGCAGATCAGCGGCGCGCCGATCAGCATCGCCACCGACGTCTGGGCGCTTGGCGTGCTCCTGTACGGTCTGCTGGCCGGCCGCCTGCCCTTTGTGCAGGGCGCGCGCAGTGTTCTCGAACAACAGATCCTGCACGAAGACCCGCCGCGGCCCAGCGTGCACGGCGGTGCGCTGCACGCGCTTGGCCACGGCCGCGCCGGCGAACTCGACACCATCGTGCTGAAGGCGCTGAAGAAGGCGCCGGCCGACCGCTACGCCACCGTCATCGCGCTGGCTGACGACCTGCAGCGCTGGCTGGACCACGAACCGGTGCTGGCGCAACCCGACAGCCGCTGGTACCGCACCAGCCGGTTCGTGGCCAGGAACAAGGTCGCGGTGGCCACCACCGCAGTCGTGACGGCCGTGATCATCGCCGCCAGCGCTGTCGCGATCCACCAGGCCCTGGTGGCGCAGCAGCAGACCCGCATCGTGCAGACCGAAGCACGCACCGCGTTGACGGTGCAGCAGTTCCTCGAAGGCCTCTTCAAGGCCAACAGCGGCGACCAGGCCGACCCGATCAGGGCGCGCCAGCGCACCGCCAAGGAGCTGCTCGACGAAGGCGCGGTGCGCATCGACCAGGGGCTGGCCGACGCGCCCGAGGCCAGGGCGCGCGTACTCGATACACTCGCTGCGATGTACGACGACCTGGGTCAGCTCGCTCTTGCGGTGACCTTGCGTGAGCGTCGTCTTGCATTGATCGAAGGCCTGGCGGGTGCCGCCAGCCCGCGGCACATCCTGGCTCTCGCAGAGCTTGCGGAGGCCTGGGCAAAGGCAGGGAGGTTGGACCATGCCGAAACGGTTCTCGACCGGGCCGAGAAGGGCCTGCGGGCGCGGGGGCCCGGCCACGCCGATGCTCGCGCCAGGGTCGACTTTGTTCAGGCCTACGTGATGGGTCAGAAAGAGCAGCCGCAGGCCCTGGCATTCGCCCAGCGGGCGGTCGACGCCTTGCGCAGCAAAGGCGCAGTGGGGGACCTGATGACGGCCTGCAGTGGAAGGGCGTGGCCTTGCGATCCGCAGGTCGCTACGACGAAGCGCGCCAGGCCCTGCTGGAAGCCGTCGCTCTGTCGGCCAGTTCGCCCGGCGTCGGTGCGACGCGGCTCAGCGACATCCATGTCAGCCTGGGCCTGGTGGAGTCATGGCGCTCGGACCATGTCGCTGCCGAGGCCGCCTACCGGCGTGCCGTCGAGCTGGCAGACGCCAACGTCGGCGCGAACAGCCCTTCGGCTGCATACAAGCGCCTGGCGCTGGGGCAGTATCTGGCCAATTCCTGCTCACCGGGCGAAGGTATCGAGTGGATCAGTCAGGCTCGCAGGACCATAGAGAGCTGGCCCGAAGAATCGCCGGAACGCCAGAGGGAGTGGCTGCCTGCAGCGGTTCTGGAGGCCAGAACGCTCCGCCAGTTCGGTCGCCTGGAGGCATCGTTGGCACTGCTCGATCGATCGCGGAGCATCGTCGACCAGGCCGAACGCGCGCCGACATTCTCCGTGTTGTGGCATACCGCCCGAGCGGAGACGCTCACCGAATTGGGTCGATTCGGCGAAGCAAGCCAGGCGCTCGAACAGGCACGCGCGCTGGCAAGGCAGCATGGCATGACAACGTCTACTCGGGCCCGGGAGATCGACCGCCAGCAGATGCGCCTGGATCTAGCAAGCGGGCGCCTGGACGAAGCCGGCCGGGCCATTGAGGCGATGGCGACTTCAAGCGCTGCGCGGGCGCTCTGGACGACTCTGACGGGCACGCGGGCCCAATTGATGTTGGCGCGAGGCCAGTGCACTGACGCAGAAGCGCAGCTGGGCGAAGCCATGCAAGGCGCTACGCTTTCCACTCGCAGGCAACGTCTGGTCCAGGCCAGGTTCCTGTGGATGCTGGGACGCGCGCGGCTGTGCCTTGGCCGCTCCAGCGAGGCTGTCGCTCCACTGCGCCAGGCGTCGGACATAGCAGATCAGAGCCTGGACCCCGGCCTGAGTCTCGACATCGCAGCCATCTGCCTTGCGCTTTCGGACGCTTTGAAACGCGACGGCGCGAATCGGGAAGCTCGCGACCTGTTGGTGCGTGCCGAACAGATCCTGGCGGCGCAGTCACATCAACGCGTAGCCCTGCTCGCCGAGGCGAGTCGGCTGCGCCGGTTGGCGAGCCGCAGAGCCGATTGATCTCAGCGCTCGTCAAGCCTTCATCGCTTTACGACTGCGGCGCAGCGGCATGGCCTGCTGCTGGCGCGGTCGGGGCCGCCGGCCACAGCGGTGCTCATCATGGCCTTGCAGGGTTCGCTCACCGCCCTCTTGGTGTCCTCGAAGTCGACGTCCACCAGGCCCCGGATGCGGATGGTGTCGCTGATGCCGCCCATCGTGTTCCTCGGCACGTCGGTGGCGTGTGCAAAGGCCTGCTCCTGGGTCACGTCGTCCACCATTTCCCCCGAGCCGCCTTTCGTTGAGCACGACGATCAGGCGAAGCGGAAAGCTGAACGGCAGCCGCAAGCTGGCCGGTCGAGCGCTGGGCCGAGCTTGACCAGAACTGCAGTCAGGGGCCGGTCAGTCTGCGCAATGCAGGTGCAAGACGCACCGCGCCATTCTGAAGCGCCGTTGTGCCATATGCCTGGCTCTTCAAAGGCGAAAACCCTCAGCCAAGTGCCCGGTCGAAGCTGCAAATGGCGTTCCACGCCCGTGTTCACTGCAAGAGAAGGTCCTTCAGCGGGTTTGGCACGCCGCGTGCAGTGATGTTTTTGGGCGCGGCGCTCGAAGCAGGTGCATTGCTCAAGTTCCGGCGGCCTTCCATCCAACCCGCAATGTGCAGGAGCGAGACAACATGCAATACGCAGCCCCCAACACCAACGGCGCAAAAGTCGAGTACCGCAAGCAGTACGACAATTTCATCAACGGCCAGTTCGTGCCGCCGAGAAAGGGCCAGTACTTCGACGTCGTGACGCCCATCACCGGCAAGGTCTACACCCAGGCCGCGCGCTCCACGGCCGAGGACATCGAACTGGCGCTGGACGCCGCTCACGCCGCAGCCCCCAAGTGGGCCGCCACTGCGCCGGCCGACCGCGCGAACATCCTGCTGAAGATCGCCGACTGCCTGGAGGCCAACCTCGAGAAGCTGGCATATGCCGAGACGGTGGACAACGGCAAGCCCATGCGCGAGACGCTCAACGCCGACATTCCGCTGACCGTCGACCACTTCCGCTACTTCGCTGGCTGCGTGCGTGCGCAAGAGGGCGCGCTGAGCCAGATCGATAGCCACACCGTGGCCTACCACTTCCACGAGCCTCTGGGCGTGGTCGGCCAGATCATCCCCTGGAACTTCCCCATCCTGATGGCCGCCTGGAAGCTGGCACCGGCACTCGGGGCGGGCAACTGCGTGGTGCTCAAGCCGGCGGAGAGCACGCCTATCAGCATCCTGGTGCTGGTGGAGCTGATCGCCGACCTGCTGCCCCCGGGTGTGCTGAACATCGTCAACGGCTACGGACGCGAGGCCGGCATGCCGCTGGCCAACAGCAAGCGCATCAACAAGATTGCCTTCACCGGCTCCACCGCGACCGGCAAGGTCATTGCCCAGGCCGCCGCCGCCAACTTGATTCCCGCCACGCTGGAACTGGGCGGCAAGAGCCCCAACGTCTTCTTCGACGATGTGATGGCCGAGGACGATGCCTTCCTGGACAAGGCTATCGAAGGTCTGGCGCTGTTCGCCTTCAACCAGGGTGAGGTCTGCACCTGCCCCAGCCGTGCGCTGATTCAGGAAAGCATCTACGACCGCTTCATCGAGCGCGCGCTCCGGCGCGTGATTGCCATCAGGCAGGGCAACCCGCTGGACACCGACACGATGATGGGCGCACAGGCCTCGTCCATGCAGATGGACAAGATCTTGAGCTACCTGGACCTGGGCAAGCAGGAAGGCGCCCAGGTGCTGTGCGGCGGCAACCGCGCCGAGCTGGCGGGCGACCTGGCGGGCGGCTACTACATCCAGCCCACGCTGTTCAAGGGCAACAACAGCATGCGCATCTTCCGTGAAGAGATTTTCGGCCCGGTGCTGGGCGTGACCACCTTCAAAGACGAGGCCGAGGCGCTGCAAATTGCCAACGACACCCCCTATGGCCTGGGCGCCGGTGTCTGGAGCCGCGACGGCAGCCGCGCCTATCGCATGGGCCGCGCCATCCAGGCCGGCCGCGTGTGGACCAACTGCTACCACGCCTACCCGGCGCACGCGGCATTCGGCGGCTACAAGGAATCGGGCATCGGCCGCGAGACGCACAAGGCCATGCTCGACCACTACCAGCAGACCAAGAACCTGCTGGTCAGCTACAGCCCCAACGCGCTGGGCTTCTTCTGACGATGATTGAGCGCGTGCAAGCCACGCCGGCGGCGCAGGCGCTCGTTGAGCGGCTGCGCGCCGAACACGGCGCAATCTACTTCTACCAGAGCCACGGCTGCTGCGAAGGCAGCATGCCGATGTGCTTCGCGCCCGGCGACATGCCCCTGACGGCCGACGACCGGATGCTGGGCCATATCAACGGCGTGCCCTTCCACGCGAGCAGCAGCCAGGGTGAGTACCTGTGCGGATTGGAGGTCACGCTGGACCTGGCGCCCTGCAGTGGCGGTAGCTTTTCGCTGGAGGACGGCTCGGGCCAGCACTTCGTCGTGAAGCTGCGGCTGTGGACCGATGAGGAACAGCACCAGCTGGCGCTGCAACCACGGCCCCTGCCCAGCGTGGGCGCCGCGGCTGAACTGAACAAGGCGCGCCAGCCGTCGGTGGCCACGGCCTCGACCACGGTCGTCGGCTCGCTGCGAGGGCCGGCAGGATGTCCAAATCCAGCGTCGGTCAGCACGTCGCGCAGCAGGAAGCCGCCCCACGTCACGCTCTGCTCGCTGGGTGCGGCGCCTGACGCCGCTACTTGGCGGCGTTGCGTCCAACTGCCCGCCGGCAGCGCTGCCAGCGCCGCCGCGTCATAACTGCACGCCGGGGACGGGCCCGCCTGCACGGTCAGCAAGGTCCCGGCGGCGCGCGGCGCGGCATCCCCGGGGCAAGGCCGTGCGCTGGCCACAACTGTCGTACCGGCCAGCATCAGGGCCACGGCGCGACGCAGGCGCCTCACGGTGCCAGCAGCCGTGCGGTGGTAGCTGCGTCGTTGTACATCGGCTCGCCGAACCGGTCCTGACCGAAGCGGCGCATCAAGGACTGCACCGCATCGCTCTGCAGGTATCTGCCGAACTCGCGCGCGGCCGCCGCGCCCGGAGTTGGTTCGGTCAGATAGCGCGTGTGGTACGGGTTGACCAGCATCTCGCCGCCGCGAAAGGCGCGCATCAGCTTGGGCATGCTTCTTCGCTCGGCGATGTACGTGCTGCTGTCGGTGAGGAAGTAGGCGCCCTCGTCGTTCGCGCGCTGCATGCTGGCGGTCATGAAGTCCCTGGTGACGATGAGCTTCATCCCTTCGAGGTTGCGGCCCGCGGCCTTCCAGACCTCCAGCTCCTTCTGGTGCGTGCCGGAGTTGTCACCCCTTGACACGAACTCGGCACCTGCATCCTGGATTCGTGCAAAGGCGTCAGCTGCATCGCGAGCGCCGGTCACCTTGGCCGGGTCGTCCAGCGGCCCCAGGAGCCAAAACTCATTGGATCCGATGAGCACCCGGCCGGTGGCCCAGCCCTCGACGACGGCTTGGCGTTCTGCCGCTGGCGCGTGGGCCAGCACCATGTCCACCTGTCGGTCCTTCAGCAGCTTCATGGCCTGGCCGGAGCCCGCCTTGTACCAGCGCACCGTGGCGTCGTGCGCCTTCGCGAAGTTGGTGGCCAGCACCTCCAGCAGGCCCAGTTCTCCCGGGCTGCCGGTGGCGAGCGCAAACACCTTGGAGCCTCGGCCCCACACCGCGTAGGGTTGCCGTGCGCTTGCCTGAGCCAGGGCGTAGGGCGCGCTGACCATGCCTACGGCGGCGGCGAGCATGCGCTGAAAGTCTCTGCGAGTGATGGTCGTCATGCGCACGAGCTTGCCGAAGGCGAGGGTAAAACGTCATATGTCGACGGCGGCATCAGTGGACGAGCAGGCGAAGCTAGGGCGGCCCCCTATGTCGCCTTGTGCATATCGCAGCGCCGCCGCAACTTCGGGACAATCAACGCTCCTCCATCCCGTGCCTGCATCACCATGTCGTCGCGCCGCATCTTTCTTGCCTTGACTCTGACTGCTGTTCTGTCTTCTGGGGCAATACAGGCACAGGACAATAGGTTCA
>WBZP01005086.1_pt1 | contig 13464 bp, 9 predicted proteins | sample 5204301 | NCBI WGS metagenome assembly WBZP01 (sample SAMN12412401, study PRJNA552823) | activated sludge metagenome | isolation source: activated sludge from nitrification reactor of wastewater treatment plant... | place: USA: Pennsylvania | collected 2017 | reverse complement strand
GGCTACCTACCACGCCGGCGACGGGCTGGCCGACCCCAACGGCGTCGTCGCCGGCTACATCAGCGCCGGCCGACGGCTGGGCGTGCGAGCCTTCACCGACGCGCCGGTGACGGGTATCGAAGTCGCGCCGGCGGCCGGCGGGGGTGGCCGGGTTGTCGCCGTGCAGACGCCGCTGGGCCGCGTGACCACGGAGATGGTGGTCAACGCCGCCGGGCCGTGGGCGGGCGTCGTGGGGCAAATGGCCGGCGTGGCCCTGCCCATCACTGCCGTGCGGCGGCAGATGTTGACCACGTCGGCGCTGCCGGAGCTGGCCGCCGACTTCCCCTTCGTCATTGACTTCGCCCGCAGCCTCTACTTCCACCGCGAGGGGGACGGCGTTCTGACCGGCATGTCCAACCCCGGCCAGGCTCCAGGCTTCGATGAGAGCGTGGACGAGGCCTGGGAGCTGACTCATCTGGAGGCGGCCGTGGCCCGGCTGCCGCTGCTGGCGCGGGCCGGCCGGCGGGCGCATTGGGCCGGGCTATATGAGGTGACGCCCGACGCCCACCCGATCATCGGCCGCGTGCCGGAGCTAGACGGCTTCGTCGTCGTCAGCGGCTTCTCCGGCCACGGCTTCATGCACGGGCCGATTGCCGGGCTGCTGGTCAGCGAGATCATCCTCGACGGCCACGCCCACACCCTCGACATCACTCAGTTGGACAACGAGCGCTTTGCCGCCGGGCGGCTGGTGCGCGAGTACAACGTCATCTGACATGTAGGGCGGGTTGGCAACCCGCCTCTTCGGCTGCGGGCGAGTTGCCAACTCGCCCTACGTGCTCCAAGCTGTGTAATCGGTGAAATCTGTGGTTTCCCCTTCTGAGCCTCGGCGGGGACGGCTATACTTGGCTGACGGCCGTCCTTCGGTCGTCCAACGAGGTTTCCCTATGAAGTTGAAACGCGACACGCCGGTGCATCCCACTTTCTGGAGTGGGTTGCACCTTCCGACGACCACGCCAAGAAGGTGCGACGCACTTCAGAAAGTGCGACGCACCGCGATGGTACTGCTCTTACTCTTTCTGGCCGCCTGCGCCGGGCAGGAGGAGCCGACGGCCGACACCCCGCCCGAGCCAACGGTGGCCGTCGCGCCGACGGCCGACCTGCCCATTCCGCCCGACAGCGAACTGCTGGTCATCGCCACCGACGCGCCGCTGCCGCCCTTCAGCGACTTCGACGCCTTCGGCAACGTCGTCGGCTTCAACGCCGCCGTCATCGAGGCCGTCGCCGCCCGCGCCGGCATGGAGTACGAGTTCGTCGTCACTCCCAGCGACGGCGTGCTGAGCAGCATCGCCGCCGGTTCGGCGCGCGACTTCGACGCCGTCATGTCGGCCCTGACCATCCCCGCCACGCCGCCGGAGGGCATCGCCTTCACCCAACCCTATCTGGAGGCGGGACAGGTGATCCTCGTCCTGGTCAACGAGACGACAATCAACGGCGCGGCCGACATCCAGCCGGGCACGGCCGTCGGCGTGCTGGCCGACAGCCCTGGCAGCGACGCCGCCGCGGCCCTGGGCATCGCCGCCACCGACCTCTACAGCCAGTATGAGCGGCCCAGCCAACTGGTGCAGGCGCTTATTGACGAGGTGGTGCAGGCCATCATCCTCGATAGCTACACGGCCGAGTACTTCGCCGACACCTTCCCGGAGCAACTGCGCATCGCCGGCGGCGAGGGGCGGACGGCGTGGCTCGACGAGCGCGACTACGGCATCGCCGTGGCCGCCGACAACGCCGAACTGCTCGAGGCGCTCAATGGCGCGCTCGACGCGCTGCGCGAAGACGGCACGCTGACCCAACTGGCCCTGACCTGGCTCATCCCCGAAGCCAACGCCGCGGCGGCGGTTGACCCCGGCGAGTCGCGCGTGGGCACGCCGACGACGGAGTTGTTCATCGGCGTCGTCGGCCAGTTCAGCGACATGGACCCGGCCAGCCTGACGACCGACTTCATCGGCTGGGAGATCAAGAACAACACCATGAGCGGCCTCTACCGCTTCAATGCCGACAGCCAGTTGGAGCCGCTGCTGGCGTCGGCGCTGCCGTCGGTGTCGGAGGATAAGCTGGAGTACACCATCCCCTTGCGCTCCGGGCTGCGCTTCCCCGACGGCACGGAGTTCACCGCCGACGACGTGAAATGGGCGCTCAACCGCGCCGGCGGGCTGGGCAACTTCCTGGTCAACACCTATCTGAAGGATAGCAACGCCGACAACTTCGCCGACGAGGACGCGGTGCAGGTCATTGACCCGCTGACGGTCAAGATCATCGTCAAGGAGCCGACGGCCACCTTCCCGGCCATCCTGACCGCGCCGCCCTTCTTCCCCATCAGCAGCGACTGCTTCAGCGACGCCGGCGACCCAGGCAGCACCTGCGGCGGCATCGGCCCGTACACCATCGTCAACTGGGCGCTCAATGACCGTATGCGCCTGCGGGCCAACCCCGATTGGCCGGGCGAGCCGGTGCCGGCCTTCGAGAACATCACCGTCAAGTTCTACCCCGACGCGACAGCCATGCGCCGCTCGCTGGTCGAGTTCCGTTCGGTTGACCTGGCCTGGACGGGGCTGCCCTATCAGGAGTTCGTGGAGCTATCGGCCCTGGACGCCGACGGCAACGGGCCGGACTACACCGCCTGGGTGGGGCCGTCCACCTTCAAGAGCTACATCATCTTTGAGCAGACGACCGCGCCGTGGGACAGCGAGCGGGTGCGGCAGGCGGCGGCGCTGGCCCTCGACCGCGAGGCGCTGGCGGCCGTCTTCGCCGGGGCGCGGTTGCCACTGCTCAGCCCCGTGCCCGACGACGTGCCCGGCCATCTGGCGACGATGCCCGCCCGCGACCTGGATCGGGCTGTCGAGTTGCTGCGGCAAGAGGGGTACACGGCCGCCGAGCCGCTGCCCATCGTCCTGTGGTTCGTCAACGACGGCCGCTACAGCGCCGTCGAGGAGAGCTACGCTAACACCATCAAGGCCCAACTGGAGGAGACAGGCGTCTTCCAGGTCGAGGTGGCCGGCGCGGGCTGGGACGAGTTCCGGCTACAAATCTCGCAGTGCGCCTACCCGGCCTACCTGCTGGGCTGGCCGTCGCCGGGGCAGCCGACGAGCTATCTGGACGCGACGAGTTGGACCGACTTCTTCGTCACCAACACCAACCGCGTCTTCTGCTCCAACTATGAGAGCGAGGAGATGACGGAGCTAGTGGCCGCGGCGCGGGCGGAGCTGGACGACGGGGCGCGACTGGAGGCCTACGGGGCGATTCAGCAGCTATGGGCTGAGGAGTTGCCCACGCTGCCCCTGACCCAGGAGCCGCGCCTGGCCATCTCCCTGCCGACGATTGATGGCGTGCGGGTGGATGCGTGGGGGATGATGCATTATGAGTGGCTGCGCAAGGAGGAGTAGTAGGTCAGTAGGCCAGTAGGTCAGTAGGTCAGTCAAGCGTCGTGCTTCACTGACCTACTGACCTACTGGCTTACTGGCCTACTGCTTACTCTCCGCCCGGCGGGCGCGGCGGCCGACGAGCCGCTCCGTGCCGTTAAGCACGCGGCGGATGTTGGGGCGCAAGGCCCAGGTGACGACCAGGCCGGCGACGATGCTGCCGGTCAGGTAGGCCAGCGTGGCGTCAATGCCCAGGGCGTAGCGGATGGCAAAGATGGTGATGGTCACGGCGGCCATGCTGAGCGAGGCGACGGAGGCCATGCCCACGAAGTAGAGCATCCCGCCCATGACCAGGAAGGCGATGGGGAAGATCCACGGCCAGATGGCCGCCGACCAGCCGACGTTAGGCCCCGTGCCCGCGCCGCCGCCGAAGCGCAGGAAGACCGACCAGTTGTGGCCGACGACGGCGAAGACGCCGGCCAGGGCCACCGCCCACGGCAGCAGCGCCGGGCCAAGCGCGTCGCCCAGTAGCCAGCGCGTCAGCCAGACGGCCGCCGCACCCTTGAGCACGTCGCTGAACGAGGTCAACACGCCCACGCCCAGCCCGGCGGCGCGGAAGGAGTTCGTGCCGCCCGTCCGGCCGCTGCCGATCTTGGTCAGGTCTTCACCCTTGAACAGGCGGACGTAGATGTAGCCGAAGGGCACGGAGCCACAGAGGTAGCCGATCAGGGCGGCCAGTAGGAAGTAGAGAATTTGCATCGTTGCGCTCTCGATAGCCGGGTCTATGATTACACTAGTAAAACCCGCCTGCGGCCCCTTCGTTGCTCAGGAGAACTGATCCGCAGATTGGGCAGATTAGGCAGATTTAAGAGGCTTGCGCCACCGCTTCTTCTTCCTTTGCGCCTTCGCCCCTTAGCGCCTTTGCGTGAGCGTCTTGAATCTGCCTAATCTGCCCAATCTGCGGATCATTCCTCTTCCCACCCGACCTCGGCCACGGCCCCATCCACGATGGTGAAGGCGCGGACGCTGGGCTGGGCGCGGTCGGCCAGGGAGATGATGAGTTGCACGGCGTCGGGGTAGTAGGCGTTGGCCACGTCGGTGGCCGACGGCCGCGCCGGGCCGTCGGGGTGGGAGTGGTAGATGGCGATCAGTTCCAGCCCCTCGGCCTCCATCGCCAGCATAGCCTTGATCTGTTGCAGCGGCTCCATCTCGAACGCCACCGGGCTGTGGCGCGCGTTCTCGACCGGGTAGAGCCGCGCCGCCCGCCCCTCGCGCCCGCCGACCAGCCCGCAGGCCTCCTCCGGCCACAGGCCGCTGACGTGGGCCAGCATGTCGTCTAGCAGAGAGCGGGGCAAGATCAGAGGGGGCATAAGAGGATAAACCACAGATTACACAGATTACACAAATTAAAGAGAGTTGATCCGCAGATTTGGCAGATTTGGCAGATTTAAGAGACTAACGCAAAGGCGCTAAGGGGTGAAGGCGCAAAGGAAGCGCAAGAAGAATGCTTTTTCTTTGCGCCTTTGCTTTCTTCGCATCTTTGCGTGAGCCTCTTAAATCTGTGAAATCTGCGTAATCTGTGGTTACTTATCCGCTGGCGGCCACGCCCTGGATGCCGCCTTCGGTCAGGGCGCTCACGTCGAGCAGTTGGTCGGCTTCTTCGGCCGTCAGATACCCCTTCTCGACCACCACCTGGCGCACCGTCCGGTTGGTGGCCAGCGCTTCCTTGGCCACTTCGGCCCCCTTCAGGTAGCCGATGACCGGGTTGAGGGCCGTCACCAGGATGGCGTTCTTAGCCAGCCAGCCGGTGGCCTTCTCGGCGTTGGCGGTGATGCCGACGAGGCAGTTGTCAATGAACGAGTTGACGGCGTTGATGATGACGTCCATGCTCTGGAACAGGTTGTAGGCGATGATCGGCATCATCACGTTCAGTTCCAGTTGGCCCGCCTGCCCGGCCAGCATGACCGTCAGGTCGTTGCCCTGCACCTGGAACATGGCCATGTTCATCATCTCGGCCAGCACCGGGTTGACCTTGCCGGGCATGATCGAAGAGCCGGGCTGCACCGGGGGCAGGCGAATTTCGTCCAGGCCGGTCGTGGGGCCGGAAGCCAGCAGCCGGAAGTCGTTGGCGATGCGCGTCAAATCGCCGGCCAGAGTGCGCAGCGCGCCGCTGAAGTGGACGGCGTCGGCCATGCTCTGCATGGACTCGAACAGGTCGTCGCTCTCGTAGAGAGTCAGGCCGGTCAGACGGTTGAGCGTCTGGATCATGCGCGGGTGGTACTCGGGGTGGGCGTTGAGGCCGGTGCCGGTGGCCGTGCCGCCGATGCCCAGGCGGCGCAGCCCCTCGGCCGCCTCGCGGATCTTGGCCGTGTCGCGCTCGATGGCCCGCGCGTAGGCCCCGAACTCCTGCCCCAGCCGCACGGGCACGGCGTCTTGCAGGTGCGTCCGGCCGCTCTTGATGATGCCGTCGAACTCGGCCGACTTGGCGCGCAGCCCGGCGGCCAGCCGCTCCAGCGTGGCCAGCAACTCATCCAGCCGCCACAGCGCGCCGAGGCGAATGGCCGTGGGGATGGTGTCGTTGGTGGATTGGGCCATGTTGACGTGGTCGTTGGGGCTGACGGGCTTGCCCTTCTCGCCCAGGCCGAAGCCGAGCAATTCATTGGCTCGATTGGCGATGACCTCGTTGAGGTTCATGTTGTGGCTGGTTCCGGCCCCGGCCTGAATGGGGTCAACGACGAACTGGTCGGCCCAGCGGCCGGCGATGACCTCGTCGGCGGCGGTCATGATCGCCCCGGCCATGTCGGCCCCGGTGATGGCGCGGTCGCCGGCGGCCTTGTCCTGGAAGAGGTCGAGGTCGCGATTGACTTCGGCCGCGGCGCGCTTGATCATGGCCATAGACCAGACAAAGGCCGGGTAGGGGCGCAGGCCGGTGATGGGGAAGTTGTGGATGGCGCGTTGGGTCTGCGCGCCCCAGTAGGCGCGGGCCGGCACGCGCACTTCGCCCAGCGAGTCCTTCTCGATGCGATAGTCGTCAGTTCGATTGTCGGCAGTCATGATTTCCTCCACAATGCAAAAACCGGATCAACCAACCAGGGTCACAGGTCAGTTAATCCGGTTTAGGTTCGGCGCAACGAAGAAACCACAGATCGCTAAGAAACCTGAGTCCACAGATTACACAGATTTCACAGATTTTCAGAGCAATCTGTGTAATCTGTGTAATCTGTGGATTAGATTTCTTTTGTAACAGTGTAATTGGTCATCCGCGCAATCTGCGGTTTCTTGATCTACATATTGAGCGCGTCGTAGCCGGGGCCTTCGGAATAGAAGGCGTAGTTGGCCGGGATGTCCTCGGTCAGATCGAGCTGTTCGCCGCCGGCCAGTTGCTTGGCATTCAGCAGGGCGACGTTGTGGCCGTCAATGACGCCGGAGAAGGGCACGCCGTCGGGCAGTAGCTCTTTGGTATTGGCGATCCAGACGCCGGCCTTGGCTACGTAGTCGAACGGCACTTCCTCTTCGGGGAAGATGGCCTCATAGGGGCACTCAGGCACGCAGGCGCCGCAGTCAATACAAGTGTCGGGGTCAATGTAGAGCCAGGGCCATTCCGTTTCGGGCTTGCCGAGGACCATACATTCGACCGGGCACACTTCGACACAGGCGGTGTCGCGCAGGCAGAGTCGGGTAATGATGTGGGTCATGTGTCTCTCCTTGACATAATTTTTCCGCCCGGTCGGCGGACCCGGCCGGTGCGGGTCAGATGATGACTATTTAGCCGCGGCGTATTTCTGGGCCACGGCATCCCAGTTGACCACGTTCCACCAGGCGGCGATGTAATCGGGCCGGCGGTTCTGGTAGTTGAGGTAGTAGGCGTGCTCCCAAACGTCGAGGCCGAGGATGGGGGTGTTGCCCTCCATCAGCGGCGTGTCCTGATTGGGGGTGGAGCCGATAGCCAGTTTGCCGTCCTGGCCGACGTAGAGCCAGGCCCAGCCGGAGCCGAAGCGGGTGGTGGCGGCTTTGGCGAACTGCTCTTTGAAGGCGGTGAAGCTACCGAAGGCGTCGGCGATGGCCGCGGCCAGGTCGCCGGAGGGTTCGCCGCCGCCGCCGGGGCCCATGATCTCCCAGAACAGGTTGTGGTTCGCATAGCCGCCGCCATTGTTGCGGACGGCGGTGCGAATGGCTTCGGGAACGGCATTCAGACCGCCGAGCAAGGCTTCGATACTCTTGCCGGCCAGATCGGGCTGGCCTTCCAGCGCCGAGTTAAGGTTGTTGGTGTAGGCCGCGTGGTGCTTATCGTGGTGGATGCTCATCGTGCGAGCGTCAACGTGAGGCTCCAAAGCATCTTCAGAATAGGGAAGCGGGGGAAGTTCAAACGCCATAACTTACTCCTTGTTTGGGTAGAGTCCATCCGCCGAGAAACCCGGCGGAGTAGGGGAGTCAAGTCGGATTCTAGCGCACTCTTGGTTGTTGTCAAAACGGATCATAGGCAATCGTTTAGAAAAGAGTGGCACGCTGATGACGCTGATTGGACGCTGTCAGATGCTTTCTTTGGGCGTCTACTGATCGCTTAGCACTTGAAACACAAACGTGCCTTCGTTGTGAAAGAGCAGCGCCATCCCCGGATTGCGACTCAGTTCGGCCGGGTCGAACGGCCCGCCGCGCTGCCCGGCATAGACGTGGCTGACGCCCTGGGCGCGCAGCCAGTCGGCCGCCGCCGGGTCGCTCCAATCCTCCTGGCGCATGGCCGACTCGTTGAAGGCCCGCACCCGGGCGAAGAGGTTGGCGTCGTAGATGTGGTCAACCGGCGGCGTGGTCGTGGCCCGGCCGGTCAGCGGCAGCAGCCACGCCCCGCCGTCGCTGCCGGCCCAGGTCGCGCCCAGCCACTGCCAGGCGTTGACGGCCACGCGCGCGTCGGCCGGCAGGTTATCGCCCATCCACTCCAGCGCGGCCACGTCTTGCGGCAGGGCCAGGATGGTCTGCGGGTTCAGGATGTTGCTCTGCTGCCGCGCGCCGAAGACGGCCAAGAGGCCAATGGCGACGCCAACGAGAATGGCCAGAAGCCCGCGGACGGCCGCGGACGGACGGACGCGGGCGGACGCCCCTTTGTCCAGCAGGGGCAACTTAGCCACCAGCCGGCGCCCCAACTGCACCGCGGCGATGCTGAGCAGCAGACTGAGCGGCAGAAAGAGGGTGATGTACATGCTGTTCAGGTTCACCACCAGCGTCTCCGGCAGGCCCAGCCGGTCGCCGGCCAGCAGGACGAACAGCGCCGCCACCCAGACGAGCAACAACAACGGGAGGGCCGCCCAGCGCCGCCGGGTGACCACGCCCACCAGCACGACGAGTAGCGCGACGGCGGCCAGCCCCAGATAGAGCCGCTCCCAGCCGGTGGTGACGTAGCCGAGGGGGAAGTCGTTGTAGCCCGGCTGTGACTGGCCAAAGGTGTCCAGCGGGTTGGTGGCCGCCAGCAGGGCGACGAGCCGGGGCATGACGAGCAGCAGGGCCAGTCCCCCGGCCATCAATAGCGGGCCGATACCGGTCGCCCGGCCGCGGGCGCGCGCCAGGCGCACCAGTTGGCCCGCGCCGAACAGGGCCGCGAAGGGCAGATAGAACAGGAAGACGCGAAAGTGGACGAGAAACAGCCCGGCGGCCAGCACGCCCACCAGCGGCCACAGGCGCGGCCAGCCGCGTCCCAGCCGCCAGGTCAGGGCCAGCAAGACGCATAGGATGAGCATGGCCGCGATCTGGGTCATCCGGCCCCAGGTGGCGTAGTAGCCGGGGAAGAAGAAGGGCAAGGCGACCAGGAAGGCGGCCAGCAGCCCCACCGAGCGCCGCCCCGTCGCCAGCCGGCCGGCGGCGTAGACGGCCAGGGGCATCAGTCCGTTGAGCAGTTGGCCGAGGGTCAGCAGCAGCCCCGGCAGCGGCCAGCCGGTCAGCAGGGCCAGCCCGGCCGACAACGTATGGAAGCCGAAGTGGTAGGGGAAGCCGGCAATGGGCAAGTAGGGCGCGTAGCCGTCAGGCGCGCGGCCGCTCTCGACCATGACGGCGGTGATGAGCGCGTGGCGGCTGGAGTCCACCCACGGCGGGAAGGCCAGGTCGCGCACGGCGATGAAGCGGACGGCTAGCGAAACGGCCAGGAGGGCGAAGAGGAGCAGGGGGGAGCTTGTAGGGCGGGTTGGCAACCCGCCTCTTGCGCTCCGCCACCGCCTGATGCCCAGCGCCGCCGCGCCCAGCCAGCCAAGCACGACCACCGCCCACAGCGTCGCCGCCGACCAGCGCCCGCCCAGCAGCGACAGCCACAGCCAGACCACCGGCCAGGCGGCGACGCCCAGGGCCAGGGCCGCGCCCAGCCCGGCGGCCACGTCCCAGCGGCGCGGCCGGAAGAGCAACAGCAGCCACACGCCGGGCAGCGGCAGCAGCAGCGCCGCCGCCAACAGGCGCAGGGCGTCGTGACGCAGCGGGGCGACGGCCGCGGCCAGGGCGTCGCCCCCGGTGAGGGCGTATTGGGTGACGAAGCGCAGGTCGGCGGCGGGGGGGGGCTGTTGGCCGGCGGCCGACAGCTCGCCGCCGCCGTAGACATCGAGCGAGTAGCCCCAGGCGGAGATGGGGTTGGCGTCGCTGCCGCTGAGGCGCAGGACGTAGCGGCGGCCGGCGGAGTGGGGCTGCGCGGGGAAGGCCAGCGAGAGGGGCTGGTTGTGGGTCAGCGTGGCCGTGGCCAGGGTTTGCTCGGCCACGCGCGTTGTGCCGTCCCAGAGTTCCAGCGTGAAGGTGCTCTCTTCGCCCGGTTGGATCTCGCCATAGCGGGCCAACAGCAGATTGACAGTTGTCAGTCCGTTGCGGCGGGGGACGAAGCTCTGCTCGATGACTGCCGCGCCGCGTGGTGGGGGCAGGGCGGTGTCCAGTCGCCCCTGGGCCGCGTCGTCGGCCAGCAGCGGGCCGCACAAGCCCTGGTAGGGGCACGCATCCAGCCGCCCCAGCAGCAGCACGGCGACAACAACGGCCGCGGCCGCCAGCGCCCCCAGAGCGCCAACCCACCGCGCCGCGCCTGTTCGTCTGCTTTCCTCTCTGGGGGCGCTGCTGCCCGTTGTGTCCATGTTGTGTGACTATCCCCCTGGCTTAATGATGCAGATGAGTAAAAAAGCCCGAATGTTCAATGGTGAAAACGAGTTACAAAACCGTAATGTTTGTTGTAAGCTAATCAGCCTACACTAGATTTTGACGGACTTCCCTCCTTGCAAGTGGCGTCACGAACGATTTTTGTCCCTCCTTCCTTCTCCCCCCTGAAGCGTGACGCCACTTCTCCTTTTTTCCCAGGCAACATAAGCCCATACGTGTACGAACTACACGATTTTAATCGTATAGAAAGAAAAATGCCGCGCAACTGCGCGGCATTTTTAATCTGGTGGTATGAGCGGGATTTGAGCCAGCAACCTAGAGCTTACCGGGTTCAGCGATTCTAGAACGCATGTGGGATCTCGTCCGCACGGCTGACTAAGGGAAGCCCATACTCCGGCTTCTCATCTCAATGAAGAGGCCTCGCACTGGGCGAGGCTTCTTCATCATGTGGTCTACACTATCGAGCGTAATCCAGATCGCAAGCCTTCTCATCTATACATGAGGTATCATTTCTGCACTCTGCAAGAAGGAGCACATCCCCATGCCCGACATCGACTTCGACAAGAAAGAGCAAATGGAGAAGATCTCCTCGCTGGTCATCCCCGGCGAACAACTCCTCGCCGTCTACGACATGAAAGGCGGCGGCACTGGCTTTATCGGCATCACCGATCTGCGGCTCATCTTCCTCGACGAATCATTCATCCGCAAAACCCACGCCCTCGTCACCGTCCCCTTCACCAAGCTAACCGCCATCGCCGTCGAAGACACCGGCCGAACACTTAACCCATTCGGCGCAACCTCGCGGCTGCTCATCACCGCCGGCTCGCGCGAATGGGAATTCGAGTTCCGCTCCAACGACAAAGCCAACCGCGCCTATCGCCTCATCATGTCCAATCTCCTGCAAACCGAGAAACGCGGCATGCTAAAGGCCTAACTGAAAAGGCCACCAGTCTCTCTAGTGGGCTTCCCTTTTGCGCGCGTGGAGTAGTTCAGCCTCCTTTCCACTATTCTTGAGGCACGATTTCAACGAAAGAATTCGTTCGAGCAGCCTCCTGCAAGATGGCGACGAGAAATCGAAGTGCTTCCTGTTCACTCGCGCTAGCCTTACCTTGTTTGTAGCTCTCAGTCGCATCCCACACTTCACGGGGCGTAGGCCTCACCAGGAGCCGCTCACCAAGGGCAAAACGCATGTCGTCATCGATCAGCGATATTTCAGCCGTCTGGGCGAGCTCGACAATAACACGCCATGCGGGAATGATCTCGCGGTCTGTAAGGTTGTGTGCATTCCTCAAGATACTCAACGCTTTCTGGGACACGAGTAAAGGTGCCCCTGTTGCACCAACTCTGACATTCATGGTGCCCAGACCGCCTTGATTGGCATATTGTAAATAGCTTGGCGGAACAGTCATAGCCTCGGTCAGCTTGATGGCTTCGAGGAGTAACAGATAGAAAGCTAATAACGTGTCCCCTTCGCTTTTTGTGACCACGCTTGCAATAGGATCTGTACGATTTGGGGACAACATGATTGTGCCAAACGAAAAGGATTCAACATTCGTGATCAGTCCGGTCGCCTCATCCTTATCCTTAAGGATTGCGATAGCGCTTATCCCCCAGTCTCGATCAAGTCGGTAAACTTGTCGCTGGGAATAATCCCGAATCTGCTCCAGCGACATCGAACTGCTATATGCAAATCCAAACAGTGGAATCTGTGGTCTCACTGCTAATCCGGCAGGCTGCAATACATGAATGCTGCTCGCCTTCCCGATTAAATCCCCTATCTCGCCATGTGACAGATTTGATTTGACCTCAATAACGGCATGCACCTGCTCTGCAAAGAAAACTTTGGTCTCCCCAAAGTTTTGTAGGACAGGCATATTGTGCCCATCATAGATTACTATGTCCTGCTGCCTACTAACCTGGCCGGTGCTATCTACAATTTCACCACTGCCTACCGAATACTTATCCGGCAAATGATCTCTAAGAAATTCCGTTACAATAGCACGTTCACGTGCTGTGCCCTTTAGTCCCTGATGCTGAATACTTCGAGAGCGGGAAAACTCTGCCTGTAGCTTGGCCACAATGGACTTGAATTCATCCACCATAGTTGATTTGTTGTTCCTTAAGGTCTCTGACGATGGGTGTCATATTACGGCCGCCTCAACCCCCACCCCCCAAACGGCACATCCGGCAACGACTCACAAGCCACTCCATCATTATCCGAGTCTAACCCATGCACATCCTGCCCGGTCAAATCCCAGCAATAGTCAAAGCACGCCTGCGCATCCTCCTGATTTCCGAGCTGTCCCCGCAGCTGGCCCAGCCACCAATCATAAAAACGAACTAAAATGTTCACGAAGGTCTCCCCGACCTTCCACTAATCCCCCTAACCGACCATCAACGCAAAAGGCCGAGCGCCATCCAGCACCCGGCCCTTCCCTTATCTCTGCCTGTCCTCTACATCAGAGCTTTGTGGCGCCAGCTGGATTTGAACCAGCGACCTAGGGCTTATGAGTCCCCCGCTCCAGAAAGCGGCCCGAAGCGGCCGTGAAACTCCTGTAGCTCATGGTCATCAAAGACGGCATAGTATTTCGCCGTGACGGGTGAGCCGGGCGCATGGCCCAGTATCCGCCCCAACGTCGCCAGGTTGCCCCCATTGCGGAGGAACGACCGGGCGAAGGCGTGGCGAAAGGCGTGGGCATTGCACCGCCCCACTACCCCCGCCCGTTTGCCCACTTTCTCTAGCATGAGCCTGACGCCATTCTCTGTCAGTCGCGTGTTGCGGCGGGATAGGAATAGCGCCGGGCTGGGTAAGACGGGCCGGGCGGCCAGATAGACGCCGATAGCGGCGGCCGTCACGTCACCGAAGTAAACGCGCTTGTACATCCACAAGGTGTATGCAGCACCAAAGATCAGGGCAGTCGCAGCCAACAAGCCGATGGCGAAGTCAAACTGCACAGCA
>WBZP01003849.1_pt1 | contig 13466 bp, 11 predicted proteins | sample 5204301 | NCBI WGS metagenome assembly WBZP01 (sample SAMN12412401, study PRJNA552823) | activated sludge metagenome | isolation source: activated sludge from nitrification reactor of wastewater treatment plant... | place: USA: Pennsylvania | collected 2017 | reverse complement strand
AACGGACGGCCAGGCTCAGTCTCGGCCGGGATGTCGCAGATCTTGAAGGGCACACCGGACTCGACGATGCGGTCGGTGACCCACGGGCCGGTGACCAGCATGGCCGCCTGGCCGGACTCGAACCACAGGTGCATCGTGTCCCAGTCCATGGCCGGGGGCTGCAGGCCTTCCGTGACCATAGTCTCGTACCACTGGGCGGCGGCGATGGAGCCGGGGTCGCCTACGCCGACGTTCGTCGGGTCGTAGCTGCCCTGCTCATCCTGGCCGAAGATGTAGCCGCCGAAAGCGGTCTGGATCGGGTAGAAGTGATACGGGTCGCCTTCCATGCGGACGAAGCCGTACTGCTCGGCGTCGGCGGTGTGCAGTTCAGAAGAGATGTCGTGGACTTCCGTCCAGGTCGTCGGGCATTCCGGCACCAGGTCGGTGTTGATGAACAGGGCCACGTTCTCGGTGTTGACGGGCATACCGTACAGGTCACCGGCGTAGGTGAAGGCGCGGATGGCCGCCGGAGCGAACTCGCTGGCGCGGTCGCCCAGGTCAACCGGGGCGATCAGGCCACCGGCGGTCAGTTCGCCGAGCCAGTCATGGGCACCGATGATGATGTCCGGGCCTTCGCCGGCCGGGCCGGCGGTGGACAGCAGACGGCGGATGTCGCCGAAGCCAACCTGCTCCAGGAGCAGTTCGACGCCGTACTCGTCCTCGAAGGCCGTCTCGACCTGGCGCAGGGCGGGCATGCGCAAGTTGTCGGCCCAGATGCGGATGACCGAACCACCGGCGGCGATAATTTCCTCAGCCTGGGCGGCGTTGAGGATCGTCGGCGGCACCTGGACGGCGTCAATGACGTGGATAACGCCATTGGCGGTCTCGATGTCGGTGGTGACGAGATTGAGGGCCGACAGGTCCAGCGGTTCGCCGGCGGCGGTGTCAATCATACCGTCTTCGTCAGCCGTTGCGTCGGCGGCCATCACAGCGCCGCTGACCATGTGATACTGGAGGATGCGGGCCAGATCGCCGGTCGGGTCAGCCATCAGCTCTTCGAGCATGGCCGGGTCCAGCGCCTCGAAAGCGGCGTTGGTCGGGGCAAACAGCGTGCCGGGCGAATCGGCCGCCGGCTCGGTCAGCCCGGAAGCGGTGAACGCCTCAACCAGGGTGCTGAAGTTCGGGTCGCCGGCCAACAGCTCGGTCATGGTCTTGGTCGTGTCGCTGGCCAGAGTCATCTCGGCGGCCATTTCTTCGGTCGGCTCGGCGGCGACTTCTTCAGTCGGCTCGGCGGCCATTTCTTCGGTCGGCTCGGCGGCCATTTCTTCGGTCGGCTCGGCAACCATTTCTTCGGTCGGCTCGGCCGCCGCTTCGGTGGCGACCGGCTGCTCGGTCGTCTCAGTCTCGCCGCCGCCACAGGCGACGAGGGCCATCGCGCCGAGTAGCAGCACGACGATCAATAGATACAACTTGGTGTTTTTCATCATTCTCCTCATTTTGGGAATTGACAGTGTTGCCCGTGCGGGCGTCTGCATCGGTTCGGATTCAGCTTCTTGTAAACGATCGGCGTTTTACTCGATCTATCACCTCCATCGCTGCCATCCGATTGATGTAGGCAGCCGAGTATACAATGATTCCAGAAAAACGAGTAACAATCGCTAACGATGACAATTGGATAAGGTCTCCACTAACGCACGATTGAGATCGGTCAGGGCCGTGGCCAACTGTTCGCTCGTTGGCTCGGACAGCGACGCCAGACGCTTTTCAATCAAGTCATAATGAGCCATACAGGCTTGATCATGCAGCCGTTGCCCCTCTCGGGTCAGGTAAAGGCATTGCACGCGGCCGTCCTGCTCATCGGGGCAGCGGGCAATGTAGCCGTCCCGTTCCAGCCCTTGTAGCAAGCGCGTGATGTTGCTCTTGTCACAGAACATCAGTTGGCTCAGGCGGCTGGGAGAGAGGCCGGGGTTGGCGGCGATGTGGTGCAGTGCGTAGTAGCGCGAGATGGAGAGTCCGAATTGGTCGAATAGGCCGCGATCGCCAAAATCGAGCAACAGGAATGATTCCTTGATCAGGTCGTAAAGATGTCCCCTGCCGTTCATGGTTCCCCTTGGTGCAGTGCTTCGCCGGGTGACAATCCGTTGACTAAGCAATTGTATTGGCGCGTACGATAGCATACCGGTTTCAGCGTGTCAACCGCACCGGGTTGAATATACCCATTGTTTCATACTCAACCAGTTAAGTGGGCAACACTCAGGAAGTAATTATAGATTACGCAGATTTCTATTGGTCGGTAGTCGTTGGTGGTTGGTCGTTGGTCGTTCGGACTAACGACCAACCACCAACGACTACCGACCAATAAAACCTGTGGTTTCTACTCTTCCCGATACGGCCCGCGGTTTTCGGGCGGCAGCAGGGCGGCCATGTGGCGCATCATCTCGTGGCCCAACTCGTCGAGCTGCTCGCGGCGCTGGGCCTTGCTCAGCGACTCGTCAACGACCAGCGGCCCGAAAACGGGGCCGATGATCAGCCGCACCGGCGTGCGGCGCAGGCGGCGCAGATTGGCGGCGATGCGCTCTGTGCCCAGGCAGGCGGTGGGCAAGACGGGCGCGCCGCTGCGCACGGCCAGGTAGGCCGCGCCGGGCCGGGGGGTGATGAGTTGGGCGTCGAGGCGCGAGCTTGGCCCGCCGTGGAGGGTCGTCTGCTGCCCGGCCAGGGTCAGGTGGCGCAGCGAATCGTCTACGCCCCCCTCGGGCATGATGCCCACCAGCCCGCCTTCGGCCAGCCAGTCGAACGCCCGGCGCAGCGCCGCCCGGTCGGGCTGGCCGCGCCAGACGGGGATGATGTTGAACAGGCGAATGAGCGCCTTCAGGACGCGCGACTCCTGTAGCTCCGTCGCCGCCAGCCAGGTGATGCGGTCGCCGTAGGGGAGGAAGACCATGAGCAGCGGCGCTTCGTAGATGCTGAAGTGGTTGCCGATGATGACCAGCGGCCCGCCCGGCGGCAAATGCTCCCGCCCCTCGATCTCCAACTTGAGGGCCAGGCGAAAGAGCAGACGGACGAAAGCGCGGATGAGGGAACGGAGAAGCGCAGACATACTCAGAGATGAAACCACAGATTACGCAGATTACACAGATTTGGAAGTGGTTATTGGTCGTTGGTCGTTCGGACCAACGACCAACGACCAACGACCAATAAAATCTGTGTAATCTGCGTAATCTGTGGTTGCTTATCCTCTTAGCGCCGCGCCGAGTTGTTGTTCCAGCAGACGCAGGATGCGCCCGCGCTGGCGCGAGACGTCGGCGTCGGTCAGCGTCTTGTCGGGGGCCTGGAAGGTCAGGTGGTAGGCCAGGCTCTTCTTGCCCGCCGGCAACTGCTCCCCCTGATAGACATCGAACAGGGCCACCTCGCGCAGCAGCGCCCCGCCGGCGGCCCGCAGCGCCGACTCGACGGCCACCGCCGGCAGCGCCGCGTCTACCACCAGGGCCAGGTCTTCGCGCACCGGCGGGTAGGTCAGCAGCGGGGCGTACTTGTAGCTGTCGGGCATGAGCGGCAGCAGCGCCTCCAGGTCAATGTCGGCGGCCAGCACCGGCTGGTCGCGCTCCACGCGCAGGTCGTAGGCTTTGACCACGCCGGGGTGCAGCTCGCCCATGACGCCGATCTGCTGTTCTCCGACCAGCAGCCGCGCCGTGCGGCCGGGGCGGTAGCTGGGGTGGGCGGCGGCCTCGACGGCCACGGGCAGATGCAGCGCGGCGAAGAGGGCGTCGAGAATGCCCTTCAGGTCGTAGAAATCGGCGGACGACGGCGCGCCGTTGGTCCAGTCGTCCAGTTGCCGCCACCCGGTCAGGACAATGGCCAGCCGCGAGAGTTCGTCGGGCAGCGGCCCATCCTCGCCGGCCAGGAAGACCGGGCCGATCTCGAACAGGGCGATGCGTGGCGCGTGGCGGCTGTTGGCCGCGGCCACGTCGAGCACCGACGACAGGACGCTGTGGCGCAGCACGTTGCGGTCGGGCGCGGGCGGGTTGCTCAACGTCACGTAGGGGCGGTCATCGGGCGGGCTGCCGGGCAGCAGCCGCGCCTCGCGCCCCGCGCCGGTCAGCCGGTAGCTCCAAATCTCCTGCAAGCCCAGTTGGGCCAGCAGATCGCGTAGGCGCTCTTCGCGCTCCAGCGGCACGTTGCGCCGTTGCGGCGGCAGCGTGTCGGCCAGCAGCGTCGAGGGGATGCGGTCGTAGCGATAGAGGCGGCAGACCTCTTCCACCAGATCGTGCGGCCCTTCCACATCGAGGCGGTGGTCGGGGGCGGTCACACGCAGTCGCTCGCCGGTCGGCTCTACGTCGAACTCCAGACGGCGCAACAGGGCGGCGATGTCGCCGGCCGACAGGTCAAGGCCGCTCAACTTGCGGACGTAGGTTGGGTCGAGGTCAATGACCACCGGCGCGGCCGGGCGGGGGTAAGTGTCCACGATGCCCTGGGCCACCGTGCCGCCGGCCAGCGTGCGCAGCAGTTCGGCAGCCCGCTTGGCCCCCAGCAGGGCCAGGCTGGGCGGCACGCCGCGGCCGAAGCGGTAGGCGGCCTCGCTGTGCAGGTCGAGGGCGTTGGCGCTGCGGCGGATGTTGATGAAGTTCCACGCCGCCGCCTCCAGCAAAACGTTGCTCGTCTCCGGGCCGATCTCGCTCTCCCGGCCGCCCATGATGCCGCCGATGGACAGGTTGCCGGCCGGGTCGGTGACGAGGATGGTGAACGGCTCCAGCTTGCGCGTCGCGCCGTCGAGCGTGGTCACCGTCTCGCCGGGCTGGGGCAGACGGGTGTGAATCTGGATGGGGCCATCGGGGGCGTAGCTGTCGGCGCGGCGGCGCAGCACGTCGTAGTCGAAGGTGTGGTTGGGCTGGCCGACTTCGAGCATGACGTAGTTGCTGATGTCCACGACGACGTTGATCGGCCGCTGCCCGGCCAGCCGCAGCCGGTGCTGCATCCAGTAGGGGCTGGGCGTCTGGCGCACGCCTTCGATGAGCAGGGCCACGAAGCGCGGGTTGAGATCGGGTTCGTCGGTGGTGATGGCCACGCGGCCGTCGAGCGGCGGCCCTTCCATAAGAACGTCGTAGGTAGGCTGGCGCAGCGGCTTGTCGGTCAGCGCCGCCACCTCGCGAGCCACGCCGATGATGGACGTAGCGCGGGCGGTGTTGGGCAGGATGGCGATTTCCAGCACGGCGTCGCCCCATACATCTTGCAATGGCGTGCCCGGGGAATAGGTTTCAGGTTCCAGGTTCCAGGTTCCAGGGGAAGAACGCTCTTCCCTGGCCCCTGGCCCCTGGCCCCTGGCCCCTGCTATTTCATCGCCCCGCACCAGAATGATGCCGTCATGCTCCTCGCTAATGCCCAACTCCTTCTCCGAGCAGAGCATCGAGTCGTTGTAGATGCCGCGCAGGGGGCGGCCCTTGAGCTTGGCCTTGACGCGGCCGTCCTTGTGGCCGTCGTAGAGGGTGGCCCCTTCCAGGGCGTAGGGAGCGTAGAGGCCCTCGGCCGACAGGTCGCCGCGGCCGACGTAGGCGAACAGGTTGGGCGCGCCGGTCACGGCCACCTTCGGCTCGGCCGCGCCATAGTCCACCGTGGCCAACACCAGCCGGTCGGCGTCGGGATGCTGCTCCACCTTGAGAACCTGGGCCAGGACAATACGCTCCCGATCCCACTCCAACTCCGCGCCGGGCAGGCCGACGTATTCGATGCTCTCCACCTCCAGCCCGGCGTTGGTCAATAGCTCGGCCAGCTCGGGTACGGGCAGGTCAATGGCGACGTATTCTTTTAACCACGATAGCGGTACGCGCATGTTATCTCCAGAAAGGGAGAGCTCACGCAAAGGCGCTAAGGTTCGCAAAGGCGCAGAAGGAAGAAAAGAAAAGGATTCTTCTTGGCGTTCTTTGCTCATTCGCGCCTTTGCGTGAGCTTCTTAAAACTGTTCAAGAAAGCGCAAATCATTGGCCCAGAACTGCCGGATGTCGTCAATGCCATACTTCAGGATGGCGATGCGCTCCGGGCCCATGCCGGCGGCGAAGCCGAAGGTCTTGTCCGGGTCATAGCCGCCGTTGCGCAGCACGACCGGATGGACCATGCCGCAGCCCAGAATCTCCAGCCAGCCGGTGTGTTTGCAAATGGCGCAGCCCGCGCCGTTGCACAGGATGCAACTGATGTCCATCTCCGCGCTCGGCTCGGTGAACGGGAAGTAGCTGGCGCGGAAGCGCGTCTGCCGGTCGGCCCCGAACAGGCGACGGGCGAAGTCGGTCAGCGTGCCCTTCAGGTCGGCGAAGGAGATGTCGTCGCCCACGGCCAGCAGCTCCACCTGGGTGAACTGCATCTCGCTGCGCGCCGTCACCTGCTCGTTGCGATAGCACATGCCGGGCAGCAGGATGCGGATCGGCTCGGGGTGATATTCGCGCATGGCCCGAATCTGCCCGGCGCTGGTGTGGGTGCGCAGGATGACGCCCGGCTCGGTGGTGTAGAAGCTGTCCTGCATGTCGCGCGCCGGGTGGTGGTGCGGGAAGTTGAGCAGCTCGAAGTTCATCTCGTCCGTCTCGACGTCGGGGCTGCGGTAGACCTGGAAGCCCATGTCGCCGAAGATGCGGTAGATTTCGCGCAGGGTGCGGGTGATGATGTGCAGGCGGCCCTGGGCGGGGCGGCGGCCGGGCAGGGTCACGTCGAGCGCGCCGGCGGCCAGATGCGCCCCCAGTTCGGCGGCCTCGGCCTGGGCCAGCCGCTCGTCGTAGTCGGCCTCCAACGCGGCCTTGATCTCATTGAGGCGGCGGCCGAACGCCGGCCGCTCCTCCGGGCTGAGCGCGCCCATGTTGCGCGTCAGCAGGTAGATGGCCCCCTTTTTGCCCAGCGTCTCGCGGTGCCAGGCGGCCAGCGCCTCGCGCCCCTCGACCGCGGCCAGGGCGGCTGCGGCCTGGCGATATTGTTGTTCCAGTTCTTCGAGCATAACCATCCATCCTCGGTGCATCGCACTTTCTGAAGTGCGTTGCACCTTTTTCCTGCCCTTCAAGAAGGTGCAACGCACTCCAGAAAGTGCGATGCACCAACAAACAAAAAAGACGCGGTTTGCGCCGCGTCTTTCGGGATTCTCTGTTGCCGGCCTGGCTCAAGCGGAACAGAGCGTCTCGGCCGTCGCGGCGCGGGACTTGTTCGCAAAAGCAAAGCCAAAAAACGAGCGAGAACGATGAACGTTCATGGACGGCATATTAGCATCGTGCTAACCTGTTGTCAAGAAACGCGAAAGCCCCCTGATCGGGGGCTGTGGGTGTGAAGAATGGCACGCTGATTACAGCGCGCCACTCTTCTAGAAACTACCCGAGACGACGAGCACTCCGGCGGCGGTCTTGATCTGTACCGGCGAACCGGCGTGGATGTTGGGCACGTTCTGGCCCAGGTCGCTGTTGCGCTCCAGGCGGCCGTTGCCCAGATTGTTGACGCGGAATGTGCCGACCTTGGCCCCGTTGGCGTAGACGGTCAGGACCTTGCCCCGCAGGGCGCGGGCGTCTTCCAACTCGACCTGGAATTCGCGCTCGCCGCCCTCGGCCTTATACTTGGCCTTGCCGTTGGCGTTGGGGTATTGCGCGCTGCCGCGCAACTGGATAATCGTTCCATCGCCGCCCTTGGCGTGCGCCGCCGGCGCATAGAGCAGTGTGCCCAGCAGCAAAGTGGCCACGAAAGCAGCCAACACCGTTACTTTTGCCCACCCTTTCGTCACTGACATGATAGGTCTCCTTATCCGTAATTTTTCGGCTCGTACCTGATTCTTCGTTTTCGATGGTTAGCGCGTGACTGAACCAACTGTTGAACAGCATAATCGAAAAGCGACAGCAATGAATCGGGCCAAGGTCGGCAGTTGCGCCCCGACCCTGGTCGCCAGGCGTTCGGACTTTAGTCTGATCGGAGGCACACGATGAGCGCGGCGACACGCAACCCCCTGACGCAGTTGACGCTGGCCCGGCAGTTCATGGTCGCCAGTCTCATCATCCTGGTGGCCGCGGCGCTGGGGCTGGGCTGGTGGGTGGGGCGGCAGATCGAGCAGAGCGTCGTCCACCGCACGGCGGCGACGACGGCCCTGTTTGTGGAGAGCTTCGTCTCGCCCAACGTGCAGGAGCTGGCCTCGGCCGGGGCGCTGACCGCCGGCCATATCGCCACCCTCGACCGGCTGCTGGACGACACGCCGCTCGGCCGCGAGATCGTCGCCTTCAAAATCTGGGACGAGGCCGGCAAGCTGCTCTACAGCGCCGAGCCTTCGGCCATCGGCCAGGTCTTCCCGCCGGGGGATGAGTTGCGGCAGGCCTGGGCCGGGGCGGTGACGTCGGAGATCAGCACCCTGGAAGACGCCGAGAACGTGCTGGAGCGGGCGCAGAACTCGGTGCTGCTGGAGACCTACAGCCCGGTGCGCCTGGGCGACAGCGACCGCATCATCGCCGTGGCCGAGTTCTACCAGGCGGTCGGCAGCCTGCAAGACGACATCGCCGCCGCCCAGCGGCGCGTCTGGCTGGTTGTCGGGCTGGCGATGGGGGGCATCTACCTGCTGCTGGCCGGCTTCGTCGGCCGGGCCAGCGACACCATCGAGCAGCAGCGCGACGCGCTTGGCGTCCAGGTCGCGCAACTCACCGACCTGCTGGCCCAGAACGCCGCTCTGCACGACCGCGTACGGCGTGCGGCGGCGCGCACCACGGCCCTCAACGAGCGCGTCCTGCGCCGCATCAGCGCCGACCTCCATGACGGGCCGGTGCAGGATTTGGGGCTGGCCCTGCTGCGGCTGGATCACGCGCTGGCGCGGGAGGCGGTGCTAGAGGAGAAACCGGATTTCTCGGAGGAAACCCGGTTTCTCGTGGAAGACCTGGAAGTGATCCAGAGTTCGCTGCAACGGGCGCTGGCCGAGATTCGCGGGCTGTCGGCCGGGCTGGGCGTGCCGCACCTGAACAGTCTGACGCTGCGCGAGACGATGGCCCGGGCGGTGCGCGTTCACGAGGGGCGCACCGGCACGGCGGTGGCCCTCGACCTGGACGGCACGCCGGAGCGGGCCTCGTTGCCGGTCAAGATCACCCTCTACCGGCTGGTGCAGGAGGCGCTGAACAACGCCACGCGCCACGCCGGGGGAGTGGGGCAGGCGGTGGCGTTGTGCTACGACGCCGGGCGGCTGCACATCGAGGTCAGCGACGCCGGGCCGGGCTTCGTGGACGGCGGCGAGGCGGAGTGGGACAAGCACCTGGGGCTGGTGGGCATGCGCGAGCGCGTGGAGAGCCTGGGCGGCAACTTCCGCGTGGCCAGCGTGCCGGGCCAGGGGACGAAGATCATGGCCGACTTGAGCGTAGACGGCGAGGAGGCGGGCGATGGCTGAGGCGATTCGCATAGTCTTGGTGGACGACCATCCGCTGTTCCGCGAGGGCGTGGCCTACACGCTGGCGGCGCAAGCCGACCTGTGCGTCGTGGCCCAGGGAGAGAACGCCGACGAAGCGGTGCGGCTGGCCGAGAGGCACATGCCCGACGTGCTGCTGCTGGACCTCAACATCCCCGGCGGCGGGGGCATCGAAGCGGCGCGGGCCGTGGTCGCCGCCGTGCCGGCCACGCGCGTCATCATGCTGACCGCCTCGGTGGACGAGGACGACCTGGCCGCGGCGATGGCCGCCGGGGCGCGCGGCTACATCCTGAAGGGCGTGGCGGCGCGCGAGCTGGTCAGCATCATCCGCCAGGTATACGCCGGTGAGGGGTACGTGGCCCCGGCGCTGGCGGCCAGCCTGCTGGCCGGTCTAGGCGGCGGGCGACCGAACACCGCGCCGCCCGACCTATTGGCCGCGCTGACCGAGCGCGAACGGCAGATTCTCGACCAGGTGGCTGCCGGGCTGAGCAACAAGGAGGTCGCTGCCCAACTGCACCTTAGCGAGAAGACGGTCAAGCACTACATGACGATCATCATGGAGAAGCTGGGCGTGCGCAACCGGGTGGAGGCGGCGCTGTTGGCCAAGCGGTAGGCGGTTAGACCTCTGAGGTTTGCCGCAAACCTCAGAGGTCTGCTCGACAATTTACTTAACCCCCAACGGGTAACTCGCCTTATAGACGAACGGCGGAGATAGTTTTATGATGAAACTAATCTTGAGCAATGCGGATGTGGCCGAAAGGGGAACAAACGATGAAGGCAGAGGGACGAAACGACTACCGCGAGGGTCTTTTCTGGCTGCTCGGCGGCGCGGGATTCGCCATCATGGGCCTGGCGGGGTTCGATGAGTGGCACGGCATCCAGTCGTGGTATCTGTATGCGTGGGGAGTCGGGCTGATCATCGTGATGGTGATGGTCGCGCCGCGCAGGCACACTAAAGACATGTTGCGGCGCGGCTGGCTGGCGCTCATCGCGGGCCTGGTTGTCAGTGTGGTCTTGGCCGTGGCCTCGGCCAAAATCCCCTTCGCCGGCACCTTCTCTATTATTACGGGGCTGCTCTGGATGGGCGTCGGCCTGTGGCTGATGCTGCGGCCCGGCCCGGCGTCGGGCGGCGCGGGCCAATAGCCGCACCCAATCGGTCGCTTCTAGCGCGGGAAGCCGCGCGCCTGCCAGGCCGCATAGAGCAGGATGGACCCGGCCACGGCGGCGTTCAACGACTCGACCTGCCCGCGCATGGGCAGGCGCACCAGGAAGTCGCAGCGGTCGCGCACCAGCCGGCGCAACCCCTCCCCCTCGTGGCCGACGACGATACCCAACGAGCGATCCAGATCGGCCTGGCCCAACTCCTCGGCCGTCTCGTCCAAATCCATGCCCGCCAGCCACACGCCGGCCTCCTTCAGTTGGCGCATCGTCTGGGCCAGGTTAGTCACTTTGGCGATGAGCAAATGCTCGGTGGCCCCCACGGCGAACTGGACGACCGACGGGGTGATCTCCGGCGCGCGGCGGTCTTGCAGGATGACGCCGTGGACGCCGCAGGCCTCGGCCGTGCGCAGCAGCGCGCCGATGTTCTGCGGGCCGTGCAGCAGGTCGAGCAGCAGCAGCAGCGGCCGTTCGCCGCGCCGCTCGGCCAGCCCTAGCATCTCGTCCACCTCGGCGTAGGGGTAGGGGCCGACCTCCAGCAAGACGCCCTGGTGCTTGGCGTCGGCGGCGTGGCGTTGGCCCAACTGGTCGAGGGCGCGGCGGTCGAGGGTCGTGGTGGCCACGCCGGACGCTTTGGCCGCGGCCAGAATCGGCTCCAACTCGCGGTCGGTCGCGCCGCGCTCCCCCTCGACGTAGAGCCGGTGCAGCTTGCGCCGCCGGGCGCGCAATGCTTCCAGCACCGGGTGGCGGCGGACTAGAGCTTCAATCTTTGTGGTCATGGCTTATGTCTGACCGCCGACGGCCGCCAGAAAAGAAACGCAGGCCGGGTCGCTCCGGTGGCCGTCGGCGGTCGGCCGTCGGCGGTCGTCTAACCCAGCTTCCAGATAGTGCCATCGGGCCGATCCTCCAGGACGATCCCCATTTCCTTCAAGCGGTTGCGAATGGTGTCGCCGGTGGCCCAATCCTTCTTGGCCCGGGCCTCGGCGCGCAACTCGATGAGCAGCCGCACCAGGCCATCTTCGCGGGCGGCGTCGGCCGTGCCCTCTTCGCGCTCCGGCACCACGCCCAGCACGTCGCCGCCCAACTCGCGGTAGAGGGCGTCAATGGCCGCCAGTGTGCCCTGCGTCTGCGGGCCGCCTTCGTTGATCAGCGTGTTCACTTGTCGCGTCAGGTCTTGCAGCACGGCCAGCCCGCCGGGGGTGTTGAAGTCGTCGTCCAGGCGCTCGATGAAGGCCGCGCGGGCCGCGTCCAGCAGGGCCGTGGCTTCGGCGCTGGCCTCGCCCGGCGCGGCGCGGCGCAACTGGTCGCGCACCAGAGTGACCGCGCCCCAGATGCGCTGCCAACCCTTGTAGGCCGCGTCCACCGCCTCGTCGGAGAAGTCAATCGGGCTGCCGTAGTGGCTGGAGAGGATGAAGGCGCGGATGGCCTCCGGCCGCCAGCGCTTCAGGGCGTCCTTGATGGTCAGGGTGTTGCCCAGGCTCTTGCTCATCTTGACGCCCTCGAGCGTCAGCGAGCCGGTCAGCGCCCAGTAGCGGGCGAAGGGCGCGTCGTGGACGGCCTCGCTTTGGGCCACTTCGCACTCGTTGTGGGGGAAGATGTTCTCCAGGCCGCCGCCGTGGATGTCGAACGTCTCGCCCAGATACTTGGCGGCCATGGCCGAGCATTCGATGTGCCAGCCGGGGAAGCCCTCGCCCCAGGGGCTACTCCAGCGCAGGATGTGCTGCGGCTCGGCTTTCTTCCACAGGGCGAAGTCGGCCGGGTGGCGCTTCTCCTCGCGCACGGCTACGCGCGCCCCCTCTTCCAGCTCCTCGATGACCCGGCCGCTCAGCTTGCCGTACTCCGGGAAGGAGGCCACGTCGAAGTAGACCGAGCCGTCGCTGGCGTAGGCGTGGCCTTTGGCGATCAGCTCCTCGATCATGGCGATCTGCTCCGGGATGTGGCCGCTGGCCCGCGGGCTGATGTCGGGCCGCCGCACGCCCAGGGCGTCCATGTCGGCGAAGTGCTGCCGGGCATAGGTCTCCACGACCTGCATCGGCTTGGCCGACATCTGGCGCGCCTTGCGCAGGATGCGGTCTTCGCCGGTGTCGAGCATGTGGCCGACGTCGGTGATGTTCTGGACGTAGAGCACGTCGTAGCCGCTGAAGCGCAGATAGCGGACGATGACGTCGAAGCTGACGTAGGTCTTGGCGTGGCCGATGTGGGAGTTGTCGTAGACCGTCGGGCCGCAGACGTAGATGTTGACCTTGCCTTCGGTCAGGGGGACGAACGCCTCTTTTTGGCGGGTCAGGACGTTGTAGATTCTTAGGGACATAGTTCTAGACTCCTGCTCATGAGGTTCCAGGGGCCAGGTTCCAGGGAAGAGCCTCTTCCCTGGAACCTGGCCCCTGGAACCTGGAACCTTTCTTACGGTTTGGCAAAGATCATCCGCCCCGCCGTCGTCTGCAAGACCTTGGTCACGACGACCTGTTGCGTCCGGTTCATCAGCCGGTAGCCGTCCTCGATGACGACCATCGTGCCGTCATCGAGATAGCCGACGCCTTGGCCGTACTCCTTGCCTTCCTGGATGATGGTCACGCTCAACTCCTCGCCGGGCAGGAACGACGCCTTGACGGCGTTGGCCAGGTCGTTGATGTTGAGGACGCTGATGCCCTGCAACTCGGCCACCTTGTTCAGGTTGTAGTCGTTGGTCATGATCGGACAGGTCAGGCGGCGGGCCAGCAGGACGAGCTTGCTGTCGGCGTCGCGGGCCTGGGGCGCGTCCATGTCGGTGATGCGCACCGGCACGGGCGACTCGTTCTGCATCATGCTCAGGATGTCCAGGCCGCGCCGGCCGCGGTTGCGCCGCAGGCTGTCGGGGCTGTCGGCGATGTATTGCAGCTCCTTCAGGACGAAGTTGGGCACCAGCAGCGTGTGGCGGATGAAGCCGGTGCGGCCGATGTCG
>WBZP01005084.1_pt1 | contig 13469 bp, 13 predicted proteins | sample 5204301 | NCBI WGS metagenome assembly WBZP01 (sample SAMN12412401, study PRJNA552823) | activated sludge metagenome | isolation source: activated sludge from nitrification reactor of wastewater treatment plant... | place: USA: Pennsylvania | collected 2017 | reverse complement strand
TCCCAGGTGGAATCTTCAACTTTTAATGTATCACCAGCCACGTCCGGAACCTCCTTCAGCTAAGATACCGACGATAAGAAATAAGGAGTGCATCGTACCCCACCCCCATTTAGGGTGTCAAATAAGGTACTGACGCCCCCGCCAGAAGGGGCTCCCCAGTCACCAGCTATCTGGCATGCCAGATCCGCCATCAGGGTTGCTCCCTCATCGTCCCGGAATTCCCCCCGTCGATGCTCCAGACTGAGACCGTCCATAGGGACCGGTCGGCGAAGCCCAGGGCAATCCACGCTCGCCCCATAGCAGCGGACTGAGGATCGACCGCATCACCTGAGTTCCGAAATTCTCCGTCCAGCCGATACCGGTCAAATTCAGCATGAAATTGTACTGCGCCCGATCCGGGAATTGGAGATAGAACAGGCCCAGCGACCAACATTTGCAGGGGTTTTGATACAAGGCCACTACGTCATACTCAGGGCTCTTTCTGGTCTTGATATCGTAGTACCCTTTGGCTCCGATCGTCCATCCCCAGGGAGTCCTGAACCCGCCTCCCGCCGTCGCAAACTGAATCTCCTGCGTGGGAGCATAGACTTCATTGAACGAAATGGGGTTCCAGATATCCCCGCGTCGCTCGCGATTGCCGTCCCGGGAATACCGCTGCCCGACTTCAAGATACCAATTGCTCGAGTCTTGAATCCGGAGATCCGTATTCCACTGACTGAGTTCTCCCCGATAGGGATCGAAAAAGGCATCCACCGTCAGATACTGATTGATCGTCGGGCGTTGCGTCCCAACGTTTCCGGCTCCACGCCCAAACGCCTGAGCCGCCATTTGCGCCTGCGTGAATTGGGGAGCCGTGTTGCCGATGACCGCCCGCATCCACACATCGGAAAACTTTCTCCCTTGGATTGCCACCGTGGCAGGCTGCAACGGTTGCGTGAGTGAGCCCAGCAACGGAGTCACGCCCGTACCGAAGTCACGCGCCCTCGTTTGGACCGCCCCGGCGTGGTAACTCTGCGCGAGGGTCAGATCGAGCCAGTTGAAGGTACTTGTCCCATCGTGCTCCAGCACCCGATTGCGCAAGGCATAGGTCAGAAGATTCTTCTTCGGCAGATCGTCGATTTGATCGATCTGCGCGATCCTCGATTGATCGGTCCCCGGCACATATTCATACATGACGGTCGGCTCGATGGTGTGCAAGAGGCTCCCCCCTCCGTCCATCCCAAACCTGCGGCTCAACTTCGACGTGGCATCAACTCCCGCCCAGAAGGTTTCTCGATGGAGCGAGGCATCAGATTGCGCGCCACGGGTATAGTAGACCTCGCGAAACTTCGCCTGCGGGGTAAGACCCACGACATGCCCAAGATCAATGACGTCCGTAGAGATCCCCGGCACGACATTGACGCGATTCAGGGCGAATCCCTCTTCGCGATAAAAATTGACATAGTCCCCTTCCATCCCGAACAACAAGGGCGAGTTGAAGAGCGCGACATTCGGCAAGGTGTAGCCGGTCTCCGGCAAGCGCTGAAACGTATCTTTTCCTCCGGACTGAAGAGGCTGCAGGTATTGCCCGAGGATGTATGCGTTCCCGTACGGCAGCCGCTGATTCAGCAGCAAATTTGATTCGTTGCTGGGCAAGGCCCGCTGGGTACCGGAGTTACTCAACTGCTGGAGGTAGTTGGGGTCGGTGACAAAACTCGCATTCCCCCGCAACAACAGCGTCTCGGTAAACTGCTGCGTATGCGTCCCGGCGATCAACGCGCGCGCACGTTTCACGTCTGAACTGGTCTGATCCACTCCGGTGACATTCGGCAGCGCGGTCTGCTGCAGATAACTCACATACCACTGGCCCCTGGATTTCTGGTCGAGCACATAGCGATATTCCAGATCGCTCCCATAACCGAGCTTGCTGTAGTAGGACGGCGCGATGGTCAAGTCCTGACTCGGATTGATCGCCCAGTAAAAACTGTCCTGGAGATGCATCCCAAATCGATTGTCGAATCCCACCTGCGGAACCAGAAATCCGCTCCGCCGGTTCGACAAGGGATAGGTGATCGTGGGAATCGGCACCACCGGCACGTCCGCGACACAGAGCCACGCCCCCTTCAAGGCCAGCGTGTCCCCGACGTTCAGATCCATATCGTCAAACTTGAACCGCCAGGCCGGCACCTCCCCGTCCTGCGCATCGCAATTGGTGAACGCCCCGTCTTTCACACGATAGTGATATTCAGAGAACCGTTGGAGCAACCGCCCATTCACCAGCGTATTGGACTGGGGAACATAGAGCTGTCCATGAGTGATGATGCCGGCCTCGGTATTCACATTGAAGTCCATCCGCTCAGTCGTCACGTCGGCCTGCGGATCAGTCAGATGTACATGGCCCGATGCGTGAACGACGCCGGAGAGCGCCTCAATCGTGACATGGTCGGCCGTCAGGCGCATGGCGCCCTGCTGGATCACGACGGACCCATCCGCCTCATACACATCCTGGTCCTGACGATAGTCGATTCGATTGGCCGTCACATCGAGTGGAGGAGAGCCGGAGGCCGAGGTGCCCGGAGCCACCGACTTGGATTTGGCCCAGACGAGACAGGGAAGACAGAGAAGAAGGACGGCCACAAGAACACAAAGCTTATCCGCTGTCCATGACCGTCCACTCACCATGCTAACCCCTGAGCGGAGACAAGCCGCAGCCACGGACCAATGCTTTCACTTCGCCCACCAGCATAAGCGATCCAGTCACACAGATGAGATCCTGCGCGGTCGCCCGTGCTTTGGCCAGCGCCAACGCCTCAGCCGCGGCCGGAGCGACATGGCACTGGGGAAATCGGGATCCGACCGTCTCCCGCAGGTCCTGTACCGAAGCCGAGCGGGCCATATCCACCTGCGTCAACACTACTTCAGAGACCAGCCGGTGCAACGGCTCGACAAAACGGCTGTGATCTTTGTCGCGCATCATGCCCAGGACGAGAATTACCCGGGCCTCTGGCCGTGACGCACGCCACTCCCGCAGATAATCCGCCAAGACGAGCGCCGCAGCCGGATTGTGGGCGCCGTCAAGCAACAGGTCAGGACCTCGCTCTACTACTTCCAGCCGCCCTTCCCACGGCACCGATCCCACCCCCCGGCGCACCGACGCCTCATCCACCGATATCCCGTGGCCCTCGGCCGCTTCAAGCAACGCAATCGCGCATGCCGCGTTATCCAACTGATGGCGTCCCGCAAGCGAACAACTCAGTCCATCGAAACGCTTGGAGCGCCCGCGATAGGAAAACCCTTCAGGCCCCTCACCGACGGTAAGAAAATCCTGCCCCAGTCGCAGGAGCGGGGCCCCACGATCCGCCGCCGTCTGACGAATCACATCCCACGCCGGCCCATCGATACGGCCCACGACGACCGGAACGCCGGGCTTGATGATCCCGGCCTTCTCGAATCCGATGGCCGCTTCGGTTGCCCCAAGAAACTCCTGATGATCCAGCCCGATCGTGATAATCGCGCTCGCTTCCGGCTCCACCACATTCGTCGCGTCGAACCGCCCGCCCATCCCGACTTCCAACACGGCCACATCGACTCCGGACTCGGCGAAATGGAGAAACGCCATCGCCGTCGTGAGCTCGAAGAACGTCGGGGTCAGACCGGATGGCAGATTCTCCCGGAGCCGCTGCGTCAGCTCCGCCACCTGTTCCTCACCGATCATGACCTGGTTGACGCGGACGCGTTCCCGAAAATCGACGAGATGCGGTGACGTGTACAACCCCACACGATAGCCGGCGGCCTGCAGCATGGCCGCCGTCATGGCGGCGGTCGATCCTTTGCCGTTGGTCCCGCCGATGTGCAGACTCTTGAATCGCCGTTCGGGATTGCCGAGCCGGCCCAAGACCGTTCGCATGGTCTCAAGCCCCAGCTTGATTCCATGTTTCTGGAGTCCGTAGAGATACTCAATGGCTGATGAATAGGTCATGAACTGGGCCAGGCAGGATGCACTGCACTAGAAATGCGCGACGAGGGTACTGAGCGTTTCTTTCAACTGTTTGCGTTCGACAATCATGTCGATCATCCCATGCTCGAGAAGAAACTCCGCCCGCTGAAACTGATCGGGTAGCTGCTGTTTGATCGTCTGCTCGATCACGCGGGGACCGGCAAATCCGATGAGAGCTTTCGGCTCCGCAATGATGACATCGCCCAGCATGGCAATGCTGGCCGTCACGCCTCCGAAGGTCGGATCGGCCAGGATGGAAATAAACGGCAACTTGGCTTCGCCCAGCTTCGCCACGGCGGTCGACGTTTTTGCCATCTGCATCAACGACAGAATTCCCTCCTGCATGCGCGCACCGCCCGAGGCCGTCACCAACACCACGGGACGCTTCTTCTCCAGCGCCCGATCGACCGCCCGACAAAACTTTTCGCCGACGACCGATCCCATGCTCCCGCCCATAAAGCTGAAGTCGAACACGCAGAAGACGACCGACTGCCCCTCGACCAACCCCTCGCCGATCATCAACGCATCCTTGCGCCCGGTCTTTTCCTGCTGCGCCTTGACCCGGTCTCTGTAGGATTTCGTATCGTGAAAATTCAGAGGATCCTTGGCTTCCAACTCCGCGTCCCACTCCTTGAATGTCCCAAGGTCGACGAGCAACGCGATTCGTTCCATCACAGAGATCGGAAAATGATAATCGCACTTCGGGCACACCTTGTTGTTGCGATCGACTTCCTTGCGATAGACGATCTCCCGGCAGTGGTTACACTTGAGCCACATCCCCTCGGCGCCTTTGGACCTCGGCGGCACTTCAGAGCCGGTCGTTTTCTGCTTTTTAAACCAGGCCATAGTCGTATCCTCTTCGCTCAAACAATCACGATCGAACACGCGCACCACAAGCCCATCGCAGGGCACCGAAGAATAGCATAGCCATCAAAATGACGCACGCCCAATTACACGGAAGACACGTCGAGAGGAAGAGGAGCTAGAGACCGTCCGGAGAGAGAACCAATCGATAGAGCATCCACAATCCAAGCCCGACACTCCCCAGGCTCGCAGCTCCTTGCACCGCGAAAAACGTCCGCTGCCCGATAGCCTGTGAATAGATGACCGGCACACTCAGCGTCAGTCCGACCATCAGCATGCCGCCGATCGAACCGAGACCGAACACCGCGATGTAGAGCAATCCCTGGCCGATGCCGCTGGTGTTCGAGACGATTACCAGCATCAAGGCTGCGGACCCGGCCACACCGTGGGCCATCCCGATCAAGAGAGGCCGGAGCGACTGCCTGGCCCAATGCGGATGGGCATGATCCTCACGCCGGCGATGGCTGTGCAAATGCACATGCGGCTCGCCGTCATGGACGTGACGATGCAGATGCCAGCGCTCACGGAACAGTTTGAAGGCCAGCGTGCCCCCGAGCACGACGAGCAGGAGACCCACGCCACTTTCAGCGAACAGGGCAAACGGTTCCGGAATATGAATCCCCGACACCAACACCACAGCACCGACCATCATCAATGTCAGGGTATGCCCCACTCCCCACCAAAGGCCGACCAGGCCGGAGGCCCGCATGGAGGGACGTTCAGCAAGTACCGTTGAAACCGCGGCTAAGTGATCAGCGTCGAGGGCATGGCGTAGCCCGAGGAGAAATCCGACCGTGAGAAATGTGAAGAGGTTCGCTTCAAGCATGGAGGCCACTTACCAGGAGTCGGGGCACGACTATCGGCTGTGTGGACTGAGAATCACCCGCCACGGGCATGCATTTCCAGGTGAGGATCGCCACGGAGTTGATCGATCGCGATTAACTTTCCATTGCGCAACCCGACCTCCTCCAAAGCCTTGCGTGATTCTGCGCCCCGGTCACGCCGGCCCTGCCAGCCTTCGCTGATCAACTCACGCATCCGGTCAGGACTGGCACCTGCTCGCATGGGTTGTCGAAGGTCAGCTCCCTTCGACGCATAGAGACACAAATACCACATCCCATCAGCGGTCACGCGACTCCGGTCGCAGGTTGAGCAGAACGGCTGTGTGGTCGACGCGATAATGCCGAAGGTGGTTCCATCAGGCAACAGAAACCGCTGGGCCGGCGCGGTCCCGCGCCCCGGCAGCGGGACAATCGGACCATAGTGCTGTGTCAATGTTTCAAGGATGGCTGCTTGTGACAGGACTTTCGCCATGTCCCAATCATTCGCTCCGCCGACGTCCATATATTCAATGAACCGAACCTCGGCCCGATAGTGTTTCGCAAACTCGATCAGCGCCACCAGTTCGTCATCGTTGAATCCGCGAATAGCGACCGTATCAAGCTTGAGGCCCGTGAACCCCGCTCGCCCGACCGATTCAATCCCCTCAATGACGCGCGCAAACTCATCCCGGCGCGTCAGTTGACGGAACCGTTCGGGACGCAGCGTATCCAAACTGACCGTCACACGATGCAGTCCGGCCTCATACAACTCCTGTGCATTATCCGCGAGCAAAATACCGTTGGTCGTGAGCGCAATTTCAGAAATCCGCCGGTCTTGCAGCAGGAGACGAACAAGACGGGATAAATCCCGGCGCAACAAAGGCTCACCGCCGGTCAGCCTGACCTTATCGACGCCGAGGTCGGCAAAATAGCCAGTCAGCGTCGCCATCTCCTCGAAGCTCAGGACGTCTTCGCGCGGCAGCCAGACATAGTCTTCCTCTGGCATACAGTACTGGCAGCGAAGATTGCAGCGATCCGTGACGGAGAGCCGCAAACTGCCCAGCGGGCGACCATGGGCATCATGCACGGGAGCGGGCCTATCGTTATGAGAGCGTGTGTGTTCCATCATAGTCATTCGAGGATGGTCAACATGGTGTCCAGCAAGGCCGCAGCGGAGCGCAGAGGCGAGGCGTACAGAAGAAGTACGTTGAGCCTCGGCGCGACGCGAGAACGCCGCTGGGGGACAGGTTCACCATCCTCGTCACGGATGCTCTTCCACCCACACTTCCCCTTCAGGCGTGTGTTCCAGCTTCCAGATGGGAGTAATCTGCTTCAGCTCATCGATGGCCCACTTGCAGGCCTGGAACGCTTCCGCCCGATGCTCGGCACCGGCGATGATCAACACGATATTCTCACCGATCGTGATTTCGCCGTACCGGTGGATGATCAACAGCTCCAGAATGTCGAAATCCTTGAGCGCCCGCTCACGGATCTCGCGCAACTTCTTCTCCGCCATCCCTGCGTAATGTTCGAAGGTAATGCTGTCGACATCCCGCCCCTTCGAGCGGTCGCGGGCAATCCCCAGAAACGTCGCGATCCCGCCGATCCGCTTCGACCGGCGCTTGACCCGCTCAAGCTCCTGATCGATGGAAAAATTCTCCCGCTGCACTCGAACCAACTGGTTGTCATCTATCGGTTCCATACCTGAGCCACCTGCAAAGGGAGGCAGAAGAGCAATCTCGTCGCCGTCCCGGATTTCCGTTTCCTCGTGGGCAATCTCCTGATTGACCGACACCAGGACCTTCTTCTTATGAATCAACTCCCCGATCTGCGGATACCCGCCATCGAGAAGCTCAACCAAATCTTTCACTCGTCGCCCATTCGTCAATGCCAGAGAAAGGGAACCTTGATTCCCCGCCAGCATCTTCGTCATGCCGAATAGCTTAATCGTGACCATAATGGTTCAGTCTGGCCTCGTGTAGGTGCCCGACTTCCCCCCTGATTTGGAGAGCAGACAGACGTCACTGAAGCTCATCCCGCGATCGATCGCCTTGCACATGTCATAGATCGTAAGCGCCGCCACGGAAGCCGCCGTCATCGCTTCCATCTCTACACCAGTCTGCCCCGTGGTCTTGACCGTGGCGAAGATGTGGATAGCACAGAGGCCTGCCTGGTTCGGCTGGGATTCTTCTTTGAAGGAGATATCGACGCTGGTGATCAGGAGGGGGTGGCACATGGGAATGAGGTCGGGAGTCTTCTTCGCCCCCATCACCCCGGCAACCTGAGCTACGGCCAGGACATCGCCCTTGGCGATCTTGCCCTGCTGGATCTTCTCCAGCGTGGCAGGCAGCATCAAGACCGTTGCCTGCGCAGTCCCGACCCGTTCGGTCGAGTCTTTCGCGCTGACATCGACCATCCGCGCCCGGCCCGACTCGTTAAAGTGTGTGAACTCAGCCATTTCTCTCAATGAATCAGCTGGTTATACAATGCGCCGATCGGTCATTATAGAAAGCGGTCGAAAACAGAGTCAATAGAAGAGAATACGAGAGAACGCCTGGGAATCTCCCTGCTCTGATCGCTTACAGAGAAAGGAAATCGTTTCCTTCCATCACCTCTGTCAAGGCAGGCAGGGAGTGGGCAGACCGCCTCTGATCTCGGGCGAGTGACCGGGATATACTGCGGGCTGATAGCTGGATAGACTGCGCAATTCGCAGTCGATCTCGGATAGTTCCGTGGAGCGATCGCTTGATAAGTCTCGGATTTCCTTTTAGACTCGCCATCCGATACGCACCGTAGATTCCTGTGCTGGGCAGCATAGGTAGTCCGCAGCAGACTTAATAGTTAGGCCTAAAAGTCGAAGAAAAGAGTCGAAGAAAAGAGTCGAAGAAAAGGGGTCGTCGAAGAAAAGGGGTCGGGAGTCTTTCTTGACAGCCTCACGAATAGAGATGGGGGTCGGCTCCTGACCTTGCACATCCTCCAGCCAATCAAGCGAGAGCGGCTCAAACTCAAGACATGCCCCCACTAACTGACCATCATCAAAGACTGATATGACCGACCACGAGCAGGACAATCGCGTTGATCTCACCCCCTACCAAGCGGCAGGAGGACTTGAGGGCCTCACGAAATTGGTGGATGAGTTTTACGTCAACATGGATACGCTGCCTGAAGCCCAGACCATCCGGAATATGCACGCCAAAGACTTAACCGAAGCGCGCAAGAAGCTGACGTATTTTCTCAGCGGCTGGCTGGGAGGCCCGATGCTGTTTCAGCAGCACTACGGGCCGATCAGCATTCCCGGCGCGCACAAACGGTTCCCGATCGGATACGAAGAGCGCGACGCCTGGCTCCTGTGCATGGAGCGAGCCCTTGCCGCCCAGCCGTACAGTCCCGAATTGAAGGACTATCTCCTGGCCGCCCTCAGCATCCCGGCAGAACGAATCCGGCAAGTAAACGCGAGAGAGATCTAACGACCGCATCCATCTCTTCCCCCTCCATCCGGGGTGTGACTTGACCGGTCTTCCCTGCGCGCATTGACCGAGCACCGCCACTGATTTCAGCTTCGATTAATTCTCGGTGCGCGGGCAGCGAGCAAGAAGACCACCTAAACCGCACCCTCCAACTTCCCCCTCCCCCACGGGTGTGGCCGGCTGCCTTTCCCTGCGAATGGACAAAGAAATAGGGGCATACTGAGTTTTCGAGCGCGGGCAATCGTTTGCTCGCAACACCCCATCCCTGTGCCTTGACTGCAAAGACAGCAAGCTAGCACGAGAGATCAGAAATCGGCACTTCATGCCCATACAAACGTATGGCTATTCGGTCTCCTCCGTGCTAACCTCTGCCGATGGCAAAGGCTCGGTTCGAGTGGGACCCCAAGAAGGATGAAGACAACCAGGACAAACATGGAATCTCCTTCGGAAAAGCACAACTCGCCTTCGCTGACCCACGCCGCGTAATCGCGGAAGATTTGTCTCACAGCTCAAGCGAGCCGCGACATTACTGCTTCGGCTGGGTCGACGGCGGAGTTCTGACTGTTCGCTTTACGTTTCGCCACGATGTCATTCGGATTTTCGGGGCCGGCTACTGGCGGAAAGGCAGGAAAATTTATGAGCAAGAAAATCAAATACACGGACGAACCCCTCGGCAACCTCAAGGTCGTTCCTGACTTCCTGCCTCGCCCGGAGGAACTCGTTTTTCGGGACGAAGGTGTTAAAGTCACGATCGCGTTGAGCAAAAAAAGCGTCGAGTTCTTCAAGGATGAAGCGCGGAAACATCACACGCAGTACCAGCGTATGATCCGGCGGCTGCTTGATGCCTATACGGAGCGTCACTCACGACCTCAAACCACACGTTCAACTCGGACACGCGCCAAACTCGCGCGTGCTGGGTAGCGTGCCCGCGTGCTGATTCGAGATGGGGTCAGTTCTTGACCTTGCCTCTCCACCAGGCACTCAAGCGAGAGAGCGCGCACACTCATGAACTGCCCCAACTCGCTGACCTCTCAAAGATATGCTCAAGCTGCCTTTCCCTGCGCGCATTGACCGAGCACCGCCAACAATTTCACCTCTCAATAAATTCCCGGTGCGCGGGCAGCGAGCAAGAAAGGCAGCTGAAGCATACCCACCCCTCCTTACTTGCGGCGCTTCCACGAATCGGGCAGACTTCTTCATATGGCCCTAGATCGAATCCATATCGACCCGCAGGTCTGCTGGGGCAAGGCGACGATTCGCGGGCTCCGCCTAACGGTAGAGCTTGTTTTACGGTTGCTGGGAGCTGGCTACACCGCAGCTGAGATCGTGACTGAATATCCCGAATTGGTCCTTGAAGATGTCTATCAGGCAGCAAAATACGGCGCGTGGCTAGCTGGTGAGCAGACGTCCGCTGCTTCATGAGTCTGCTGGCCGATCTCCATATCGCCCCTCGTACCACTAAGAAGATCGAGACAACCGCATTCCCCTGGTCATTTTCCGATCCCCCTCTCTCCCCCACGGGTGCGCCCCGGTTGGTTTTCCCTGCGCGCATTGAGCGACCGCCGTTTCATCGCGGGGGCTCAGCGAACAAGAAAGCCTACCGGAGGACACCCACCCCTCCTTGACTCTTTGAAATCCGATCCTCGACAATGCCCGCATGTCAGCACACATCATCATTGAGCGATTGGAGTTCCGCGGCCGCTGCGGCGTCACCGCGGAGGAACGGGCGAAGCCTCAGCCCCTGGCGGTGGATGTGGAATTGGATGCGCCCCTCGATCCGGCCGGCCACTCAGACCATCTCGCGGACACCATCGACTATGCGAAAATCGCGCAACGCCTCGTCGAGATCGGCACGACGCAGGAGGCCTGCTTACTGGAAACCATGGCGGAACGATTCCTCGCCATGTTGTTTGCAGACTTTCCCATCAAACGGGCGAATCTCTGGCTTCGTAAACTCCATGCTCCTATCAGCCAGGTGACACGATCAGTCGGCATCAGGATCGACCGCACCAGACTCGCGCAACAACTGAGCTGCATCGAACCGAAGCCGGCCCCGTTTCTCGTCGAACAGCTGCACCGCCTCCCCAAAGGCCGCGCCCTGGATGTGGCGGCAGGCGGAGGGCGGCACTCGCTGTTTCTCGCTGCTCGCGGGTATCACGTCGATGCGGTCGACCGCGATGAAACGGCCTTATCACAACTCGCGGCATCCGCTGCGGCAAAGGGACTCCTGAGTATCAAGACCAGAACAGTCGATCTGGAGCAACCGGCACCGTTCGATCCGGGCTTTGGACATGAGATCTACGACGTCGTGATCGTGTGCTTCTATCTGCACCGATCACTCTTTCCGTTTCTCATCGATGCCCTCAAGCCTGGCGGGGTGTTGCTCTACGAGACCTTTACAATCGATAACTATACCCATCACAAACATCCGCGCCGGTGGGAATTCTGCCTATCTCATAATGAACTGCTGCGCATGACCTCGACGCTTCAAACCCTGCACTACGATGAAGGGGCGCACGACGGCGTGGAAGGACCTCGCTCGACCTATACCGCACAACTGGTCGCCCACAAGCCGCTGCGATCGGCTCCTTCCACATGAGCCGCATCGATCTCCATCTGCACACGACTCATTCGGACGGCAGCCAGACACCGGCTGAAGTCGTCCGGCTAGCGCATGAGGCAGGCGTCTCCGCCCTGGCCATCACCGATCACGACATCACCACCGGGCTTCCGGAAGCGATCGCGGCAGGACAGGCACTCGGGATTGAGATCATCCCAGGCATCGAAATCAGTTCACGCCATGGTGAGTCGGAACTGCATGTCCTGGGCTATTTCCTCAGATGGGAAGATGCCCAACTCAACGAGCGCCTGCTGACGCTTCGAGAGAGCCGTCACCGCCGCAATCCTAAGATCATCGAACTGTTGCAAGCCGCGGGCATCGACATCACCTACGATGAAGTGCGAGCCGTCGCCGGGAGCGATTCGGTGGGCCGTCCGCATATTGCCCGCGTCCTCATGGACAAGAAGGTCGTGACGACGGCCAAAGAAGCATTTGATCGGTTTCTGGCTGAAGGCAAAGCCGCCTATGTGCCACGCGACCTCCCTGCCCCGGTCGATGCGATCCGCTGGATCAAGGATGCAGGCGGGCTGGCGGTTCTCGCGCACCCTACCTGGGTCAAGACGACCGAAGGGACACTGACAGACTTAGCCCGTCAGCTGAAAGAGCAGGGCCTGGATGGAGTCGAAGTCCACTACAGTACCCACACCCCCAGACAAACCCGGACCTATTTGAGTCTCGCCAAACAATTGGGCCTCCTGGTCACGGGCGGCAGCGACTTTCACGGTATGACCAAACCCGATATCGAGGTCGGAATCGGCAAGGGCTCGCTGCATGTTCCGGATCATCTGCTTCCGAAACTCAAGGACGCCGTCGCTAAGCTCTAGCCCGCGCTCCCTGTGCGATTCCCGCTATTCGTTGACTCTTCAGGCCTATCCGCTAGACTTTGGGCAGCTTCTCACTGAACCTATCCATGACACACGCATCTGGCTGGCTCATTCAGTTCGCGATCGTCTCATTCGTGGCCCTCTTTGCAGGACCACTCCTGAGCAAGCTGCCGTTTGCCGAACACTTTCCGCTGCCCCTCCTCGGATTGACTGGTCCGCAAACAATTCGTCTCATCGCTGAGGGCACCGGCCTCCTCACACTCTGGCTCCTGGCCTTTCATGCCTTCCGCAATATGCCGGACAACGGACGTGGATTCACCTTTGTCAGTCGCATCGTTCTTCCGCTGACCACAATCGTCGTCCTCATTGTCGGGGACAAGACTATGCAAGTCGTCGGACAGACGCTCATTGAAGATTTCGGCGCCCAACGGTACAGCCTCGGCTATGCCGCCACCCTGATCGCCACCGGGCTCTGGCTGACTGTCGCGTGGCTACTCAACATCGACGCCCTCCATCACTACTTCACCGCCCCTGCGCCGGCACGCAGTCGAAAGAAGACACCTCAGACAGTCGACGAGAGTCATGACGCGCACGAAGGTTCCAGACCAACAGAAGCTTCTGACTCAGCTTCCGCAGATTCCCTCAAGAATGGATCTCCACCGGCCATGCTTGGACGGTACAAAGTCCTGAAGGAACTCGGACGCGGAGCCATGGGGGTGGTGTATCTAGGCAAAGACCCCACGATTCAACGATTTGTGGCCATCAAGACCATGCGGCTGGATGAGATCGACGATGCAGAGAAACTCCAGGAAGTGAAAACCCGATTCTTCCGGGAAGCGGAATCGACCGGCCGGCTCACACACCCCAATATCGTGACAATTTTCGATGCGGGCGAAG